>Ga0134122_10001335_pt1 | contig 17715 bp, 12 predicted proteins | sample KB302_FD_96461 | JGI IMG/M metagenome (GOLD analysis project Ga0134122, IMG submission 96461) | Terrestrial soil microbial communities without Nitrogen fertilizer from Kellogg Biological Station, Michigan, USA - KB3-0-2 | ecosystem: Environmental > Terrestrial > Soil > Unclassified ... | reverse complement strand
GCGGCGCGCGGAACAGTCGCTCCGAGAATCAGCACGAGCACGAGCGCACTGGCTCTCTTCATCTTTGTCTCCGTTTCGTATACCCTTTTCGGCCGCAATCCGCGATATGTCGCACGCGATATTAGAACGGCGCGTGAGCGTTTTGACGGCCGTGCTTGGAATAACGTCCGGCTCCCTCGCGATCCTCGGGCAGGTGAAGACCAACGTGCCCGCTCCGGTTGCGGGCGCCCGTCCGGCCATCGTCGAACGCATCACGATTCACGGGACGGCCCTCGAAGGCAACCTGGAGGGAGACGCCGTCGACCGCGACGCGATCGTCTTCCTGCCACCGAGCCACAACCAGGACCGCACGCGCCGTTACCCGGTCGTCTATGCGCTGCATGGCTACTCAATTGGCGCCGAGCAGTGGGCTCAGGAAATCCACGTGCCGCAGACCATCGAAGGAGCGTTTGCCAGGGGCGCGCACGAGATGATCGTGGTGCTGCCAGACTCGAAGACGCTGCACAACGGCTCGATGTACTCCAGCTCGGTGACGACGGGCGACTTCGAGAACTACGTGGCGCGCGACGTGGTGTCGTACATCGACGCGCACTACCGGACGATCGCCGCGCGCGAGAGCCGCGGCCTTGTCGGCCACTCCATGGGCGGCTATGGCGCGACGCGGTGGTGGTGAAGACCCCGGCGGATTCCGCAAAGCTGCCTTTCGGCCTCCGTGCGCAACTCGCGTCGGCGGCTGCCTGGTCGCCGAACCCGAAGAATCCGCCGCTCTATCTCGATCTGCCGATCGGCGAGCAGGCGCCGACGGTCCTGGCGAAATGGGCCGCCAACGCGCCGCTGGCGTTCGTCGACCAGTACGTCCTGGGGCTGAAGCGGTATCGAGCCATCACCATCGACGTGGGCGATCAGGATGGATTACGCGTCGACGCCGGGAAGCTGCACGACGTCCTCGATCAGTACGGCGTCGCGAACACGTTCGAGGTCTACCCCGGGACGCACACCAGCGACGTTGCCGTTCGTTTCCAGGAGCACGTGATGCCGTTCTTCAGCCGGACGCTGTCGTTCGGGCAAGCAAAGCGATGACGCGTAGATGAACGAGCCCCTATGCCGTCCGTTCTACACCGAATACGCATGGGCGTTCGATCTGCTCATCGACCGGCCTGTCGGGAAGGAATGCGGCGTGATCGCCGCCTGGCTTGTGGGCCGGCAGATTCTGCCGGGAGCGGCGGTCCTCGATGCCGGCTGCGGGACGGGACGATACTCCCGCGAGCTCGCACGCCGCGGCTACATCGTCCATGGTGTGGACCTCTCGCCGGAGCTCATAGAGGTTGCCAAAGGGACGGCCGGCGATCGAACCGGCGGCGTGTCGTTTGCGGTCGCGGACATCACGGTCCCGCCCACCGCTCGGTACGACGCCATACTGTGCCGGGGCGTCCTCAACGACATCATTGACGACGACCGACGCGACGCAGTCTTCGGCGCATTTGCCCGTGCGCTTCGACCAGACGGCGCGCTGATTCTGGACGTACGAGAGTGGGGCGCCTCTGCGGAACGGAAGACACGTGAGCCGCTCTTCAGAAAAAGAGTCTCAACTGATCGCGGGGAGCTGACCTTCACAAGCGTCACCGAGCTCGATGCTGAGCGCCGGCTCCTGTTGATATCCGAGCGCCACGAACTTGTCGGGCGGGGCGATGAGCGCGTCAGCGATTATCAATTCGTGATGCGCTGTTGGGAGCGTGAAGAGCTCGGGGCGTTGTTCGCGCGCCACGGCTTCGGCGATGTCCAGTACTTCGGTGCGTACGATCACAACGTCGCCCTCGGTGCCACCGACCGCCTCGTCGCCGTAGCGCAGCTCTCAGACCGTCGGGACGACTAAGAGTCGTCGCGCACCTGCAGCGAGTCCTTCGGTTCAGCTGCAGCGCGCGCGGCAACGAAACATGTCAATCACGTAATCTCGCGTATTCCGCCCGTGCTTTCTTGAGAACCGGAATGTCGGCGTCGGCATCTTTCCAGAGCGTTAGAAAATCCCCGTACGCAGCCTTCGCCTTGATCGTGTCTCCCGATAACGCGAAGGTTCGGCCCAATTGCCAGTGCGCCAGGGCACTGATCGGATCCGCGCCGACGATACCGCGACGATCGAGAATTTTCTGAAACTCGGCGGCCGCTTCGGCATATCGGTGGGCGGCCACAAAGGCCTCGCCGCGAATGTAGGCCGAGTGCAGGCCGCCCAAGTACAGCCCCACGCTGAGCCCATTCACAGCCAGTTCGTAATGACGCGCCGGTTCCAGTCGCTCCAGGCTTTCCGTTGATTGACCCCGCTGCAGCGCCGATAACGCACGAAGAACCGGCAGATAGGTGAACCGGACGAACGTGTCTTCCGGGAATCGCTTGTCCAGATCATCGGCCAGCGCCGCGGACCGGGAGGAATCACCCGCGAAGCCCAAGGCAAGAGCCGAGGCGTATTCGACGTCCCGGCCGGTCGTCACCGCGAGGGCGGCGGCGGCTTTCGCCCTCGCCTCGTTGGCGTTCCCGTACAGCCCTTCCCATACCGCCGCCGCGGACTGATACGTCGCCGCCGCCTCGCGCCGTCCCTCCTGGAGAGCCAGATCCACGGCCCGGCTGGAGAGTCGCCGGGCCGCTTGCGCGTGGCCGGAACGAGCTTGAGCAAGGGCCTGGGAGTTCGTCACCCAATGTTCTGCCTGACGCTTGCCTCTGGCCAGAGCGACGGCTCGATCCATCTCGTCGTCGTCGCCGGTCATGAACGCGATGTTGTATCGGTAGACCAGGAACTGCGGCAGTTCCAGCCACTCTTTCTTGTGCGCGGCGACTTGCTGGAGGGCGTTCTCTGCCTCGCCGAACCGGTCGAGAAAGAAACTCGAGAGCGCCAGATTGGCATATCCCATGACCACGTCCGGATAGACGGCGATCGTCTTTCGCGCGCGATCGACGGCTATCTCCCACCGTCCGGTGCCCTTGGTCGAGAGGCCCCCCAGGAGCTCCATCGCGTCCGGAGGGGCCGAACGACGAGGGTAGGTCTGCTCCCAGAGTTCGAGCGTCTGGAACGCGCGTTCCAGATTCCCCGTGACCTCGCGATCGTAGTTGAAGGTGATGAAGAACCTTTCCCGCTCGCTGGCGCGCTCCCGCAACTGAAACGCTTTTGTCGCGCTCTCGGCTGCGAGCACTGATTCTCCGACGCCGCTGTAGGAAAGCGCCAAGTTGGCATACGCCATCGCGAAATTCGGATCGATTTCGACCACCCGACGGAGCAGGGCCTGGTCCTTGTTGCCAGAGGCCAGGTTCGCCTTGGTGGCCGTGCTGTACGCTTTCAGGGCCTCGAGCGAGGACGTGGTGACATCGACCAGCGGCGTCGAATGCTTTTCCACGGTGGCGAGTGATTCACCCAGGCGAGGCCTGAGCCGGCGAACGATTTCACTCAGCGCATTCAGGACGTCCTCTCTCTTCGCCGCCTGGATCTGCTCCTGCGCGAGAATGCTTCCGGTGCTGCAGTTCCTGGCGCGCAGGCCAAGGACATACTGGCTGCCAAGGCTGGCGATCGAGCCGTCCAGCACTGAGGCGCTGCCGGTCCGCTCACAGATGTGCCGGGCGATCTCCGCGGTCAGGCGCGCATCTTTCGTCTGTCCCATCAGCGCCAGCGTCTGCTGGATCTGCGCGTCCGAAATCAGGCTGAGGAACGGGGATTGTAGAAGCTGCACGGACAGTCCCAGGCGCAGCGTGTCGTCAAACACCGGATCGCCAGTCTTGTTCTCGAAATCGGCGAGGACGATCGTGTCCTTCCCCGTGAGAGTCGGCGCCCGGTGAAGATAGGCGTACCCCGCGACCGAGAGCGTCAGCACCGCAACGGCGGCGGCAGCAGCAACCATCCGCCAGCGTTTCGGCAGCGTGGCGCTGAAGCTGGGCGCCTGCGTAGCGCCCGAGTCTCTTCTCACGCGTTGAAGGTCTGCGCGAACGTCTGAAGCCCGCTGGTAGCGGAGCTCGAGGTCGGTCTCGAGGCACTTCGAAACGATGCGCTCCAACTCCGGCGACTTCTCGACACGGAGTCGCACCGCAGCTGGCGGACGCGTTCCCGTTGCCATTTCGTACAGCACCAGGCCCAGGGCCCAGATGTCGGCGCGGTGATCGACCAGGTCGCCGAGCGCCTGCTCGGGCGACATATAGGCGGCCGTCCCAAGGACCATGCCGCGTTCCGTCGCGGTGAAGGTCATTTCCGCAGAAGCGGTCTCGTGTGCGCTGCGGCGTCCGGTTTTCGCCAGCCCGAAATCCAGGATCTTGGCGTGGCCGCGCGGGGTGATGAAAATGTTGGCGGGCTTGATGTCGCGGTGAACGATCCCGGCGGCGTGCGCGGCATCCAGCGCGTCGGCGATTTCGACGCCAAGCGTCAGCAACATCTCGAGCTCGACGCCCCGATCCGCGGCGATTGTCTCCTTCAGCGTGGAGCCCTCCAGATGCTCCATGGCGATGAACGCACGACCGTCCTGCTCGCCGACGTCATGAATCGTGCAGATGTTCGGATGATTCAACGCGGACGCGGTCCGGGCCTCGCGCTGAAAGCGGCTCAACGCTTCTTTGTCCAGAGCCAGTTCGTCGGTGAGGAACTTGAGCGCGACGAAGCGATGGAGCCGCGTGTCTTCCGCTTTGTACACGACGCCCATGCCGCCGGCACCGAGCTTCTCGACGATGCGATAGTGCGAGAGCGTGTAACCGATCACCAGATCGCCGCCTGCCTGACTGCCGTCGGCGCGGCGCTCTCCGGCCAGCTCGCGTGCGGCGAGATCGATCGCCGCAGCGCCGAGGAACCTGTCGGCTCGGTCGTGTGCGGCGAGCAGCGAACGGACTTCGTCTTCCAGCCGGCGGTCGCCGCCGCACGCGTCGCGAAGATAGCCGTCGCGCTCGACCGCGGGGATGTCGAGCGCGGATTGCAGCAGCTGATCGACGTGATTCCAGCGGTCACTGTCCATGGGCGGTCGGTAACTTTGCGTATTCCGCGCGTGCCTGTTTGAGAACAGGAAGGTCCGGGTCTGCATCCTTCCACACCCTGAACAGATCGTCGTACGCGCGTTTCGCTTTCACGGCATCGCCCAGCAGCGTCAGCGCTCGCGCCAGCTGCAGGCGCACCATCGCGTCCATCGGATCGACGAGGACCATCGCTCGATGATCGAGAATCCGCTGGAACTCGGTGGCGGCTTCGGCAGGTTGACGGGCTGCGAGATACGCGACTCCGCGAATGTAGATGGGATAGAGTCCGCCGAAGTACCCGCGGAAGCCAATGCCGCCTACCGCGAGATCGAAGCGCGAGGCGGTCTGCAGCGCTTGAATCGCCGCGCGCGCATCATGCGCGTTTACCGAGAACAAGGCCCGAAGCGTCGGCAGATACATCGATTGCACCGACGTATCCTCAGGAAAGCCCTTCTCGAGGTCGGCCGCAAGGGGTCTGGCTCGAGCCACATCGCCGGAGAGGGCCAATGCGAACGCGGCGGAATAGTCCACTTCGCGACCCCTGGCGAGCTTGAGGGCCTTGACTGCCCTCTCTCCGGCTGCCGCCGCATCGCCGTAAAACGCTTCCGACACGGCTCGTGCCGCTTCGAACATCGCCGCCCGTTCGCGCCTGCCAGACCGCTGCGCGATGTCAACGGCGATCGCGGAGGCCAGCCTCGCTTCCCGCAATCGTCCGGAACGAGCCAGGGCGAGCGCCTCCAGGTGCGAAGTCATGTCTTCGAGTGACGGTCTGCCTCTGGCCAGCGCCGCCTTGCGTCTCGTCTCTTCTTGATCCGCGTGATCCGCGCTCAAGAAGGCAATGAAGTATCGAAACAGGGGAAAATCTTGATGCTCGAGCTTGCGCTCCGTTGCTTGCCGGATCGTGGCCTCGGCATCTGCCAGCCGATTCAGGCGGATCTCACTGATGGCCTTCTGGGCATAGGGCGCTACCAGTTCAGCGTCGAGCGCGATGGATTTCGTGGCCGCGTCGATCGACAGCTCATATCTACCTGTGCTCCCCGTGGCGAGACCCGACAGCAACCCCTGTGGACGCGGATCGCGCGGATAGGTCCGCGCCCACGACTCCAGGGTCTGTCGCTCTCGCTCCATGTTGCCGGTGACGTCGCGATCGTACAGCGTTTCAATGTAGAACCGCTCGACGTGGCTGACACGATCGCGCAATCGGTACGCCGTGAGCAGGCTCTCCCGCGCCCGCATCGACTCTCCGAGCCCGCTGTAATTGATTCCGAGCCTCGCATGCGCGCTCGCAAAGTTCGGGTCGAGCGCGACTGCACGCTCGAACAGCGGCAGCCCCGTCGAGCCGCCGGACGTCATGACAACTTTCACCGCGGTGCTATAGGCCTTCCAGGCCTCCAACGACGAGGTGGTGGTCTCCGCGCCGAGAGGCGTCGAGTGTTTCTCGATCGTCGCAAGCGATTCACCGACGCGGGTTCGGAATCGGCTCGAAATCTGACTCAGGGCCCCGAGCACATCTTCCTTTCGTCCCGCCTGCACCTGCTCGTTGGCGAGCGTGTCGCCCGTGGTGCAGTTCCTGGCACGCAAGCCGACGACGTACTGACTGCCGAGGCTCGCAATCGAGCCATCGAGCACGGCAGCGCTCGCGGTCCGCACGCACACATCATGAGCGATGTCCGGAGTCAGCAGCGCATCGGGCCGCTGGTCCATCAGCAGCAGCGTTCTGCGGATACGTTCGTCCGAGACGAGGCTGAGAAACGGTGATTGCTGAAGCTGCACCGCGAGCCCTTGCCGCAGCGTGTCGTCGAACACCGGATCGCCCGTGGTGTTGGTGAAGTCGCCGAGCACAATCGTGTCCGTGTCGGTCAGCGGCGCCGGACCCCGGCTATACATCACGCCCACGACTGCGGCGGTGACGACGATTGCGGTCGCGCCGATCGAGAGCCATCGCGAGCGGCGACGCCTGAACGCGGCGTGCGGCGCCGCCGTTGCCGGCCCGCGTCTCAGGCGTTCGAGATCGGTCCGCAGGTCGGCTGCGTGCGGATACCGAAGATGGCGATCCGTCTCCAGGCACTTCGAGATGACGCGCTCCAGCTCGGGCGATGCCTCGACCCGCAGCCGGACGGCAGCCGCGGGCCGCGTCCCCTTGGCCATTTCATAGAGCACCAGGCCGACGCTCCAGAGGTCGGCGCGGTGATCGACCGGCTAGCCGCGCGCCTGCTCCGGCGCCATGTAGGCGGCCGTGCCCATCACCGCGCCCTGAATCGTCCCCGCCTTGGTCGTGAAGTTCTCCTCGGGTGAGGTTGGCGCGTGCATCTTCGCGAGGCCGAAGTCGAGGAGCTTGGCGTGACCGCGCGCGGTGATGAAAATGTTCGCCGGTTTGATGTCGCGGTGGATGACGTTCGCGGCATGGGCGGCGTCCAGGGCGTCAGCGATCTGGATGCCGAGCCGCAGCACCGTCTCGAGTTCGAGTGGACCGGCGGCAAGGCGGTCCTGCAGCGTCGCGCCCTCCAGATATTCCATGGCGATGAACGAACGTCCGTCCTGCTCGCCGATGTCGTAGACCGTGCAGATGTGTGGATGGTTGAGCGCCGAGGCGGTTCGGGCTTCGCGCTGAAAGCGGCTCAGGGCCTCGGCATCACTCGCCAGATCGTCGGCGACGAACTTGAGCGCAACCGGACGGTGCAGCCGCGAATCTTCGGCCTTGTAGACCACGCCCATCCCGCCGCCGCCGACCCTCTCGACCACGCGGTAGTGCGAGAGCGCCTGACCGATCAGCGGATCGCCGCCAGCCTGACCACCGTCGTCGCTGCGCTCTCCGGCGAGCGCGCGTGCGGCCAGATCGATCGCCGGAGCGCCGAGGAACCTGTCGGCACGGTCGTGTGCGGCGAGCAGCGAACGGACTTCGTCTTCCAGCCGTCGGTCGGCGCCGCACGCGTGGCGAAGATAATCGTCGCGCTCTGTCGCCGGAACGTCGAGCGCGGATTGCAGCAGTCGATCGACGTGATTCCAGCGGTTATTGTCCATTCGCGGTCGGGCCGGCGAGCTCGCGATACAGCCAGGCTTTCGCGCTTTTCCACTCGCGCATCACCGTGATCGGCGAGACGCGCAGCACTTCGGCGGTTTCCTCCACGCTCAGGCCGCCGAAGAAGCGCAGCTCGACCACCTTTGCCTTGCGCGGCGCCCGCTCCGCCAGGCCGGTCAGCGCCTCGTCGAGCGACACGAAATCATCGGAGCGATCGGGGCACATGATGGCCTCCGCGTCGAGCGACACATGCTCGGCCCCCGCTCCCCGCTTGAGGTTGTGGCGACGCGCATGGTCGACGAGGATGCGGCGCATGGCCTGCGCCGCTGTCGCCATGAAATGAGCCCGGTTCTGCCACTGCATCCGTTTGTAGTCGACCAGCCGCATGTAGGCTTCGTTGACCAGCGCCGTCGTCTGCAGGCTGTGGCCGGCCTGTTCGCGCTTCACGTAGTAATGCGCCAGACGGTGGAGCTCGTCGTACACAATCGGGGTCAACCGAGGGAGCGCGCGCTGGTCGCCGGCGGTCCACGCCCGAAGCAACGCACTGACATCGTCGGGAAGCGGTCTACCGGTGCTCGGCCGCTCAGGCATGTTGGTTGGTCGCGGCATTGTACCGGCCTTCTCCGTTTCTTCGGCTGATAGTTCTTCCCGGGCTTCTGCGCCTATTTCCGTAGAGCCCGCCGCTGAACAATGGCCGGGCCGGAGGAGCGAGCTATATGGTGAACAACATCGTCGGCGCACCGGTGAGCGGATGCGAACCCGCTTCAATGATGACAGGGAACAGCCGCAGGTCGACCACAAGAATCCTGTGGACACTGCTGCTGACCGGTACGCTCGCGCTCGCCGCGACGGGGGCGCAGGCCCAACCCATTGCGCAACCTGGCCAGAGTCCGGAGCGGCAGGACGCGGGCGACGAGCACGGTCAAGAGGGGCGGCCGTGGGCCATCGTCGGCTCCTGGTTTGCCGCCACCTCCACCGGCATCAGGCAATTCTTCACGTTCCACGCCGATGGAACCGTCCTCCGCTCGGTGCAAGGCGAAGTCAGCACCGACCCTGCGCGTCCGCCGCACACCGCGGCCCATGGCGTCTGGCGCTACCTCGGCAACGGGCGGTTCGGCGTGACGGTATGGGACCTCTTCTACGACGTCAACACGAGCCAGCCGCTTCGATACAACAGGCTTCGCCTCGAGGTGACGCTGGGCGATGGCGGCGATGACGCCAGCACCAGGGCGACAGTGGACATCGTCGATCTGCAAGGTGTCGTGGTCGGTTCCCGCACGGGCAGCGCCAACCTCGTGCGCATCCGGTTCGAGCCGCTCGAGTAGGCCGCGCTCCTGACGGTCAGTGTTCCCACGGGCTCGCTCGTTTGAGCGGTGTGCTCTTTCGAACATCGTTCAGGTCAGCTCTGGCATACGCTGCCATCGGATGGGGACCTGCTCCGATGCTTGACCAATTCATCACCGCCAACCGCGAGGAGATCATCCGACGTTGCCAAGCGAAAGCCGCGGCCCGGCCACTGGCGACGCCGTCAGAGGCGGAAGTCGCTCACGGCGTTCCGGTGTTTCTCGATCAACTCGTCGAGGCTTTGCGCCACCCGACGGTTTCCAGGCCGGATATTGCCAGAAGCGCGCTTCAGCACGGGCACGAACTCCTCCTGAAGGGCTTCAGCGTGTCACAAGTCGTGCACGACTACGGTGACGTGTGCCAAGCGATTACCGAGCTCGCGGTGGAGATGGATGCGAGCATTGGCACAGACGACTTCCGAATGCTGAACCGTTGCCTCGACGACGCCATCGCGGGCGCGGTGACGGAGTTCGGACGCGAGCAGAATCAGTCCACCCTCGATGGGGAAGCGACACGCGGGAACGAGCGCGCCGGGTTTGTCGCCCATGAAATGCGCAACCTGCTCAACACCGCGCTGCTCGCCTTCGAAGTTCTCAAGACGGGAAATGTTGGGGTGGCGGGAAGCACCGGGACGGTGTTGCATCGCAGTCTTCTCGGAGCCCGAGCGCTGACCGGGCGCTCGCTCGCCGAGGTCAGGCTCGCGCAGGGTGTTCAGCATCAGGAGCAATTCCTCGTCGGCGCGTTCATCGAAGACCTCGCTCCGGGCGCTGCCATCGAGGCAGCGGCTCGCGGGATCGCATTACGCGCCCTGCCCGTCGAAGATGGGCTGATCGTCGAAGCGGATCGGCAGGTCCTCACGGCGGTGGTCATGAACCTGCTGCAGAACGCCTTCAAGTTCACCCGACCTGGGACGACGGTGGTGCTCAGAGCCGGCGCCAGCATCGAGCGCGTGCTCATCGAGGTCGAGGACGAATGCGGCGGACTCGCCAGCGGCGATCTCAACGAGTTGTTCCGCCCATTCGAGCAACGAGGAGTGGATCGAACGGGGCTGGGGCTGGGTCTCGCCTTCAGTCGCTGGGGCGTCGAACAGAACAACGGCCGAATCTATGCGCGCAACCTCACTGGAAAGGGATGCGTCTTCACGGTCGACCTTCCGCGAGTCGTGGTTGCCGCCGTCGCCTCGGTGTGACGGAGCTCCGCAGAGAAGAGGAACATTGCCGCGCGACTCCGTGAGGCCGCGGCTCGGCAGTCACCCTACGAGGCTCGATCGCTTTCCGCGACCAGCGCGTCTGCCTGGGCGACGGGCACCTGGATGACGAATGTGCAGCCTTTGCCTGGGCTGTTGCGGACGTCGATGTCTCCGCCCTGCGCCCTGACCGCCCTTCTGGCGATCGAGAGGCCCAATCCGAGTCCGGTGCGATTCTTCGCTCGCCGTTCACCGAACGGCGTGAACACATCGCTCTTGCCTTGTGGAAGCCCGCCGCACTCATCTTCCACCTCGATGGCGACGCGTCCGTCGAGCGCGCGCGCCCGCAGGATGACCCTGCCGCCGGCCTGCGTGTACTTGAAAGCATTACTCAGCAAGTTCGTCACGGCAGATGCCAGGAGCTGGCGGTCGACATTGACGCAGCGGTCAGGATCGAGCGGCTCGCTCGTGAACTGCAGGCCGTTGTACTCGGCTTGCAGCGCCGCGGCGGCGGCGATGTCGCTCAGAAAGGCCAATACGGAAAACCGCTCCGGCCGCTGATGGCTCGCGGCCGTACGGATGTCAGACAGCGTGCTGTCGACAAGGTCCCGGAGTCCAGCCAGGCTGCGGCCCAGGACCGCTCCCGTGGTGCCGTTGACGCCGACCGTGCCCCGCTTGACCACGTCGAAGGCCAGGATCGCAGTATTGACGATGTTGCGAATTTCGTGGGTGACCTGCCCCATTCGTTCGAGCTCGCCGACCGACCGTGACTCTGAGGTGAGGCGGGCGTGCTCGGTCACGGCGTCGGCAATGGCGGTGTCGAGACAGCGATTCAAGACATGGAATTCTTTCGTCGTGATCGGCGCATTTTGCTCGACAGCCAACTCCGTGATCGCCTGGCAGATGTCGCCGTAGTCATGCACGACCTGCGACACGGTGAAGCCCAAGGCGAGCAACTCTCGCCCATGACGAGTCGCGCTGTCCCCGATGGCCCGCGTCGAAAACGGTGTCGCGGTATCTTCCCAGCGAAGCGTCTCCGCCAGCTGGGTCAGGAACTTCGGCAGTCCATTTTCCAGTTCGGCCGTGGACGCCGGTGGCCAGGGACGGGTGCTGACCTTGATTCTCGTTTTGGCGATGATCGCGTCACGGTATGTCGTCACGAACTCGTACAGCATAGAATCCCCCGTGGAACGCGTCGGCCACCTTCGCCTTTTCTCCAACAACGGCGTCTGAGCTCGTCAACACCTGCGGCCGTTCGACCTCAACTCCGCACCCGCAGCTGGCGCAGTACAAATGCCACCGATGGTCGGATAAACGCGCCCGCGAGAGATCTCGCCGAATCCGCCTCTCATCGCGACGAGTCGCCTGAACTCCGTGCTCTGAACCGTTGAACCCGCACTTGAATCAAGCGTAGCGGTCTGTTCGACGCGAGCCTGTGCGAAACAACACATGGCGACGGGTTATTTCGTATCGCTGGGAATCGAGCCCGCTCAGCAGCCGTCCCGCGAGCGGCCGGCGACACTCCAGCTGCCGGTTCCGGGTGGAGGATGATTGCAGCGGTCTCCACGACAACTCGCTCTTGAGCGTTGTCCTGCGCGAGTGATCGCCTCATGCGCGCGGCGGCACTCGAACGCTGCGGCGTAGTGCTGAGCTCGATCGGATTCGGACGGCGGTGCCACATCGCCGTCCAGGAACGCGGAGACCGAACCGCTCGAACATTCGCCGATACTCTCAGGGTCCGACCCAAGACCGTCGTGACCGCAGAGACGCCGCCGGCAGCGCGGTCGACCTCGGTGTGCCATACGGGACAGACGGTCATCCGGCGCCGCCATTACCCTTCAGGACGCAATCCGCCGAACTGTCGGACAGCGCTCTCGCCGAGGTGATGCGACCAACCCGTCTGGCGAGTTGCTCAAGGCGTGGCGTCCGGAACTTTGCCATCAGGCCTGACGACACCTTCGAACACGCCGCGAGAGCGGGCGCGCTGAAGGTCATTCTCAGCAACGGGAGCCCTGAATGATCGCGCATGGATGAGACCCCCTTCGTGCTCGCGGTCAACAGCGGCTCGTCGAGCATCAAATACGGGCTGTTCACCTTCGACGCTGAACCGACGCTCGTCTGCCGCGGATCGGTCGGCAGCGTCGGTGCGGCAGCGGCGGTTGATCGCATCCTCGCCGAAATCGACAACCACCTGGTTACGGGGATGTTCGCGGGCATCACGCATCGCGTGGTGCATGGCGGGGAGCGCTTCGATCGCGCGCAGCGGGTGACGGCGGAGACGCTCGCCGATCTGCGTACGCTCGTCCCGCTGGCGCCGAATCACCTGCCCGATGAGATCGCGATCATCGAGGCCTGCGGACGCGCCCGCCCTCACGTACCGCAGGTGGTCTGCTTCGATACGGCATTCCATCGCGATCTGCCGATGGTCAGCCGCACCCTGCCGGTGCCAGCGACCCCAGGCCTTCGCCGCTACGGCTTTCACGGCCTCTCCTACGCATACCTGCTCGGTGAGCTCGAACGGACTGCCGGTGCGTTGGCCGCCCGCGGCCGCGTCGTGTTGGCACATCTGGGGAATGGCGCCAGCCTCGCAGCCGTGGCCGGTGGACACTGTGTGGACACGAGCATGGGACTGACGCCAACCGGCGGCCTGGTCATGAGCAGCCGGAGCGGAGACCTCGACCCCGGGGTCGTCACCTATCTCGCCCGACTACGGCATCTCTCGGTCGACGAGGTCGAGCATCTCTTGACGCACCACTCGGGCCTGCAGGGCATCTCCGGGCGCAGTGCGGACATGGAGGAACTGTTGGCGCTCGAGGCGTCCGATTCCCGGGCGCGCCTGGCTGTCGACATCTTCTGTTACCAGATCAGAAAGTGGATTGGGGCCTTCGCGGCCGCGCTCGGAGGACTGGACACATTGGTCTTCTCGGGTGGAATCGGGGAGCATGCGCCGGTCATCAGAAGCCGGATCTGCAGCGACCTCTTGTTCCTCGGCGTGGAATTGCTGGAGGCGCAGAATGCGATCGATGGCCCGCTCATCTCCAGGCCGGCCACACCAGTCCAGGTTCGCGTGATTCCGACCGACGAGGCGCTGATGATGGCCCGAGAAGCCTATTCGGTGCTGACGCAATCCGCGCCGGCGCCCTGAGCGATGACGACCCGATGATGCTCTCCACTTCAATACCCGAATCTCTACGGCTGTTGGACGCGTACTGGCGTGCCGCGAACTATCTGGCGGTCGGTCAGATCTATCTGCTCGACAACCCGCTGCTGACGGACCCACTGCAGCCGGCGCACATCAAGCCACGACTGCTCGGACACTGGGGCACGACGCCGGGCCAGAACTTCATCTATGCGCACTTGAATCGGGTGATCACGGCGCTCGATCTCGACATGATCTACCTGTCGGGCCCGGGGCATGGCGGGCCGGCGGTCGTCGCCAACGTCTATCTGGAAGGCACCTATAGCGAGGCCTATCCCGCGATCACCCAAGATCGCGCTGGGCTGGCGGCTCTCTTCCGGCAGTTTTCATTTCCCGGCGGCATCCCGAGCCACGTGGCGCCGGAAACGCCGGGGAGCATTCACGAAGGCGGTGAGCTGGGGTACTCGCTGAGCCATGCCTTCGGCGCCGTGTTCGACAACCCGGGCCTGATTGCCGCATGCGTGATCGGCGACGGTGAAGCCGAGACCGGTCCGCTGGCCACCGCGTGGCATTCGAACATGTTCCTCAATCCGGCCACCGACGGCGCGGTGCTGCCGATCCTGCACTTGAACGGCTACAAGATTGCCAATCCGACCGTGCTGGCGCGCATCCCCCGACGCCAGCTCGCGGAGCTGCTGCGCGGCTACGGGTGGAGTCCTCATTTCGTCGAAGGCGACGAACCCGCGCAGATGCATGTCGACATGGCCCGGACACTCGACGCCGTCCTGCTCTCCATTCGGGATTTCCAAACCGACGCACGCACCGGCGGTTCACGGTCACGCCCCGCGTGGCCGATGATCGTCTTAGCGACTCCGAAGGGGTGGACCGGTCCGGCGACTGTCGACGGGCAGCAGATCGAAGGGACGTTTCGCGCCCACCAGATTCCTCTCACCGCCCCGCGCACCAATCCCGAGCACCTGCGACTGCTCGAAGCGTGGATGCGCAGCTATCGCCCGGAGGAGCTGTTCAACGGCGAGGGCCGCCTCGATCCGGAGATTGCGGCGCTCGCGCCGTCAGGGCCGCGACGCATGGGGGCAAATCCGCACGCCAACGGGGGACAACTCCTGTGCGATCTGGTGATGCCGGATTTCAGAACGTACGGAGTCAGCGTTCACGAGCCCGGCGCGACCGATGCCGAGGACACACGGGTGCTCGGCCGTTGGCTTCGGGACGTCGTCGCCTTCAACGCCGAGCAACGCAATTTCCGACTGTTCGGTCCGGACGAAACCGTGTCGAACCGCCTGGACGCGGTCTTCGAAGCAACGTCCCGGCAATGGATGGGTGAACAGACGGCCGGCGATCAATGGCTGGCGCCGGACGGCCGCGTCATGGAGATGCTGAGCGAGCATCAATGCCAGGGGTGGCTGGAAGGCTATCTGCTCACCGGACGCCACGGTCTGTTCAATACCTACGAAGCCTTCGTGCACGTCGTGGACTCGATGTTCAATCAGCATGCGAAGTGGCTGCAGACGACCCGCACGATGGCATGGCGACGTCCGATTGCCTCGCTGAACTACCTGCTCTCGAGCCATGTCTGGCGACAGGATCACAACGGTTTCACGCATCAGGATCCGGGCTTCATCGACGTGGCGCTGAACAAAGCCCCCGCAGTCGTGCGTGTCTACCTGCCTCCCGACGCGAACTGTCTGCTGAGCGTGATGGACCACTGCCTGCGCAGCCGCCACTACGTGAATATCGTGGTCGCAGGCAAGCATCCGGCACCGCAATGGCTCGAGATGGACGCCGCCGCGCGCCACTGTGGCGCGGGCATCGGCCGATGGCCGTGGGCGTCGAGCGATGACGATGGCGACCCTGACCTCGTGATGGTGGCGGCGGGTGACGTGCCGACGCTCGAAACGTTGGCGGCGGTGACCTTATTGAAGGCCGCGATTCCGGAGCTGAAAATCCGGATGGTGAACGTGGTCGATTTGATGCGACTGCAACCCGCGCTCGAACATCCGCACGGCCTCACTGATGAGGCGTTCGACGCCCTCTTCACGCGCGACAAGCCGGTGATCTTCGCGTATCACGGCTATCCCTGGCTGATTCATCGGCTGACGTATCGCCGCACCAATCACCGGAACATCCACGTGCGTGGCTACAAGGAGCGAGGGACTATCACCACGCCGTTTGACATGGCCGTCCTCAACGACCTCGATCGCTTCCACCTCGCGTCAGATGCGCTCGTGAGACTGCCGCATATCGGAGTCCGCGCCGACGCGGCCCGCACCCACCTGCATCACCAGCTGACAGCGCATCGCGCCTATATCCGCGCGCGAGGCGAGGATCTGCCGGAGATTCGTGAATGGCGATGGCCTGATGCAGGGCGCGCGTCGTCGTAATCACGCGCGCACCTCGAGGTTCACTCAGGCGAGCGCATCGGTGGTCTCAGGGGCGCTCACGCGACGTCACGTTCCAGAAGAGGGAGGCAGGTCGGCACGCAGCTCGGCGTGGACACTCTGAAGTGGCATCTGTCACGCACGATAACGCGCGACGACGACGGCAAGCTGTCCTGTTCGAGACAGCCGCCCCCACCCCGGCGGCGGCACAATTGATCCAGGTCGTTTCACATAGGGTGACATTGTGTTGATTCTCCTGATCGTCGTGCTGATCCTGCTCTTCGGCGGAGGCAGCGGCTACTACTACGGGAGAGACGCCGGGTGGCGCGGTCCACATTACGGCGGCGGCCTGCTCGGTCTCGTGTTGATCATTCTGTTGGTCGTTTGGTTGAGCGGCGCCATGGGTCCGGGGGCGTTGCGCTGAGCGCCGAACGACCGGCGCCTGCATCTCCCACCCGCACCATTCTGCGGTTGATCCTGCTGCTGCTGGCGGTCGCGGCTGGCCTATGGCTGCTGTTCGCGCTGCGCGGCGTGATTCTGCTCCTCCTGCTGTCGATGCTATTCGCCTACCTCATCGCGCCCCTCGTCGAGTTCCTGTGCCGACCCGTCACATGGGGACGCCGCCCGTGGGCCATCCCGCGTCCACTCGCGATTGCGATGGTGTATCTCGCCTTGTTCGCAACCGGCGGGCTCGCCAGCTATGTCCTGCTGCCTCTTCTCGGTGCGCAGGTCACGGAGTTCGGCCGGCAAGTTCCCAGCTACATGGCCTACGCGCGCGATCAGCTGCCGGCCTGGCAGCACTTGATCAATCCTGATCGTCTGCCTCAAGGGGTGCGCGAGGCCATCGATCGAACGTTTGCACGCACGGTCGACGCAGCGGGCGAGTCTCTGACTCACGGCTTCGGCGGCCTGCTGCCCCTCCTCGGCTACCTGCCGTGGTTCATTCTGATTCCCGTCGTCGCGTTCTTTCTGTTGAAGGACGGTGCGGCGTTCCGCAGGACCATTCTCTTGACCCTGCCGCGCGGGCGGCTTCGCGGACGCGGCGCCGAGGTGTTCGCGGACATCAATGACGCCCTCGCCGCTTACATGCGCGCGGCGCTGCTGGCCTGCCTCCTCGTCGGCGTGCTGTGCACCGTCGGATTCGTGTTGATAGGCGTGCCGTACGCACTCCTCTTTGGTGTGGTGGCCGGCCTCCTCGAGTTCATCCCGTTGGTCGGTCCGCTCGCCGTTGCCCTCGGAGCGACCCTGGTCGCAAGCTTCCACTCGATCAACCAGGCCCTGTGGGTTGCCGCGTTTCTTGGCGTACTACGGCTCGCACAGGACTACGTGGTCTTTCCGCGACTCGTACGTCGCGGGATCCACATGCATCCTCTGGGGGTGATTCTGGCGATTCTGAGCGGCGCCGAACTGGCGGGGATGGCAGGAATCTTCCTGGCCATTCCAGCCGTCGCGGTGTTGTCTGTCATGCACCGGCACTTGCTCGAGTACCGCGGGAGTGGCGGACTGGTGTCCGAGCTGTTGACGCCCACGCAATCGGCCCCGGACGCTGCGCGCCGGACGCCGGACCACGCGTCGACTCCGACGACCTGCCCTGCAACCGATGCACCGGCACTGGAGCCGCGTCGAACGGCGGTCACATCATGAGCCGCGGAGGCCG
>Ga0134122_10001333_pt1 | contig 17723 bp, 12 predicted proteins | sample KB302_FD_96461 | JGI IMG/M metagenome (GOLD analysis project Ga0134122, IMG submission 96461) | Terrestrial soil microbial communities without Nitrogen fertilizer from Kellogg Biological Station, Michigan, USA - KB3-0-2 | ecosystem: Environmental > Terrestrial > Soil > Unclassified ... | reverse complement strand
GGGTCGCCTCCCATGGCCACCATGGCGTCGCGCATGGCGGCGAGATCCACCACGGCGGGCACGCCGGTGAAGTCCTGCAGCAGCACGCGCGCCGGCATGAAGGCGATCTCCCGCGAAGGCACCGCGTGCGGGTCCCAGCTCGCCAGCGCCTCGATCTCGCCGGCGGTGACCGCGGCGCCGTCCTCGCGGCGCAGCAGGTTCTCGAGCAGGATGCGCAGGGAGTAGGGCAGGCGGGACATGCTCCAGCCCCGCTTCTCCAGGACGTCCAGCCGCGCCAGGCGAACCTCGCGGCCGTCGCGGCCGCCCACCCGCAGGGACGCCCGGCTTCCGAAGCTGTCTTTCATGGGACTCATGTCTCCTCGGATCTCGATGAGGCAGTGGCGCGAGCGCGCCTCGGGCGGAGGGTCCGCCGTTCTTGCAACGATAACAGCTCGACCGGAATTCTCCCAGAGGGCCACCCAGGGTAAGATGGCGCCATGTCGGCCGCCGGCTCCGATCTCAATACTCCGGTCCTGCTGATGGCCATGCCCCAGGTGCTGGATCCGTCCTTCCATCGCAGCGTGGTGCTGCTCCTCCATCACGAGGACGAAGGGAGCTTCGGCTTCATCGTCAACCGGCCGACGGAAATCAAGGTGAGCGAGATCCTCAAGGGGATGGACATCGGCTGGCGGGGGCATGAGGAGGCCGTGGCCTACCTGGGCGGGCCGGTGCAGCAGAATCTGGGCACGGTGCTCTTCGCTCCTCTGCAGGTCGGCGGCGATGCCGAGGACACCGCGTCCGAGATCGTCCCCGGCGTGGCCCTGACGCAGCACATCGGCGACCTCTCCCGCCTGGCCGAAGCGCCGCCGGACCGCTTTCGCCTCTTCCTCGGCTACGCCGGCTGGGGCGAGGGGCAGCTCATGGAGGAGATCCTCCGCAACGACTGGCTGACGGCGCCGGTCTCCGGCGATCTGATCTTCGCTCCTGATTCCGAACAGGTCTGGGACGCCACCCTGCGGTCCGTGGGCATCGACCCGGCGGCTCTGCCGTCGTGGATGCCCGGCGACACCTCCGGAGAGTCGGCGAACTGATCGGCCCGATGAAAACCGAGTACCACCGATCCGCGGGCGGTCTGGTGGTCGACGGCGGCCGCATCCTGCTGATCTCGACCCAGGCCGGCCGGCGCTGGCAGCTTCCCAAAGGACATATCGAGCCGGGGGAAACCGCCGAGCAGGCCGCCATAAGGGAGGTGCGGGAGGAGACGGGCGTGACCGGCCGGGTGGTAGCCTCCCTGCCCGGCATCGAATACTGGTTCGTCGAGAAGGGGAGCCGCCGGGTCCACAAGCAGGTGGAGTACTTCCTGCTGGCCTACGTCAGCGGCGACGCCGCCGACTTCGACGCCAGCGAGGTCTCGGGAGCCGAATGGTTCCCCTGGCATACGGGGATCCTCAAGCTCAGCTTCGAGAACGAGCGGCGGGTGGTGAAGATGGCGCGCGAGATCGCGGAGTCCGGCAGCCAGGCGTTCGGATAGACGCGATAAGATCCGACGGTGGCCGCGCGACCTCACCCCCTGGCCCCCTCTCCTAAAGGAGAGGGGGGAACGAAGACGAATTCAAGCCCCTCTCCTTTAGGAGAGGGGCTGGGGTGAGGTCGCGCCGGCAAGACGTCGGAACTTCAAAGGAGATACCCATGCTGCGAGCCTTGCTGCAGATCGCGCTGAACGGCGTGGCCGTCCTGATCGCGGCCTATCTGGTGCCGGGTATCTCCTACACCGGCAGCCTGATCTACCTGCTGCTGGTGGGACTGGTCATCGGCCTCATCAACCTGATCGTCAAGCCGATCGTCAGCTTCTTCTCTTTCCCGTTGATCGTGGTCACCCTCGGGCTCTTCTACCTGGTGATCAACGGCCTCATGCTCTACCTCGCCGCCTCGCTGCTGAAGGGCCTCGACGTGCAGGGTTGCACACCGGCGATCATGGGCGGCCTGGTGATCGCGGTCTTCAACTGGCTGGTGCGGGCCTTTACGAAGGACTGAGGTGAGACCCCGCAAGGCGAGCGGCGCGGCGGCGCGGGCAGGCATCACGCCCGGGGAGGTGCGGCGGGAGTCCGGCCGCGCCCGGCGGCAGCGCGCCCAGACGCTCCTGGAGCGGCTCGCGGCCGCGTACCCTGCCACGCGCCTGGCCCTGGATTTCGAGACTCCCCTCCAGCTCCTGGTGGCCACGGTCCTCGCCGCCCAGTGCACGGACAAGAAGATCAACGAGGTGACGCCCGCCCTCTTCCGGCGCTATCCCACCGCCCGGCACTACGCCGAGGCGGACCTCGGCGAGCTGGAGGAGATGGTGCGCTCCACCGGCTTCTACCGCAACAAGGCGCGGGCCCTGAAGAACCTTGGACAGGCGCTCGTCGCCGTTCACGGCGGCGAGGTGCCGGCGAGCATGGAGGCGCTGCGGGCGCTGCCGGGCGTAGGCCGCAAGACGGCCAACGTCGTTCTGGGCAACGCCTTCGGTCTCGCCGAGGGCATTGCGGTGGACACCCATACGCATCGCCTTTCGCGCCGGCTCGGCCTGACACAGGAGGACGATCCCGAGGGGATCGAGCGCGACCTGATGGCCGTCATCCCACGCGAGAGCTGGACGCGCTTCGCCCTTCTGCTGCAGGACCACGGCCGGAAGATCTGCAAGGCGCGGCGTCCCGAATGTTCCATCTGCCCGGTGGCGGAGCTTTGCCCTTCGGCGGAGGTGTGAAGTGGTCTTGGGTCTTGGGTCCTGGGTCTTGGGATGAAAATGGTTCTGACCCCCGGGTCTTGGAATGAAGGGAGAATCTGATGGAAGGGAGCTCCAAACCTGATCCTGCAAGACCCAAGACCCAAGACCCAAGACTCCCCAAAACCGCCGTCCTCACCGGCGCCAGCGCCGGCATCGGCGCCGCCGCCGCCCATGCGCTCGCCGGGGCCGGGTTCCACCTGATTCTCGGCGCGCGGCGGCTCGACCGGCTGCGAGAGGTCGCGGAGCCGATCGGTGCCACGGCCCTGGAGCTCGACGTCACCGACGCAGCCAGCGTGGCCGCCTTCGCGGCCCGACTCCCCTCCGAGGTCCACCTGCTGGTCAACAACGCCGGCGTGGGTCACGGGCTCGACCGCATCGCGGACGCCCGCGACGAGGACTGGCTGGGGATGTGGGAGACCAACGTCCTGGGCGTGCTGCGGCTCACCCGGGCACTGCTGCCCGCTCTCAGGGCCTCGGGAGACGGGCACATCATCAACCTCGGCTCCGTCGCCGGCTTCGAGACCTACGTCGGCGGCGCCGGCTATACCGGCACCAAGCACGCGGTGCGGGCCTTCACCCGCACGCTGCGTCTGGAGCTGCTCGGCGAGCCGGTGCGGATCACCGAGATCGACCCTGGCCTCGTGGAGACGGAGTTCTCGCTGGTGCGTTTCGCCGGCGACGCCGAGCGGGCCAAAGCCGTCTATCGCGGATATCAGCCCCTGACCGCCGAGGACGTCGCCGACTGCATCGTCTGGGCGGCCACCCGCCCGTCCCACGTCAACATCGACGAGATCGTCGTCCGCCCGCGGGACCAGGCGACGGCCAGCCTGGTCCATCGCCGGGATCCTGCCAAGCCCTGAACGCCTTGAGGCTCCGGCCCGTACTGCTCCTCGCGGTGTTGGCGCTCGCCGGTTGCGTCCGCAGGAACCTCGCGACGCCCGAGCTCTACCAGACCTGGTGCGCCCGCTGTCACGGCGGCGAGGGGCGAGGGGATGCTCGCTATCTCGACCGTTATCCGTATCTGGACCTCCGCGTCTCTCCCATGGTGCTCCGAGGAGATCGCGGGGCCGTCCGGCAGCGCATCGCCGAAGGTAAAGGTCCGATGCCTGGCTTTGCCCTCCGCCTGAAGCCGCCGGACATCGAGAGGCTCGTCGACTTCACCTTCCAGCTCGGCCGCAATCCGCAGAAAGGGAGCCCCTGACATGGACCCGCAACGCCTGAAAGACGCCTATCAGAAGCTGCAGAGCCTCGACGACCGGATGACTCACAAGGTCCGCCCGCGCGCCGGCGGCGCGCTCGTCCGGCCCAGTCCCGACCAGCTCGAGCAATCGTTGCGTGAGCTCGCTGTCTACACCGTGGAGCTGAAAGAGGTGGTCCAGGAGCTGTTCCTGGCGTTCGCCTCGAAGCCGAATCCGGCGTCTTGAGGCTCAGCCTTCGGGCACGCCGGCCAGGTCCACCACCGGCGTGCCCCGCATCAGCGCCCAATAGAGCACGAACGCCACTCCGAAGCCGACGAACCAGGCGTAGTCGTAGAGCACGCGCAACGCCGGCACCACGAGACCGATGAGCGCCACGGTGACGCCCGCGACGAGCGAGACCAGCGCCTTCCAGTTCCAGCGCCCGTAGATCCCGTCGGAAGCGTACAGGTCGGCGAGGGAAAGGCGGCCTTTGCGGATCAGCCAGTAGTCGGCGATGAAGATCCCCGCGATAGGGCCAAGGAAGCTCGAGTAGCCCACCAGCCAGCCGAAGATGTAGGTGCCGTAGTCCTTGAGCAGCCACCAGGGCCGGATGACGATGCCGACGATGCCCGTGAGGATGCCGCCGACGGCGAAGTTGATGCGCGACGGCCAGAGGTTGGCGAAGTCGTTGGCCGGACCCACCACGTTGGCGGCCACATTGGTGGTGAGCGTCGCGATCAGCAGCGCGAAGAGAGAGATCAGGATCACCAGCGGACTTCCGAGCCGCGAAAGCAGTGCCACCGGGTCCCAGATCGCCTGGCCGAAGATGAGGACCGAGGCGGAGGTCACGGCCACGCCGATGAAGGAGAAGAGAGTCATCGTGGTCGGCAGGCCATAGGCCTGCCCCCGGATCTGCGCTCTCTGGTCTCTCGCGAAGCGCGACAGGTCCGGGATGTTCAAGGCGAGCGTCGCCCAGAAGCCCACCATGGCGGTGAGCGAAGGCACGAAGAAGGCGAGGAATTTGCCGGTGGTCTGGAATCTGCTCGGCCGCGCCAGGATCGGCCCCAGACCGCCGGCCCGCGCCATGGCCCAGCCGAGGAGGGCGAGGCCGGCGACGAGCAGAAACGGCGCCGCCCAGGCCTCCAGCCGCTTGATCGAGTTGCTGCCGCGCACGACGATGTACATGTTCCACAGCCAGAAGGCGAAGAAGGAGATCCACACCGCGCCCGGCAACTTCTCCCAAGCGGGAAAGGCGGTGCGCAGCATGGTGTGGATCGCCTGGCCGCCGATCCAGGTCTGGATGCCGAACCAGCCGCAGGCCACCAGCCCGCGGAGGATCGCCGGCACGTTGGCGCCGCGGGTGCCGAAGGAGGCGCGCGCGAGCACCGGAAAAGGAATCCCGTAGCGGGTCCCCGGGTGCGCGATCAGCACCATGGGGACGAGGACGATGAGGTTGCCGAGCATGATGGTGAGCATCGCCTGCCACCAGCTCATCCCACCGTCGACCAGGCCGGCCGCCAGCATGTAGGTGGGGATGCAGACCGAGAGCCCGACCCACAGCGAGGCCATGTTGTAGGTGGTCCACGTCCGCTGCTCGATGCGGGTGGGGGCGAGGTCCTTGTTCCACAGGCGCGCATCGGCGGACGGCTCGCGCAATTCGTAAAGATCGCCGCGGACACGGCGCATGGCCTGGACACGCACGAACTGGGGCATGGTGGCGCGCATGTTACACCGGACCGCGTGCCGGCGAAGCGGCGCTATAGTTGAGGCATGCTCGCAAAAACTCCCGTCTCGGCGGGGAAATTCACTGTGCGCCGCCGCGGGCTCGCTCTGCTCCTTCTCGGAGCCCTGTCGCTGACGGCGTTCACTGCCTTGGCTGGAGCGGGAGACGAAGACGAGGCCCTGCTCCCTGGTCAATCCCGCGAGCGGCCGATCGCGGGCGGGGAAACGCAGCGCTATCGGGTCCAGGTGACGGACGCTCCTCTCCTGGTCACGGTCGAGCAGCGGGGCATCGATCTCGTCGTGGAAGCGCAGGGACCGGCGGCACGGCTCGCGGCCGACGCCGGCTACCTCCGCTGGCAGTCCGAGGTCCTGCTGCTGGAGAGCGCGGGCGAGCACCGCCTCGAGATCCACTCCAGGGAGGCCGCCGTGCCGCCGGCGCGCTACGCGATCCGGGTGGAGGTGTTGCAGGCCTCGGACGGCCGCCGCAAGGCCCTGGCGCTGATGAGCCGCGCCGGCCAGGAGGCATTTCCGAGGACTCCCGAGGCGCGGCGCCGGGCCATCGCCACCTACCGCGAGGCCCTGGCGCAATGGAGCGCGCTCGAAGATCGGCGATGGGAAGCCGAGACCCTGGACGCCCTCGCCGAGCTGGAATACGAGGAGCGCGAGCTGCAGCCGGCGGCCGAGGACTGCCTCCGGGCGCTGCCGATCTGGCGGGAGCTCCACGAGCCGCGCCGCGAGGCCGCCGACTTGAACGAGCTCGGAGTGATCCACCTGTACAAGCAGGAGAAGGATGCGGCCGGCGAAGCCCTGCGCAGCGCGCTCTCCTTGTGGCAGCGCCTCGAGGAGCGCTTCGACGAGGTGGAGACCCGCGGCAACCTCTGCTTCCTCCAGCACCTCCGCGGCGACCTGCCGGCGGCGCTCGGCTGCCTCCAGGAAGCTCTCCTGCTGTACCGGGAGCTGGGGGATCAGGCCAACGAGGCGACGACCCTCAACAATATCGGCGGCGTCTACGACGGCCTGGGACAGCCCGAGGCCGCGCTGGATTCTTATGCCAAGGCGCTCGCCTTGCGCAGCAAGCTCACGGATCGTCGCGCCGAGGCCGAGACTCTCAACAACATCGCAAAGGTCCACCGGGCCCTCGGCGAGTGGCAGGAAGCGTTGCGCGTCTATGGTCAGGTGCGGGGAATCCTGACGCCGCTTGGCGATCGGTCCCTGATGGGAGTCGTGCTCAACAATCTCGCCGTCACCTATAACAGCCTGGGTGAGCCGGAGCGCGCCCGCTCTTTTCTCGAGGATTCCTTGGAGCTGCGCCGGACGCTCCACGACCGTCCCGGCGAGATCGTCACCCTTTACAACCTCGCCGAAGCCTGGCGCAACCTCGGCGACGCGAGCAAAGCGCTCGATCACTACCGGCGCGCCCTGGACCTTGCCAAAGAGCTGGGGGACCACCGGCTGGAGGCGAGCAATCGGCTGGGCCTCGGCGAGGTCCAGCTCGGCCGGGGCGACGGCGCCGCGGCGCTGCGCGAGATCGAGCCGGCTCTCGCCGCTCTGCGGGAAATGCGCAGCCGCCGCGGCGAGGTGATGGCCCTCCAACTGCAAGGGCGCGCGCTCGCCGTGGCAGGCCGGCCGCGCGAGGCTTTGCCCGTTCTGCAGGACGCCCTGGCGCGCCTGCGGGACCTGGGGGACCGCGCCGGCGAGGCGGAGGCGCTCCAGGCGCTGGCTGCGGCGGAACGGTCTCTCGGCCTTGCCGCGGCGGCTCGCGGCCACGCCGAGGAGGCGATCGCGCGGGTGGAGGAGCTGCGGGGCGGCTTCGTCAGCCCCGGCCTGCGAGCGGCCTTCCTGGCGACGCAGCGGCGCGCCTACTCACTGCTCATCGACCTGCTGATGGACCAGCACGCCGCCCACCCGGAAGCAGGTCACGACCGGACGGCGCTTCAGGTGAGCGAGCAGGCCCGCGCGCGCAGCCTGCTCGATGCGCTCTACTCCGGCGGCACCGTTCGCTCCGGAAGCGGCGTTCCTGCCGAGCTGCTCGAACAGCGGCGGTCTCTGCGCTACCGCCTGAGCTTGAAGACGGATCAGCAACTGACGAAGGGGGGCACGGGAGGCGAGAGGTCCGAGGCTCAGGCGCGGGAGATCGATTCGCTCCTCGCCGGCCTCGACGGCGTGGAGGCCGAGATCCGCCGCCTCGATCCGCTCTACGCCGCCGTTTCCGCGCCGCGATCCTTCGGCGTGGAGGACGTTGCCAGGCTGCTCGATGCCGACACGCTTCTCCTGGAGTACTCGCTCGGCGAAGAGCGCAGCGTTCTCTGGGCGATCGGTACCGGCTTCTTCCGCAGCTATATCCTCCCTTCCCAGCGGAAGATCGAGGCGCTGGCGCGCCCGCTCTACGACGAGTTGAGCACGCTCGAAGCCGGGAGCGGCGGCCGCAAGGACGCGGCGGCGGCGGTGAGCCGTGTTCTGCTGGGTGAGGTCTGGCCCGAGGCCTCGCGCTACCGCCGTCTGGTCATCGTGCCCGACGCGGCGCTCCACCTCCTGCCCTTCAACGCGCTGCCTGCTCCCGGCTCCGGTCAGCCTCTCCTCGAGCAGCTCGAGGTGGACTACCTGCCCTCGGCGACGACGCTGGCTCTCCAGCGGCAACGGCTCGAGCACCGCCCGCAGGCCGCGAAATGGGCGGCGGTCTTCGCCGATCCGGTGTTCGCGCCGAACGATACGCGGCTGAAGGTCGGCGAGCAGCCCGGAAGAGAGCGGGGCGTGCCGGAGGATGCTTTTCCCCAAGGCTTCGAGCGCCTGCCTGCCACCCGGCGCGAGGCCGAAGGCATCGCAGCGCTGGCTCCCGCCGGCCAGGTGTGGATGGCGCGCGATCTGGAAGCCAGCCGCGAGTCCGTTCTCTCCGGGAAGCTGCGCGACTACCGCGTCGTTCACTTCGCCACCCACGGGCTGGCCGATACGCGCCATCCCGAGCTTTCCGGACTGGTGTTCTCGCGGGTGGACGCGGCTGGCCGGCCGCGGGAGGGATTCCTCAGTCTCTCCGACGTCTACGAGCTCGACCTGAACGCCGACCTCGCGGTGCTCTCGGGCTGCCGGACGGCCCTCGGCAAGGAGGTCCGCGGCGAAGGGATCATGGGGCTCACCCGCGGCTTCCTCTACGCCGGCGTGCCGCGGGTGGTGGCAAGCCTCTGGCGGGTGCAGGACCGCGCCACGGCGGAGCTGATGCCCCGCTTCTATCGCGCGCTGTGGCAGGACCACCTGCCGGCCGCGGCGGCCCTGCGCGAAGCACAGCGGTCGCTGCGCCACGATCCCCACAATCCCAAGTTCCGCGATCCCTACTTCTGGGCCGGTTTCGTCCTCCAAGGCGACTGGCGCTGAGGCGTCTTCATCTCCGGTGAGATAGCGGGCGGCCTCGCGACAGCTCAAGGAGAAAGACAGCCAACCGGGGAGGCCCCGGAAGAAAGGAGAGCGAAATGTACTCAGGAGCTTGGTACATCAAGCAAGGCGGCGGACGGCGGATCGGTAATTTGCTGGATCTCGGTGCTGCGGGACGGAATGGAGCTCTGGGAACCCGGCGCGGCCGAGCACAAAAGTCCAGGGCCAACAAAGTCAGGAATACAGATCCGGCCGACGTCGTCCTCCAAAGGACCGCCGCCTCCTGGGTTGCCGAGGATGGGCCGCCGCCTCCCTGATGGCCATCGCCGCCGATCGCGCTGACTCGAACGAACCCCGACGCCCTTGCTGGCGTCTCTCCTACTCCCCGGCGGCTCCCCATCGCCGGGGAGCTTTTTTTGGCCGAGGCGTCTTCATCTCTGGTGAGATAACCGGCGGCCTCGCGACAGATGCGGGAGGAGGGCAATCAATCGGGAGACTTCCCGAAGAAAGGAGAGCGATATGTACTCTGGACCTTGGTACATCCATGTGCCAGGCGGCGGGCTGCGCAGAGGTGATGTGTTGAATCTCGGTAGCGCGGGAACAAGTGGCATCCCGGTCACCAGGGGCGGAGTTGTGCAACCCAACTGGGGAAGCAATTTCAGGAGCACCACTTCGACCGATGGGTCAGTGGACTACACCAGCACCGCGCACACGCTCAGTGAACGCGGAAGCGGTCCGCGGATCTTGACCTGCAGTGCCGGCCAGGGCCCCATCGCCGCCTCCTGGGTTGCCCAGGATGGACCGCCTCCTCCCCTCAATCCGCCAAAACGGCCGCCGCGTCGGCGCAGACCGGGCGTCAGGAAGCCGCCGGCGCGTTGACTCGAACGAACCCCCGGCGCGCCACGATGAGGGCCCGGTTTGAGTCATGAGCCAGGATGGGCAGCGACCGTTGGGGTCCGCGCCGCAGCCTGCTTTGCCCCGAAGGGGCGAAATCTGAATAGCCTGGGGCGCCAGCCCCAGGTCGTCGGATCCATGGACCCCATACAGCCCCGAAGGGGCGGCATGCTTCCGCCCTCACAAAATAGGTGAGCGATGAACGGCCGATTTTCCGTTTATAGAGGGAAACGGGCGGAATCCACCGTCCGTCCTCTGAAAGGGTCCCTGAGGGGAGAGGAATCTCATGGCCACCACGTTCTCCCGGCTGTTGTACCACATCGTTTTCAGCACCAAGAAGCGCGTCCCGTTCATCGATCCGCACCTGCGCGGGGAGCTGTATCCTTACATGGTCGGAATCATACGCCAGCAAGGAGGTTGGCTCCTGGCGCTGGGCGGCATGCCGGACCACGTGCACGTCCTGGTCCGCCTCAAGCCGGACATGGCGGTATCGGACCTCGTGCGGCACGTCAAATCCGGTTCTTCGAAGTGGGTGCACGAGCGAGCTGAGCCAGTGCCCGACTTCGCGTGGCAGGCGGGGTATGCGGTGTTCTCGGTCAGCGAGTCCAACGAAGGCGCGGTGCGTTCGTATATCCAAACTCAGGAGAAGCACCATCACCGGTCCACCTTCGAAGAGGAGCTGATCGTCTTGTTGAGGAAACATGGGATCGAATTTGATCCGGCGTACCTTCTCGATTGAGGTGCCGCCCCTTCGGGGCTTGGGGGGGGAATCGGGGCCACTCGTTCCCTGGGGCTGGGCGCCCCAGGCTAATCAGATTCTGCCTCTTCGAGGCATCCAAAGGTGTTTGCGGACAAGTTTCAGCCTCACGTGGTAAGGCTGCGGTTTTTCGATCCTCCAGGGAATTCAAACTAGGACACTACGCGCAGCTCCGCAAGCTCGTCGTCGCCGGCGCAAGTGAGATAGCCAGGCCTCCGGCGGCAGTCATCAGGTGAGATCCGGAGAACATGGTGTTCCTGGAGCTTCGGTCCCCGGAGGTGGTTATGAGTACTCAAATGGCCGCGTTCGCATTCGGATGTCTCTTGCTCCTGGTGGCCGTCCTCGGCGGTGGTTTCGAGCTCAAGGAGCTGAAGGTCCCCAAGGTCGGACGGGGTTCGCGCTTGATTTCCTGTATGTTCGGCATGCTCTTCATCGTCCTCGGCATCAATCCAGGCTTCGCCGAGATGTTGCCTGGCCGGAGCCAGGCCCCCACGCCTCCGGCCGCCGCGCCTCCGGCTCAGCCGGACGGGACCGCCACGACGGCTCGGACGGGCGGAACGGCGATGTCGGTTCAGCCGCAGGCTCCCGCGCCACCCGCGTCGAAGGTCAGCGTAGAACGGCCCTCTCGGCCCCGCACCAGCAGCTCGACGCGGCCGCGAACGGAACGGTCATCCACCTCGCCGTGCAAGGCCGGCAAGGGAACGCACTGGGAGCAGCGGCCGCGGATCTGGATGCGGCGCTTGAAGGGAGCTTGTCAGTGACATTCGGCTGTGGACGACGAGGGTGTCTGCCCTTCGAAGCCTCACCCCTAACCCCCTCTCTGTGACCGGAGAGGGGGATTGCCCGTCTGATAAGCGTATACTTAAGGGGATGCTCCAACAGATTCCCGCTGCGGCGGGGAGATCCACCATCAGGCATCGCCGGACGGCGATGTTCCTGCTCGGATTCCTGATCGCACCCGCCTTGTATGGGGCCGGGGACGGAGGCGAAATCCTGCTGGCGGGCCAGGCCCGCGAGCGGACGATCGCGGGGGGAAAAACGCACGTCTACCGCGTCGAGGTGGCAGATTCCCCGCTTCTCGTCACGGTCGAGCAGAAGGGCATCAACCTGGTGGCCGAGGTGATGGAGCCGGCAGCCAGAAGCGCCAGCGACTCAGGGCTTCTTCACTGGGGACCGGAGGTCCTGCTGCTGGAGAAAGCGGGCGAGCACCGGATCGAGGTTCGTCCCCGCGAGCCGTCCGCCGGGTCGGGGCGTTACACCATTCAAGCCGAAGCGCTGCCGGCTTCCGCGGACGGCCGGCGCGCGGCCCTGGCGTTGTCGAGCCGCGCCGGCCAGGAGGCCGGGGAGCGGACTCCCGAGGCGCGGCGGCGGGCCATCGCCACCTTCCGAGAAGCTCTGGAGGCCTGGCGCGCGCTCGGTGAGCGTCGCCGGCAGGGCGATTCCCTGGACGTCATCGCCGGCCTGGAGGCCGAGGACCGCGATCTGCGGCCGGCGGCTGAAGACTACTCCGGAGCGCTGGCGATCTGGCGGGAGCTCGCCGATCCCTACCGCGAGGCCGCCACTTTGAACGAGCTCGGGGTGGCCCGCTCGTACATGGGAGAGAGCGAAGCGGCCCGCGAGGCCCTGCGCAGCGCGCACGCTCTGTGGCAGCGCCTCGGAGAGCGCTTCGACGAAGGGCTCTCCGGCGGCAATCTCTGTTACCTCGAGCTCACCGGTGGAGCCCTGCCGGCGGCGCTCTCCTGCTACCAGGAGATCCGCGCGTTTTTCCGCGGCCTCGGCGACGAGAGCCAGGAGGCGCAGAGCCTGAACGTTCTCGGCGGCGTCTATGACCTTCAGGGAGAGCCCGAAGCCGCCCTGGATTCTTACGAAAAAGCCCTCGCCCTGCGCCGGAGCCTCGGCGACCGCCTCGAAGAGGCGCGGATCCTCAACAACCTCGGCGTGAGCCACCGCCCTCTGGGCGAGTGGCAGGAAGCCCTGCGCCTCTATGGCCAGGCGCGGGAGATCCTGGAGCCGCTCGACGACCGCCTGCAGGAGGGCGCGCTGCTCAATAACATCGGCTTCACCTACAACAGCTTGGGAGAACCGGAGCGCGCCCTTTCCTTTCTCGAGGATGCCTTGAAGCTGCGCCGGCAGACCGGCGACGGCCGCGGCGAGATCACCACCCTCAACAACCTCGGCAGTGTCTGGCGCAATCTCGGCGACCTGAAAAAGTCGCTCGACCACCACCGGCAGGCCCTGGAGCTGGCGGTGAAGCTCCGTGACCGCCGATTGGAGGCCTTCAGCCGGCTGGGCATCGGAGAGGTCCAGCTCGCCCAGGGCGACGCCGACGCCGCGCTCCGCGAGCTCGAGCCGGCCCTCGACGCGCTGAAAGCGGCAGGCATTCGGCGCCGAGAGGCACAGGCCCTCCAGCTTCGCGGACGTGCGCTCGCTCTGGCGGGCCGGCCGCGTGAGGCCCTTCCCGTTCTCCAGGACGTCGTGGCGCGGTGCCGGAACCTGCGCGACGGCGCCGGCGAGGCGGATGCGTTGCAGGCGTTGGCGGCGGCGGAGCGCTCTCTGGAATTGACGAAGGAAGCGCGCGTCCACGCCGAGGAGGCGTTGGCGCGGGTGGAGGAGCTGCGGCGGACCGGCTTCGTCAGCCCGGACCTGCGTGCGGCCTTCCTGGCGACGCAGCGCCGTGCCTATTCGCTCGTCATCGATCTGCTCATGGACCAGCATGCCGAACGGGAGGCCCTGGCAGTCAGCGAGCGGGCACGGGCGCGCAGTCTCCTCGACGTCTTGTTCTCCGAGAACGCCGGCCATCCCGGGAGCACCGCTCCCGCCGCGCTGCTCGAGCGGCGGCAGTCCCTGCGCCGCCGCCTGAGCGCCAAGGCCGATCAGCAATTGAAGCAGAGCGGCGAGAAGGCCGACACGCTGGGGCGGGAGATCGAGACGCTCATGTCCGAGCTCGACAGCGTAGAGGCCGAGATCCGCCGCCTCGACCCGCTCTACGCCGCCGTTGCCGCGCCGCGCGCCCTGGGCGTAGAGGATGTCGGCAAGCTGCTCGACGGCGACACCCTCCTTCTGGAGTACTCGCTCGGCGAGGACCACAGCTATCTCTGGGCGATCGGCAGCGGTTTCTTCCGCAGCTTCAGCCTGCCGCCGCAGAAGGAGATCGAGGCGCCGGCGCGCCGGCTCTATGAGGAGCTGAGCACGGTCGAAGCCGGGGCCGGCGTGCAAAGAGACGCGGCCGAGGACCTGAGCCGCATCCTGTTGGCCCCGGTCTGGTCCGACGCGGCCCGCTATCGGCGCCTGGTCGTGGTTCCCGACGCGGCGCTTCACCTGCTGCCCTTCGGCGCGCTGCCCGCTCCGGGCACCGGCAAGCCTCTCCTCGAGCAGCTCGAGGTCGACTACGTGCCCTCGGCGACGACCCTGGCTCTGCAGCGGCAGCGGTTGGAGCACCGTCTCGCAGCGGCGAAGTGGGCCGCGGTGTTTGCCGATCCGGTGTTTTCGCCGGACGACTCACGTCTGGCCGCTCCCCGTGTCGCCGGCCGGAGCGCCGCGGCGCCGGCTGGACGCTTGCGGGGCGCGGGTGACCAGGCTCCGCTCTCGGCCCTCGAGCGTCTGCCGTCTACCCGGCGTGAAGCGGAAGCGATCGCGGCCCTTGCCCCCGCGGGCCAGGTGAGGATGGCGCTCAATCTGGACGCCAGCCGCGAGGCCGTGCTCGCCGGAGGGCTCCGCGACTACCGCGTCGTGCATTTCGCCACGCATGCGGTCGCCGATACCCACAACCCCGAGCTCTCAGGTCTGGTGCTCTCGCTGGTCGACGCCGCCGGCAAGCCGAGAGAGGGATTCCTCGGTTTGTCCGACGTCTACGAGCTCGACCTCGGCGCCGACCTCGTAGTGCTCTCCGGCTGCCGGACCGCTCTCGGCAAGGAGGTCCGCGGCGAGGGGCTGATGGGCCTCACCCGCGGCTTCCTCTACGCCGGCGTGCCGCGGGTGGTGGCGAGCCTATGGCGGGTTCAGGACCGCGTCACGGCGAAGCTGATGAGCCGCTTCTACCGCGCGATGTGGCAGGACCACCTGCCGCCGGCGGCGGCGTTGCGCGAAGCCCAGCGGTGGTTGCGCGGCGATCCGCAGTACCACGATCCCTACTACTGGGCTGGATTCGTCCTCCAGGGCGACTGGCGCTGAGCGCTCCGCGCCGGGGTGAGATAGCTCGCCCTCTCGCAACAGCAGAAAAGGAACCAACTGGACCCATCGGGTCCGCAGAAAGGAGCTTTGAGATGGCAACAACTCCCCTGCCTTACACCTTTGACGAGTGGCCCGGCAAGAAGTGGAAGATCGTCGACCCGACGACGGTGACCGACGTAGGAAAAGACGACTTCGTGAAGATTGTGTCCATCACGGGCTCACCGGACCAAATCAAGATTTCCGACGTCGATTGCCAGCATCTAGCTCCGGGAAAGCACAGCGGAGACTCCTGGCGGGGCATTGTCCTCGACGGTGCGTCAACCGGCGCGAGCGGTAGGACCACCACCTCGGAGCAGATCGAGATCGAATGCACCGTTGTCAAAGACAAGCGCCTGTTGACATGTACCTCGGGCAGCGGCGGCGGCGGTAGCGCCTGCTGGACGGCCGAGGAAGGGTAATCGGCGATGCGGCTCTCTCCCGCCGCCTGCGCGCTCTTCGCAATGGTCTCCACCGGCGCGCTTGCACAAGACGTGCAGATGAATCAGCCCGACGACTTCGGAACGCGAGGCAACAACACCGCGCAAAGCGAAACCAACCACGCCGTCACCGCCAACGGCATCCTTGCGGCGTGGAACGACTCGAGCCAGATAGCGACGCTGGGCGTCGCGGCTCTTACGAGCTTGGTGGGCTGGCGGTACTCGCCGGATGCGGGGGCGAGCTTCATCGGCGGCGGGTTTTTCACCATTCCAGACGGCATATGCCTCACCGATCCCGCGATCGTCGCGGACGGCGCCGGCTTCTTCTATCTTGCCGCGATGGCCTCGCCGTCGCCGAACGACAAGAACAAGAAGAACCTCGCGGTCGCCCGCAGCACGGGCAACACGGCGCCTTTCGGCTTCGACAGGGCGGTAACCCTCGAGCCGATGCGCAGCAACGGCATCCTCGACAAGGAGCTGATGGCGATCGACCGCACCGGAGGCCCTTACAACAACCGGATCTACATCTCGGCGACGGACCTCACCCAGGGCGTCGTCGTCGCTCATTCGACGGCGCTTTCGCCGCTCGGCTTCTCGCCGTGGCAGCTCCTCTCGTCGAGCTCGACCGGCTCCATGCCGGCCGTGGCGCCGAACGGCGACGTCTACGTGATCTGGACGGCGAAGCTCAGGGAGATTCAGATCGCCAAGTCGACGGACGGCGGCAACACGTTCACGCCGGCGAAGACGATCGCGAGCTTTATCAAGACGCCGGATCTGCTGGCGCCGGAAGGTACGTTCAAGGCCGAGCCCTTCGCGCAGATCGCCGTCGACTCGACCGCGGCCGGCAGCCCGACGCGCGGCAACGTCTATGTGGTCTACGCCGCGGATCCCGACGGCGGAATCTCTAGACCCGACAACTGCGACATCTACTTCATGCGCTCGACCAACGGCGGCACCACCTGGACGGCGCCGCGCTCGATCACGTCGGGGCTCGCCGTCACCCTGGGACGGGACCGGACGACGAACGATAGCTGGCTGCCGTCGATCGCCGTCTCGCCGGTGAACGGCCACATCTACGTCACGTTCTACGACCGCCGCGACGATCCAGAGAACACCGAGGCACGCGTCTTCCGCGCGCTCTCCACCGACGGCGGGCTGACCTGGGCGAACGCCCCCTTCGGCGCGTCGGCTTTCGTTCCGATCATGGGTTTTCCGACCGTGCTCGGTGAGGATGGCACCAGGTCCTACTGGGGAGACTACAACTGGTCGACCGCCGATGCGGCAGGACTGCACTTCACCTGGGGCGACTCGCACAACCCTTGCAATCCGCCGGCCGCCGCGCCGAGCCCGTGCAAGCCGCGGGGCCGTCCCGACCTCGACGCCTACTACCGCAAGACCGCCAACCTCTCCGGCGCCGATCTCTTCATTCAGCCGTGGGGCGCGGTGACGGGCATCGGGCCGATGTGGCAGACGCCCGACATCTTCGTCGTCGACGCGGGCGGCAACGCCGTCAATGCCCGCCTGGGAATCGTCAACCACCTGCGGGCGCGCGTCCGCAACCTCGGCAACGCGGCGGCGAGCGGGGCCGTCGTCCGCTTCAGCTACGCGCCCTGGTTGGCCGGCATCAACGATTCGCTGTTCAAGGAGATCGGCACCGTGGCGCTCGACTTCTCCGCCGCCGGCGGCGCCGCCGACACGCAGCTCGCGGCGCTCGATTGGGACCTCACCGGCACGAGCGACACCAACGGCGGCTCGTGGCCGGCGCCGATCGGCTTTTTCCAGCACGTCTGTATCAAGGTTTCGGTCGAGCTCGCCGGCGACGTCAACCTCAGCAACAACGCCGCCCAGAGCAACTTCGCCGACGTGGTGAGCACGCCCTCCGGCACACCGCTCCACTTCTTGATCGCCGGGCCCGGCTACGGGAAGGCTCCGCTGCCCGCGAGGCTGGCGGTCTCCGCGCTGCCCCCGGGATTCCGTGTCAACCTCTCCTTCGCCCGAGGATTGGGCGACCCGCAAGGGGGTTTTCTCTTGAAGCCCCAGGAGATCCTCCTGGCCAGGGTGAGCTTCGTGGTGGCGAAGCCTTCCTTGCCGGAGGGCGACGTCGTCGCCGACATCAGCCTCCTGCTCGACGGCAAGCCGGCCGGCGGCATCTCCGCCCGTCTGGTTCGCTCGTCCGCGCTGCAGAAAGACCTTCGCGGCATCGGCCCGGTGACTTCTGCTTACTGGGTCGTGAAGCCACCGGAAAAGCCGCCGGATCAGCCGTCCACCCCGGGTTTCGAGCGCCCGCTGCCGCCGCCGCGGGTCATTCCGGAGGGAGTGAAGATCCGCCGCACCTATGCCGGAGGCTACGAGAAGGCCTTCCGCGCGGCCAAGGCCTCCTTCAAAGAACAGGACGGTCCGGCGGTCGCCAACCGCGAACG
>Ga0134122_10001332_pt1 | contig 17728 bp, 15 predicted proteins | sample KB302_FD_96461 | JGI IMG/M metagenome (GOLD analysis project Ga0134122, IMG submission 96461) | Terrestrial soil microbial communities without Nitrogen fertilizer from Kellogg Biological Station, Michigan, USA - KB3-0-2 | ecosystem: Environmental > Terrestrial > Soil > Unclassified ... | reverse complement strand
TTTCTCGCCGTCAAGGCCGCCGAGCAGCTGAGCCTTGCCTCGACCGTGATGGTGCGCGGGCTCGCCGCCATCATCGAGGCCTATCTGATCTACTGGGCCGTGGTCTATTTCGTCGCCCGCAAGTGGTTCGGCTTTTCGCGCGAATGGGCGGCCCCGCTGGCGTCCGGCATCGCCATCTGCGGCGTCTCGGCCGCCATCGCCACCGCCGCGGCCATTCGCGCCCGCCCGTTGGTGGCGATCATGGTGTCCTCGCTGGTGGTGCTGTTTGCCATGGTGGAGCTGTTGATCCTGCCCTTCCTGGCGCGCAGCTTTCTCGCCGACCAGCCGCTGGTGGCGGCCGCCTGGATGGGGCTGGCGGTCAAGACGGATGGCGCCGCGGTGGCCAGCGGTGCCGTGACCGAGGCGCTGCTTTACGGCGATGCCGCCGCCCGGGGCATCAAATGGAGCCCGGGCTGGGTGGTCGGCACCACCACCACCATCAAGGTCTTCATCGACATCTTCATCGGCGTGTGGTCCTTCATTTTGGCTTATGTCTGGAGCCGCCACATCGAGCCGCGCCGCGCGGGCGATGAGCTGCGCTTTGGCGAAATCTGGGAGCGCTTTCCCAAATTCGTCCTGGGCTTCCTCGCCACCTTCCTGCTTGTACTCGGCATCGGTCTTGCCTCGAGCCCGGCAGTCCTGAAGACGGTCGACGGCGCCATGGCTCAGGCCAATATCTTCCGACAGCTGTTCTTCCTATTCACCTTCTTCTCCATCGGGCTGATGTCCGATGTGCGCCAACTCTGGCAAGAGGGTATTGGCAAGTTGGCCGCGGTGTACGTGGTCTCGCTGTTTGGGTTCGTGATCTGGGTTGGACTGTTGATCTCGTGGCTGTTTTTCTACGGCATCATGCCGCCACTCGCCGGCTGAACGGAGACTGTGCATGACTGAGCCCAAAGAGCGCGCGCGCATCGGCGAGGAGCTGGCCAAGATGCAAGTCGAGCCGCTGCTCCCCATCGAAAAAAAGCTGCTGGCCTGGAGCCTGATCGCCGGCTTGGTGCTGCTGGCCATCCTGATCTGGACCGGCAATTCGGCGTTGACGCCTCACCATTGAGGCGGCCCTCCCGTGAGGCGCGGCGGCGCGCCCGCCCCCAGCGGCTTTCGCCCCGGGGCGCCGCTCGAGCGCCGCGCGGCTCAGGCCGGTCGCGGAAAGGGCCGCAGCGCCGCCGTTGCCGTGGCGGTGGCAAGCCGGGTGCCATCGGGCAGCCGAAGCAGGCCTTGCAAATGCGCCGTCGCGCTTCCCATGCGCAAGACCTCGCCGCGGGCAATAACGCGGGAGATCGGCGTCGGTCGCAGGTAACTGACGCAGACCTGCAGGGTCGGCACCAGGATGGCAAAGCGCTGGGAGATGCTAGCGGTGAACCCCATCGCATCGTCCAGCATGGCGCACACGAAACCGCCCTGCACATGCCCGGCGGGATTGGCAAATTCCGGCCGCGGGCTGAAGGCGACCTCGGCCCAAGCCTCCGCCACCGAGAACGCCAAGAGCTCGAAGCCGAGGTGGCGCGCGCTGGGCGGCTGCTGGGCGGGGTCGCCAAGCAAAGCGTGGATCTCTTCGTCCGATAAACTCATGCGGGGAACTGTTGCCTGCCGCCGCCGGCGGTCGCAAGGCAAATCACCGCGCCCCCAAGCCGACGCAACCGCGCCAGGGCGGCCGGGCCGGGGTTGGCGAAACTGGGCGGGGCGATCTTGCCGCTCATGAAATTGCCGTCGCCGCCATTTGCGACTCGGCCTATCGTGCCGGGCCTTCCTAGCCTTCCCGTTGTGCGTGCCCCCTTAGCGCCTCGGAACGCACCCGCCATGCACCTCCTCTTTTCCATCATCTACGCGGCCCACGCCCACGGCACCCACCACAAGCTGGCGCTCGACGCGCTGCGGCGGCTCGAAGGTCCCGACCGGGAGGCGTGGCAAAGGCTATTTCTCAAGCACGCCGATCTCTACTTGGAAGGCTCCAAGGCACCGGACCAGGAATTCAAGGACTTCAAGAACCACGTGCTGCACACGCGCGAGGACTACTGGGGCGGCGCACCGCAAAAGGTGGTCAGCTGGTACCAGCACCTTGTGGAAGCGTTGTCGCAAGAGGACTGGCAGACGGCGGTCTACTGCGCCGGCGTTTTGAGCCACTACTACACCGACCCCTTGCATCCCTTCCACACCGGCCAGTCGGAGGCGGAAAACAATATTCACCGCGCCGTCGAGTGGAGCATCGCCAAGAGCTATGACCAGCTCCGCGCCGAGGGGAACCGCGAATTTGCGCACATGCCCGTCACGCTGAGCGAAGACGCCAACTGGCTGGTTGCGCTGGTTTTGACGGGCGCCGACCGTGCCAACGCCTACTATGAAAAACTGATCGCCCACTACGACATCCAGCGCGGCGTGGTCGACCCCCCGGCCGGTCTCGACCCGATCGCCCGCCGCATCATCGCCGAGCTGATCCGCTATGCCACCGCCAGCTACGCCATCGTGCTCGGCCGTGCCATCGAGGAGGCGCACGCGCCGCCGCCGCAGGTGCCGCTGACGGCGGCGACGCTGCTGGCAACGCTCAAGGTGCCATTCAAGCTGGTTGCGCGGCGGATCGCCGATCGGGCAGAGCGCCGCCAGATCGAGCGCAGCTACGACGAACTCACCGCCGTGGGCAAAGTCGATCACACGCTTGGGGACCACGAGCGGGTCGTCCGCGATCTTTACGCCGAGGAGGTGCTGGCCAAGCGCAAGCCGCCGCCGTCGGCGTCACAGGTCTTTCCCTTCACGCCGCGTCCGCGCATCGTCACCCACATCGAGCGCACGGCAACCGCCCGGCGTGCCGCGGCGGCGCACGATAACGTCGTGGCGTTCGCTGCCTTGCGGCCGCCCGCGCTCAAGCCCCCTGTCGGCACCGACCAAAAATCTGCGGTCCGGCCTCGCGCCGGTCTATCGCTTCGCCTGCAACAGGTCACGGCCGCCGCGCCCCGGCGGCGAGCGCCCGCCCCGGCGGGCACGGCGGCGCCATCGCGCCTGTCGCTCGACCAGGATGTGGTCATGGGCCCGTCGATCGGACCCAAGACGGCCGCCCGCCTCTATCCGCACGGCATCAAGACGGTGCGCGACCTGATCAAGGCCGATCCGGCGGCGCTTTCGGTGCTGATCGGGGCGCGCCACATCACCCCCGAAATCATCTCCGGTTGGCAAGATCAGGCCCGGCTGGTCTGCACCCTACCCGGCTTGGCGGGCACGCACGCGCAGCTCCTGGTCGGCGCGGGCTATGCCAGCGCGCAGGCAATCGCCGCCGCGGCAGCCGAAAAACTGTGCACCGACGTCATCAATTTTGCCCTGACCACCGCGGGCCAACGGCTGCTGCGCCAGGCCGAGATGCCGGATCTGGAAAAGATCAAGGGCTGGCGGGAAGCCGCGCGCAGCGTTCAGGCGGCCTAGAGTCCGCGCCTCTTTTGCGCTTGCGCATCTGGCCCCGGTCCCCTGGGCCGTGCGCTCAGGTTCGCCCGCGCCGAGTGCGGTCGAGCGGCAACGCGCCTTTCAAAACATGCCGAGGGCGAGGCGGGCTTCGTCGGACATGCGCGACTGATCCCAGGGCGGATCGAAGGTTAGCTTGACCGAGACCTGACCAACGCCGGCCACGCCGGCCACGGCATTCTCCACCCATAAGGGCATTTCACCGGCCACCGGGCACCCGGGGGCGGTCAGCGTCATTTCCACCGCAACGTTGCGCTCAGCATCGACATCGATCTTATAGATGAGCCCCAACTCATAGATATCGGAGGGGATTTCCGGGTCGTAGACGGTCTTGAGCGCACCGACGATATCCGCCGTCAGCTGCTCCAGTTCTTCGGCCGGGATCGATGCACCCGGCACGGCCGCAACCGTTGTCGGCTCGGCTGCGAGCGGCGCCTGATCGCTTGCCTTTGTCCCCGCCTCATCCATCGCACTACCCTTATCCATCGCACTACCCTTGCTTGTTCGCTCGCCCGCGGCGCCTCAGGCGAAGAAATCGTGCGCCTTGATCAGGGCCTCGGCCAGCGCGTCCACCTCGGCCTTGGTGTTGTACATGGCAAAGGAGGCGCGACAGGTGGCGGTCACGCCCAGCCGTTGCATCAGCGGTTGGGCGCAGTGGTGGCCGGCGCGCACCGCCACCCCCGAACGGTCGATAATGGTGGAAATGTCGTGCGGATGCAGGCCGTCGATGCCGAAAGCGACGATGGCACCCTTGTCGGCGGCCGTGCCGTAGAGCTTGAGCCAATTGAGCGCGGAGAGCCGCGCCTGCGCATAGTCCTTGAGCACGGCCTCGTGTCGGGCAATGCGTTCGCGCCCGACCTGCATCATGTAGTTGAGCGCGGCGCCCAGGCCGATCGCCTGCACGATGGGGGGTGTGCCGGCCTCGAACTTGTGCGGCGGCTGTCCGTAGCTGATGGCGTCCTGCTGCACGCTCTCGATCATCTCCCCGCCCCCCATATAGGGCGGCATGGCATCGAGATGGCGGCGCTTGGCGTAGAGCACGCCAATGCCCGACGGACCATACGTCTTGTGCCCGGTAAAGGCGTAAAAGTCGCAATCGAGATCGCGCACATCGACCGTCATGTGCACGGCTGCCTGACTGCCGTCGATCAGCACTGGAATACCGCGGGCGTGCGCGATCCTAACGACCTCCTTGATCGGCACGATGGTGCCCAGCACGTTCGACATGTGGGTGATGGCCACCATCTTGGTGCGCGGGCCGAGCAGGCTCTCGAAACGATCGAGCAGAAATTCGCCCGTATCGCTGATCGGTGCCCACTTGATGACGGCACCGCGCCGCTCGCGATGAAAGTGCCAGGGCACGATATTGGAGTGATGCTCCATCACCGAAATGACAATCTCGTCGCCCTCGCCGATCGTCATGCCGCCGAACGAGCTCGCCACCAAGTTGATCGCTTCGGTGGCGTTGCGTGTAAAGATGATCTCCTCGGCAGTCGCGGCATTGAGGAAGCGCCGCACGGTCTCGCGTGCATCCTCGAAGCGGCTGGTCGCAGTGTTGGAAAGATAGTGCAAGCCGCGATGCACATTGGCGTATTCCATCTTGTAGGCATGCTCGATGGCTTCCAGCACCGGACGCGGTTTCTGCGCCGAGGCGCCGTTGTCGAGATAGACGAGCGGCTTGCCGTAGACCTCACGGAAAAGAATGGGAAAATCCGTTCGGATGGTGTCGACGTCGTAGTTGACGCCGCCCTTGAGCTCAGCCCCCTTGATCATTGCGGTCATGTGCCTTCCTTCGCCGTAGCCAACGGCGCCACCTCACGTGCTCAATTGCGCCAAGCGGCGCCGTGCCACGGCCATCAGCGCGGGGCGCAGCGCCTCGGCGACCTTGTCGATCGCCTCAGCGATGAAGCTTTCAACCAGCAGGGCGCGCGCTACCTCGACGGCAATGCCCCGGGCGCGGAAATAGAAAAGCAGATCCTCGTCGATCTCCGCCGAGGTCGAGCCATGCCCACACACCACGTCGTCGGCGTTGATCTCAAGCTCGGGCTTGGAATCGAACTCGGCGTCCTCGGACAGCATCAGCACCTGCGCCATCTGCTTGCCGTCGGTCTTCTGCGCATCGGGCCGCACGATCACCTTGCCCTGGAACACGCCACGGGCCCTATCTGCCAACACGCCCTTGAACAGTTCGCGACTTTCGCAACCACCCAGCGCATGGTCGATCACCAGCGTGGTGTCGATGTGTTCGTGGCCCCGCCCCAGAAAACATCCCGAAACGTCGGCCTTGGCTCCCTCACCAGCAAACCTCAGGGCGACGCCGTTGCGCACCAGCCCGGTGGCGGCGGTGAACTGGAAGGCGCGATAGGTCGCGCCGGCGGCGAGCGTGGGCCTGCAGGTCGCCAGATGGCTCTCGGCCTGCCCGGCGAGCGTCAGTTTGACGTGCGCCAGCTGGGCGCCCTCGGCAATGGCTAGTTCGCTTAAGGCGTTGCTCTGCCCGGCGGCGGCGGCGCCAGGCAGGGTCAGATGCGCCTCGATCACGGTCGCGCACGCATTGGCGCCGATCGAGAGGAGATTGCGCGTGGTGAGGAGGCGTGCCTCACCGGTGGTACGGATAAAGAGCAGCAGCAGCGGCTTGGCGAGTTTGGCGCCGCGGGCGATCTCGATTACCGCGCCATCGGTCATGAAGGCGGTGTTGAGCGCCACCACGGCGTCCTGTTCGGCCGCCGCCGCCAGCCCCTCGTCGGCCGCGCCCTCGGGCTTGGCCAACCGCTCGGCCAGCGGCGTGAAGGTGAGCCCGGCCAGCGCGGTTTGTGCCGACAGGCCCTGGACATAGACGCCGTCGACGAACACGAAACGATGGACATCGAGCTCGGCGAACTCCTCAAGGGCGGTGTCGATTTGCGCGAGCGTGGGCGGTGCGCGCACGGCGCCGACCGCGACGGGCAGGGCCTCCTTGAGCGCCGCCCGCAGGTCGGTGTACTTCCAGGCCTCGAGCCGGCGATGCGGCAAGCCGAGCGCCGCAAAGGCTCCGATCGCAGCCCGGCGCGCCGCCGCCACGGCGGGGCCGCCCGGCAGCTGGGCCGCGACTGCCTCAAAGTTCTGGGTGAGCCCTTGCTCGGCCTTCGTCCTGGTTATGGCCACTGTCATCTCACGTTCACTCTTTTTTGGACCGTGGCGGCGCTCAAGCCGCCCGGCTTTGGAACTCGGCGTAGCCCGTTTTTTCCAGTTCGAGTGCCAGCTCCTTGCCACCCGATTTTTGGATCCTGCCCGCGGCCATCACGTGCACACGGTCGGGTACGATGTAGTTCAGCAGTCGCTGATAGTGGGTGATGATCAGCATGGCGCGATCCTTGGATCTGAGGCGGTTCACGCCTTCCGACACCACCCGCACCGCATCGATGTCGAGGCCGGAGTCGGTCTCATCCATCACGCACAGCGTCGGCTCCAGCATGGCCATCTGCAGGATTTCCATGCGCTTCTTCTCGCCGCCGGAGAAGCCGACATTGAGCGGGCGCTTGAGCATGTCATCTGCCATGCCAAGGCGCGCGGCCTCGGCGCGGGCGCGCTTGAGAAATTCCGGGGTCGTGAACTCCCTCTCACCTCGCTGCTTGCGCAACGAATTCACCGCGGTACGCAGGAACGTCATGGTGGCGACGCCCGGGATCTCCATCGGGTACTGGAACGCCAGAAACACGCCCTTGGCGGCGCGCTCGTCGGGCTCCAGAGCCAACAGATTGTCGCCATTCCACAGCACGCTGCCGTCCGTCACCTGATAGCCGTCCCGCCCGGAAAGCACGTAGGCCAGCGTCGACTTGCCCGAGCCGTTCGGACCCATGATGGCGTGCACTTGGCCTTTCGGCACCTCGAGGCTCACGCCATCGAGGATCAGCTTGTCTTCGGTCGACAGCTTGACGCGCAAATTTTCGATCTTGAGCATTACCTTGGTCTTCTCCAGCAGCAACGGGGATGGGGCGGCGCGCGCCCCACACCTCAAGCCTTGTCGGGACTAATTTGCGATACCTCGATTTCCGCGGGATAGAGCACCCCCATCCATTCGCAGGAGTTGGCGGCGCCATGCCCGTTCTTGTTGAATTCGACGAGAAACGCTTCGTTGGTGCCGAAGGTCTCGACCACGGTGCCGACGTCGCCCGGGCGCAAGACGAAGCCAGGGCTTGTTTTCGATAGGGCATTACGCCGCTTGCATTCTCTCTCGTCCATCCCGCGCGTTACTCGGGCCAGCACCATCGCCGACATCATCTCAGCCGCATCACGCATCTGCCGTCTCCTCGAACAATCCGCGCGGCCTACCCACCGCCCGGTTCCACCGCGAACCACTTGAAGCTTTTGCCGGCCGGTTGACCCGCCCCGTGCGACCCTTCTTGTTAAAAGCTGTGCCAACGCAACGCTCCTGTGCCGCACCGGCAACCATGGCAACGGCGGCCACGGGCCGGCGCAGCCGGCTCATCCGACCGAGCCCTCCAGCGATATGCCGATCAGCTTCTGCGTCTCGGCCATGAATTCCATCGGCAGCTGCTGCAGCACATCGCGTACAAAGCCGTTGACGATCAGCGCCACCGCCTCCTCCGCGCTCAAGCCGCGCTGCCTGCAATAAAACAGCTTGTCGTCGGAGATTTTCGAGGTGGTCGCTTCGTGCTCGAAATGCGATGAAGCGTTCTTCGCCTCGATGTAGGGCACCGTGTGGGCGCCGCAGCGATCGCCGATCAGCAGCGAATCGCAGTTGGTGAAGTTGCGCGCGCCCTTGGCCTTGCGGTGGGCCGAGACCAGTCCGCGATAGGTATTTTGCGAATGGCCCGCGGCGATGCCCTTGGAGATGATGCGGCTTGAGGTGTTGGCGCCGAGGTGCAGCATCTTGGTGCCGCTATCGACCTGCTGATAGCCGTTGGAAATGGCGATCGAATAGAATTCGCCGCGCGCGCCGTCGCCACGCAGGATGCAGCTTGGGTACTTCCAGGTAATCGCCGATCCCGTCTCCACCTGTGTCCAGGAGATCTTAGAATCGCGGCCGCGGCAGTCGCCACGCTTGGTGACGAAGTTGTAAATGCCGCCCCTGCCGTCCTTGTCGCCCGGATACCAGTTCTGCACGGTCGAGTACTTGATCTCCGCCTCATCCAGGGCGATCAGTTCGACGACGGCGGCGTGCAGCTGATGCTCATCGCGCATCGGCGCCGTGCATCCTTCCAGATAAGAGACGTAGGCGCCCTTCTCGGCGATGATCAAGGTGCGCTCGAACTGGCCGGTCTGCTTCTCGTTGATCCGGAAGTAGGTGGATAGCTCCATCGGGCAGCGCACACCCTCCGGGATGTACACGAATGACCCGTCGGAGAACACCGCCGAGTTGAGGGCCGCATAATAATTGTCCGACTGCGGCACCACCGAGCCCAAATACTTCTGCACCAGCTGCGGGTGCTCGCGCAGGGCCTCCGACATCGAGCAGAAGATCACGCCGGCCTTGGCCAGCTCCGCCTTGAAGGTCGTCACCACCGAGACGCTGTCGAACACCGCGTCGACGGCCACGCGCGCGCCTTTGACCCCGGCCAGAATCTCGCGCTCCTTGAGCGGAATGCCGAGCTTCTCGTAGGTGCGCAAGAGTTCGGGATCCACCTCCGCCAGGCTCTTTGGTCCTTCGCTCGACTTTGGCGCGGCATAGTAGTGCAAATTTTGGAAATCGATCTTGGGATAGCGCACGTTGGCCCAGGTCGGCTCGGTCATGGTCTTCCAACGCCGATAGGCCTCCAGACGCCATTCCAGCATCCAGCCCGGTTCGCCCTTCTTGCGCGAAATGAAGCGCACGGTCTCCTCGTCGAGACCCTTGGGGGCCTTCACCGTCTCGATCGTCGTTTCGAAACCGTACTTGTATTGGTCGACGTCGATTCTTCGCACCTGATCGATCGTCTGTTGAACAGCTGCCATTCCGGTCTCCGCTTCGCTCACAATCCTCTTACAGCCAGGCTCAGGCCACCTTGCGATCGCGTGCCTTGACGCTTTGCAGATGGCGTTTGGCCTGCCCCTCGGCGAGCCGGCGCAATGCCGCAAGGCAGGCGTCGATCTCAACCTCGCTGCTCGCGCGTCCGCTGCTGACGCGCAAGGCCGAAGTCCGCAAAGCTGGCGCTGCTTGCATGGCCTCCAGCACATGGCTGCGCGCAACCTTGCCCGAAGAGCATGCCGACCCGGCGCTCACCGCCACCCCCTCCAAGTCAAGCGCGATCAGCGCCGTCTCGGCGCCAATTCCCGGCAGCGCGAAGCAGGTCGTATTGGCGAGCCGGGGCACAGCGTCGCCGAAGATCACCGCCTCGGAGCTGAGGCTGCGCAGGCCGGCCTCGAAGCGCCGTTGCAAGTGCTGGCTCCGCGCGGCGACCTCGTCCTGTTCGGATAGGGCCGCCGCGAGCGCGGCCGCAAGACCGGCAATGGCGGCGACGTTCTCCGTGCCCGAGCGTTGCCGCCGCTCCTGGCCGCCGCCGCGTAGCAACGGCTCGGGAGAAAGATCGTCGCTGGCAAAGACCACGGCGCCGACACCCTTGGGACCACCAAGCTTGTGCCCGGAGAGGAAGAGCGCGCCGCGGCCAATCGCCTTGACGTCAAGGACAATGCGCCCCACCGCCTGCACCGCGTCACACACCCAGATCGCCTGCGCCGCTGCCAGCAAGCCGGCAATCGACGCCAACGGCTGCAGCACGCCGGTCTCGTTGTTGGCGGCCTGCAGGGCCACCAGCGTCGTCCCGGCACCCTGCTGCGCCACCGCTGCTGCCAGGCGCCGTTCCAGCCAGGCCAAGTCCACGATACCGTCGCCATCGACGGGGATGCGCTCGACCCGGCCGGCGGGAAAGCGATGCCCCTCGAGGACGCACGCGTGCTCGCTGGCACCGACCAGCAGCAGGTCGAAAGCGGCCTTGCTTGCGCCGCCTCCCCTGTTGGGCGTCAGCAGCCAGTTGGCGGCCTCCGTCGCCCCCGAGGTAAAGTAGACACGGCGTGGATCGGCCCCGAGACAGCCGGCAATGTGCTCGCGCGCGTCCTCCATGAGCGCACGGGCCCGACGCCCTTCGGCGTGGGGTGAGGAGGCATTGCCGACGCAATCGAGCGCCGCCAGCATGGCGGCGCGCGCCTCAGGGCGCAACGGCGCCGTCGCGTTCCAGTCGAGATAGGTCCGCGGCCCACTCATTTTGCAGCAATCCGCAGCGCTGGTTCGCCGACCCGCTTGGCCTGCTTGGCCGCGGGAATGCCGTCGATCACCTCGGCCAAGGTGATGCTGTCCAGGAATGTCACAATCTGTTCGCCAAGGGCATCCCATAGGCCGTGCGTGAGGCAGCGCCGACCCGCCACGCACGGCGTGGCATTCTCACCGTGGCAACGCGTCATGCGCACGCCTTCCTCAACCGCGGCCATGATCTCGGCCACGCTGATGCTGACCGCCGGCCGGCCCAAGCGATAGCCACCCGAGCGGCCGCGCGCGCTTTCCACCAGTTGGGCGCGCCGCAGCTTGACGAACAGCTGCTCCAGGTAGGCCAGTGAGATCTGTTGGCGTTCCGCGATCGCCGAAAGCGGCAGCGCGTCGCCGGCGCCGTATTTGGCGAGGTCCGCCATGGCCATGACGGCGTAGCGACCCTTGGTATTCAACTCCACGACAGCAACTCCACGGCTGCAGGTGCCTACCCCGCCCCCCTTTTGTTGCTTCCTCTTGCGTTGGCTACCCCCGGCTGTGCTATGACACGGCCGATGAGCAGTTCCCGCACGAGGGGCAAGCCCTCCAGCTCTTTCGAACTGTTCTAAACTTCATGGATATATGGAAATTCCGAGCACGCAAGTCAAGTTTATTTGCGGCTCCTGGCGGCGCTGCCAACAGCCCCGTCCCCACCCTACCCCTAGCCCTCGCGAGAGTGTAGTCACCGATGCCTGAGCTGATCATCAACGGGCCCGCCGGACGCCTCGAAGCCCGCTATCACCACGAGGCAGGCAGCAACAGCCCGATCGCCCTCATCCTGCATCCGCATCCCCAGTTCGGCGGCACGATGAACAACCAGGTGGTCTACGCTTTGTATTATCTGTTCGTGGAGCGGGGATTTTCGGTGCTGCGTTTTAACTTCCGCGGGGTGGGGCGCAGCCAAGGCTACTTCGACAACGGACCGGGCGAACTTTCCGACGCAGCCTCCGCACTCGACTGGCTGCAGCTGCAAAATCCCGACTCGCGCTCCTGCTGGATCGCCGGGGTGTCCTTCGGCACCTGGATCGCCATGCAGCTGTTGATGCGGCGGCCCGAGATCGACGGCTTCATCTGCGTGGCGCCGCCGGCCAACCTTTATGACTACAGTTTCCTGGCGCCGTGCCCGTCCTCGGGTTTGTTCGTGAACGGCGAGCGCGATCGCGTCGTACCCTCCGCTTCGGTGGGCGAGCTGGCAGCCAAGACCAAGGTACAAAAGGGCGTGAAGATCGAACACGCCGTGGTGCCCGAGGCCAATCACTTCTTCCAGGACAAGATCGACGAGCTGATAAAGGTCACCGGCGTTTATGTCGACCGCCGGATCGTCGAGCTCGAGCAGGAACGCAAGGACTAGCCGGCCGCGCTGGCATCGTCTTGGGCTGGCGCCGCGCCGCCACCTCGACGCCCCCAGTCCCGGCGTGCGCCGCGCGCGGTCTCAGGCTGATGGGGAGCTTTGCGGCGACGGCGCGCGACGGGCAACGACGCCACCCGACAGCGGCGCCGGCGCGCCGGTCGTGCCGGGAAAGCTGATCGGCAGACCCTTCAGGCAACGCACCGCAAGATAGGCCCACGCCTCGGCCTCCATCGCATCCCCGTCGACGCCGGCCGCCTCGGCCGGGGCCACCGCGGCCTCGACCCGTCCCGCCAGCATCGCCATCAAGGTCTTGTTGCGACGGCCGCCGCCGGAGACGACCCATAAGCGGGGTTGTTCGGGAAAATGCTCGCGGGCGCGGGCGATGCTCTCAACCGTGAAGGCCGTCAGCGTCGCGGCACCGTCGGCATCGCCGAGGCCAGCGACGGGATCGAGGCCGAAGGCATCGCGATCAAGCGACTTGGGTGGCGGCTCGCCGAAATAGGCATGGCGCAGGTAGCCGGTGACGACTTCCGCGTGCGCCCGGCCCGTCGCGGCAAGCTGCCCGTTGTCGTCGCGGGCTAGACCTTGCCGGCGCCGCATCCAATCGTCGATCAGGGCATTGCCGGGCCCGGTATCGAACGCCAACAATTCGCCCGACGAGCCGATCCAGGTGACGTTGGCAACCCCGCCGATATTGACGATCACCACCGGCTTGCTCTGCCGCGCCATCAGCGCACCATGATAGGCCGGGGCGAGCGGGGCCCCTTGGCCACCGGCCGCCACATCCGCCGCGCGCAAGTCGTAGACCACGTCAATCGAGAGCCGCCGCGCCAAGCCGGCGCCATCGCCAAGCTGTACCGTCAGGCCTCGCTGCGGGGCGTGTAACACCGTGTGGCCGTGAAAGCCGACGACGTCGATCTGCGCCGCCGCCAGGCCTGCCGCCGCAAAGAAGCGCTCCGCCGCCTCGGCGTGCAATTGCGTCAGTTCGGCCTCGACCGCGGCCAAAATGCCGGGACGCTCGTGCCGGCCGGCAAGGCCGGCCGCCGCGCCGCTGGCGGCGCGCAGGCGCTGGCGGAACGCCTCGGCGTAGGGGTAGGTGGCGGAGAGCCCGCGGTTGGCGCGGTCGGCGCCGTCGGTCTCGATCAGGGCGACATCGATGCCGTCCATCGAGGTGCCGCTCATCAGACCGATCGCGCGCATCAATTTGGCCATCGCAGGCTCCCGTCGCATCTTCCACTCGCCTTAACTGCCTGAAACGTGTAGGCGGTGCCTACGCCATCGCGCGCCGCCCGTTTGAACCCGCCGCAGGCCCCAATGCGCAAATACCAATCGGACTTTCTCCAAACCCTCGATGAGCGCGGCTACATCCACCAGTGCTCCGACGTCGATGGCCTCGATCGCCTGGCGGCGGCCGGCGAGGTCATCGCTTACGTCGGCTATGACTGCACCGCGCCTTCGCTGCACATCGGCCACCTGATCTCGATCATGATGCTGACCTGGTTGCAGCGGACGGGCGGCAAGCCCATTGCCCTGATGGGCGGCGGCACCACCCGGGTCGGCGACCCGTCCGGCAAGGACGAGACGCGGCGCATCCTTCCCATCGAGACGATCGAAAGCAACAAGGAAGCCATCAAGGGAGTGTTTGCTCGCTTCTTGCAATTCGGCGGCGGCGCGACCGCGGCGCGGATGCTCGACAACGCCGAGTGGCTGGCACCGCTCAACTATATCGAGTTCCTGCGCGATGTGGGACGACATTTCTCGGTCAATCGCATGCTGACGATGGACTCGGCTAAACTTCGCCTGGAGCGGGACCAGGAGCTGTCCTTCATCGAATTCAACTACACGCTGTTGCAGGCCTACGATTTCGTCGAACAGGCCAAACGCTATGGCTGCAACCTGCAGATGGGCGGCTCGGACCAGTGGGGTAACATCGTCACCGGCATCGATCTCGGCCGCCGCATGGGCACCCACCAACTCTATGCCCTGACCTGCCCGCTGCTCACCACCGCCTCGGGCGCCAAGATGGGCAAGACCGCGGCGGGCGCGGTCTGGCTCAACGCGGACCTGCTTGCCGTTTACGACTACTGGCAGTTCTGGCGCAATACCGAGGACGGCGACGTTGAGCGTTTCCTCAAACTGTTCACCTTTCTGCCCTTGGCCGAGATCGCCAAGTTGGCGGCGCTCAAGGGTGCGCAGATCAACGAGGCCAAGAAGGTGCTTGCCACCGAGGCAACCGCCCTACTGCACGGCCGCGATGCCGCCGAAGCCGCGGCAACAACCGCCCAGGAGACGTTTGAGAAGGGCGCGACCAGCCAGGGCCTGCCAACCGTCGAGGTCGCCGGCGCCGAACTCGCCGCCGGGCTCGGCGTGCTGGCGGCATTTGTGAAGGCGGGGCTCGTCAAATCCAACGGCGAGGCACGGCGCCAGATCGAGGGCGGTGGGCTGCGCGTCAACGACACGCCCTTGAGCGACGCCAATGGCAAACTCACGCCTGCCGACCTGGCCGACGGCGTCATCAAGCTTTCGCTCGGCCGCAAGCGCCATGTGCTATTGAAGGCGGTCTAGCCTGCCGGCGCTTCAGGGGGCGCCCTTGCCTGTCTTTAAGCGCTTGCCGCGTCGAGTTCATCGCTTGCGGCCTGGTCGAGCGCAAGCCTGATCCCGGTCGTCAACTCCTCGAGCTGGGCCATGGTGGTGGCGCTGGCGATCGGCGCCGTCACGGCCGGACGGTCGCGCAGCCAGGCAAGGGCCACCTGACCGGGTTTGGCATTGCAGCGCGCCGCCACCGCATCGAGGGCCTTGAGGATGCGGCGACCCCGATCGTTGAGGTAGCTCGCCATGCGACCGCCGCGCGGGCTCTTGGAAAAGTCGGCCTCCGAACGGTACTTGCCGGTGAGGAAACCGGCGGCCAGGGCGTAGTAGGGGATGACGCCGACGTTCTCGCGCACACACAGGGGCGCGAGTGCGCTCTCGAACGGGGCGCGGTCGGATAGGTTGTAGAGCGGCTGCAGGGTCTCATAGCGCGGCAGCTTAGCGGTGACGCTGGTCTTGAGGGCCGCCGCCAGTCGCGGCGCCTCGTAGTTCGACGCCCCGACGGCGCGCACTTTGCCTTGTTCGATCAGCCGCTGATAGGCGCCGAGCGTCTCCTCCAGGGGAGCCTCCTGGTCGTCGCTGTGCGACTGGTAAAGATCGATATAGTCGGTCTGCAAGCGTTTGAGCGAGTCCTCCACCCGCGCCATGATGTAGGCCCGGCGCAGGCCCTGGCCGATGCCTGGCATTTCCATGCCGACCTTGGTGGCGATCACCACCTTGCTTCTGTTGCCGCGCGCGTGCAGCCAGTTGCCGATGATGGTCTCGGATTCGCCGCCCTTATGACCCGGCACCCATTTGGAGTAGACGTCGGCGGTATCGATGCAGTCAAAGCCGGCCGCGACGAAACCGTCGAGCAGCTTGAAGGAGGTCGCCGCGTCCGCCGTCCAGCCCAACACGTTGCCGCCGAAGATCAGCGGCGCAATCTCAAGCCCAGAATTTCCCAATTTACGCTTGTCCATGTCTCTCCCCGTGCAAGCCGCAATCGGCCCGATCATGCCGATGCCAGCGCCGCGGCCGCGGCGCTGGCAACTATGGCACGGCGCGCGCCCGCCACAAAAGTCGCGTCTGGCTGCCTTCGCTAGGCGCTAGCGCTTCTTGGCGGACGCGGCCGGTTCGCCGTCGGCCGACCAGCCGCCGCCGATTTCGGGCTGCACCCGCGCCTCAAAGCCATTGTTGGAGGTCGCCGCCGCCGGTGCGCTCGAAGCGCGCGAGCCGGCTTCGCTGCGCCCTTGCGGCCTGTCGCGCGGCACGATGCGTTGCGTTTCGGGCGCCATCTGCATGATCTCGCGCGTCACGCCGGGCGTGATCACGGAGAACGGATTGACGATGATCTGCGGCGCGCTCATCGAGCCTTGAATGGCGAACGTCATCGCAAACACCCCATCGCCGCGCGGCCCCGTCAACAAGGGACCGAACAGCGGCAGGCCGCGAAACATCGTATTGAGCCCCGCCAGCGGCGTGAAGGTGCCGCCAACGTTGAGATTTTGCGAGCGGAAATCGATCTTGCCGCGCATGTTGGCACTGAGCACCGGACCGTCGAGCCGGGCCTCGTTGAGAAGAAACTGCCCGTGCCCCACGGAGAAGGGCACGCGCAGCGTTTCAAAGGAGAATTGCTCGCGCACGATGCCGCGTTTCTCCGCCGATCCGATCGGCCGCACGCCGCCGTCGGCCTGCTGCACCAGCACATCACCGCCGACGGCATCGCCGAGCAAGACGAAATTCTTGGCCCATAGCGTGCCGGTGCGTTGGGCCACGCCGGAGCCTTCGAGGTTGACCTCGAGGTTCATGCTGCCGCCGACGGCGCTGTTATAGAACCCGACCAGCTTGAACAGCTGCCCGGCATCGTTGGCCTCGGCCCGCAGCAGCCGCGCTTGCCCGGGTTCGGGACGCAGCACGGCGGCGAAGGCTTTGTTGCCCTCGAGGACGCCGCGCGCGTCGAGTGCCGTCAGCTTGTTGTTTCGCTTTTGCAGCCACACCTTGACGTTGCGCAGCGCGCCGTCGTTATAGCCCACCACGGTATCGACCTCGGCGCGCAGATCCAGCCCCGGCCGCACCTTGCTGTCGCGGTCGTGGATGCCGGCGACATCAAAGAACGATTGAAACAGATCCCTGCCGTCGTAGCGCGGCCCTTTGGCCGTCACCTCCCAAACCCCGTCCGGGCGCATCTTGCCGTGCGCCTGTAGGCTGGTGATGACGTTGATCGAGAAATTGGGGAACCGGTACTCGCGGACGCGGTGATCCGGCCCCACGCCCATCCAGCCCTCGATCGCCACGTTGTCGCCGACCAGCTGCACGTTCATCAGCTCGATCGGATGCGTCGTGCCGTTCCTGACGATATCACACTGGAATGTGCTGGAGCGTCCCTTGGGCTTCTTCCAGGCGATGCTGTCGAGCACGATCTCGGCGTTGGCCAGATCGGCGCGTAGGTGCACGCGCTGCTCGTTTTGCGCATCGCGCGCGACCGTGATCTCGGCGGCGACCTCACCCTGCACGATATCGTTGATGTCGAGGCCGAGCTGGGTGCGATCGTTGGCATCGAGGCTGGCCGTAAGCGTGAGCGGCGGCTGCTTGCCCAACGGCACACCAAACACATGCTGCCAGTTAGCCTTGATCGGCACGCCCTTGATCTGCATGTCGCCGCGCGCTTCCACGGCCGTACCCGTCAGCTCCAAGACGATATTGGCACCCTGCACGTCGTAGGGCGGAAAGACTTGCGGCATGCGCCCATCGCTGATGCGCGCCTTGCCGTCGATTTTCAGGTCGGCGGGTGCCACGGCGTGCTGCAGGGGAAGCGCCAGCGAAAGTTGGGCCTCGAGTTTGCCGTCGACCGTCGCCGGGTTGAGCCCGCTGTCCTGCAGAACATTGAATGGTTCCTGCGCCAGCATCTCCAGGGCCAACGACAATGGCCCCTGCGTTTTGGCCGTGATGTGGCCGGTGCGCGGCATGGGCTCTTGCATGTCGACGCTGAAATTGCCCTTGACGCCGATGCGGCGCCCGTCGCTGGCAACAAAGGCGCCCTCGGGCACCGAGACCTCAAAGGTATGACCGTCGAGACGCGCCAGCGCGCGCGGCACTTCCAGCGCCGG
>Ga0134122_10001331_pt1 | contig 17731 bp, 17 predicted proteins | sample KB302_FD_96461 | JGI IMG/M metagenome (GOLD analysis project Ga0134122, IMG submission 96461) | Terrestrial soil microbial communities without Nitrogen fertilizer from Kellogg Biological Station, Michigan, USA - KB3-0-2 | ecosystem: Environmental > Terrestrial > Soil > Unclassified ... | reverse complement strand
TAAGGCTTGGCCTTGGCCGTGGTGATCACGTAGGGCGCGGTGCCAATCAGCAGCACCGGATCGAGATCCTTCTCGGTATCGTAGGGGAGGCCCGGAAGCACGAAAGGATTTGCGGCGTGGTTGTCGAAGACTGCCAGCCATGTATTGCCGTCGGGCGGCGATTTCACCACCGCGGCGGTGCCAACGCTGCCCGAAGCGCCCGACCGGTTCTCGATCACGATGGTGGCGCCGAGACGATGCTGCAGCCCCGGCTGGACCAGCCGCATGATGGCGTCAGTCGAACCGCCTGGCGGGTAGGCGACGACAATCCGGATCGGGCCGGAGGGCCATGATTGGGCGCGCGCCACGAACGGTGCGGCCAGTGGCGCGGCGATGCCGGCCAGCACGAGTGTACGGCGTGTGAGCGTCATGGCGTCCCTGCCTGGATTGCTTTATGGACGACAGCATACATTTCTTCGGCACATAACGCATCGGTCTCTCTGGCCGGCCCGGCGTTAGCCGCTATGATCGAGCTGAAGCAGGGGACCAGTGAATGCGACGTGCGCGGATGCGGGCGTTGGCGCTGTCGATGGCCGTTTCGGTCGCAGTTGTGCTTGGCGGCTGTGCGACCGAGACCGGACCAAGTACATCTGAATTGAAGGCGCGCTGGGACGCGGAGAATGTCTATCCGCAGGGCTACCGGCAGGATCTGCTGGCTTTCCTGCGGACCTATCTTAACGATCCGTCGCAAGTCCGCAGCGCGTCAGTGTCGCAACCGCAGCTCAAATATATCGGGCCGGGTGATCGCTATATCGCATGCGTTCGCTATAACGCGCGCAACTCTGACGGGAAGTATGTCGGGTCAAAAGACGGTGCGGCGATCTACGTGGCAGGCAAGCTCGATCGCTTTCTCGACACGCCAAAGGACGTACGCGAGCTCTGCAAGGAGGTTGCGTTCGCACCGTTCCCGGAATTGGAACGGCTGAGCCGATAACGCATAAAAGTGCAACAGCCGCCGGGCCTGCAAGTCCGGCGGTCAAATCAGCGAGCAAACGGTAGTCAGCCCGGACGTCTCAGGTCACTTGACCTTGAGGTTCTCCGCGGACGTCTTTCCGCGGTTCTCGACGAGTTCGAACTGAACGGTCTGACCCTCGTTCAGCGTGCTAAGTCCGGCGCGTTCGACCGCCGAGATGTGCACAAACACATCCTTCCCGCCTTCTTGGGGCTGGATGAAGCCATAGCCCTTCGTCGGATTGAACCACTTTACGGTGCCCTGAGGCATGCTAGATCTCCGAAGTATTACCAACGCTACAGTGTGCCACAGTCCTCAAGCCGCGAACAAGACCGGTGGGACACCACTTTTGGGATATTTTTGCCGACAGGCGGGCCTGATTCCAATGCCGGTTGAGGGGGTTGGACCCCCGATGCCGGCGCGACCAGTCGCGGGGCAAGCATGAGACGACGCGAGTTCATTACCCTCGTTGGCGGTAGTGCAGCGGCTGCCTGGCCGCTTGTAGCGCGTGCGCAGCAGTCGCCGGCCCCAAGGCGTATCGGCCTGATAGGCAACCTGCCTTTGCCGCCAATTCAGAGATTTCGGCAGCGATTGCAGCAACTCGGCTACGTCGAAGAAAAAATCTCATCATCGAATACCGCCACGGAGAAGGCAGGGACGACCGATTTACTTCGTTTGCGGCGGAATTGGTGGCAATGCCGGTTGAGGTCATCGTGGTTTGGGGAACCCCGGCTGCATTTGCAGCCAAGCGCGCGACGACCAGTATTCCTATTTTGATTGGAGCTGCTGGAGATGTCGTCAATACGGGGCTTATTTCCAATATCGCTCGTCCTGAAGCCAATCTGACCGGATTTGTCGCCCTCAATGTGGAGCTGGAAGAAAAGCGCCTCGAATTGCTCAAACAGGTCGTTCCGCGATTGTCGCGTGTTGCTGTGTTGGTCAACACTGAAAATCAGTTGAATCGGATCAATTTGGATACGGCCCGCCGGGCGGCGCAGCGTTTAGGAGTGAAAATCGAAGTCGTCGAGATCAAAAGCAGCAAGGACGTAGAGAGTGGTCTTGCGCAGATAAAAGGACTGCGCCCAGACGCAGTGTTGCTTGCGTCCGATACGTTGTTGTTGAGCGAACGAAAGCAAATCGCGGAATCAATGGCAGCCAACGCTATTCCAGCGGTTTACCCCTTTCGCGAATATGCCGATGTCGGCGGGTTATTCATTTATGGCGCCAATATTTCTGTATTGTTCGAACGTGCGGCCGAATATCTCGACAGGCTTTTAAAGGGCGAGAAACCCGGCAACTTGCCTGTACAGCAGGCAACGACGTTTGAACTGATCATAAACTTGAAGGCGGCGGCAGGCCTCGGTCTTGCAATTCCACCCAACGTACTAATACGAACAGATGAAGTCATAGAGTGAGACTTCGCTTGAGTCAGCTGTCGGACCTGCCAACCGAACTGACGAAATGTCCGCTTTCGGGAGCAGGGCAGGCACGCGCGATCTATCTCCCGCACCCTCGATCATCGAATTGGCGATGTGCTGGAATATCAGGACCAGACTAGCAGCGCGTTCGCCAGGGATCGGCATAGATCAGCTTGGATCAGCTTGGATCAGCTTGGATCAGCTTGGGCCGGCTTGGGTCAGCTTGGCGGGCGCGCTGTCAGGGTGGAAACATTGCCTCTGCGCTGCCCTTGCCGAGAACTTTGCCACCGGGATCGAGTGCCTGCACCGTCCAGCGATAGTTGTGGCGCTCGCCCTGCGGCGGGCACGGGCCTGTGTAGGTGACGGCGCCGCGGTTCACCACATTTCCGGTATACGCGACGGTTGAGCCGCCGTGGTGGAATGTCGGCATATTGAGATCGGTCATCATGAAACTCAAAAGCCTTGTGTCGGCAGGCACTCCGCCCAGCTCGAACGCAGGCGATATCGTCGCGCATGCTGGAATGCCGGCCCAGGAAAATCGCACGGACAGGGCCGGCTTGTCATCGTCCGATGCCGAATTCGAAAAATTGAAATAGAGGGCGACAAGACAAAGCGCTGCCAACAGACTCACGGTGAACCAGTAGCCGCTCCTTCTCCCCATGCGTTAGTGTAGATCACACCCGCGCGCCGAAACAGAGGCATCGTGGCCGGGGAGGCTTGGTCGTACGATCCAAAAAATCACGGCGCTAACTGGCGCGACCCGTTTTAGCCGGCGGGATATTCGTCGAGCAACCGACCAGGTTCGATGTTACGATCGACCTCAAAACCGCCAAGACTTCTTCCGTCGTCGCTGCTCGCTACGGCCTATGCGGTGATCGAATAACGATCCATTTCTTGCACGGCATGGAGTCCGCTTTTGGCCCTTGGCGGATCGGCGATACGATGCCGGTGTGACGCGGAACGGCGGCGCGGCACATCAGGGTGCCGGTTGGATTTTACCGTCTTGATTGCGAGGATAACTTTAATTCGGACAAATTCCGGACACACGTCTGCTCGGTAATTGACCCGGGCTAATTTGGGACTGGGGGAAGTCAAGTGAATAGCGCGTTTCAGCTTCCACGGCGATTGCCGGTGGGAACGAAGTACGTCGTCGAGAGCAACGGACAGTTCGTTCGGCGGTTCGTAGAATTACCTAACGGCGTCAAAATTCCGCTGCGAAAGCGAAAAGCCCTGAGCTTGCGCCAGCTCCGGGAAGGAAATCGTCAACATCGTGGGTCGGGTGTACACCGGGGCGCCGCAGAGATTTCCGCGCGCTGACCTCGGGCGCCTCGGCATCGCCGTGCCCGTCAGGGCGCGATAGTCGACGTGTGCCATCAGGTTCGGCTTGAGCCACGTTACGATCAAGTGTGCGCTTGTTTCTGCGGCGACCGGCTCGTCCAGCAACTGTTAAACGAAAGTCAGGGGAGCGTTTGCGTCATCTCCGCCACTTCAATTGTTGCTGAGCCGCAATCCCGCGCGCAGGAATTTCTGCGGATCGACCGCTTCGCCATTGATCCGCGTTTCATAATGGAGATGCGGACCGGTGGAACGGCCGGTCGAGCCGATCTTGCCAACGACTTCGCCGATGCGCACAGTCTGGCCGACCTTCACGTCGATTTCGGACAAATGGCCATAGCGGGTGGTCAGGCCGTTACCGTGGCCGATCTCCACCATGTTGCCATAGCCGCCCCGACGGCCAGCGATTGTCACGCTGCCGGTCGCAGTGGCGCGCACGGGCTCGCCGGCATCGCCGCGCAGGTCGATGCCGGTATGGATCGCCGGACGTCCTAAAAAAGGATCCCTGCGCACGCCGAAAGGCGAACTCGTGTCCACATCACCGATCAGGGGTTTGCGCACCGGCACAGCCAACAGCGCATGCGCGTAGTCGTCGATTTGCAGGCGCGCCATGTTTATGCGGCCGAGCTGGCGTTCGAACGTGTCGGCACCAGGTTGCGGCGGCTTGATTGGCACCCATGGGCCTCCTGTCGCGGAATTTCCAAGCCTCTTGGTAATATCGACACCAAGGTCGGCGAGCACGCTGCGTATATTGCGTGCCTTGGTGTCGATCCGCTCTTCGAGATCGCTGAGCGCGGCGGCTTGCTTGCGCTCGATCTTGTCGAGGGACAGGGAGACGCGTGCGAGCATGCCGGTGGCCGCCTGGTCCGGCGGCGCTACGACCGTGTCATTGATGGGCGACGGCAGCGTTTTTTCGGCCGCCACGGGTGGCACGATCGGTGTGGGGTTCATCGGTTTGGCGGCTGATCGATCGCCGATGATCGCCGATGCGCGTTGTTCCAATGTCGCCTGCCGCTGCAACAGCCCATTGAGCTGCTGTTCAACCGCTTCCTGGTCGAGAAACTGCCGACTGATGATGCGGTCCACCTGCGCGCGCAGGTCAGCAATATGGTCTTCATAGGTGATTTGCATCTCGGTCGTCGGGAGCGTGAGGACGTCATCGCGAAACGCGAAATAAGTACCGGTTGCAATCAACCACACCAAAGGGATGACCAGCGCGAATCGGATGGCCGGCATCCGCGAGCTTATAGCGCTCATGATGACGGCAGAGATGGCGAGACGTTGCGGCCGTCGACTGCGCCGCCGGGACGGGCGTCGTGGGCGACCTGATCGACGACGGCGTGATACCGAAGGAGACATCGACGCTCCCTGACGGTTCGGCCGTGTCGAGCGGCCAGCAAGTCGACGTCAATCAAATATCCGATTCGGCATAGTACTGCGCTGTACAATAGTGTGGATAAGGCACCTCCTTGAGCGCCCGCTTTCGGGGCACAGCCCGACATGCCGAAGTCAGAGCTTCTCCGCCACCAGCTTCTCCGCGTCGAAGATCGCACGGGCAACCGTGAGTTCGTCGAGCCGATCGATCAGTTAGGCGTCGAACGAAACCGGTACACACGCATTAGAAATACGTCACTTCTGCCGAGCCGATTTTGCAGAGCGCCGGCGCACAAGAAAGGGTTCGACCGTGCTCCATAAAGCGACCCCCGAGCGATTGAGTGCATTCTCCGATGGGGTGTTCGCCGTCCTCATAACAGTCCTGGTTTTGGAACTGCGTCCACCTGAGATTCCAACATTCAATGCGCTCCTGGCGGCCTGGCCCACATGGCTAAGCTACGCGGTGAGTTATCTTTTTATCGCCATCGTTTGGACCAATCACCACTATCTCATGCGCTATGCGACAGAGGCGACTTCACGTCTGTTGTGGTTCAATTTCGCGCATCTGTTTTCCATGTCACTGCTTCCGCTCTCCACAGCCTGGATGGCTGTGAGCAAATTGGCGCCGGAGCCGGTTGCTTTCTATGCGGCGGTTTTCTTCCTGGTAAACGTGACTTACATCTGTTTGGTCCGGGAGCTTGTTGACCGAACGCATGACGTGGCACCCAGAGTGCGCAGAATCATGCGCTTCCGGTCAATCACGACTTCATGTCTCTTCGGACTGGCTGCCGTTGTTGCGTTGAAATATCCGCTGGTTGGACTCGGAATTTGTATTGGTTGTCTGATTGTTTATCTCAGGCCAGATCCGCCGGGCGCGGGGCAGCAAAGACCTCGTTCAGCTTCAAGGTAAAAGCCGCGTCCGCTTTTCCTTTTTGCCTCGAGATGGGTTGGTGAAGATTGAAAAAGCAACTTATTCGGAAAAATCAAACTCTCTTTGCCTTAACGCCGCTGCGAAGCTTTTGCGCTCAAGACCATTCCGTGGACTGGCACTGATCTCATCGAGCCAATGAGCCACGGTTCGCCAGGACGCGTCTTCTTTATTTTCAAAAAGCGAGCTGTTGCGGGGAATTTCCCGAAACACTTTTCTCGCTGCCTCTTCCCGGCTTAGGCCGCGGCGCATCAATTGCTCCATGTGTGCTGCGGCTTGTGCCCGGCGACGCCTGATACTTGCGGCCGGAGCGGGCGAGCGACGTAGTGGCTTTTTTGAAATCAAGGACGTGGTGTGGCCCTTTTCAACATCGGCGAGGGCCTCTGCCAACGTCACGAGCAGCGCGGAATCTGCAGCGCCCCAATTGGGCTGCGCCATTAAAAAATCTATCACAGCGCCAAGGGACTGGCGCATGGCGCGCCGCTTAACGCTGTCTGATTTTTGACCGGCCTCATACGAAGCGTGGAAGACGCGCAATCGTTTCTGAAGCCCCTCTAGCCCGCCATTGCTACCCATTGTGCCCTCGCTTTTTCCAGCGCTTAAGGGGTCGCTGCGGCTTGCTGCGTCCTTGGCAATCTCGACTTGCAGGTGGCTAGCCCACAGGTTGAGTGCGGCACACATATTTCCGCTCCTTGGCACGCGGCCGGCCCCGGACTATCGCGCTCAATATGATCCGAATCACTTTGCATCGACAGCTTAAGCTGTTTGAAGGTGTAACGGCTTTATGAACCCGGTTCGAATACATGATCGGGGCGGGTTCCAAAGCAGTCCCGGTGTGACATTCGGGAAAGCGCTCGGCGCCGCGAATGATACCGGAAAAATTTCCAGCCTCTGTGAAGGCGCTCACTCACGCTTTGTGATGACTGGAGCAAATATGCACCGAGTGGGGAGCCATCCGTACGGGAGGCTCGTATGCGAACGGTGCTCAATATCGCTCTGGTCATTGCGGGCGTTTTAATCAGTGTCATGGCTCCCGCTGGCAAGCCTGTTGCCATCACCCACACGCAACCCGAAGCGCAAAACGTGGCAGTGATCTACGGACTTCACGTTGCAGTGCCAAAGGACATGAAGACATTTCCAGCTGAGCTCGTGCCGCTGCCCTGATCGGTCACGCTTCGGGATCGCCAATGTCCGCTTTACCCCCGAAAGCGGACATTGAGAGCGTCGGCTGGAATGTCCGCGTGCCAATGACGAACATCAAACGCACGAGTCTTCTACCCTCTCGGCCCGATCATACGCTGCCAGCCAGGCATCAAGCGTCGCCGACTGTGCACCCGACGCCTGCAACTGACGAAGCGTTACCCGCGCTGTGGCACGCCTGAAACGATCACCATTTGGCTTGATAGCGAACGGCTGCTCGCCCGCCATGACGGCACCAATGAGACGCTTCTTAAGTGCAACGCGTTCGGCATTGCCATAACGCTCTAACATCGCCTGGAAGGTAAAATGACTGTTAGCGTCAAACGGACGGCTGCGGCCATGGCCGTCACGGATGGGGTGGGGCGGATAGCAATGGGCGCACGGCACCCAATCGCTTGGCAATGGCTCGGTTGCAGAATGCGTCCTGCCATGTGCAAGTAGTTTGGGCAAAACATGCGTGTGCGGACCTTCAGGACTCTTCCCGTTGGGCGGCGGAATTCCCTGGAAGACCTCTACGCGACCCACGCTGCTGACAAAAACACGATGAGGATTGGCGTCCAGAATAACAGCCATAGCACCGCTATCGGTTGCGAATACGGATTTTCCGACATGCCGTCGCAGTGCGGAGGCAACCGCCGGGTCGCTGATGCGGACGAAAGCATCAACCTGCAACAACCCAAACCCAAGGTCGAAAAGGATTCCAGGTCGATCCTCCGATCGTAGCGCCTCGATGTCGGGACCGATTTCGGTCAATTCGAGCCGACGAGTCATGCCGCAGAGTTGCTGCGGCAAGCACAGCGCGACACGATGGCTCCACGCTTGCGCAGTTGGCGATTCTGACGCGATAAGCCGCGAGCCGATTTGCGCGTTAACGAGGACGCCTCCGCGCGCGGTGACCGCCGACCGTGCGGTGCCGTTGCGGTGAAAGGTCACCGGTTCATCAGGATCGCGCATGAATTCGGCAATGGCGCCAAAACTGCCGACGCTCCATGCGGTGTTCGGGTCTTTCATTTGATTGTCGAAGAATTCCGACAGGGACTCTTCCGGATTCAAAGCCCGCCTCCGCAAGCGCAAACAATATTATCCCACCAGCAATCGCAACGTATCCGATGTAGCTAGGGCAACCAAAGGCCAGAGTGCTGAATTCAACTTAGTCATTGTTGGATAATTCTCAGAATCAGCGCCACGCGAATAACCACAACCCGATAGACAAAAGAATCACGCCCAGGAACGAATACATTGCCGGTGCGCTCCACGCAGACGCAGGGGGCAGGCCTGAATAGTAAACCTGCATCAGGCCGCCGGCCAACAATGCGGCCCCGATAGTGAGTGTGGCGGCAACTACTAATTTTTGCATTTGAACCGAGAACAACGATTGGCTGAGTTTTGAGGTTATCTTAACGCAGTACCAACCGCACCGGTACCTTGGAAGGGGCCAAGCCTTAGTGCGTCGATGTCCGCTTTGCCCCGGAACGCGGACATCAATCGCTCTGAGATATATCTGCTTTGGGCCAATAGCGGACGGGAGGGCTCGTTGTGCGGCTCAAACGCAGCGTGAAACTTTAGGTGTATTCGTGCGTTAGATCGGTATGCCCCAACGTGAAAACGCAGACCACGCCCGCGCTGAGCGGCTCTTCAAAACGCGCGAGCTGCAAAAAGCTGACGCGCCAAAAGCAACTGCAGATTATTATGCGGCCGAGCAGGCGGTGCGCGACCGGACTCGAGAGTTGAGGCGATTACGGCTCGCTCGCGGCGGCAATAAGAAACGAGATCTGGCCAGCTAGGTCAAAGACGCCGCCACGCGACTTCATCGTAAAGGACAAGGGACCGTTGGATTCAACCCAATAAGGCAGCGTCTTGGTGGGGAACCTAAAGCCCATCTAACATGTTGATTGACAGGCCACGCATCCTCGTCCCCTGTCTAAAGACATAGTGCTGCAACTATTGGCAATCGGCATTCAGGCTGGTCTCATCGACCGTGTGAATGTGGTCGCAGTCTTTGCACTGGAAGAAGTAGGTTTCTGAGCCCTTCCCGAAGCTACCCACGTTCGCTTTAAATTGGAGTTCGCCTCCGCAGCGCGAGCAGCGGCCAGGACTGATGCCGATAGGTTGCACTGCGTACTCCACTCATCAGTAGAGTGAAGCCGGGGGCGAGCAAATGGTTCAAATCAAAAAGCGGACATTACGGAATAACCAACTAAAGGCCCTTGGCCGCGGGGACGGGCAACCAAGGGCGCCGGTACGCCGAATCAATAGGCTGTCACATGCCGGCCAAACCGAAATTTCTCGGCGAGCGGTAGTTCTGTCGAAATTCTGCCGGCGGCTGTCTGTCGGTGACACGATTATTCTGGAATGGCGCCTCAGCCCTCGCGGCACGCGCCGCGGGCTCGACTGCCAGAAGTTCAGGCGCCGGTGGGACCTTCGGTGCGGCGACCAGCACGAGCGGCGACGTCATGTCGGGCGCAGGTGCCGGCGTGGAGGTGAGGATTTGTGTCGGATTAGGGAGATGGGTCTCTGGCAGACCGACCCGCTGGGTGGTGACTATTGGCTGCGCACCTTTTTCCAGCGTTGCGTCTGTAACGAACAGCAACGCAATCAGCGCCGAACTCACGACCGCAAAATAGATGAGGATATGCATAACCGCGCTCCGACTGTACAAGCACCTCAGCAGCTTTGAGGTTTCAATTATCTCCGCCCGGCTATCGACTAGTCGAGTTGGACCATGGACTCCCAGACCTATACGTCCGTATGAAGCGCTGCTTTGGATCTGTGCCCCGGCCCTTGGCCACTGCGCGCTGGGTGTCCATGCCGGGCCCATATGCCGGGCCATGTCGCGTTCGTGTCGCGTGGAGTTGCCGGGAGCGATTGGAATCGTTGAAACGTAAGGAGAACTCTTGCGACAAGCAGCAAAATCATGGGGCGGGAATTGAAGGCTAAGCCATTGATTTTTCGGTACCGGGTGAGGGAATTGAACCCGACCAACGGTTGAAAACCGCTATTTGCATTGTTCGCTTGTGTAATCGACGCCGCAAGTAGTCGAGGATTGTTAATTCACGACCTTAGCGTTGGGGTCTGTTCGGGTCGGAGAAGGAGAGCGCCGACGATGATCGGTAGATAACTTGCTACCTGCTCGTTGTGCAAAGTGGCAAAGCGAGTCAGGATGACTCGGCGTAGCGATTGAGATGTAGTCGAGTGTGCTCATTCTGGGGACGGAGCAATCGATGGCCCTTTTGGATGTAATTCTTTTATATTTGGCGCCATCAATGTTTGTACTGGCCTGGTCGCTCTGGCGCGTAACCCACTCCAACTAACGATGGCCCTTAGGGGGCAGCAATACTGCGCCGTCCGTCATTACCTACTTGCGTGGGCGTAGCCAGGTGGAGAAGAAAATTCTCCTCGATGAATAAGAAAATCGCCGCATATTAAAGCAGTATCGCTGACCTTTCGACAGGCTGCCCGTTTTTTATTATTTTGTAGGCGTGGCGTCCGTGCTTGGAGGGATGTGCATGCGTTCTCCAGCCGCTCAGGAAGTCATTCAGAAAATCTTGTCATCGGTAATACTAGCCTTCGGGCTGGTATTGTCGGTTGCGTGGACATGGCTGCTCGGATACGGGCTCGTCAAGATAGTAGATCTTGCAATTTAAGTGTGTAGGCACGGCTAGCGGCCACGATTGCTTGGACATGTCTCTTGGGATTTGCCGTCGCAACTCTTATTCGATTTGCGATTTAGCAAGTTCCCGTTCGACGCGTAAAATCCATGAGTAAAATGCGGTCAGGACCGCCACAGCCAACAGCAAGATCGTGATGATCGGCATGTGGAGCACCGCGTCGGTGAGATTTGTTGTCCAGCTCTCACTGGTTTTATCAATGCTCGCCGTCAAGTAGACCTCGCCTTGTTTGAATTCCGGTGTGTTGAAGACAAGCGATAGCGGAAGAGCTCGCCAGCTCCCATCTCTGAGAAAAATAGTTATTTGCCAACCGACAATCAGAAATGCGCAGAAAATAGTCGACGCAATAGTGACCGACACCGTCAGTTTGGCAAATCGAACAAGACGGATGGATGGCAACGGCACACCCCCAGTGAACCGCAGAGCAATAGAGCATTATATGCTTCCGGAACCTGATTCGGCGACCCAGTCCATGGATTTGTATCTCCAGAGGCGGGCCGACTTTCCGATTGGGCCGCGAGCCTTGTCGGCAAAAGAAAAATCTTTGGTGGGGTAGGGCCTCGTCCCCACTCTTTTCGCCTCCTTCACTCCTTCAAATCACTGGATTTCTATTTCGGCGTTTTTGCTGTTTCGTGAGGGGATCTCTAGCTAGGGATGCTGCAAGTCCGCTGAACAGGAAATTTCCCGCCAAAAGTGTCACAAAAAATACTGATGCGCCTGAGCCGGCGGTCCAATAGATATCACCCGGCACGTACGCAGCCACCAGGCCGCCAAACAACGCCGCGATTACCGCGAACAGAACATCAGCAAGAAATTGAATAAGTCGCCCTTGTCTCTCGATAAGCTGTCCCTGTTGCCAAATTCTGTTTTCCAACTCGTCGGCTCTGCGGCTAGTCTCGTGGCGGGTCTGCTTGATTTCGCGGTCGTGCTGGCTAACGAACCGCTCAGACCAGTCAACGCGGCTTTCTAGATCCAGTCTTTCGGTCCTGTGAGGACCAACTTGACGTCCGAGCACATCCAGGTCCCAGCTCGCATTGTCGTTACTCATGATATACCCCCGTACGCACACAACTACTCTGATTAACAACCCAAATTTCAGCCAGATTGAGGCAGTCGCAGCCGCCTCTGGAACTGAACCCAACTGAGACAACAATCTCTTCTAAGAGGACTTCCAATTGAAGGAGTCTCTCTTGGATAGTCCATCGACAAACAGTCCACCGGTCGCTGCGCTTTCCTCAGAATCTGATTTCCGCTCGATTGCTTTGGTTCGAGGTTCGCGTGCACGTTTCGTGCGCCGCTGCGACTTCTTTAGGGTCATTTCTCGGCCACACGCGAGAAGCTACGGACTGACCCTCGGCAGGCCGCGTCCTTTGTGGCAAGGGACACGGTCCACTTATTGGTGCCCCATGTGGCATCGTCTGGACTGCATTTCACTTCGGCAGTAAGATTGCACCGGTTTATCGGGGGCGTGTCATGTGGTGGAAATTTGCGTTGACGCTTTTCGTGTCCGCGGCATTCGTTGGTGCGGTTGCTGCTACCACGCCACATAAGGTCCGTTCACGACAAGTGTTTGTCGCCATACTGTCTTTCTTGTGTGGTCTAGCCACAGCGGCAGTGTGGATTGTGTAGAGGCACGCGGCCGAACGACGACGGGAGTCCGTTCTCGACGCTGTATCCGCTGACCTGGCGCACTGAAAACCAAGATTGGTATAAGCACGACGCCGCCCAAGCGTCTTTTTTAGTGGAGGGTCTGCCCCACCAATATCTGTTTTTTGAGTGTTATTAACTATTTGAAGTAACTGCTATAATTGTTTATATTTATATGATGTTTATGTCGCATTGAGGTTTGGACAATCTGCGCATAAAACGTTTTTCTTAATGTGAGGGCAAATATGACCACTGGCCTCGGTGATCCTTGGTTTTGGGAATTGCGCGCGGGAGCAGCCCGTACGCTGGCGGAAGAAATGAAGGACGAGACAGCCAAGGCAACAATGCTCCGGATAGCGGAAAACTACGACAGTCTTGCAGCTCATGTCTCAATGATGAAAGCCGCACACACAAAAATTTCCGAGCAGCCAAATGCGCACCTGAACCCAAACGTAACGGCCTTGCAAAAGGTGTGCTAGGAGTACCGCCTCAACATCGCAAAGAAACCGCGTCAGACGCCTTAGCTCCGCTCACGTAAGCCCCTCGTGATAACAACTATCAAATCGTTCTCCGCTGAGAGCAAGACTGAATTAGCGACCATTTTTTGAGAGGCCACAGCTGGATCTTCCGTTAGCGGTGATCCCCGCGCTTGCTCATATTTTGAGTACGACGGTTCTGCCGGCGCTTTGTGGCTACAAGCTGCTGGCTAAGGAGGGCCGCGCTTATGCGGGAAACACCAGGCGTGGCCCGTTTATTTGTGCAATTGATTGGAGAGTGCAGCGACTAATTCTGGATCAACGAAACAACAACGAACGTAGTGACTCCATACCGGCCTCGTCCGTTGTGAACCTGGATGCCGTGGCGCCCTGTGTGCCGTCGTAAATGGCATCCAATTCTTTCCGCAAGCGATCATCGGGGAGGCGCGCTTCACGAAGTGCGGAAGTCTTTCTCGACAGCCTTCGCGCTTGCCTCTCTTTGCCAGCCATCGCGCGTCGTTGCGATAAGCGAACGTTAATTAATGAGGATCAGGGGAAACCGGTTCCATAGTTGCTGCGGTATGTGGCGGGGAAGACGACAGAGTCACATGCTCCACTGTTCTTCCCTCGCGGCGGCCGGAAAAGCGGGCGGCCCCAATCGAGGCAATTATTGCGTCTGCTCGACCAAGGCCGCTCAAGCGGGAGGGAGCACCGTCCGCCCGGCTCCAAACACGAGATCTCTGAGGAGGCGTTGGAAAGTGCAGCCGGTCGACGCGCGGCGGAAACCTATTTTCTATTCTTTGGCGACGCCGATGGTTGAGACCGAGCTTCCGCGGCCATGTCAATCAATCGCCTGCCAAGCTGTTCCGCCGCATCGGGCGAAACAAATACATTGTTTTGCAGTCCGGATTTGTATTTCAACTGGAGCGCCACCATGGGCGGCAATGCTGGACCGGTTGCAATCCCAAGGGCATAGTCAGCCAAAAATTCGGGACGTGTGCCCCGAAGAGATGCGACTTCTGGTCGTCCAGCAAACTCTTTGGCAACCGCTACGAGAGCGGCTTGCAACCCGAGCACAACGGCATCCATATCGGAGAAGGAAATACGAAAACGATCGCGATGATCGCTCGGGAAGATCAATTCAAAATAAATATGCTTCCCGTCTCCGGCTGAGCCGATCTCGCCAACCCCCGCAATGAGTAAGCCACGGTTATCTGTCATTGCTCGCCTCTAATACTGACGTTTCATGCCCCACAGCGCATACATTGGTTTAACCCCATGATACTCCGTTCCATGCTGTAAAGGCTTGAGCTGAACTCGGGCGCCAGCACCTTTATTGGGAGGCTCAGATAGAAGCACAGCATGACTTTCAGAACTTTATGGAGGCAATCTTCACTGAAATTGAAGAAATCAAAGAATAGGTCGGTATTGTCCCAGAAATCATGGGTCGGTCGCCGACATCGCGCTCGGCCTGTTCCGCTGCCCGGTGTCTCCTGAAGAGTCGGACTGAAATCTAAAAGCTGTCAGACCACCTGATGGCTTTTTGGCGAATCAATCAGTAAAGAAAGAAAACTCGAACAACACGCCTGATTCGATCAATCAAGCGTCGCCGTTTTCCCCGTGGCGCCACAATACCGGCGATGTTCATAAGGCACTTCAAACGATGGAGTTCTCAAAGCCTACGGTGGGGCCCGGCCCAACCCGAAAAACGTCGTTTCCCATAAGTCGTTGAAAACATTGGTGCCGGGTGAGAGATTTGAACTCCCGACCAACGGTTTACAAAACCGCTGCTCTACCACTGAGCTAACCCGGCAAACGCGCCACTTTTGAACACAGCGCAGCAAAGACGGAAGAATGTGTGTCAATGATATAGCTTGTGAAGAATTAGCCCGGCAAGTGTCCAAAACATTGACTCGATCCGATCGGCGAGCAGAATATTTTCACGGCGAGGGTTTGGGGACTTCCATGACACGGGCGCTATTACTTGCGACGGCTGTCGCCTTATTTGCATTTTTGGGGAAAGCCCTCGCTGCTCCGGTCAATACTGAACTTTTCTTTTCCGATTCTGCTGGCGATCATGGCACGATAGTTCTCACTACCGACGCTCCCCCAGGGCCGTTTCCGAGCGGCGGCGCTTTGGTCACATCGGTTAGTGGCTCTCTGTTTATCGTAGGTTTCGGCGACGCGCCGTTTTTCGGGCCCGAAGCGCTCGGTGTTTTTGGCAATGACAACCTTGTTTTTTCTGTCTTCCCATTTATGGATTCGAGCGGAATTGCGTTTGATATTGATTTGCCTGGATTTGGCACCAGTCCCTTCTTGCTGACATCTACAGGCTTGTCGATCTGTGATTTTGGCGGCGGTTGCCGACAATTTTTACCGTCAGAAGAATTTGAGATTTCTTCAACACCACTTCCGGCCGCGTTCCTGCTCTTTGCGAGCGGTGGCGCACTGCTAGGCTTCTTGGCATGGCGCACGAATCGGAAAGTTAGTTTAGGCGCCGCAGCGATTTAAATCCCTATGATTGCATCGCCTCCAGCGAAGCACATCGTCGCTCAGAGGCATAGATCACACCGACACGATATTGTCGTTGAACAAGTTTTTCAGGCTCGCCCAGCGGCTGTTTCGAGGATGGTCAAATGGTTCGTCAAAGTCGACATAGATTCCTTTGGCCGCGGTACTCGTTGCCGGTCTTGCGCGGTGCTGTCACTGTGCGCTCGGTGTGACTTTTTGACCGGCCTGATCGGTGAGCTTTCAACCGCCGACGGATATGTCGGCCTGACGGCTGCTTTCATCCTCTACCTGGTGCCGACAGTCTCGGACATCGTGCTGTCGAAATAGCCGCAGCCCTCGACCACTTGAACCTGTCGACCTCCGATGAAGGCCTCATCATCGCGCGCCCATCGAACATAAAAAAGCCCCGCACGGCCGGCGCGGGGCTTGAAAGTGGAAGAAGGGCAGCTGTGCAGCCGCCTTCCTGTGCCGTTACATGTGGGTGATATCCCGATCCTTGGTTTCCGGCAGGAAGATCAGGCCGACGACGAAGCTCATCGCAGCGACCACGATCGGATACCATAGGCCGGAGTAGATATTCCCGGTCGCTGCCACGATGGCGAACACGGTAGCAGGCAGGAAGCCGCCAAACCAGCCGTTGCCGATGTGATACGGCAGCGACAGACCGCTGTAGCGGATTCGCGTCGGAAACAATTCCACCAGCCAGGCGGCGATCGGCGCGTACACCATGGTGACGTAGATCACCAGGATGGTCAGCAGGATGATCGTCATGGGGTAGTTGATTTCCGCCGTATTGGCCGTGGCCGGGTAGCCGTGCTTGGTGATCGCGTCACCGAGCTGCTTGGCGAAGTCCGGCGCGCCGGTCTGGATGACTTCATCGCCGACCTTCACGCTCGCTTTGGTTCCCTTCGGCGCTTCCTGATTCTGATAGTTCACCGACCGGGCGACCAGCGCCGACTTGGCGATGTCGCAAGAGGTGGTGAACTTGGCGACGCCGACCGGATTGAACTGAAACGAGCATTCACTCGGATCGGCAATCACGGTCACCGGAGCTGATGCCAGCGCTGCTTCCAGCCTCGGATTGGTGAAATGTGTCAGGCCCTGGAAGATCGGGAAGTACGTCACGACCGCCAATGCGAAGCCCGCCAGGATGATCGGCTTACGGCCGATCCTGTCCGACAGCCAACCGAAGATGATGAAGAACGGCGTGCCGAGTAGCAGCGCGGTTGCGATCAGAATCTGCGCCGTAACCGGAGGCACCTTCACCGTCAGTGACAGGAAGAACAGCGCGTAGAACTGCCCGCCATACCACACGACGGCTTCGCCGGCAGTCGCCCCGAACAGCGCCAGGATGGCGATCTTGAGGTTTGCCCATTCGCCGAACGCTTCCGACAACGGTCGCTTGGAGCCTTTGCCGAGGTCCTTCATGCGCTGGAACACCGGCGACTCATTGAGCTTGAGCCGGATCCAGATCGAGACCGCAAGCAGGATAGCCGAGAGCAGGAACGGGATTCGCCAGCCCCAGGCTGCAAAGGTCGGTTCGCCTTGAGCGCTGCGAATGCCAAGCACCAGCAGCAGCGCCATGAACAGGCCAAGCGTCGCCGTGGTCTGGATCCACGAGGTGTAGAGACCGCGTTTGTTCTTCGGCGCGTGCTCAGCGACGTAAATTGCGGCACCACCGTATTCGCCGCCGAGCGCGAGACCCTGCGCCAGACGCAGACCGATCAGAATGATCGGCGCGATGATGCCGGCGGACGCGTAGGACGGCAGCAAACCGATAAAAAAGGTGCCGACACCCATCAGCGACATGGTGATGAGGAAGGTGTACTTGCGGCCGATCATGTCGCCGAGCCGGCCGAAAAACAGCGCACCGAATGGACGCACTGCAAAACCGGCGGCGAAAGCGAGCAGCGTGAAGATGAAAGCCGCCGTCGGATTGACGCCGGAAAAGAATTGCGCCGCCAGAATGGGCGCCAGCGTCCCGTAGATATAAAAGTCGTACCACTCGAAAACTGTGCCAAGCGAAGAAGCGAAAATGACCATCCGCTCTTCGGATGTCATCCCGCCCTCGCGATATTGGCTCGCAGTCATTGCCGTCATGGGCGTTTTTCCCCGATTATTGCCGCGCTGATTTGATTTCTTGTTGGAGGCAGCCGCCCGCGCAATCACACGATAGACTTCCC
>Ga0134122_10001330_pt1 | contig 17731 bp, 16 predicted proteins | sample KB302_FD_96461 | JGI IMG/M metagenome (GOLD analysis project Ga0134122, IMG submission 96461) | Terrestrial soil microbial communities without Nitrogen fertilizer from Kellogg Biological Station, Michigan, USA - KB3-0-2 | ecosystem: Environmental > Terrestrial > Soil > Unclassified ... | reverse complement strand
TGGCATGACGCAGGATGCCGCCGAAATCGCCCGCCGCAGCGCCCAGGCGATGTGGGTCGACGACAAGGCCAGCCAAGGTTTGGGCATGGAAGTCCTGGAAGTGGCCCCCGGCCGCGCCAAACTCGCCATGACGCTGACCGAGCGCATGGTCAATGGTCACGGCTTCGGACATGGCGGCTTCATCTTCACCCTGGCGGACAGTGCCTTGGCATTCGCCTGCAATTCCTACGGCTTCCGGTCCGTTGCCCAGCAATGCAGCGTTACCTTTCTGTCGCCGGCGCGGCTTGGCGTGCGATTGGTGGCGGAGGCAACGGAGCGCCACCGCGCTCAGCGCAGCGGTATCTACGATGTCACCGTGCGGGACGAGACCGGCACGGTTATCGCCGAGTTCAGGGGGCATTCACGGACGCTGCCCGACCGACTGTTTGACGCCTCGCCGTAGCCGGGAACGCGAGCATGCTGACCGGACAATTGACGACCGTCGCCGCCGCGCTCTTCACCGGGGCTGCGATCTACGTCAACGTTGCCGAACAGCCCGCCCGACAGGCACTGGCCGCCGGTCCGATGCTGGTGCAATGGCAGGCAAGCTATCGTCGGGCCGCGGTCATGCAGGCAAGTTTGGCCCTCATCGGCGGGGCGCTGGGTTGTTGGGCCGCCTATGACCTGGCCGATCGACGTTGGTTGCTGGCGGCCCTCCTGCTGATCGCCAATTGGCCCTATACGCTCGTTTGCATAAAGCCCACCAACGATGCCCTGCACCGACTGGCGCTCTCCGAGGCGGGGGCCGACGCCCGCCGGCTGGTTGCGACCTGGGGTCGGTTGCATGCCGGCCGCAGCGCCTTGGGTTTGGCGGCGGTCTTGGCTTGCCTTTGGGCCGGGCATTGAGCGTGAAACGTCATGCCGGCAGCATCGCATTGACCGAACGCGCCCTCACAAAGGAGCAAGCAGGTGCTCGACTTGACGCCACGTAAAGGGGATCTCGATCCGATCGAAACGGCATCGCGCGATGAGATCGCGGGCCTGCAGCTGGCGCGCCTGCGCCAAACGCTGCACCAGGTCTACGACCACGTCCCCCACTATCGCAGCGCGTTCGACGCCCGGGGCGTAACGCCCGACGACCTCAAGTCGCTCGCCGATCTTGCGAAATTCCCCTTCACCAGCAAGGCCGATCTGCGCGCCACCTACCCCTTTGGCCTGTTCGCCGTGCCGCGCGAGCGGGTCGCGCGCATCCACGCCTCCTCGGGTACGACCGGCAAGCCGACCGTGGTCGGCTATACCAAGGGCGACATCGACACCTGGGCTGGCCTTGTTGCCCGCTCCATCCGCGCCGCCGGCGGCCGGCCCGGCATGCGGCTGCACAACGCTTACGGCTATGGGCTGTTCACCGGCGGTCTCGGCCTCCACTACGGGGCCGAGCGGCTGGGCGTTACCGTGGTGCCGGTCTCCGGGGGCATGACCGAGCGGCAGGTCCAGCTCATTGCCGACTTCGAGCCCGACATCATCACGGTTACGCCGTCCTATATGCTGGCCATTCTCGATGAATTTCGGCGGCAGGGTATCGATCCGCGCGCGAGCTCGCTCAAGGTCGGCATCTTCGGGGCCGAGCCCTGGACCAACAGCATGCGCCAGGAAATCGAACAGGCCTGCGATATGCACGCCGTCGACATCTACGGGTTGTCGGAAGTGATGGGCCCGGGTGTTGCCAACGAGTGCGTCGAAAGCAAGGACGGTCTGCATGTCTGGGAAGACCACTTTTATCCCGAGATCATTGATCCGGTAAGCGGCCAGGTCCTGCCCGATGGCGCTCAGGGCGAGCTCGTTTTCACCACGCTTAGCAAGGAGGCAATGCCACTGATCCGCTATCGCACGCGCGATCTCACCCGACTGCTGCCGGGCACCGCGCGCACGATGCGACGCATGGAAAGAGTTACGGGACGCTCCGATGACATGATGATTGTGCGCGGCGTCAACGTCTTTCCAACCCAAATCGAAGAGCAAATCCTGACGATCGCCGGCCTGGCACCGCACTATCAAATTGTGCTCACGCGCACGCAGCGCCTCGATGCCATGGAGGTCATGGTCGAGGCGCTGCCGGAAGCCGCCGGCGACGGCCGCGCCGCGCTCGCGTCGAGGCTGGAGGCGCGCATCAAAAGCTTGGTCGGCGTCTCCGCCGTCGTCACGATTCTGGCTCCGGGCGGCATCGAGCGCAGTCAGGGCAAGGCACGCCGCGTGATCGACAAGCGACCAAAGGGCTAGGCCGATGTTCGCGCCCGCTCAGGTTCCACGGGCTGCGGTCGACGGACGCGCAATCGTCCTGGCATTCGCGACCGCGATGGCTCTGAGCGCGCTCCTGCTGTTTTCAGTCCAGCCGATGGTAGCCAAAATGCTGCTGCCCGTTTTGGGCGGTGCGCCGGCGACGTGGGCCGTTTCGCTGTGCTTCTTTCAGGCGCTGCTGCTTGCCGGCTATGCCTACGCGCATCTGTTGGGAATGACGCTCGCCACGCGCTGGGCCCTCGTCGTGCATGCCGGGCTGCTGCTCGCCGCCTTTGCCACCCTACCGATCCAACTGCCGCCGAACCTGGCACCGCCGGAAGGCAACCCCTATCTGTGGCTGCTTGGCACGCTCGTAACGCTCGTGGGCCTGCCGTTCTTCACCCTGTCGGCTAACGCACCGTTGCTGCAACTTTGGTTTGGCCGGATCGGGCATCGGCGCAGTGCCGACCCCTACTTTCTTTACGGCGCGAGCAACGCCGGCAGCCTGGGCGCGCTGCTGGCCTATCCGGTCCTGATTGAACCCCTACTGCCGCTGCCCGTGCAGAGCCGCGCCTGGAGCTGGGGTTTGCTAGCTCTCGTGCTCGCCATCGTCGGCTGCGGACTGGTCTTGGCGGCGCGTGAGCGCCACGGCCTTGCCCCGCCACGTGGGCATGGCGATCAGGGCTACCCCAGCGCGCCGACCTGGAGCGAGCGGCTCACCTGGGTATTTTTATCCTTCGTTCCCTCGGGGCTCCTTGTTGCCTATACCACCTACCTCACGACCGACCTGGCATCCGCGCCGCTGCTCTGGGTGCTGCCGCTCGCTCTCTACCTGGCGACCTTCATTGCCGTATTCCGCCAGCGCATGTGGGCAAGCCTCGGGGGGCTGCTCCTCCTGCAGCCGCTGGCGGTTGCGGGCACCCTCGCCGCCTACGAGTGGAAGGGCGACTACAGCTGGATTGTCTCTGCCCTCGTCGGGCTGTTGGCGTTCCTCGTTACCAGCCTGCTGTGTCACGCCCAGCTCTACACGCGCCGACCCGAGGCGGCGCGTCTGACCGACTTTTACCTCTGCATCTCGCTCGGCGGCGTGCTCGGCGGGATTTTTGCCGCCCTACTCGCGCCGCTGCTCTTCACGGGAACGCTGGAGTTTCCAGTGCTCCTTGGGCTTGGCATGCTGGCACGCCCAAGGCTGTGGCGCACGCTGGAAACGGGGCGCGGCCGGATCCGACTAGGGTTGATGCTTGGCGCGGCCGTGGGTAGCATCTTCCTCTTCCAAGTGCTTCTCGTGAGCGAACGCCTCCTCACAGCCCACGCGGATCTGCGCTTGCAGGTGGTCTGCGGGCTCGGGCTCGCGGTAGTTGCGGCCACGCGTTGGCCGCAGCTGGCGACGGCAGCGCTGACTGCGATGATTGCCGCCTCCGCCGCCCTGCCATCGGCGTCGGCGCCCATCTACGCCCAGCGCAGCTTTTTCGGCACGCATCGCGTGGTCGACTCGCCCGGGGGTGGCTACCGGTTGCTGCTGCACGGCACGACCGTGCACGGCATCCAACAGAACCGGTCCGGGGTGGCGCTCGTGTCGCGTCCGACACCGCTCGCCTACTACCATCCGTCCGGGCCCCTGGCGCGCGGCCTTGAGTTGGCACGCGCGGCCCAGGCTGACGGCACCTTACGCGTCGGAATTGTCGGCCTGGGCACCGGCGCGATGGCGTGTCACGCGGCGCCCGGCGACCGCTGGCGCTTTTATGAGATCGATCCCGCGGTCGTCCACATCGCCACCACGCCCTCCCTCTTTCGCTATCTCGCCCGGTGTTTGCCGGAGCCCGATATTCTGCTTGGTGATGCGCGCTTGACGCTTGCCAAGGAGAGCGACGGCACCTTTGACTACCTGGTGGTGGATGCCTTCTCCTCGGACGCGATCCCGATCCATCTGCTCACCGTCGAGGCGCTGCGGCTATACCTCGGCAAACTGTCCGCGCGCGGGATCCTAGCGCTGCACGTATCCAACCAAAATCTCGACCTGCCGCCGGTGCTCGAGGCCAACCTTCGCGCGCTTGAGGATGTCAGCGGCATCTACGTCGAAGGCGAGCGCGGTACCGGCGCCCTCGCTTCGCAGGTTGTTCTGATCGCGCGCGATAGCGAACTTCTAGCGCCGGCCTTGGCCTGGCACCGAGCACGCCGTCTTGACAACCCGAGCGTGCAACCATGGACCGATACTTACTCCGACTTCCTCTCTGCCGTCTGGCGCCGCTATAAAGCCAAGCTTCAGACCAGCCTTAAGCAGGAATAGGCTGGCGGAGGTCCCGTCCGCGATTCGGCAACGGCTGCGCCAAAAGCAGGGCGTCTGAGGCCTTGCACGCGATTGCGCGCGGCCCTCACCTGACCGGCACGACTTCCGGGTGCGCGCCGAATTTGAAACTGACGCGGGCCAAGATCGATTGCACGTCGACGCCACCATTGTTGGCGATGGCAAGTGATGGCACGAGCGTGCGCGAATCCACCTCGAGGTGCACGAAGTTGTATTCAACACCCAAGATGACGTTATCGCGGATGCCATACTCGAGGCCCACACCGGCCGTCCAGCCATGCTCCCGATCGCTCGAAGAGCCGACGACGCCAGGGCCGCCGACGCGCAAGTCAAATTCGACCTCGGCACTGGCGTAACCGCCTTTGGCGTAGGCCAAGATGTTGTCATTGGCATAACCGAGGCGTCCGGTGACAAGCAGGAGATTGCTGACCTCGGAGGACCGCGCTACGGGCACGCCAAGAACGGTGGTGTGAGAGGTGACATCGGTATTGAGCCCGGTGTAGGCCAGTTCCAGGCCGGCAACGGTATTGCCCCATTGTTTTTGCCAACCAAAATGCACGCCCCCAGCAAAACCGGTCGCGCTATGCTCGATGAAGTCCCCTTGGACGAAGCCGACGGTCCCGGTGGTGATGAAGCCCAGTCCGGGGACGGTCCACTCGCTGGACGCGTTAGCCATCCCGGCGTGGCCGCCCAGATAGAAGCCGCTCCAATCATAGCCATAGTAGGCAACCTCGCAGCAGATTGGCGGCTTATTGGTGTAGACAACCGGTTCCGGCCGGCCATCGGCGCGGGCGACCAAAGTGCCGCCGACGAACATGACAGCTCCCAAGAGCAGCAGCCGCGGTGCGTTCATGGCGGTCCCCAGTGTGCGAATCATGCTTTGAGCATCACGTTCCCATGCCACGGCCCAATGACAAGGGTATTTGCGCGTCACCCGCCAAGTTTTGCCCTGGCCGGTGGCGGCCGAACAACGCTGCTGCGCACTCGCTCCGGGCCTTTTTGCTTTTGCCGGGCCACTAGACCATCGTCGCTTCGCGCCAGGCAATGAGGCGACGGATGCCCTCGCGCATGTCAATCTCGGGGTGCCAGCCGAGCACGCGTTCCGCCAAACCATGCTCGAGCGACCAATCGCCGCCGGAGGTCAGCCGCACCACGCCAGGCTCCGGCTCAACGTGTTCGGGTTCCAGCGCCTCGCCGGCGAGTTCGGTGACGAGACGAACGATTTCCAATGTGGTCGTGGTGCTCGGGCCCGATATGTTGACGGCGATGTCGGTTGCATCCGCCTCAAAGGCAGCGGCGTTGGCGCGTGCCACATCGCTAACGTGCACGAAATGCTTGACTTCCGAGCCATCGCCCAACACGCGTGGCCGCTCGCCGCGGCGCACGCGATCATGCGTCTCGATGATATAGAGGGCGTTGGCGGCGCGGTAATGCTGACGCTCGCCGTAGACGGTTGCGTAGCGCACCACAACATAATCGAGGCCCTGCTTGCGGTGGGCATCGCGGCAGAGCTGCTCGCCGATGATCTTGCTGGCGCCGTACAGGATGGCGGCCGGCGGCGCGCCGGCGGAGTGGAAGGGCGTGCTCTCGACCAACTTGCCCACGATGCCGGGGCCATAACCGTAGGCGGCGCTCGATGATGCCAGCACGAGCTTCTTGGCACCGGTGATGCAACAGGCCTCGATCACGTTTTGCGTGCCGCGGACGTTGACGTCGAGACCCGTCCAGGGATCGCGATCCATGCTGAGCGACATGAGGGCAGCGAGGTGCAATACCCCATCCACATGACGCATGGCCGCAATCAATTGCGGCAAGCGCATCACGTCCCCCGGTATGACTTTGAGACGCGGGTTGGCCTCCAGGTGCTTGAGCGCGGCCAACGATCCTTGCGAGAGATTGTCAAAAACGAAAACCTCGGCGGCGCCACGGTCCAAAAACAGCTCAGCGCTTGTCGAGCCGACCAGGCTTGCGCCTCCAACTATGAGAAAGCGCCCGCCGTCGATCGGTACGGGCTTTGCCTTTGGGACGCTTGCAACTGAAGCGGACATCTGCCGGCACTCTCCGTCGTCGTCGACCGTCTCTGCTTGCCCTTGATCTCGCCCTAGTCAGCGGCTTGCTGGCGGCCGGCTGGGAAGACCAAGACCATGAACCGGCCCGCCACGCCCCGCAAGCGGCGTGCGACCAGCACCTTGCCAGGTGGCGCCGTAGCGACGACGTGGTATGAACGTCGCAACCTGAGCCCGTGGAGATCGCATATGGACGCCACCGCCCTGAAAGCGTTGCAGGCCCCACTCAAGGAAAGATATCGCGAGCAACCCGAGAGCGCCGTCATCACGCTCAAGGCCGAAGGCAATATTGGCGAGGGCGTGACGTGTTCGGTGCAGACGGGCAAGGCTCTGGTCGAGGCAGGTCTGCACCCGGCGACCGGCGGCACCGGGATGCATGCCTGTTCCGGTGACATGCTCCTGGAGGCGCTGGTGGCTTGCGCCGGCGTCACGCTCAACGCTGTGGCAACGGCGTTGCAGCTCACCGTGCGCGACGCGCGCATCCGGGCCGAGGGAGATCTGGATTTCCGAGGCACGTTGGGCGTTGCCAAGGAGGCACCCGTCGGCTTCCGCGACATTCGCCTGACATTCGAAATCGAGGGCGACCTGAGCGAGGAGCAAAAGGCGACGCTGATGAAGCTGACCGAACGCTATTGTGTGGTCTATCAGACGCTACGCCAACCGCCCCCCGTCGCCGTAAAAATGATCGTTTCGGCGTGAACCGCGGTCTTGGCCGCGACCAGGCCGCCCAGCCGCGACACGCAGCCGCGCTGGTGAAGCGAAAGGCGGCTAACCATTTTCTAGCGGTTGAGTGCCGTAACCCAACAGAGGTTGTTGATGTCGAAGAGGCGCCTTGTCGCTGCGGGATTTGCCATCGCCCTGGTTGCCGCCATGGGCGCTTTCGCCGCTGGCCCTGGCGGGGCGCAAACGCCCCGGCAAGAGCAGGAGGTGCCGCGGTCGATGCCTCAGGACGGGGCCGTGAGGGAAACGGGCGTGAGCGTGACGGCGCCGCCAGCCGACGTCAGGATCGACAGCGAACGGGGCCGGGTGCGGGTGCGCGCGCCGCACAGTAGCGTAAGCGTCGATGCCGATGCTGGCCGGGTCAAGGTGCGCGTACCCTACGTCAATCTCGACGTGCGCTGGTAGGCTTGCCGCTCAAAACGAGCTTCCTGGTCGTGTCAAAAAGTCGAGTTCGTCCACCGTCGACTTCCGCCCGAGTATGGCGTTGCGGTGGGGGAAGCGACCGAAACGATCGATGATCGCCTTGTGCGCCTCGGCCCACTTCATGAGTCCGGGGTCGGCTAGCATTGCCATCAAGCCGACGCAGCGTTTCTGCGTCGCAGCGTCCTCGGCGTGTTGCAACGGCAAATAGAAAAACAGCCGAGCGGGCTCGGGCACCTCAACATCGAAGCCTCTGCCAATCGCGGCTTCCGCGAGGCGCAGTGCTTGGGGATCGCTGGCAAACGCGCGCGGCGCGCCGCGGAACATGTTGCGTGAAAATTGATCGAGCACGATCACTGCGGCAAGGGCCGTCTGCGGATCGGTCAAGCAATCATCGCGGGTGAGGTTGGCGATGTGCTCGTGTGTGCGCGCAAAGCGTGCGCGCACGGCCGCATCCAAGGCGGCGTCCTTCTGAAACCATTTTTCGGGTGCGGTTTCCTCGAACCAAAAGCGCAGAACATCCTTGGCCCAGGGGCTGCGAGTGGCCCAGGGGCTGCCGGGGACCCAGGGACTGCCGGGCATGGCAATCTGCCTTCACAAGATGGCCGCTCGCGGTCGGCGAAGCGGGGCCCTCGTCCGACTACTTACTGGGGCCGGACGCGGCCTGCGGCGCAGGTTTCGCAACGCTGCCCGGCGCGCCCTCATCGATCGTGCGCACGACGCTCGACGTCGGTCGATCGGGGCCAACGGCAGCTCCCTTGACTTCGCCTTTCACCGCTTCGTCCCAATGCGCCAGCGTCGTCGCCGTCGTCTTGGCCTTGAGATGGACGACCTTGTAGCCTTTGGCCTTGAGCTGCTCCAGCAGGTCCGGCATCGCCTTGGCGGTGGCCTGCTGGAAGTCGTGCATAAGGATGATGCCCTTGCCCTTCTTGTCGAGCTTAGCCATCACCGATTTTACGACCTCCTCGGGCTTGCGCATCTTGAAATCGAAGCTATCGAGGTCGTGGGAGAAGATGGCAACGTTGCGCGTACCCAGATAGGCAAGCTGGTCCTTCGGATCCTTGAGGAACGGGAAGCGGAAGAAGGGGGATGGGGGCGTACCCAGCGCCAATGCCACCGCGCTCAGACCCTTCTCGATTTCTTCGGTCGCCTTCTCGCCCTTCATCTTAGCGAGGTTGGCGTGCGACCAGGTGTGGCTGCCGATCGTATGCCCCGCAGCGGCCACTTCCTTCAAGATCTCCGGATGCCAAAGCGCATGCTTGCCGATCGGAAAGAACGTCGCCTTGGTACAGTGATTGGCCAACGCCGCCAACACCGCGCGGGTGTGATCCGGCCACGGTCCATCATCGAAGGTAAGCACCACTTCCTTGAGCAGGAGGAAGTCGTGCATCTTGTATTGTTCCATGCCGAAACCCGGCCCGCCCGTGGTGTCGACTTCCACGGTGCGCGCCACGCCCAGTCCGTTCGGGTTTTGGCAAGGTTGTGCCGCCTGACTTGCAGCGGGCAGCAGCCCGCTCGCGCCCAGCACAAGTGCGGCCGCTATCGTTCTTGCTGAGAGCATGGCGATCCCCCGGGTATGCGGTTCAATCGATGTCACTTTGGTTAACCTGCGATCATCCCTGGTATACGCGCAAGTGCCCGCATTCGCACCGCAATATTTGTCGCTCGGGTCCACGACGCTGAGGCCACAGAAAGAATGGCTCTTGCCATCTGCGCCAAGACTTTGCACGCTGTTGCAGTAAGAACATAATTCGACCATCTCGCAGTGTTGTGATTGCGCGCTAGCTGCTTTCTATGGCATCACCCCGGGGGCATTCATGTTTACGCGTAGCTCGGTGCCCGAGCCTAAACCGCTCGAGCCGACGACCACCAATCTTGGCCTCAACGTGCAGCGGCGACCGCCCATGACGGATGCGTCGACCAAGTCCGTGATCAGCAATGACCTGAAAATCATCGGTCAGGGCCTAAAGATCATCAGCCAAGGGACCTTGCAGGTGGATGGCGAGGTCGAAGGCGACGTGCGGGGCACCGAGGTGATCATCGGCGAGAAAGGCAGGGTAACCGGCACGGTTGCCGCCGAACGCGTCATCGTCCGCGGCATGATCTCTGGCGTGATCCGTGGCATGACGGTGACATTGCAGGCCTCCTCGCGCGTCGAGGGCGACATCCATCACATGTCGCTTGCCATCGAGCAGGGCGCCGAGTTTGACGGGCGCTGCAAGCGCCCGGCCGATGCCTCCGAACTGAACCTCGACCTTGACGGGCCCGTCGCCGCCCTGCCGCAGCCCCGACCCGTGATCCAACGGCCCGGCCAGCAAGTTCGCCCGGGATGAGGGCTCGACCGCAGGCCGTGCGCGCCTCAGCGGTGGCGACCCCCCTTCCAAACGGCAGCGCGCGTGCTACAGTTGCTATGAATCGCAACCATCGGAAAGGAGGTGATCCAATGTCGAGTGGGATCTTGAAGGCGGCAAGGACGCTGACGTTCGATCACGCCTGCCTTGGAGCAACCTCCAGCAGAGCCTAAGCTGATCGCTTGCGGGCTTGGCAGCAGCCAATGTCCGCCGGCCGTCGCTTGCTACCGATCTCACGGGGGCCGCTCACGCGGCCCCTTTTTCTTGCCCTACCCGGGCGCCAGAGAGCTGCCGGCGTCCCGAGGGCGCTAGCCTAATCTTTCGCAAGCGGAGATAATTGGCCCCGGGTCGACTGGGAAGCGACGGAGGGGTTTCATGGTGGGCGCGCGCATTTTTGTTGCGCTGGCATTCTGTGTGCTCGGCGCCTCGTTTGTGGCATCCACCGCCATCCTCATCGGCGAGTTTCGCGACGCGGAGTGGCGCTCGATGCTGGTGGTCCACAGCCACCTGTTCTTTTTCTTTCCGGTTTTCGGCTTGCTTGCGCTGGCGGCCTTCTTTCGCCCTGCCGTGGTCTTTACGCACCTTTACTGGACTAATCTGCGTCACGGCAAGCTGCGCTACAGCCTGGGCCTGCTGGCGGTCGCAGGGCTCACCGTCGCGGTCACGCAGTGGCTCGACGCCAAGCCGCGTGGCCTCTACGAAGTCGCAGCCAACGTCCTGCTGGCGGACAGGGGAGAACCCAGCGGGTGCGCCGGGCAGAGGTCGGCGTGCCGCCGGGCGCCCTTGCTGGATACTTTGGTGAGCGTCACCGAGGCGTCGCAGCGACGCGTTGGGCTTTCTAAGTTCGCGCGCAACTGTCAACCCGACGCCCTGTTGGAAATCCCCGATGAGATGCAAAAGGAGCGCTATTGCTTTGCCGCCAAAGGCAAGCTGACGGGCACGCAGTGCTGCGAGGCGCAGACCCGATTTGCCGACACCGTTGCCCGAATGCAGGCGGATTTGGCGCAGCGCTCTCTCACGGGCGCACTCGACAGCATTTTATTTCTGCCCCTAAAAATCTTCTTTGTACTCATCGTTGTTGCTATCGCCATTTGCTTGGCGATTTGGCGCGATTCGATGGATGCACACTACCTCGAGCTGGTGCCGGCGGTTGAGCGCGGCGTCATCATCGGGGCATTCGCCATGCTGTTTTGGCCGCTGATGGACTACGGTTATCAGCAAACCAGCAATGCACTCTACGGCCGATGGGGCGCGGGACCACAGTTCCGTTTGAGCCTTGTCATTGTACCCTGGGCGCTTCTGCTTTTGTTCTATTTCCTGCGTCGCCTGCGCAAGAACCTCGAAATTGTTGGCCAACTTGCCGGCGTGGTGGCGAGCGCGATCGCCATCCTCCGCTACGAGGAGATCAACGACTGGTCCGTGCGACTGTTCGGCGCCGGCGCCGACAATGCGACCATCGGCGTCCTCCTTGGCATCGCCGCACTCGGCTTCGTCCAGCTGTGGTGGCCATTTCGAATGCCGGCCCCCTTCGGGGGAGAGCCGCAGGCGGCTAAGGCGCCGGCGGCGGCAGCCAGCCCACCTCGGGCACAACCTGGCGCGGGCGCCGCGGCCAAGCCTGGCGGCGCAGCGACGGGGGCGCAGCCGGCCGCGTCGACAGCCGCTGCAGGCCAGGCGGTTGCGGGCAGAGCCGCGGGGCCCGGCGCGGCTTTATCCCCGCCGACCCAGGTCAGACCGGCGGCAACGACAATGAGAACGGCGGCAGCAGCGACGGCCAACCCAAACTCCACCGCAGTGCTGCCGGCCGCACCTGCCAAGCACGGGCCCGGCCGTTGAGGCGCGCGTTTGGCGTGATCGCTTCGGCGTCGCGCTCGCGCACATAGTAGCGGTTGCAGCCGGCCCCAAAACTCGGGCATAGCTCCAAAAACTGCGGGATCAGCGACGATGCTCACGGTCTACGACAGCACAGATGGAGCACTGATCAAGCGCGAGGACACCACCGGTGTCTCGCTCGCCACCATCTGGTTCGACCTGCTGAACCCAACCAAGGAGGAGGACCGCTTTGTCGAGGAGGCGCTTTCCATAACGGTGCCGACGCGCGAGGAAATGGCCGAGATCGAGGTATCGAGCCGCCTCTACCTGGAGGGCGGAGCCTACTACATGACCGCCGTACTGATGCATCAGTACGACTGGCTCGTCGATCCGCCGACACCGACGCCGATTACCTTCATCCTTGCCGGACATCGGTTGGTGACGGTGCGCTATGCCGAGCCCCGCGCCTTCCAGATCTTTTTGAACCGCGCCCAGAAGAAAGACGCCACCTGCGTCAGCGGCGCCGCAGTCCTCGTCGCCCTGCTGGAAGCCATCATCGATCGCGAAGCTGACCGGGTGGAGCGCATTCAGGGCGAGGTCGATAAGCTGTCACAAACCGTGTTCGGGACCAAAGGTGGGCAGCGGACGCGGGCTGGACGCTTCGATGTCAACATCCGCACGATCGGTCGCGAGGGCGAACTAACCTCGCGGTCACGCGAAACACTGTTGAGCTTAGATCGGCTCTTGACCTACCTCGCGCAAGTCATGAGTCAACGCGGCGACGACAAGGCCTTGCGCGCACGCGTGAAGACGGCCGGCCGAGACGTCGTCTCATTGGCAGATCACATCGGCTACCTATCGACCAAGATCACCTTTCTGCTCGACGCCACACTTGGCATGATCAACAACGAGCAAAACACGATCATCAAGATTTTCTCGGTGCTCGCCGTCGCGCTGATGCCGCCGACGCTGGTCGGCACCATCTACGGCATGAACTTCAAGCATATGCCAGAACTGGAATGGGCCTACGGTTATCCATTTACGCTCGGGCTGATGGTCATCTCGGCGGTGCTGCCCTGGCTATATTTCAAGCGTAAGGGATGGCTGTAGCCTGCCCGGCGGGACCGCTGCCGGTGCGGCAAAGACGCAAGGCCCAGGCGCTGACAGGTGCAGGGCCAGTTTTCCGGCGCGCTTGGCCAACGCGAGCGTCGAGCAACGCCGAGCACCGAGCTCCACGTCTGGGCCCGGGCGACCGCCGGCGCTTGATTCCCGCGGCCCGGCATGGGCATGCTGGACCATCGCTCAAACGCGTAAGGACCATTCTCATGGATCTCGGTATCAAAGGCAGGAAGGCAATCGTCTGCGCGGCATCTAAGGGCCTCGGCAAGGGCTGCGCCGCGGCGCTGGCACGCGAGGGTGTGGAGGTGACGATTTGCGCGCGCGGTGCGGATGCGCTCAACGCCACCGCGGAGGAACTACGCAAGAGCACCGGCGCCAACGTGACCGCGGTCGTCTGCGACGTCACGACCGAAGAGGGTCGCAAGCGGTTGCTGGCCGCCTGTGCCAATCCGGACATTCTCATCAATAACGCAGGCGGCCCGCCACCTGGCGACTTCAAAGATTTTGGCCTCGACGATTGGCGCAAGGCGGTCGAGGGCAACATGCTGACGCCGATCGCGCTCATTCAAGCCACCGTCTACGGCATGATTGATCGTGGTTTCGGCCGCATCGTCAACATTACCTCCGCGTCGATCAAGCACCCGATCGCTGCGCTCGAGCTTTCCAACGGCGCGCGCCTTGGTCTCACGGGCGCCGTCGCCGTGCTCGCGCGCAAGGCCTCCCGGAACAACGTCACGATAAATGGCATCCTGCCCGGGCCGTTCGATACCGACCGCCTGCGCGGCACCAGTCAGAAGATGGCCGAAGCAAGGAAGGTAGCGCTCAGCGTCATCGACGCAGAGCGCAAAGCGGCCGTTCCCGCCGGACGCTATGGCACGGCGGATGAATTTGGGGCCGCGGTTGCCTTTCTGTGCTCGACGCATGCGGGCTTCATCACCGGCCAGAATCTACTGATCGATGGCGGTGGCTATTTGGGATCGCTGTAGTTGCCGCTGAGCTCAAACTCACGAAAGTTCGCGCGCCGGAAGCCCTTTTCGGCGCGCGCATCGCTTGCACGAGACGCAAAGCTCGCGCATTACGTTAGTATCCTGCGACAAATCCATGAATCGAGTTCATATTTTCACGTTGACCTGATGCGACGAAGCTGATCCTTTGCGCCCGCCAGCAGTGCGAGGCGAATGTAAAAAAAAGCATCGCTGTTGTGGGGCTGCGGCCGTTGGCTCAGGACGAACTGTAGACGGGCGGAAAGACCACTTATCTCAATCGTCGTTACGACCAGAACGCGCGAGCTGCGCGTTTTGGTTTGTCCGTTTACTGCCTTGTTCGCCTTGCGCCGTTCGTTATGCGCAAAAGGAGAATGAAGCATGAAAAGGTTTCTCACGACATTCGCGCTTGCAATGGCCCTCAGTGCTGGGTCGATGCCTGCCTCAGCCGATTCCTACGATAGCTGGCTGTCGGACCTTGGGCGCCGCGAGAGTCTGAGCCGATCCGGTGATCGTGCTGAGCGGCAGGGCGTCTATGGCGAGGAGCGCACTGGCCGGTACGAGAAGAAGCGAATTGCGCGTGCAGCCATCAGTGATGATGAGGATTTCGACTATCGGCCGCGACGCTCGCTGCGAGATGACAAGCGCGCGTCCAACGCCGCGGCCAGCAAATCGCGCGGCGAGCGAAAAGTTCGGCGCGTTGCCGTCGAACGGCCGCTACCCCAGGTGCGGTCGCCGAAGTGGACGCAGCGCAGCGTCAGCAGGGGTGGCACCTCAGGTTCCGGGCAATCGGGGATGGCGTCCTATTACTGGCAGGGCCAGCGTGTGGCCTCGGGCGGCTGGTTCAACCCCAATGCTATGACCGCAGCGCATAAGAGCCTCCCGTTCGGGACTCGCGTGCGCGTTACGCATGGCGGCAGCGGCCGCTCGGTGGATGTCGTCATCAATGATCGGGGGCCCTACGTGGCTGGCCGTATCATCGACTTGTCACGGGCTGCGGCTTCTGCGATCGGCATGACCGGTCAGGGCGTGGCCAAAGTGAAGGTGATGGTGCTAGGTCGCTAACCACCTAGTCGGCGATGCTTTTGCGCGGCGGGTGTGGAAGCACCCGCCGCTCTTTTTTTTGCCGGCCCATCTTTACCCGCTCTTCCCTCGAGCGCGGCCAGCCTGTAACTCGAGGCGCGCGCGTTCCGGCGCTGGCGTCCTTGTGCACGGCCGGCGCCTTGGAGGGCGCGACTAGCCCGGGCTCGCCCATGCGGCAAGGTTTGCAGCGCCGATGATTTGGATCGCCATCCTGGCCCTCGGGCTTGCCGCCGGAACGGTCGGCGGCGTCGTCGGTTTCGGCTCGTCCATCATGTTGATGCCGATTTTGATGGTTGCCTTTGGCCCCAAGGAAGCGGTGCCGATCATGGCGATCGCCGCGCTGCTTGCAAATCTCTCACGCGTGGCGGTCTGGTGGCGCGAGATCGACTGGCGCGTCAACGCCGTTTATTGCGCAACCGCGATCCCAGCCGCGGCCATGGGCGCTCGTACCTTGCTCAAGCTCGAGCCACAACTCATCGAGGCCTTTCTGGGCCTACTCTTTATGGCGATGGTGCCGATCCGCCGCTGGCTGATGGCACGCGGCCTGCGTATCGCCCTGTGGCATCTGTCCGTCGTCGGCGCCGGAATCGGCTTTCTGTCCGGGATGGTCGCCTCGACCGGGCCGATCAATACGCCGTTCTTTCTTGCCTACGGACTGGTGAAAGGTGCCTACCTATCGACCGAGGCGCTCGGATCGATGGCCGTCGGCATCACCAAAGCCATCGTCTTCCAGCGTTTCGACGCGCTACCGCCCGAGACGGCGCTGCGGGGATTGATCGTCGGGACCTCGGTAATGGCTGGCTCCTGGGTTGCCCGCGGCTTCGTGCTGCGCCTTGATGCGCAACAATTTCGCTCACTCATGGACGGGCTCTTGCTTTGCGCTGGGGCCATCCTGTTGTGGTGGGCATTCACGCACTGAGCGCGGGCGCCGCGCTTGGCTGGTGACAGCCTCGCCACAGTTCCGATACCTTTGCGGGAAGGGACCAAGGGGTAAGGCAGGCGGGCATGCGCACTGATGGAAAGCCGTCCGGCTCGGTGGCGCGCATTAGGACGGCGATGATCGAAAAGAAGATCACGCAGGCCGAACTCGCCGATGCCGCCGACTGCCACGAGAAGACCATTCAAAACCTGCTCGCAGGCCGGCCGGTCCGTGATCAGACGCTGTTCGACGTCTGCATGGTGCTGGGGCTGGATTTTCAGCGGGTCAAGGCCGGCTGGGGCGGCGAGCAGCGCGATGCGCCAGGAGCCGGTGTCACGGAAGGGCGCGCCGCACCGGTCTACATGGGTGCCTACACGCGGGCCGGCGTCGATCAGTACATCGGCAGCTATCTTACGCTGCGCCCCTCGTTCTCCAATCGCGCCGAGATCATGGCCTACCGCACGGACGTCACCTGGGATGAAGAATGGCCGAGCCTGCTGTTTCAGGAATGCGACCGGCCGGACAAACATTTCCTGCACCGCGGGCGGCTCTACATTCCGGCCTCGTCCATGTACATCCACCTCGTGTCCTTAACCAAGGGTGCCATGCGCATGGTCATGGTGTCGCAGCTCGATCCGTCCGGCATTATGCGGGGATTGATCACCACCCTGCATAAACAAAAGGCAACCTTGGTGCCCGTCAGCGCACCCATCGTGTACGTTAAGCAGCATGAATTTTCGTCCATGAAGCTGGGCGAGGTCGGGGCCGATGATGTCGCTTTTGGGCGTTACCGTCAGTTTATCGAGGACACGACCACCCAGGGCTACGCCAAACTGATCGACATATCGACGTAAGTGGCAGTTTCGCAATTGGCGAGAACCGCCTATGGTGCCGCGCGCCCCGCGAGGGGAGCGCTTGCGGGCGCCGACTGCCGTGGGCAGCGACTGCAATCAAAGCAAAGTATGCAAAACGGCGCAGGCCAAAAACTGGGCCAGCCACCGAGGAGAATGGCATGACGACACTATCGAGACGAAAATTCATCAAGACCGCCGGTGCAGGCGGCCTGGCGGCGTCGGCGGTCGCGGCGCCGGCAATTGCGCAGTCTATGCCAGAGGTGAAATGGCGCTTAACGGCAAGCTGGCCCAAGTCGCTCGATACGCTGTATGGCAATCCTGAATATCTCTCCAAGCGCATTGCCGAGCTGACCGACAACAAGTTTCAGATTCAGGTGTTTGCGGCCGGCGAAATCGTGCCCGGTCTGCAGGTGCTCGACGCCGTGCAGGCGGGCAACGTCGAGGCAGGTCACACGGCGCTCTACTATTACTTCGGCAAAGACGTCACCAACACCTTCGGTACCGACCTGCCGTTCGGCATGAACAGCCGCATGAAGAATGCCTGGTACTTCCAGGGCGGCGGCCAGGCTCTGATGGACGAGTACCTGCGCGCCAAGTACAACGTGACCGGCTTTGTATCGGGCGCGACCAACTGCCAGATGGGCGGTTGGTTCCGCAAAGAGATCAACACTCTCGACGATCTCAAGGGCCTAAAGTTCCGCGTCGGCGGTTTCGCTGGCCTCATTCTGCAGAGGCTGGGTGTGGTGCCGCAGCAGATTGCCGGCGGCGATATTTATCCCGCACTGGAGAAGGGCACGATCGATGCGGCCGAGTGGGTTGGCCCCTACGACGACGAAAAGCTCGGCTTCG
>Ga0134122_10001329_pt1 | contig 17732 bp, 16 predicted proteins | sample KB302_FD_96461 | JGI IMG/M metagenome (GOLD analysis project Ga0134122, IMG submission 96461) | Terrestrial soil microbial communities without Nitrogen fertilizer from Kellogg Biological Station, Michigan, USA - KB3-0-2 | ecosystem: Environmental > Terrestrial > Soil > Unclassified ... | reverse complement strand
CGAAAAGCCGAACGCCGCCATAACGAAGAAGGTGCCGATCAGGGAGACCGGGATGGCGATGATCGGGATCACGGCGGCGCGCCAGGTCTGCAGGAACAGAATGACGACCAACACCACCAAGATCACGGCTTCGCCGATGGTCTCGACCACGGCGTCCACCGATTGCTGGATGAACTCGGTCGGATTGTAGACCACCGTGTACTTCAGGCCGTCGGGGAAATCCTTGGCGAGATCGTCCATCGTCGACCGGATCGCCTTCGCCGCCGCCAGGGCGTTCGATCCGGGCAGCTGGAAGATGCCGAGCGCCACGGCGGGGTCGCGATCGAGGTAGGAATTGGTCGTATAGTCGAGCGCCGCCAGCTCGACGCGGGCGACGTCCTTGAGGCGCACCACCGCCGTCGGCGTCTGCTTGACGAGGATGTTGGCGAAGGCCTCGGGGTCGGCAAGGCGTCCCAGCGTCTGCACGGCCACTTGAAAGGCGCGCGGTTGATCGACCGGCGGCTGGCTCAGCACGCCCGAGGCGACCTGCACATTCTGCCCCTGCAGGGCGGTGACGACATCGCCGGTGGTGAGCCCGAGCGACTGCAGGCGATCGGGATCGAGCCAGATCCGCATCGAGTAGTCGCGACCGCCGAATACGGTGATCGAGCCCACGCCGTTGATGCGATTGAGCACGTCGATGATGCGGAAATTGGCATAGTTGGAGATGAACAGCGTGTCGCGCGACTTGTCCGGCGAGTAGAGATGCACGACCATCATCAGGTCGGGCGAGGCCTTGGCCACCGTCACGCCGATGTTGCGCACGTCGATCGGCAGGCGCGGCTGGGCGATGGCCACCCGGTTCTGCACCTGGACTTGCGCGATGTCGAGATTGGTGCCGAGCTCGAAGGTGATGGCAATGGTAAAGCGGCCGTCTCCCGTCGCGTTCGAGGTGACGTAGAGCATGTTCTCGACGCCGTTGATCTGCTGCTCGAGGGGGGTGACGACGGTGGCCGCCACCACGTCGGCGCTGGCGCCGGGGTATTGGCCCGTGACGTTGATGACCGGCGGGGCGATCTCGGGGTACTGGGCGACCGGCAGTCGTCCAAAGGAGACGATGCCGAAGATCACGAACACCAGCGACAGCACCGCGGCAAAGATCGGCCGATCGATGAAGAAGCGTGAGATGCGCATGGGGCGAGTGCTCAGTTGGCCGCGGGTTCAGCGCCGCTGGCGAAGGACGAGGCGTTGTTTGAGGCGGTTGCTTCCTGCGGGGCCACCTTCACGCCGGGGCGTGCCCGCATCAGGCCGTTGACGATCACGCGGTCATCGGGGTCGAGCCCCGAGGTGATGACGCGCTGGTCCTCGACGACGGGACCGAGCGTGACGTATTTCGGGCGGGCGATGTTGTCGCCATCCACCACCAGCACGAACTTGCGCACCTGCTCGGTGCCGACGGCGACCTCGGGCAGAAGCATGGCATCGCTCGGCGGTCCGGCCGGCACCTGGATGCGCCCAAACATGCCCGGCGTCAGCGTACCGTCGGGGTTGGCGAGCTCGGCGCGCGCGCGGATGGTGCCGGAGGCGCGGTCGATGGCGTTATCGACAAAGTCGGTCTTGCCGGCGTGGGAAAACTTGGGCTCGTCGATCAGTTTGAGTTTGACCGGCAGGCCGCCGGGTTCCGCGCCGGCTGACGCCTCGCCGGCGAGCCGCCGCGAGCGCAAATACGACGTCTCGTCCATGGTGAATTCGAAGCGGATGGGGTCGATCGAGGTGATGGTGGCGAGCAGCGTCGTGCTGCCGGTGGTGCCGCCGGTGACGAGATTGCCGGCGGAAACCCGGCGGTCGCCGATCCGTCCCGCGATCGGTGCCTTCAACTCGGTGAACTCGAGGTCGAGATTGGCCTGGCGCACTGCCGCCTCCTGGGCCTTGACCGCGGCCTCGGCCACGCGCTTGGCCTGCGTGCGCTGATCGAAGGTTTGCTGCGTGATGGTGCTGCCGCGCACCAGACCCTGGCCGCGCTCCAGATCGGCCTCGGCGTAGGCGAGATTGGCGCGGGCCTGGTTCAGGTTTGCCTCGGCCTGGGCCAGCGAGGCCTCGAAGGGCCGTCGATCGATGCTAAAGAGCAGGTCGCCCTTTTTGACGAGTTGGCCGTCCTTGAAGTGGATGGCGTCGAGGTAGCCGGAGACCCGCGCGCGCACCTCGATGGCGTCGACGGCGACAAAGCGGCCGACGTATTCGTCGTGGTCGGCCAGCAGCCGCTTGGTCGGCTTGGCCACCGTTACCTTCGGCGGTGGCGCCGGTGCGGTCTGCGCCCGCGGCTGAGTTGGCTCGCAGCCCGCTAGCCCCAGGCTCACCAGCAGCAGCATGGCGCTGGCGCTCACCGCCCTGAGCGAGGTTCGATGTCTCATGGGATGTCCGTGACACGAAAGGATAATGCGTCGCAGCATATGGGGTCATTGCACCGCGATTTCAGAAGCCCTCGCGAGGACGTGAAGGTCCGCGAGGGCACAATCGCCCACCGGGCCTGGCCGGCCGCGGGAAAGGGTCTGCTGCCGCAGTCCGACGAAGCGGAATGGCTTGGCGCGAACCTGCAACCATCACGCTTGGTTATTTCTTGGGCGCCGGCGCTCGCGCATTTTGGATGGGGCGCCAGCGGCGACCAGATGGCGTGACGACGCCAAGTCGAAACGGGCGGGCCGCGACCCGAAAAAAACGATTGGCGCTATTCGGCGGGACGTCCCGGCGCGGGGAAGGGGCCCAGCATATAGGCACGATCGTCCAGGTCGGGCTTGGAGAAGGCAAGCGGGGACTAGCGTCGAGGTAATCGTGCGTATGCACCACGACGTCGGTTTCGCCGATCAGCACGACCGCGTAGGCGGGCGGCTCATGCGTCGTCAGGTGCGCCGCCCCGGGGAAAGATCGAAGCAAACCTGGTGGTTGGTGCCGCGCAGGGTCGAGAACGGGATGCCGAGCCAGCTCCCCGCGATCGGCCGGTGGACGTGGCCGAAAAACAAATGCCGGATGCGGGCGCGGTTGGGTTTGATAACCGCGATCAAAGCCGCCGCGTCGGTGAGCGCGATGCGGTCCATCATATGCACGCCCGGCAAACGGCGGGTGGTGCATGAAGAGATAGATCGGCCGATCGGCGGGGGTCTCGGCCAGCGTTTGCCGCAACCATGTGAGGCGCCGATCGCAGAGTTGTCCGCGGTGGCTCATTTCGTCGAGCGTGTCGAGAAACAAGAGGCGGCCGACCGGCGTGTCGCGCCAGCCCTGCACGAAGCCATAGGTGTCGCGCGGTGCCGCCGCCAGCACATCGAGGCAGGGTCCGCGTCGGTCATGGTTGCCGACGAGAACCGTGTAGAGCACGCGCAGGGGACACATGGCGGTGCCGAAATTACGATAGGCATCCACCTCCCCCAGTGGGTGAGATCGCCGGCGACGACGGCGAGCTCGGCATCGGCGTGGTGTTAGTTGATATCGGCGACGGCCGCGTCGAGCCGCGCTCTGGAGTCGAGCCCATAGAGCCGCAGGCCGGGGCCAACGAGGTGGGTATCGGTGATCTGGATCAGCTTCATGACCATCTGTGGCAGGGTTGGAGCCGGGCTGCGGGGTGCGCGCGCGCGGGGCGGGCGAAGCGGGCAGGCGCAAACTACTGCCCGCCGCGGGCACCCCGGTGTGAGGTTAAGATCGTTTCGGCAACAAGCCTTCCACGTCTTTTGCCATCTGCGCCAGGGCGGCGGTCGGCTCCTTCGACTTGTTGACGACGGTTTGCAGGTGATCGTTGATGGTATCGGTGATCTTGAGCGCGTTCTGTCCGGGGAAGGCGTACCAGCCCGTGATGACGTCTTGCTGCCCGATGGAGATCAGGTGGTTGGCGTTTTGGTCATAAAACCCCTTGAGCATGTCTTTGCGCGTCGCTGGAATGGCGTTGGCCGGCATGTAGCCCGTTGCCTTCACCATCATGGTGCCGCCCTCGGGGCCGCGAGATGCCGAGGCGTCCGGCGAAAAAGTCCTGAAACATCACCTCGGGACGGATATCGCCCATCTTGCCGGCCTCGACGAACTTGCGCAGCGCGCCAATGGCGGCTTGGCCCGGGGCATCGGTGAAGGCAACATCGACCGGTTCTGACCTGGGCGGGGGCCGTGCTGATCGGCTTGCCGGGCGCGCTGGGCGGCTTCTCGGCGGTATCTCAGGGGCGAAGGCGGCGAGAACTAGCGTTCCGCCTACAGGTCGGACGCCAGCGTATAGAGCCTTTGCGCTTGGCCGCGAACGGCATCGGGAATGTCTGCGCGGCAGATCCCAATGTCCTTGAGCAACCTATCATCCAGGGCCAGAAGCTCGCGCTCGGCCCGGCGGCTCCGTTTCCAATGTCTGAACCTAACGAGCATGCCGTGCGGGATCAGTTTTAGAACGCCGCTGCGCGGCGATATGGGTTGGCTAATGACTCTCGAAGTTCCCACTCTCAACTCCATTTCCTATTCCAAGTAAGCTCGGCGGCCGTGCCGGCGACGGGAGGCATGTTTGCTTGGGCCCGGCGCATTGGGTCATTGGCCGCATTCGTCGTTCTCCTTGAGCTGGTTGCGTTGTTTTCAAAGGTACTAATGTGTTCTTTTTTGCGCAGGCGAAAAGAACGCCTCACGCACCGGTGAAAAGGTTTGATTCCTTTTGCCGGTAGAATTGGCCGCGGCATTGCGCGCAACGCCAGGGTTTGACCCGTGGTGCCGCCCGGCGCGCACGGACCGGGGCGCTCAAGCAAGCGCCGATCGTCATGGTGCCGCGGCCGCGCGACCGTCAGGGCAGAAGCAAACGTCGTCGTCTAGGCGCTACTGCGGTGCGGGCTTGGAAATGGCAGGATCTTGGCGGTGGCGGGCGCGACGTGCGAGCCGTGCTGCTGCAAGTTGGCCAGCACAGAGGCCGGGTCGGAGGTGTACTTTTCGAGTTCGATGAAGTTCATCGGGATGCTTGCGATCGCAATCCAAAGCCCACCGTCGGCCCGCGGTGGCAGATCCGACCCGTCTGCTTTGAAAGAGAAGGCGCGCAGGTCGCGATCGGCGCAGGCAAAAACGGTGACGGCAAGAGAGGGTTTCATGCGTGCTTCTCAAAACTAGACGACGAGGGGCGGGGCCCAGCCGGCGCGCTTGGCGCAGGGGCTCGCCGCAACGGGCGCACACCTGCTGCCAGGGCGCGGCCGCGTCACAGGCTCTTTGGGGAAAGACCAGCAATATATAGCGCCGGCGCAATGGCTTACATAGTGGGTGCGTCAAAGCAAAGCTTGAGCGGCACCGGTGGTGCGCGCTGGCCGCCCGCGGCTCGCGGCGCCCATGGCTCCGGTGGGGCCGCGCGACGGTCACCATGGGGGGCGTGGGGAGAAAGCGCGGCCCAGCGCGCCGTTGCCCGCAGCGGGAACAAGCGTCTCAATCGTCATTGAGGGTGATCCGGCCGTCCTGGCGCAAGACATTGCGGGCGGAGCTGAGCAAAGCCCCCAACTGCCGATCCGCTTCGTCGCCGCGCGCAATGGGAACATAGGCATCACTCCAACTGGAAAAATCGTGCTCGAACAGGGGCGGCCTCACCGCGTAGGCAAAAAGGGATGCCCGATTTTTCAGCAAAGCGTCGCTGATCTGGTGATCGATATGCGCGCGCAGGGGAAGGAGCTGCTTGAGCAGCTTCGCGCACCCCTTGCGGGTAATGAGGTAGGCATAGGTGCCGTTGAAATAGTAAACCCGGCGGAGAGACGCGTGCTCGGTCGCCGCCGCCAAGCCGGCCATGATGGTGCATCCGAGCAGGACCAAGTCGGCGTCGGCTGGAAGAGCGGCGAGGACGCGATCGACAGCGGCGGCGGAATACTGAGGCGAGGGGAGGGCATCGTCCTCCAAGATCACCAGACGATCGCCGTTGCCCTCGAGGAAGCGTTTCCAAATCTTGAGGTGGCTTAAAAAGCAGCCGATCGCCGGACGCGTGAGCTGGGTGTGGCTGGTGGGTGCGCCACTGACCACGCAATCGCGGTGAACGAGGACTGCTAGCGCGTCTTCTGCCAGCGTGGCGCCGTCCACGGCGCTGAATTTGCGCGCCCCGGAGACACCGACCCTTGCAAGCTCGCCAACGACCTTTTCCCATCGATCGGGGCGACGCGGCAGGGTGACGATCACGGGTTGCAGGTGGGGGGATTGGGATGGATCGCAGGCGGCAAGGGTGAATTCAGTCGGCGGGATGCTTTGCAGTCCTTGGGCGAAATCGAGTTCGCTCGGCATGCCTATCGCTTGGGTTTTTTTGACCGCACCGCGCGAGGGTGAGCGCGCCTTGTAACGGCATCGTGTCGGGCGTCTGACAGGGCGATGACAATCCAAGCCGGCGTGGCCATGGCGCGCAACGGCTCGCCCGCGAGCAACGGATCGGCCGCCGAAAAGGGTTGCCTGTCACGCAACCGTCGCACGGACAGGCGATGTCATGGGTGCCCAAGGTGTCCCGTCACAGCCAGCGCGCATTTGCGGCCCAAGAGGAGAGGCTCCGCCATGGAACAGGCAGATATCCTCGAGGCCGAGGCCATGCCGGTGCGGGCAGTGACACCGGGTCCGGGGCCGGCGACCGCGCCGATGGTCGGTCACTTTCGCCAGACCTTTCTGTGGCCGATTTACCTGCTGCCGCTTAAGGCTGACACGCAAGTCCAGGATCACTGCGCCTATCTCTTGCACAGCGTGAAGGGTAGCCCGTGGCAGGAGGTGGCCGATGAATTCACCGGCGAGCCGGATCAATTTCAGGAGCGCCACTACAACGAGTTCGTGACCTTTCTGCCGCCGGTGCAGCGTTTTTTGTATGGGCAGGGCCTGGGCAAGGCGGTGGGCACGGGCTACGGCGAAAGCCCGATCCGGGTGCTACGGCGCTGCGACATTGCGGCCGTCCGCGTCACGCTGACGGCCGGCGCGGCACCGATCATTTTCAAAATTGCCCACGTCGACCTCTATTTCTTCTACGACATCGACCTGGCCGCACTGGCGCTGGAAGTTTCCTGCAACGACATCTCCTTGGCGGCGGCGCAGGATGCGATGTTCCGCATGGGTCGGGCTTATCCGGCCTATTGGGAGGCGGACGGCAATGCTGGCCATTGCCCGGTGCTCGTCGAGTGGTTGGCAGCGGACGGCAGCGTGCTCAGCCGATCGGACTATGAGAACCGCAACAAGTTCCTGGCCTTTGTCTGCCAGCACCGCTCGCCTTGCATCGCCGCGCACTGGGAGTTTTTGCTGCGGCCGTTGGTGCCGCACTACTCCGACGACAAAGGGCTGCTGCGCTACCGCCTTCTCGAATATTACCGCATGCCGATGATGGCCTATCTTGCACTCGAAGGCGTCGAGCGCGTCGCCCGCGCCGATTGCGTGCGGCTCGCCCTTACCTTGGGGCCGGGCGACGGCGGCACCTTGCCCTTGAGCGCACAGCAGCTGGCCGACTTCGAGAGCCGCTACTGCTACGACCGGCTGCACGCCAGTTGCCAGGGGCAGAATTGGTCGGGCACGCGCTATATGACCTGTGGGCACGCCATGGTGGTGATCGGCAATGCCGCCGATCCATCCTTCACGCACCTGGAGCGCGGGACGCTGGGCGCCTTCCGACACCAGCACTTCCTGGTGTTCCTGATTGCGCATTTCCATAAGGCTGCCCTGCTGATGTTCTCCGACCGCCTGGCCGAAGCCGTCAATCGGCTCGACGTGCGTGACGCCGCGGCGGTCCTGAAATTCCGCGCCGATACGCGACTTGCGCTTGAGACCTTCTTGCGCTTTACGCACCGCTACTGGTTTCACGAAGTCAGCCATCACGAACAAGCGCAGCACCTCTTCAACATGTGTCGTCAGCACCTGGAAGTGGACCAGCTCTACACCGACGTGCGCGAGGAGGTGCAGGACATGAGCCAGTACCTCGAGGCGGAAGCCGCGCGTCGACAGAACGAGACGATGATGCGGCTGACCGTCGTCACCACCTTCGGCCTGATCGGCACGGTGGCCACGGGGTTTTTAGGCATGAACCTGTTCTCGCACTCCGAGGAGGGCGGAGCAATCAAGCTCGTGATCTTTCTGACCGTGTTCGTGCCGACCATTCTGTTGACGTTCTATACAGTTGCAAAATCGCGTCGCCTCTCCGAGTTCCTGGATGCGCTTTCCGATGAGAAAGTCGGCTGGCGCCTGCGCTTGCGGAGCTTGCTGGCGGTCTGGTGGCGCAGACCGCGCCGCTGAACCTGGCGATTTCGGACCGAAGCGAAAGATGCAACTGCAAGCGTGGCGCGGGCGCCGTTGCCCGGAGCGGGCAAAGCGGATAGGGCCGCGGTGCTGCGGCTGGCGGAAGGCGCGATGATTCGGGGCGCGGGGAAAAGCATGGTTGCCGCCGGCATCGGCGGCATCCTGCTGCTGCCGGCCGCGGCCCTGGCGCAAACCTTCGATGTCAAGCGGCTCGATGTGACGGGGGGTGCGCTCGAGGCCGCCAGCGACAACACGGTGCACGGGGGGATCCGGCGCCGCGACGACAATCGCAGCGCGCACGATCTGAGCCTCGACTATGGCGTGAGCGACGCCTGGCGCCTGTCGGGTTTGCTCAAGCTCGAGAACCCGCTGGATCAAGATTTTCGCCTTGCCAGGTCTGCCGTCGAGAACATTTGGGTGTTTCGGCCGGTGCCCAAACAGGGCGGACTGGGGTTGGGTTGGTTTACCTCGGTGGAGGTCGCCACCGATCCGGCAGCCACCAACTCCAGCGAGTTCGGACCGATTGTCACCCTCAAAGGCGATAAGCTTGCCTTTACGGCCAATCCCTTTTTGGAAAAGACGTTCGGGCGCAACCGCATCGAGGGTATCGCCCTCAACTATGGCTGGAACGTCAAATACGCGCTCAATGACACGCTCGCCATCGGCGTTGAAGGCTTTGGCCTGATCGAGAACCTGGGCGATCCTGGGCCCTTGGCCGAGCAGCAACACCGGCTGGGACCCGCGCTGTTCGCCACCATCAAACTTGGCGAGCATCTGACCATCACCCCCGACGTGGGCCTATTTGTTGGATTAACCGAGGCCACGCCCAGCCTGACCTTGAAATTGAACGTCGGGGTGCCGCTGGTCGAGCCGTCACGGTCTGCCGACAAGTAGCGACAGGCTTCGCGCGTGCCGGCGACGGACGGTGCTGGTGGCGCCCGGCGCCGCGACGGTTTCCGGGCAGGGGAGCGCTTGGCGTTAGCCGTCGCGCGCCTCGGCGCGAAGCCAGCCGACGAAGGCGCGTAGCGGCGGCCAATCCGCCGTTTCCGGGAGCGCCAGGGCATAGTGCTGCCAATTCGTCTTGATCTCACCGGGGAGGACTTGGACCAGGCGGCCGCTGCGAATTTCTTCGGTCACCAAGGTCTTGCGCGCGATCGCCACGCCGAGCCCACCGGCGGCGGCTTCGAGCGCGATCAGCGCGCCGTTGAAGCGCATGCCGCGATCGATGTCTCCCATGGGCAACTCGTGGTGCTGAAACCACGTGCGCCAATTGGTGCCGCTCTCATCGTTTTCGGCGGTGACATCAAGAATGCGCGTCATCGACAGCAGGTCGCTGGCGCGCGTGATGGGAAACTCTTCGGTCAGATAGCGCGGACTCGCCACGGGAAAGATCGCGTCGTCCATCAGGTGTTCGGCGTGCAGCCCGGGATAGACGCCGCTGCCGAAGCGGAGCGCCACATCGAAGGTTTTCTGGCGCAAATCGGCCAATGCCAGGTCGGCCGTGATGTGCAGCTCGAACTCCGGGTGCGCCGCTCGGAAGCGGTGCAGGCGGGGGGCGAGCCAGCGGGTGACGTGCGAGGGAATGCCAGTAATGCGGATCTGGGTGCCGTCGCGGCGATTGATGCTGGCCACCGCGTGACGAAACTCGAGCAGCCCACGGCGAACGCCGGCGGCCAGTCGTTCGCCTTCCGGCGTCACCTCGATGCGACGCGTGTGGCGCACGAACAGCGTGGTGGCGAGTTCTTCCTCGAGGGTGGCGACCCGGTGACTGATGGCGCTGGCCGTCACGCCAAGCTCGTCGCCCGCCTCCTTGAAGCTTTTATGACGCTCGGCTGCTTCAAAGACACGCAACGTTTCCAGGGGGGGCAGGCGACGCATTGTCATCTCCAGACGGCATTTGAGCCGGTAACATCCTGGCGGCAGTGGAGTTTGCGCGGCATGCATGAGCCGAATTTGGGCAAAGCATGACTATTCTTCGCTTGTCGGTACAGCCCTTGGCGGCATTAATGCGCGGCCCATCGGCGCCGACCACGCGTGCGATCTGAGCCGTGTTCGCGCCTTTGGCAAGACAGCAAAAACCCCTCGGGAAAGACCATGAGCAGGCTCATGCACTTGGCTACCGATCACTGGGACCCTAGATGCGGTTCAACGGGTGGCGGCTTTGCGGGCTCACCCTGTCAGCCAGCCCAGCGCGCCGCGGCGAGGCTGTGGCGGGCCATCGTGCGCTGGCAGATCCGGCGACTTGAGCGGCGCCTTGCGACCCTGGAGCTCGACGAGCGTTCCCTGCACTAGGGGCAACGGCGATGGTGGCCATCGATCACCAGGCGTCCACAACGTTGCAACACGGACAAAATCCCGCAATGAGCCTGACCAAACTCCCCCTGCGCCAACGGACCATGGGTGGTAGCGGGGTCGGTGTTGGGGGCGGCGCGCCGGCAAAGGGGCGACGGTGCTGGCATGAAAGGTGCGGCAAAAAAAGCCCGGGAGCTCGCCCTCTCACGAGCCCCCGGTCATGGCCCAGCTCTCACCCAGGCACGTGGGCGGATAACGCCTGCTCATGCCTTTTATTCCTTGGCGAGGTCCTCTTTGCGAGGCGCGATTGCGGGGTGCGGTAGGCGCGGCGCGCGATCCTACGCGCTTGGAAATCCCAGGCGTTGCAGCGCGCGCCGCGCCAGATCGCGCGTCGCCGGCTGGCTTTCCAGCGCATTCAAATAGCGCACGACAGTGCTGAGCCAGCGCTCCATGATGCCGCGGCGCACATAGGCGTGCAGATGGGAATTCGACGCTTGGACGATTTCGCGCGCTTCGGCTTCGCAGCGTTGAGTGAGATCGTCAGGACGATGGATCATAGCAGCGGTCCTTGAGATAAGCCGCAGGTTTGACCCAACCCTCGGCCGTCAGTTTAAGCGCGCGGCACAAAAAACAAAAGGCCGCGCGGTGGCGCGGCCAAGTTTCAATCGGCTAGAGAAAGATGATCTTGCTAGCATCCATATCTGACATGGTCGTGACAGCGGGCAAAAAATAAAGCCCCCCGTCAGCGGGGCGAGTGCGCACGCCCAATTTGAGAGGATTTGAAAATGTTTCGCGTTGACGCCAGTATAGAACACCGCTCCGCGAAACTATAATGTGCGCAAAGCGGTTAGACAGAGCCTGGTTTCGATAGCGCGGGCGACAGGCGTGTGACAACACCTCGCGCTCAAGTTCCCAGAATCAGGCGAACTCTCACGATTGCACGACGTTTACAGACCAACGGTCCAACCGGACGCGCAAATTCTTTCTAAAAAAAGCCTCGCGGCGAGTGGGTAGCATGCAAAGGGAACTGGAGCTGAAGGTGGAGCTGAGCGCCGGCGCCATCAAACGCTTGGCCGGCGAGCTCCCCGAGGTGGATTTGAGCGTTGGGCCGGCCAGCACGCAACGGCTGCGGACGATCTACTTCGACACCCCGACGCTTGGCCTGCGCGAGGCTGGGATATCGCTGCGGCTGCGCAGCCACAATGGCGGCTGGCTGCAAACGGTCAAAGCCGATCAGCACGTGACCCAGGGCGTCTCCAATCCCCGGGAGCTCGAGGTGCTGCTCGCCACCGACCACCCCAACGTCGACAAGATTGCCGACAAAAAGCTCAAGCGCAGCGTGGCAAAGGCGCTGAAGGGGACATCGCTGGGGCCGGTCTTCGAGACCGTCGTTGAGCGCACGACGCGCCAGATTAGGGCGAGTGGCAGCGAGGTCGAGCTGGCGGTCGACGCCGGGGAGCTGCGCACGCAAGAGGCCCGGGCCGAACTCCGTGAGGCAGAGCTCGAACTGAAGGCGGGGAGTGTGGAGGGGCTGTTGCTGGCTGCCGAGAAGTTGTTGGCGGGCCAGGAGCTCACATTGGGCACCCGCAGCAAGGCCGAGCGCGGCTACCGGCTGGTGCTGGAAAAGACGCCTAGCAGCCCTGAGCCCGAGAAAAGCCGCCCGGTTCACATCCGCGGCAAGGACACGAGCGCCGAGGCCTTCGCGGCCATTCTGGCCTCCGCCAGCCAGCAAATTCTGGTCAATCGCGCGGCCTTGCTGGAGACCGACGATCCCCATGCAGCGCATCAATTGCGCATCGGGCTGCGCCGCTTGCGCAGTGCGCTCAATGCACTGCGAGGATTAGCCGTCTCCGATTCGTTGACCGCCTTCGAGCGCGCCGCCCGCGAGGTGGGCAGCTCGGTGGGGGCCTTGCGCGACGCCGATGTGTTGATTTCGGCAATCTATGCCCCGATCCAGGCGACGGCGTCCGACAAAAGCGGATTTGCCGACCTGCATGCGGCATTGACGCGCTATCGTCGCGCCAAACGCGAGGAGGTCAGGGCTCGGTTGCAGGGGCCCGTGTGGACGCGCTTGCAGCTTTACTTGACCCTGTGGCCGCGCACGCTTGAAGAAAACGAACGGCTTGTCCGCCCCATTAAAAAGGTTGCCCGCAAGGTCTTGCGCAAGGCCTGGAAAAAGTCCGCCAGGTACGGCGCCAATATCGACCGGTTGAACGGCGAACAGCGCCATCAGATGCGCAAAGCCTTGAAAAAAATGCGCTACCAGGCGGAGTTCTTCGCGCCTTTGTTCTCAACCGCCAAAAGCGAAGCCTTCATTAGGCAGCTCAGGGCCCTGCAAGACGTGTTTGGTTACATCAATGACGTGCGCATGGCAGCAAGACTGATCGAGATCGGCACGCAGCCCGCACCCAGCAGCGATGTGGCCAGAGCGGCAAGCTACACTCTGGGACGCCATGAGGCGGAAGCCGAGCACGTGTGGCGCGGCGCCCTTCCGGCCTGGCGGGCGTTGCGACGCACGTCGCGATTTTGGACGTGAGCCGCGGCCCGCGCGCGAGCGGCGCGCGCGCCCCGAGCGCTGCTGGTGGCTGTGATCTGCCATGCGAATGACCGCAGAGATACGCTGGTTTTGGGCGGGACGCCCACCGCCGAGCTTTGCGGCCTGGTTCCGGGCTGCCGGGCCGTCGTGGGGCGGCGCCAGTGACAGCAAAAGCCGCATCGATGAGTATCTGCGTGACCCTGCGCAGACCACGCTCGGTATCAAACGGCGGGGCGGCAGCCAAGGCGTCGAGATCAAAGGCCTGATCAGCACCCGCCCGACGATGCTCGCGCTCGCCGGCTGTGTCTGTCCCGTCGGCCTGTGGGGCAAGTGGTCGGCGGCCTTTGCGCTCGATGAGGGTCGCCTGATCAAAGTCGCCAAGCAGCGCTGGATGCGAAAGTTTGAGGTCGGCGGCGGCGCGGTTAGGGAATTGGCCGCGACCGAGAGTACCGAGCGACGCTCGGGTTGCGACCTCGAGTTGACGCTGCTGGAGGGGCCCGATGGCACGCCCTGGTGGACGGTCGGCTTCGAAGCCTTCGGCGCCTTCGATGCGGTCGAGGACGATCTTACCGCCACGGTGGCCCTCGTGCAGCGCCGCGCTCCCCCGCCGCTGCCGGCGGCACGGGCAAGCGACTATCCGGGCTGGCTTGCCACGCAAGCGTGGTGAGCGCAGCGTTTCAATCTTCGCCTTTGTGGTTCAGCGCCGCCTGGCCGTCACGCACTGGAGGCTCGCTGCCTCCAGCGCCGGCGCAGCGCCGAGCCCCACGAGCCTACCAGCCAGGAGCCTGCCAGCCGGGAGCCCGCCAGCCAGGAGCCGGGGGGGGCAAACATGACGCGGTGGAGGACGATCGCCATCAGCCCCATGAACAATCCCGCGAACACGACGTCGCTCAAAAAGTGTGCCCCCTGGGCAATGCGAACGATGCCGGCCGCGAGGCCCGCCACCGTGCCGGCGACGACCAGCGGTGCCGTCCACTGGGGTGCAATGGCCGCGACGGCATAGAAGGGGGCAAACACCGAGGAGGCCTCGCCGCTGACAAAAGAGCAATTCCGCTTGCACTGGTTGGTCGGCAGCAGCGCCGGCGTGAAGAGTTTGCTGCCGCCGAAGGCAACGATGTGCTTGGGCCTCGCCCGGCCCCATTGATCCTTGAAGCCGACGTTGGCGAGCAAGCCCGGCCCAACAACGAGGCACACGCACAAAAACCGCCACTGCCGGTAGCCAAAATAGCGTGCGTAGCCCGTGCGGGTGGCGAGCCAACAGGCGAGCGAAACAGCCAGGCACGAGAAATAAAACACGATGAAGGTCGCGCGCACGACGCCGAGCCAACCGAGCCGCCAACCGATAAAGCCCGTCCCCGGGGTATAGGTTGCGTGCGCGATCCAGAGGTCAATCTCGGGAAAAGCGACGAGCACTGCACCGGCGGCCAGCGCCAGCGAAAGGTAGCAACTCCAGACATTGTGCCACCACTTACGCTCGGAATTGGCGAAGGCACCAACGGCGACTGACATCTGTTGCCCCCCATTTGCTACGCGTCCCCGAGGGCAAATTGGGCGAGGGGTGTGAAGGCAACGTACGGGTTTCAGGACGGTTTGGTGACAGCAGCGGGCTTGTTGCACCGGCGCCTCAGGAGAAAATCCGTACACAAAGGAAAGGGGAGCATTTGCCGCTCGAGGATCATGAGGTGACGCCGCGACTTAAGGAGGGCGCCGGCCAACGGCGCGGTCCTCGCTGCCACAGCTCTGTCATGTTCACGGTTCTGTCACGCAAGCTTCATCTTCCCGCAATCGTCGATTGCGAGCGTCCGGCCGCCGCCAGCGGGCGAGGTCAAGGCCAAAGAGCAACGGGGGAGAATGCAAGAGGCAATCCTGCCGCGCGACGCCGTGGCGGTTCCCGCCACAGAGGCATGGACGCCGCCCGAGCTTTGCATCGTGGTGCCGACCCTGAACGAGAACGGCAACGTGCCGCTGCTCGTTTTGCAGCTCGGGCGCGCGCTTGAGGACATACGTTGGGAGGTGATTTTTGTCGATGACGACAGCGCCGATGGCACCATTGCCACGGCGCGCCGCCTGGCCCGGCGCGATCCCAGGGTCCGCTGTCTGCGTCGGATCGGCCGCCGCGGCCTGGCGGGCGCCTGCATCGAGGGGATGCTGGCAGCCTCGGCGCCGGCCATCGCCGTCATGGATGCGGATTTGCAGCACGATGAAAAGTGCTTGGCCCAAATGCTCGAGCAGTTTCGCGCCGGCGCCGACCTTGTGGTGGGCACGCGTCGGACGCAGGACGGCGTGGTGGCGACGGGTCTTTCCGCCGTCCGCAAGTGGGGCAGTCGCCTGGCGACAAATTTGGCGCGACGATTGACCGGGGTGACGCTCAGCGATCCCATGAGCGGATTTTTTTTGATCCGCCAGGAAACTTTCGAGGCCATCGCCCCGCGCCTGTCGACGCAGGGCTTCAAGCTGCTGCTCGATATCGTTGCCTCACAACAACGGCCCCTCCGCATCGGGGAGGTGGCCTATAGTTTTCGCCCACGCCGATACGGGCAATCGAAGCTCGACGGCGTGGTTGTGTTCGAATACGCCGGTCTGTTGCTGGCCAAGGTCTCCGGCGACGTGGTGTCGACGCGGTTTTTGCTCTTCATGCTGGTTGGCGTCAGCGGCCTGGGGGTGCATCTCCTAGCGCTCAAGAGTGCACTGGGCCTGCCGCAGGTCGGCTTCGACCTCGCCCAGGCCGGCGCCGCCTACGTCGCCATGACCTGGAATTTCTTTCTCAACAATCTCTTGACCTATCGCGATCGCCGCCTGAAGGGCGTGGGCGTCCTCAAGGGCCTGTTGTCTTTCTATGCCGTGTGCAGCGTCGGTGCCGTGGCCAACGTCGGCGTGGCGAGCTGGATTTATGGCGAGCATCCGACCTGGTGGTTGGCGGGCACGGCGGGCGCCCTGATGGGAGGTGTCTTCAATTACGTCGCAAGTTCTACATTCACCTGGCGCCAGCGCTGAAGAGCCGCCGCGCGGCATCAGGTCCGCTGCGAGCTGGCTCCCGGCCGGCTCCGTGCTGGGCGCCATTGTGCTGCTGGCCCTGCTGCGCGGCGCCGTTGCGGCAACCGTCGATCTCAGCGACGACGAGGCCTACTATCGGCTCTGGGCGCTGGCGCCGGCGCTGTCCTATCTCGATCACCCGCCCATGGTGGCCTGGCTGATCGCGGCCGGCCGGCACATCCTCGGCGACACCTCCTTGGGTATCAGGCTCGCCGCGGTGTTGACGAGCCTCGTGGGCCCATTGCTGCTGTGGCGCACGGTCTGGCTTTTGTTCGGCGCCGAGGTGGCGCGGCGCGCCGTCCTGTTTGCGCTCGCCATGCCGTTGCTCACCGTCGGTGGGATCATCATCACGCCGGACCTGCCCTCGGTACTGTTCTGGGGCCTGACGGGTTGGGCTTTGGCCGAACTTTACACCTCACGCAATCCGAACTGGTGGCTGGCCGTGGGCCTCTTTGCCGGGCTTGGCCTGTTGTCCAAGTACACCAACCTTTTCGTCGGCGCCGGCATTCTGCTTTGGCTGGTCGGCCTGCGTGAGAACTGGCGCTGGTTTTCCTGTTGGCAACTGTGGGCCGGCGGCGCCATCAGCGCGCTTCTCAGCCTGCCGATCGTGGTTTGGAACCGGCAGCATGACTGGGCCTCGTTCGGCAAACAGTTCGGCCGCGTGGTCCGCGATGAGGCCTTTGCGCCGACCTATCTGTTGGAAATGGCGGGCAGCTTCTTGAGTTTGGCCAGCCCCATCATTGCCGCCCTCGCGCTTGTCGGTTTGGGGTCCGTCGTTGCCGCCGCGGTCAGGCGCCGCGATCAGGCGAGCGCACTGCTGGCCACCAGCCTGCTGCCCCTGCTCGGCTATTTTCTGCTGCACGCGCTGCACGCCCGGGTGCAGCCCAACTGGCTGGCGCCGCTCTATCCCTCGCTGGCGGCCGCCGCGGCCATCGCCGCCAGCGCGCGGTGGCCGCGAACGGGCGTCGACCGCATGCCCCGTCTTGCCGCCGCGGCGCTGGCGCTCGGTTTCTTGCTGTCGGGGCTTCTATGCCTGCACGCCGTTCGCCCGCTGGTGTTCATGGCCAAAGATCCCACCAACCAGATGCGGGGGTGGCGAGGCTTTGCCGCGGAGATCGACCGCTTGCGCCTGGCGCACGGCGCCTGCAGCGTGGCGACCTCGCACTACACCATCACGGCGCAATTGGCCTATCACCTGCCCTCGGCCGTGCCCGTGCTGCCGCTCAATGACCCTTTGCGCTACGCGCACCTGCCGCCCATGGACGCGGCGACGGTTGGCTGCCCTGCGCTTTATGTCGAACTCATGCGGCGACCGTTGCCGGTCGGGCTCGCTGAGCGCTTTGCTTCGGTCGTGCCCCTGGGCAGCCTGACGCGCCGCGACCAGGGCCAGCCGATCGCGGACTACAAAATCATGGTGCTGGCGGAGCCGCGGGCGCCGCTGGCGGCACCCAGACCTTGAGGGAGAGAAGAGGCCCGGTGAAAGGCCGGGGCTGACCAGGGTTGCGCACTTTTAAGTTCCAGCCTAGCGGCCCATCGCCTAGAAGGCTCAAGGCACAGGCGGGCACAGGCGGGCACGGGGGCAAGAATCGCGTGGGGAGCAAGGATCGCGACGGCGGCAAGCCGAGAGTGACCCGCGCGGCCGACCGCGAAGGGCCGCGTGCTG
>Ga0134122_10001328_pt1 | contig 17741 bp, 16 predicted proteins | sample KB302_FD_96461 | JGI IMG/M metagenome (GOLD analysis project Ga0134122, IMG submission 96461) | Terrestrial soil microbial communities without Nitrogen fertilizer from Kellogg Biological Station, Michigan, USA - KB3-0-2 | ecosystem: Environmental > Terrestrial > Soil > Unclassified ... | reverse complement strand
GTCGTGGGCGATTCCTGGGTGGACGGGGCCGCCGCGCAGGCGGGCGGCGTTCCCTTCATCGCCTATCGCCCCGACCACGACGAGCTGGCCCGCCGGGGCGTCACCGCCACCGCGGTGATCGGGTCGCTCCTCGACTTGCCCGCCGCGCTGGCCTAGCCGCCCGCCCTGAGCTGGCCATTCATCCCCAGCGCCTGGTGCAGCTTGCAGTGGAAGGCCAGCGTCCCCGAGGCGGGAAAGGTCGCCGTGAGCTTCAGCTTCGCCCTGGGCGGCAGGTCGCGGTCGATCCCGAGCCCAGGGATGCTGAGGTTGTGCAGGGTACCGGACTCGTTCTCCACCTCGAGCGTCACCGTCTGGCCGGGCGTGCCGCGCAGGAAGGTGGGCTTGAAATAGTAGTCGTCCGCCTCGAGATGGACCTCGCGCCGCCCCGTCACGTCGCGGGTCCCGTGATCGGTGTAGGCCACATCGCCGATGCGCACCGTCTTCGCGGCGGGACCGCCGGCCGCCGCCTCGGCCGGGGCCGCGGGCGCGGACGCGATCGGGGCGCCCGGCTGGACGGCGATCTTGCGCGGCGCATTCCCCACCGCGATGGTTGCGATCACGCGCCGGCCCGGAAGGTCCACCACCGAGATATCGTTCGATCCCTCGTTGGCGACATAGGCGACGCGGCCGTCCACGCTGGCCGCCGTCCAGTGCGGGAGCTTCCCGACCGCCACCGTGCCGAGCACGGCATCGCGGCCCATGTCGATGATGGCCAGCTCGCCCGGCCCCTGGCTCGGCACCAGCGCGAGCCGGCCGTCGCGGGTGAAGGGCGCCTGGTGCGGCGAGGCCCCCACCGGGATCTGCGCGACCACGCGGCCGCTCGCCACGTCGAGCACCTGGACGGCGTCGACGCCGGCAAGGGTGAAGTGGACGCGGCGCCCGTCCGGGCTCGCGTCCACCGCGCGCGGCGTCTTGTCGAGGGGAAGACGGCCGATCTCACGGCCGGACTCGAGGTCGAGCGTCACCAGCGCCGCCGCCCCTTGCTGCTGTGACGCGACGTAGGCGTGGCGCCCGTCGGGGCTCAGGGCCGCGTTGTGCGCCTGCGCCACCGGGATGCGCGCGGTGACGCGGTCGGTGGCGGTGTCCACCACGAGCGCCTCGCCGGCGCCGTAGGCCACGACGAGCAGAATGCGGCCGTCGCGGGACATGGCGAGGCCATGCGGGTTCGCGCCCACCTCGATGCTCCCCACGATCCGGTCCGTCGCGGTGTCGACCACGCTCACCACCGAGGCCCCATCGCTCGACACGTAGACCTTGCGCCCGTCCGGCGTCATCACGAGCCCGTGGGGTCCCTTGGGCACGGGGATGGTCGCCACCATCCGGGCCTGGGCGGGATCGATCACCCCCACCGCGTCGTCCTTGAAGAGCCCCACGTACACCTTCGGCCCCGGCGACGCCGCGGGCGTTTCCCCGCCGCCCAGCCATGCCACCGCGAGCGCCACCGTCACCGCCAGGACCACCGCCAGCGTTCTCTTCGTCATGGGAGCGCAACCTCCTCGTCGATCGGTTCACACTTGAGGCTTCACTCCCGCCAACGCGCGCGGGGATCCGCCGTTCCCGCGACGAATAAACTCCGCGGCATGGAACGAAGCGGCTCCTCGCGCGTTGCGGCGAACGGTTGCCTGATCGTCCGGGAGGGGCGAGACTGTCCCCAGCCTGGGTCACCCCAGCGCCATCAGAGAACTCCGGGAGGAGCCATGCGTGGATTTCGGATCACGAGAGGATGGGGGATCGGCATCGTCTTGACCGGGATGCTCGCCGCCGCGGGTTTCGGCGTCGGATGGGGCGTCGCCCTCGCCCAGCACGTGCACAGCCACGGTCCGAGCGAGGGACCCGGGTGGCTGGTCGCGCTGAAGCCCGACGCCCGCATCCCGGCCATCCAGCGCCAGCTCCGCGGCTTCGAGACCACCATGGCCGAGGTGTCGTATCGCTACGGGGAGATGTACTTCGGCGGCGTGGAGGGTAACTGGGACTATGCGGCGCACATGGCCATGACGCTGGAGCGCGCGCTCCGGGTCGGCCTCGAGCGCAGCCCGAGCCGGAAGGCGAATGCCGAGAATCTCTTCCTCAAGGGTCCGCTGCCCCAGGTTCTGGACGCCATCAAGAAGAAGGACGGCGAGCTCTTCAAGCGGCGCATCGAGACGATGCGCGCCGCCTGCACCGCCTGCCACGCCGCCGAGAACCACGCCTTCATCCGGATCGGGCTCCCCACCGCCAAGCGAAACCCGGTCGAGTAGGGACCGTGGATCTCTTCGACCCGCCGGCGTCCGCCTCTCCCGCCGCTCCAGGCCCGCTCGCCGACCGGATGCGGCCCCGCACGCTGGACGAGGTGGTCGGCCAGGGCCATCTCATCGGGCCGGGCAAGGTCCTGCGCCGATCCCTCGAGGAGGGCCGACTCCACTCCATGATCCTCTGGGGCCCGCCGGGCACCGGCAAGACCACGCTGGCGCTGCTCATGGCCCAGGTGGTGGGCGCGCGCTTCGTGACCTTCTCCGCCGTTCTCGCCGGCGTGAAGGAGATCCGCCAGGTGATGGCGGAGGCGGAGGCCGATCGCGCGCGGCGCGGGCGGCGCACCATCCTCTTCGTGGACGAGATCCACCGCTTCAACAAGGCCCAGCAGGACGCCTTCCTGCCCTATGTCGAGAAGGGCGACATCGTGCTGGTGGGAGCGACCACCGAGAACCCGTCCTTCGAGGTCAATGCCGCGCTCCTCTCGCGCTGCCGCGTCTACGTGCTCCAGCCGCTGGCCGAGGCGGACCTGGTGGGGATCCTCGAGCGCGCCCTCGCCGATCGCGAGCGGGGGCTCGCGGGCGCGGGTGTGACGGCGGAGCCGGACGCCCTCCGGCTCCTCACCGTGATGGCCGGCGGCGACGCGCGGAGCGCGCTCAATATCCTCGAGCTGGCGGTAGAGCTGGAGGCGGCGCGTCCCGGCACCGAGCGGCGCCTCACCGCGGGCGCCATCCGCGAGGCGGTCCAGAAGAAGGCGCTCCTCTACGACAAGGCCGGCGAGGAGCACTACAACCTCATCTCCGCCCTGCACAAGTCGCTGCGCGACTCGGATCCGGACGGCGCGCTGTACTGGCTGGGGCGCATGCTCGACGCGGGCGAGGATCCGCTCTACGTCGCGCGCCGGCTGGTGCGCTTCGCCTCCGAGGACGTGGGCAACGCCGACCCCGCCGCCCTCCGTCTCACGCTCGACGCCAAGGAGGCGTATCACTTCCTCGGCACGCCCGAAGGCGAGCTGGCGCTGGCCCAGGCCGCCTGCTATCTCGCGCTGGCTCCCAAATCCAATGCCGTCTACGCGGCGTGGAACGCGGTGCGCGACGACATCCGGGAGCTGCCCGCGGAGCCGGTCCCGCTGCACCTGCGCAATGCCCCCACCGGGCTCATGGCCGGCCTCGGCTACGGCAAGGGGTATCAGTACGCGCACGACGCGCCCGACGCGGTGGTGGATCAGGAGCATCTCCCGGATGCCCTGCGCGGACGGACCTACTACCGGCCCACCGATCGTGGGCAAGAGAAGGACCTGGCGGCCCGCCTCCGCCAGTGGCGCGAACAACGCCGGGCGCGAAGCGGCGCCAAGCCCCAACCATGAGCGCGCGGGCGCCGCCACGGAGTTGTCGCGCCGTTCTTCCGCCGTCTGATACAACGGAACGTATGGCGCGCGAGCGAACGGACGGCAGGCTCCGGGTGGGCGTGGTATTCGGCGGGCGCTCCGGCGAGCACGAGGTGTCGCTGGCGAGCGCGGCCTCGGTGATGGCGGCCATGGACGGCGCCCGGTTCGAGGTGGTGCCGATCGGAATCACGCGCGAGGGGCGCTGGCTCGTGGGCGGCGATCCCATGCGCGCCCTCACCGAGGCCGCCTCCCGTCAGGCGCTCACGGAAGGCGGGGCGGAATCCGACGTCAAGCGCGGGCTCGCCGCGCGGGCCTCGAGCGCGGCGGGGAGCACGTCGCTCGCTCGCCTCGAGACCTCGGAGAGCCTGCCGCCGCGCCTCCGTCAGGAGCTCGATGCGGTGATCGTCATGCTCCACGGCCCTCGCGGCGAGGACGGCACCATCCAGGGGCTGCTCGAGCTGGCGGACATTCCCTATGTGGGCGCGGGTGTGCTCGGCTCGGCCATCGGGATGGACAAGGTGGCCATGAAGGACATGTTCCGCGCCCATGGGCTTCCCGTGGTTGACTACCTGGCGGTGGCTCGTCACGACTGGGAACGGGATCCCGAGACGGTGCGAGCCGAAATCGCCCGCCGCATCGGCTTCCCCTGCTTCGTGAAGCCGGCCAATCTGGGCTCCAGCGTGGGCATCAGCAAGGTCAAGGCGCCGGAAGCCCTGCCCGCCGCGCTCGTGCAGGCCGCGCTCCACGATCGGCGGCTGCTGGTGGAGCGCGCGGTGGTGGCGCGCGAGGTCGAGGTGGCGGTGCTCGGCAATGACGCGCCCGAGGCCTCGCTGCCGGGCGAGGTGCGCTTCGCCGGCGAATGGTACGACTACGAGACGAAGTATGCCGAGGGGCAGACCACCTTCCAGATCCCGGCGCCGCTCTCGCCCGAGACGACCGCGCGCGTGCGCGAGCTGGCCGTCCGCGCCTTCAAGGCCATCGACTGCGCCGGCATGGCGCGCGTGGACTTCTTCATCGAGGCGAGCGATCGCGTGCTCGTCAACGAGATCAATACCATCCCGGGGTTCACCGCGACCAGCGCCTATCCGCGGCTCTGGGAGGCGACCGGCCTGCCCTACCCGGCCCTCATCGCGCGCCTGATCGAGCTGGCTCTCGAGCGGCGCTGAGGGCACGCGCGGGGCCGGGCATGCCCCTCACCCCCGCCCATGCCGCCGCGGTCGTGCCACTGTGGCGGCTGCTGGGATCCCGCGCCGTCCTCTCCGCGCTCGTCATCGGCAGCATGACGCCCGACTTCGCCTATTTCCTTCCCCTCGGGGTGCGGCGCGCCGAGAGTCACAGCCTCGCCGGCCTGGCCTGGTTCGTCCTCCCCGTCGGTCTCGCGACCTACCTGGTCTTCCATCTGCTCGTCAAGACGCCGGTGGCGGCCCTCCTGCCGGCGGCGGTGCGGGATCGGCTCACCGCCCGCCGCCTCGCCGCGCCCGCGCTGCCCGCCGCGCCATGGCCGACGGTGCTCCTCTCGCTCCTGCTGGGCGCGCTCACTCACCTCATCTGGGATTCGTTCACTCACGCCGGGGCGGCGGGCGTGCGGGCGTTTCCCATCCTCGCCACGCGGCTCGGCACCGTCTCGGGCTACGAGGTGTTCGTGTTCAAGCTGCTCCAGCATGGGAGCACCGTGGCCGGCCTGTGCCTGCTCGGGTTCTGGCTCGCCCGCTGGCTTCGCTCGATCTCCCCGCCGGCGATGCCGCCCGCCCCGCCGTTGCGCGGCGGAGCCCGCGCGGCGCTGGTGGTCGTGATCATCGGGGCGCTGCTGGCCGGCGCGGCCCATGGCGCGATGGCGGGACGCTGGCCGAATGTGCCGGTGGTCGGCGCGTCTCACTCGCTGTGGGGAACCATCATCGGCGGCATCCAGGGGCTGTGCGGCGCCCTGGTGGGCCTGGGCGTCGCCTGGCGGCTCGTCGCGCTCCGGGCGCGCGGCGGCGCGCCCGCGGACGCGGGCGAGCGCCCGAGATGAGCCCGGCGGCGCGCAGCGGCGCCCCGGAGGGCGCCCGCCCGCCGTATGATGCGAGGAGGATGCGCATCGTCATCGCGGGCGGCGGCACGGGGGGGCATACGAGCGCGGGCCTCGCGGTGGCCGCGGCCCTGGTGCAGCGCGGAGTGGAGGTGCACTGGATCGGCAGCCGCCGCGGCCTGGAGGCGCGCCGCGCCCCCGAAGCGGGCCTGGCCTTTCACGCCATCTCCACGGGCAAGCTCCGCCGCTACTGGGACTGGCAGAACGTGCCCGACCTGAGCCTGCGGGTTCCCGCCGGCTTTGCCCAGTCCTGGCGCCTCCTGCGGCGACTCAAGCCCCGTCTGCTCTTCGCCACCGGGGGCTTCGTCGCCCTTCCGCCCGCGCTGGCCGCGCGCATGCTCCGCATCCCCGTGGTCGTGCACGAGCAGACGGCCGTGCCCGGCCTCGCCAACCGCGTGGCCGCGCGCTTTGCCCGACGCGTGGCGCTGACCTTCCCGCTCAGCGGCGGCGACATCCCGGCCGAGCGCTCCGTGCTCACCGGCAACCCGCTCCGGCCGGAGCTGGCCGGCGGCTCGCGCGAGGACGGCTGCCGGCTCCTGGGCTTCGACCCGGCCGAGCCCGTCGTCTATTTCACCGGCGGATCGCAGGGCTCTCACAAGCTCAACCGTACCCTGGGAGCCGTGCTGGCGCCCCTGCTCGAGCGCACCCAGCTCGTGCACCAGTGTGGCGATCACCCGACGACGGGCGACCGCGCCTGGCTCGAGGCCGCCGCTGCGCGGCTGCCCGCCGCCCTGGCGCGCCGCTACGCGCTCCGGCCCTATATCGGCGCCGAGCTCCGCGACATCTTCGCGGCGGCGGAGCTGGTGGTCGGGCGAAGCGGGGCGGGCACGGTGAACGAGTGCTGTCAGCTGGGACGCGCCGCGCTGTACATCCCGCTGCCGGGCACCAGCGGGGACGAGCAGACGGCGAACGCGCGGCTGGTGGAGGCCGCGGGAGGCGCCGTGCTCTTGCCGCAGATCTCCCTGTCGCCCGAGCGTCTCCTGGAGGCCATCACGCGCCTTCTCGCGGACCGCGCCGAGCTGGCCCGCATGGGCGAGCGCGCCCGCGCCCTGGCCGTGCCCGACGCCGCGGATCGCATCGCGCGCCTCGTCCTCGAGGCGGCGGGCGCCTGAGCCCAGCGCGTGCTTGGCGTCACCCTGCTGCTCCAGGCCACCCTCACCCTCGGCGTCGCGGGGCCCGCGACCTCGGCGGAGTACCTTCCCGTGCGCCTGGCCGAGTCCGGAGGCCACTTCGCCTCGGAGAAGGTCGCGGCGCGCCTGCAGAGGATCCGGAGCCCGGCCGAGGCCGCCGAGGCGCTGGCCGCCGGCCGCGTGGATCTGGCCGCCACCACGCTCGACGCTGCCCTACGCCTGGGGCATGTGCACGGCGTCCCGCCTCGCCTGGTCTTCGGGCTGACGTCGGCGCCGCCGGTGGCGCTGCTCGTGCCCGCGGACCGGCGCGCCGAGATCGTCGACGTGGCCGCCCTGGCGGGGAAGACCGTCGGCATCCCGGCGCCGGGCACGCCGGAGGCCGCGGTCCTGGCGGGCCTGCTCGCGACAGCGGGACTCTCGATCGAGCGAGTCACGGCGGTGAGCCTCGGAGAGCCGCGGTTGGCGCGCGCGCTCGTAGCGGGCGAGGTCGCCGCCGCGGTGCTGGCCGACCCCTGGGCCAGCCGCCTGGTTCAGGAGGGCCGGGCGGCCGTGCTCGCCGACCTGCGCCAGCCGGGCGGGGCCGAGCGCTGGCTGGGCGCGCAGGGTGTCCACGCGGCGGTGTTCGTGGCCGGCAATAGCCGCCTCGGCGAGCCGGAGCTTGCCCCCGTCGTGCGGGCGCTGCTCCGGGGGATGCGGCAAGCGCGGACGGCGCCGCCGGGTGAGCTGGTGTCCCCAGCGGGCTCCGCCGCGGCCGGCGAGGAGGGAGACTGGGCGCTCCGCGTGGCCGGCGTTCGCGGCGTGCTCGTCCCCGACGGGCTCGTGACGGAGGCCGCGCTGGAGGCCGGCATCGAGCAGGTTCGCATCCGCGCCCAGCTTCCGGTGGCGGTGAAGCTGCCCCGCCACCTGGAGCGCCTGCTCTTCCAGGAACCGCTCCGGCGGGCCATCGCCGCCACGCCTCGCTGACGGCCTTTCGGCTAGCCGCTCAGTCCCCAGGCGGCCAGCAGGCGGCGCGTCGTCTCCACCGGGAGACCGACGACATTGGTGAAGCAGCCGTCCACCTCCGCCACGAGGCGACCGCCCTCGCCCTGGACCGCATAGCCTCCGGCCTTGTCGAAGGGCTCGCCTGTGGCCACGTAGGCCTCGAGAGCGGCCTCGCTGTAGTCGGCCATGCGGACGCGCGTGGTCACGGACGCCGTTTCCTCCCATCCGCCCCCGACCTCGACCAGGGCGAGACCGGTGATCACCTCGTGGATCCGGCCGCGGAGCGCCCGCAGCATCCGGCCGGCATCAGCGGCATCCGCCGGCTTGCCCAGCGCCCGGCCGTCGAGAAAGACCTCGGTGTCTGCCCCCAGGACCACGGTCCGGCCGCCGCGCTCCCCCGCGGCTTCCGCCGTCACGAGCCGGGCGACGGCGCGGGCCTTGGCGCGGGCCAGCTCCATGACGGCGTCCGCCGGCGGGCCCGGTGGCTGGGGCTCGGGGATCTCGCTGGGTCGGACGGAAAACGGAATGCCCAGTCGCGCCAGCAGCTCCTGCCGGCGGGGGGAAGCGGAGGCCAGGATCAGCGAGGGGGGGCGAGCCAGACGCAGCCGACGACTAGGTGACGATCAGCGGATTGGCGTCGGTGATGACGCGGTCGTTCCGCTCGACGGCCTGGCTGAGGAACTTGGGGAGGTTGAACGAGTGCAAGTGGGCGGCGCCGTCCCAGTAGCCGAGCTCGTCCGGGTCCAGGCGGGCGGCCAGCAGCCGGTTGATCTCCTCGGCGCCTTGCGCGCGCGGGTCGGTGTCCTTGCTGGCCAGGATGAAGCCCCAGGGCGTTCCGAAGCAGGAGATGAAGCCCTGGTAGGGCGCCACCACCGGGAACACCTCGCGGAGCGTCCGGTTCACCGCCCCGTAGAAGTACAGCTCGTTGATCTTGGTCATGCCGGCCTGCATGGTCATGACGCCCTGGTCCGTGAGGCGATCGCGCACCAGAGAGTAGAACTCCTTGGTGAAGAGCTGGCACGCCGGCCCTTCCTCGAGGGGCTCGACGAGGTCCACCACGATGAGGTCGAAGCGCTCGGAGGTGTTCTCGAGGTACGCGCGGGCGTCCTCGTTGAGCACGCGCGTGCGGGGGTCGTCCAGGGATCCCTGGTGCATCTCGGGGAGGTGCTTCTTGCACTCCTCCACCACCTCGGCGTCGATGTCCACCATCAGGCAGTGGGTGATCGAGCGGTGGCGAAGGATCTCCCGGACCGTCGCGCCCTCGCCCCCGCCGATGACCATGGCGCGCCGGGGATCGGGATGGGCGAGGAGCCCGGGATGGACCAGCAGCTCGTGGTACATGAAGTCGTCGGCCTGGCTGGACTGGATCCGGCCGTCCAGGACGAGGACCTTGCCGTAGGACAAGGTCTCGAGGATCTCCATGAACTGGAACTTCGTCTGACGGGTGGTGATGGTGCGGGCGATGGCGTGCAGGTGGCCCTCGACCGCCGTCGTGGTCTCGAAGAACCACTTGTACTGCGGGGAAAACGTCATCCGGGGATGGCGACCGGCTTGTGCGGCAGGGGACCGCCCTGCGTCATGAAGACGCCCCGCTGGAGCTCCACCACCGACGCCCGCGTGGCGCCCAGCTGCTCCACGAGGTAGTCCGCAGCCACCTGGGGCTGCAGCACGTCGCCACAGGAGAAGACGTCCACGGCAGCGTAGCGATACTCCGGCCAGGTGTGGATGGCCAGATGCGACTCGGCGATGACGACGACTCCGCTGATGCCGAACGGGTTGAACTCGTGAAAGACGACGTCCACGATGGTGGCCTGCGCGCGCTTGGCGGCTTCCACCATCGACGTCTTCACGGTCTCAAGGCTGTTGATGGCCTCGGCGTCGCAATCGAATAGCTCGAGCAGCAGGTGTCGCCCCAGTGCGTGCAATCTCTTTTTCCCCTCCCCTTTCCTTTTCTTCGACCGAAAAATTTCGGCACGAAGTTTTTTCAATGTATGGCCACCAAAAAGGCATTGCAAGAAAAAAATGAACTTTTTTGCCCTCCGGCGCCGCCGCTCGGGCGTCCTGCCCGGCGCCGGGAGCGGGCGGAAAACGGCGGCGCGAGCGGACGAGCGGCAGAGTGCTGGCACCGGAGCGCCGATTTCGGGTAGCATGCGGGGCGTGCGCACGGATCTCCTGACCTTCGACCACGCCAGAAAGCTCGCCAAGCGCCACGGGACGCCGCTGCTCGCGCTCTCCCGCTCCGTCCTCCGGGAGAGCTTCCACTCGCTGCAGACGAGCCTCCCCAACGTCACCCTCTACTACGCGATCAAGGCCAACCCGCACGCGGAAGTCCTCCGGCTGCTCCACGCCGAGGGCAGCCACTTTGACGTCTCCTCCATCGAGGAGATCCGCCTCGCCCAGGGGGCCGGCGCCACGCCCGACCACCTCCTCTACACCAAGCCGTTCAACAAGCCGGAGGAGCTCCGCTTCGCCTTCGAGGCGGGCCTCCGCTGGTTCGTGGTGGAAAACGAGGCCGAGGTCGCCAAGCTCGCCTCCTACGCCCCGGGCTCGAACGTGCTGGTCCGCCTCCGGGTGTCGAACAAGGACGCGGTGGTGGACCTCTCCTACAAGTTCGGCGCCCAGTCCGAGGACGTCCTGCGCCTGATCCAGGCCGCCCGGCGGGCCAAGCTCAAGCCGCGGGGACTGTCCTTCCACGTGGGCTCGCAGTGCACCAACCCCTTCGCCTATGCCGACGCCCTCGCCAGCTGCCGTCAGCTCTTCAACCTGGCCGCCTCCAAGCGCATCATCCTGGACACGCTCGACATCGGCGGCGGCTTCCCCGTCTCCTACGTCGAGTCGGTCATGCCCATCGACCGCTTCTGCGAGCCCATCGCGGAGGCCATCGAGAAGTACTTCGACCAGATCCGGGTCATCGCCGAGCCGGGTCGGTTCCTGGTGGCCAACGCCGTCTGGCTCATCACCCAGGTGATCGGCAAGGCCAAGCGCGGCGGGGTGGCCTGGTACTACCTCGACGACGGCGTCTACGGCAGCTTCTCCGGCAAGCTCTTCGACCACTGCGAGTACGCCATCCAGTCGGAGCGGGACGGCGACCGGGAGCTCTGCGTGATCGCCGGCCCCACCTGCGACTCCTTCGACGTGCTCTACACCGATCGGGCCCTGCCGCCCGCCGAGATCGGCGATCTCCTGATCGTGCCGGGCATGGGCGCCTATACCAACGCGAGCGCGAGCACGTTCAACGGCTTCCCCCTGACCCGCCTGGTCGCCTTCTAGCCCGGCGCGTCTGGATCAAGGAGATCCCCCATGCCCAGCCCCTCCGAGCGCATCAGCGAGAGCTCGATGACCGATCTGTGGAACCTCTGGTTCACCGAGCTGCATCGGCGCCGGGTCGGGCTCACCATCAAGATCAAGCAGCTGCTCTACACCGCCAAGAGCCCCTACCAGCGCATCGACGTGCTCGACAGCTACGAGTTCGGGCGCATGCTCGTGCTCTACGGCTCGATCATGGTCACGGAGAAGGACGAGTTCGTCTACCACGAGATGCTGGCCCACGTGCCGCTGTTCGCGCATCCCAACCCCAAGCGCGTCCTCATCATCGGCGGCGGAGACGGCGGCACGCTGCGCGAGGTCATGCGGCACAAGAGCGTGCGGGCCACCATGGTGGAGATCGACGAGATGGTGGTGCAGACGTCGCAGAAGTACCTGCCGTCGATCGGGACCGCCTTCAAGAATCCCCGCGCCCAGGTCCTCTTCGAGGACGGTGAGCGCTACCTCGCCACCTGCAAGGAGAAGTTCGACGTCATCCTGGTGGACGCCTCCGACCCGGTGGGCCCGGCGGAGGTGCTGTTCCAGAAGCCCTTCCACAAGAACGTCGCCCGCTGCCTCAATCCGGGCGGGATCTTCGTCACCCAGTCCGAGTCGCCGTTCTTCCACCAGAAGACGGTGCAGGGCATCCAGCGCAACCTCCGCGAGATCTTCCCGATGGTGCGGCTGTACACCGCGAACATCCCCACCTACCCCAGCGGGTTCTGGAGCTTCTCCCTCTGCTCGGACAAGGTGGATCCGGTGGCCCACTTCAAGGAGAGCCGGGTGAAGAAGTCCGGCCTCACCTTCAAGTACTACAACGCCGCCCTGCACCGGGGCTGCTTCGCCCTGCCCTCCTTCATGCTGGAAGACGGGGAGGACATCGGCCTGTGACCGACGCCGCCCGGAAGCCGCGGGGCCAGTACTCGGCCCCGCGCTACTACGAGATCGCCTTCGACATGAACCGGAAGCAGGAGGTGGACTTCCTCGCCCACGCGTTCCGGACCTATGCCCGGCGCCCCATCCGCACCGTGCTGGACATCGCCTGCGGGACCGGCCCCCACCTGATCCGGCTCGCCGAGCGCGGCTACCGGATGAGCGGGCTCGATCTCTCGCCGGAGAACATCGACTTCCTCCGCGAGCGGGCGGCCGGGAAGGGGGTCGAGGTGGGGCTCCACGTGGCCGACATGACGCAGTTCCGGCTGCCCCGGCCGGTGGACGCCGCCATCTGCATGCAGGATTCCCAGGGCCACCTGCTCACCAACGAGGCGATCCTGGCCCACCTCCGCAGCACGGCGCGGGCAATCAAGAAGGGCGGGCTCTACGTCTTCGACCGCTACATGTGCTCCTCCTGGACGGATCCCGCGCGGAAGTGGTCCTGGACCCGCCGGCGCGGCGGCGCCACGGTGCGGGCCACCTTCGAGGCCCTCAAGGACCTCAATCCGGTGACCCAGGTCTTCTACGAGGACATGGAGCTGGAGGCCCACGAAGACGGCCAGCGTCACCTCTACCGCCAGCGCCATGCGTCACGAATGGTCTTCCCGCAGGAGCTGCGCGCCCTGGTGGAGCTGGCCGGGAGCTTCGATCTTGTCGAATGGTTCTACGGCTTCAAGCCCCGCCTCAAGCTGGCCCGCGCCCACCACCCGCTCCTCATGGTGGTGGTGCTCCGGAAGAAGTAGCGCCACGGCGGAGCTGGTCCTCAAGCGCGGCGGCGACCGCCGGCTCCGGGCGGGACACCCCTGGATCTACCGGGGCGAGATCGCCGACATTCGCGGCGCGTGGGTGCCCGGCGACGCGGTGGCCGTGCTCGACTCCACGGGCCACCTCCTCGGTTCCGGCCTCTACAACCCGCGCACGGGCATCGCCTGCCGGCTCCTCGCCCGGCGCGACGAGCTCGTCGACGCCGATCTCATCCACCGCCGGCTGGCGGGCGCGCTCCAGCTTCGCCGGACCGCCGGGCTCGCCGGCGACGGGTATCGCCTCTGCTGGAGCGAGGCGGACGGGCTTCCCGGCCTGGTGGTGGACCGCTACGGGCCGGTGAGCGTGGTCCAGTGCCAGACGCTGGGGATGTCGCGCCTGGGCGGCTGGATCGCGGGCGCGCTCGGGCGCCTGTTTCCGGGCGGCTCGGTCTATCGCGCCGACGACGCGACGGCGGCGCGCATCGAGGGCTTCGAGCCCCAGCGGGGCTGGCTGGCCGCGGCGCCGAGCTCGGACTCCGAGGTGATCGAGATCACGGACGGGCCCTGCCGGCTCCTGGTGACGCTGGGAGCCGGCCACAAGACCGGGCTCTACCTCGACCAGCGGGAGAATCACGCGCTGGTCGCCCGCTACGCCGCCGGGCGCCGCGTCCTGGACGCCTTCGCCTACCACGGCGCCTTCGCCTGCCACGCGCTCCTGGGGGGCGCGGAGCGGGCCCTGCTCGTCGAATCCTCGGCGGAGGCCCTGGCCGCCGCCCGGCGCAATCTCGAGGCGAACGGCGTGGCCGAGCGCGCGGAGCTGCGCCCCGCCAATGCCTTCGATGCCTTGCGACAGCTCGAGGCCGCTCACGAGCGCTTCGGCGTCGTGGTGCTGGATCCGCCCCCGTTCACGCGGAGCAAGGAGGCGGTGGAGGCGGCCGCGCGCGGGTACAAGGAGATCAATATCCGCGGCCTGCGGCTGCTGGAGCCCGGCGGGGTGCTGGCGACCTTCTCGTGCTCGCACCACGTCACGCCGGAGCTGTTCGAGGGGATCTGCCGCGACGCCGCCGGGGATGCCGGGGTCACCACCCGCCTTCTCGCGCCGCTGACCCAGGCCCGCGACCATCCCGTCCTGCTCAACGTGCCCGAGACCCGCTACCTGACGGGACTGCTGCTCCAGGCGGTGTGAGGCGGGGCGCTCAGCTCAGCCCGATGGAGCGGCGGGCCTTGACGATCTGCTCCTCGAGACGCCGGTGGACGGGATCGCTGATATCGTCCAGGTCGCGGGCGAAGCGCACGAGCATCCGCAGATGGTTCAGCGACCGGATCACTTCCTGCTTCTCCCCCGACACCCCCTTCTGCACGGCGCCCAGCGCCGCCGTCTCGAGCGCGGTGCCCAGGCTGGCGCGCGACTCGCTGGTCATCGCGCGCGTCGACCGGAACACTTCGAGGGCGAGGTCGTAGAGAAGCCCGTGCTGGGAGGGCTCGGGCGGCACGGCGGCGACCTCGACCCCCGGCACCGCCTCGTTCGGCGTGGCGGCGGTGATCATCTTGTGGACGGCGCGGTCGAGGTATTCGAAGTCGAAGGGCTTGAGGATGTAGTCGAAGGCGCCGAGCTGCAGCGCCTCCTTGGCCGCCTCGGTGTCGGTGTTCCCGCTCATCATGAGGATCCCCACGAACGGATTCATCTCGCGGATGCGGCGGAGCACGCTGAGGCCGTCCAGGTCGGGCATGCGGACGTCGAGCAGGATCACGTCCGGCTTGTGCTTCTCGGCCCTGGACAGCCCCTCGAGCCCGCCGGAGGCGCAGATCACCTCGTAGCCCTTCATGGTGAAGAACTCCGTCAGGACCTCGGCCACCTGCTGCTCGTCGTCCACCACGAGGATCTTGCTCTTGTCCGCCATGGGGTCCCCGCCTCAGCCCCGCGCCGTCCGCTCCACCCAGCCGGGAACGAGCGCCAGCGCGGCATCGAGCTTCTCCGGATCCTTGCCTCCCGCCTGCGCCAGATCCGGCCGTCCCCCGCCGCCCCCGCCCACCACCTTGGCCACTTCCTGCACGAGCTTGCCGGCGGGAAAGCGCGCGGTGAGGTCCTTGGAGACGGCGGCGATCAGGTTGACCTTGCCCTCCACCGCGCTGCCCACACAGATGATGCCGGGGCCCAGGCGCTCGCGCAGCAGGTCCACCACCGAGCGCAGGCCGTCGGGATCGAGCCCGTCCAGGCGCGCGGCGAGCACGGCCACCCCCGCCACCTGCCTGGCGGAAGCGACCAGCTCCTCGGCGCGGCTCCGCGCATTGCGCGCCTCGAGCTGCGCGAGCTGCTTCTCGAGCTGCTTCTGGTCGTCGAGCAGCTTCTGGATCCGCGCGGGCAGCTCGAGGGGCGGAATCTTCAGGAGCCCCGCCGACTCGCGGAGCGCCGCCTCTTCCCGGCCCACGTGGCGGAGGGCGGCCTCGCCCGTCACCGCCTCGATGCGCCGCACGCCCGAGGCCACCGCGCTCTCGCCCACCACCTTGAAGAGCCCGATCTCGCCGGTGGAGCCGAGATGGGTGCCGCCGCAGAGCTCGGTGGAGAAGTCGCCGATCCGGATGACGCGGACCCGGTCGCCGTACTTCTCGCCGAACAGCGCCATGGCGCCGCTCTGGAGCGCGGCCTGCAGATCCATCTCGGCGGGGGACACCACGATGTTCGCCTGCACCTGCTCGTTGACCAGCGACTCGATGCGCTCCCGCTCCGGATCCTTGATGCCGGCCGGGTGCGAGAAGTCGAAGCGCAGGTGGTCGGGCGCCACCAGCGAGCCGGCCTGGGCAACGTGGGGGCCCAGGACCTGGCGCAGCGCCGCGTGAAGCAAGTGCGTGCCGGTATGGTGGAGCCGCAGGCCCTGACGCCGGCGCGGGTCCACCGTCACCGCGACTTCCTCGTTCTCGCGCAGGCGCCCCTGCGTGACCGTGACCCGGTGGACGATGAGCTGAGAGCCGCGATAGTAGGTATCGAGGATCTCGCCGCGCCCGTCCCGGCCGACCACGGTGCCGGTATCCCCGATCTGGCCGCCGGACTCGGCATAGGCTGGCGTCCGGTCGAGGATGACCTCCACCGTCTCGCCCGTCCCGGCTTCGGGGCGCCGGCGCCCGCCGTCCACCATGGCGAGGATGCGCGCGGGCGCGGCCAGGTCGGTATAGCCGAGAAAGCTCGGGCGCGGCAGCTCCGCGGACAGGCGCTGATACACGGCGGCCGAGCCGTCCTCGCCGGCAGACTGGAAGCTGCCGCCCGCCCGGGCGCGCACGCGCTGCGCCTCCATCTCCGACTCGTAGGCGGTGAGGCTCTCCGCCGGCACCGTCCAGCCCGCGTCCTGGAACACCTCCTGGGCGAGGTCGGTGGGGAACCCGTGGGTGTCGTAGAGCGTGAAGAGGAACTTGCCGTCGACGGTCTTCTGCCCTTGAGACTTGTGGCCCGCGATATAGTCGAGAATCTTCTCCATGCCCATGTCGAGGGTCTCGGCGAAGCGCTCCTCCTCCTGGCGCACCGCCTCCACCACGCGCGGGTGCTGCTCGCGGATCTCCGGGTAAGCATCGCCCAGGAGCTTCGCCACGGTGCCGGTCACGTCCCAGAGGAAGGGCTCGCGCAGCCCCAGCATGCGGCCGTGGCGCATCCCTCGCCGCATGATGCGGCGAAGTACGTACCCGCGCCATTCGTTGGACGGGGTGACGCCGTCGGCGATGAGGAAGGTGGCGGCGCGGGCATGATCGGCAATGACCCGCATGGCGACGTCCTGCTCAGGATCGCCGCCCGCTCGGTAGGGCTTCCCGGCCAGCCGCTCCACGTGGGCGATGAGCGGCCGCAGGAGGTCGGTCTCGTAGTTCGAGTCCTTCCCCTGCAGCACTGCCGCGATGCGCTCGAGCCCCATACCGGTGTCGATGGACGGCCGCGGCAGCGGGGTAAGCGTCCCGCTCGCATCACGGTTGTACTGCATGAAGACCAGGTTCCAGATCTCGAGCCAGCGGTCGCACTCGCACGCGGGACCCAGGCAGCGTCGCCCCGCCTGCTCCTCCGCGCAGGGCAGATGGTCGCCCTGGTGGAAGTGCACCTCGGCGCATGGCCCGCAGGGCCCGGTGTCGCCCATGGCCCAGAAATTGTCCTTCTCTCCCAGGCGCAGGATGCGGTCATCCGGCAGCCCGGCCACATCCTTCCAGAGCCCGAAGGCGTCGTCGTCCTTGGTGAACACGGTCGCCTTGAGCCGATCCTTGGGCAGCCCATACTCCCGCGTCAAGAGCTCCCAGCAAAAGGCAATGGCCTCCCGCTTGAAGTAGTCGCCGAACGAGAAATTCCCGAGCATCTCGAAAAAGGTGTGATGCCGCGCGGTCCGGCCCACATTCTCGAGGTCGTTGTGCTTGCCGCCCGCGCGCACGCACTTCTGGGCGGTGACCGCACGCACGTAGTCCCGGCGCTCGTCGCCCAGGAATACCGATTTGAACTGGACCATGCCGGCATTGGTGAACAGGAGCGTGGGATCCTGGGCCGGCACCAGCGGCGAGGAGCGGACCACACGGTGGCCGTTCCGCGCGAAGTAGTCGAGGAAGCTCTGGCGAATCTGGGCGCCCGTCTTCATGGCGGCATTATACCGGGCGGAATCAGGGTTCGGGGGTGACGTCGTCGGGCTCGAGCCCGGGCCCCAGCACGGCGGCGATGGCGGCGCGTACCGCGCCGGGGGGGTACCCGCGCCGGAGCAGATAGTCGCGCAGACGGGCCGCCGCCCGATCCGGCCGCGTCCGGCGCAGCGCCGGGAGCCGGCGCCGGGCCGCCTCGAGGGCGCGCTCGCGCTCGGGCACCTCGGCGAAGGCCGATTCGACGGCGGCCGCCACCAGCGCAGGGGCAATCCCCTTGGCGCGCAGCTCCTGGATGAGGCGAAGGCTGCCGACGCGCCGGCCGCGGGCTCGGG
>Ga0134122_10001326_pt1 | contig 17744 bp, 18 predicted proteins | sample KB302_FD_96461 | JGI IMG/M metagenome (GOLD analysis project Ga0134122, IMG submission 96461) | Terrestrial soil microbial communities without Nitrogen fertilizer from Kellogg Biological Station, Michigan, USA - KB3-0-2 | ecosystem: Environmental > Terrestrial > Soil > Unclassified ... | reverse complement strand
GGCGCATGAGTCGCGCAGGCGGAGAATTTGGGGGTCTGCCGCGGCAGCGTCGAAGTTGGATGATTCCCCTCGTTGTTTTCTTCGTCACTGCGTGTTTATCGGCAATCATGCTGGCATATTATTTCGCACCCGGCCCGCCCGGACTCGGCGAGGAGCTGCCCTCACCGACCGATGCTACCCGGCCGGTGACGCTAAGTGTCGGGGCGCGGCGCTTTAGAATCCCCGCCAACTACATTCTGCTATCGAGTGCGAGACGAGGCGGAGAGCTCACGTCACTTATGCTCGCCGCGAGGCTTCCGGGCTTCCAAGGCTACTCGCTCGATGCCGCCGGCGACTTTTCGGCCAACGCGGCGGACTCCCCGGTTGTCACCCTCACGCTCAAGAGCACTTCAATCCCGGTACCCGAACAGGACAGGCTCGACCGGATCTACCTGATGCAAGTGGTCGACTCGGGCGGTGCAACCGGTCCGTTCGGCCTGCGGCATTACGTGTTCCGAGCGGAATCTGGCTACCACGCCGAGGAGCTGTATGTCGGCACCGTCGACAACGCCACGATCGTCCTGCTGTGTGACCGGCCGAGCGCGGACACGCCGTCGCCCAATTGCCTTCGCGACCTGCCGTTCGGAGACGGACTGGCCCTGTCCTACCGTTTCAAGCGGGCCCACCTCGCGCAATGGCGTGCGCTGGACAGCGGGGTGCGGAGCTTGATCGGCGGCTTCCTCGAAAAGAGCTAACCGGCGCGCGACGGCGGCGGCTGCGGGAGATCCATCTCCAGGATAGCCATGTTGAAGGCGTACGAGGTTTCGCCATCTTCTTCATCCTTGAAGATGACGCCAATGAATTCGCCGGCGACGTGGACCTCGACGGAATCAGGTTGCGGCCGCTCGAGGATGGTGATCGTGTCGAGACGGAAGAGATTGCGCAGGTATTTCTCCAAGCGCCAGATTTCGCTGCGAGTCAAAGCCGAACTCCCTGATTAGGCGGTTGACGTGGCACGAGGCACGGCAAGCGTCAAGCGCCCCGAACCGCGATGGCACGCTAGTTCTGAACGTCCCCTTCGGGAAGATTGTGGTCCATGTCCTGAGATGGACGCGCGGAGCCGGCTTTGCCGATCACGCGCGCAGGGACGCCGGCGACGGTGGTATGCGGCGGAACCGGCTTGAGCACCACCGAGCCCGCGCCGACCCTGCTGTATTCGCCGATTTCGATGTTGCCGAGCACCTTCGCACCCGCCGAAAGCAACACACCGCGGCCCACTTTCGGGTGGCGGTCCTCGTTCTGCTTTCCGGTGCCGCCGAGTGTGACGCCGTGCAGCATGGAGACGTCGTCGCCGACGACGGCCGTTTCACCGATGACGACGCCAGTCGCATGATCAATCATGATGCCGCGCCCCAACCTCGCCGCGGGGTGGATGTCCACCGCGAACAAATCGGACATCCGGTTCTGGATGAACAGCGCCATGGTCTTGCGGCCCTGCTGCCACAGGAAATGGGCTACGCGATAGCTTTGCAATGCGTGAAAGCCCTTAAAAAATAGGAACGCCTGCACATAGGAGTGGCAGGCGGGATCGCGCTGAAATACCGCCGAAAGATCGGCCCGCACGGCTTCGCCTATGTCGCGGTTTGCAGCGAACGCCTCCTCGAAAATCTCCCGCACCTGGAGCGAGGAAAGGTCTTCATCGCCGATTTTCTTAGCTAGGTGATAGGACAAGGCCTGCTCGAGCCGCTCATGCTTTAAGATCGTGGCATGGGTGAAGCTCGCGAGTTCGGGCTCGCTTTCCGCCAATTGCTCAGCCTGCTCGCGCAGCGCCGACCAAATCGGGTCGTAGGTCGCCACCCGGTCCTTGGCAAGAATCTTTCTGTCTCTGTTCATGACAACCGCTTTCCGGCGGGCATTGTAGCGAGCCTCCGCAGCGGGCCCAATAGGCTTACGCCGGCATGCGGATGCAAGTTTCCCTTATCGTAAACTGTATAAATCGGCTTTCGCGCGGGCGTCCCGTCGCATAAGGTCCGGCGCATCGTCATTATGCTGAGCAAGAACGGCTGCAACCATGTCCGACTCTCCCGCCACTTTGAATATCCGCGCGCCAGAAGCCCTGGACCTGCTGCTTAGCCGCCGCTCCGGCTCGACCAAAACGATGAAGGGCCCGGGGCCGGATGCCGAGCAACTGCGGCGCATTCTGTCCGCCGGGGTCCGCGTGCCCGATCACGGCAAGCTCACACCCTGGCGCTTCGTCATTTTTGAAGGTGACGGACGCGCTCGCATGGGAGAGATACTGGCCGAATGCATCGCCCAGGAGCGTGACTCCTCACCCGAACGCGTAGAGCAAGAGCGCGGCCGCTTCATGCGCGCACCCGTGGTGATCGGCGTTGTCAGCCGTGCTCGCGAGCAGATACCGATTCCCGTGTGGGAACAGCAGCTATCGGCAGGCGCCGTCTGCATGTCGATGGTGATCGCCGCCCACGCCATGGGCTTCGTCGCCAATTGGATTACCGAATGGTGCGCGTATCATCCCAAGGTTCTGGAGCGTATCGGCCTAAAGCCGAACGAACGGATCGCCGGCTTCATCTACATCGGTCATCCGGTGGAGCCGCTTGAGGATCGGCCGCGACCGCCGGTCGAATCGATCACTACGCGCTTTTGAATCAATCGCGCTCGTAGATGACGGCGTTCCAAAAACGCACGCGGTGCGAGCCTGTACGTCTAAAACCGCGTTTTCTCAGCACGCGTCCGATCATCGCATTGAAATAGCCGTGAGCAACGAGAACCGCGTCGCCCTCATTGCTCTCCGCACGTTGCATCAAGATGTCGGCGGCCGCGGCGGCGCGCGCTTTGGCGCGGCGATAATTTTCGATCTCGGGATGATAGCCGGCGTGCCACATGACGCGCGCCATCACCGCCCAGATCGGTACCTTCATTTTCAGCAGCGGGATTCGCGGCGCTGCCAGCGGGGCTTCCTCGAACAGAGGGTCGGCGATCATTTCGGCTGAGGGCAAAAGCGTGCGTGCGCTGTCGCGGGCGCGCGGCGCGAAACTGGTGAAGACGGCATTCAGCCCTTTGACGAGGTCGAGCAGCTCTTCAGGCGGCGCGCTTTTGGGATCCAGGCCCGCGTCCTGATAGGCGTCGATATACCGGCGAAAACCATGGTGACCGGTGCGCGGATTCGTAGCGATGGCCGGCTTGCCGTGCCGTACCAGAATGACCCGGAGCTTGAGGGGCACGCTGGTGCGCGCCACCCGCTCTAATGCTTCAACCGCAAGCGCCATCGATTGGATTATCTACGCGGGCCCACTCGGGCCGATTGTCCTGCTTACGACTCAAAAACAATAGGCAGGGAATGCGGACAAGAAAACCTTTGATTTGATGCGCGGCTAAGTTTTCGCCAGGCGCGAGGAAACGTCCGCTCGGTGCTTCCTACCGCGACTGCGAAGAGAGTCGAATTCCGATCGAGGCGAGCAAAACGGCGATGAGGGTTTGATTCCAAAATTTGAGCTATTTGCCCAATAAATAGGCATATTTCAGCCGATTTTTGCGTCTTTCGCCTACAAAGCCTTCGCATGTCACCCATAAGTCACATTTTTGCAGTGCAGCGCAATTGTCTTCGGACGCCCTGTTTTCTTTACTCGGACCGATGTTCTGCGGGCCAACAGTCAAGTTGAGGCTCGCGGAACCAACCTCGCGGGATGTACTCGCGGGAAAAGCGACGAGAGGGACATCATATGAAAAAAGCACTTCCAATTGTTCTCGCTGCCGCCGGCTTGGCCTCCTTGACCGCCACGCCCGCCCTCGCAATCGATGGGCTCAGCGCCAACGCCGCCGTTACGACGAACTATGTCTTCCGTGGCATTTCACAAAGTGGCGCCAATCCGGCAGCGCAAGCCGGCCTTGACTACAACATCCCCGGGGTCAGCGGTCTTGCCGTCGGCACTTGGGTGTCATCCATCGACTTTGGCAATGCCAACGGTGAAGACACCCCAATCGAGTGGGACATCTATGGCAGCTACACCTATGCCGTCACTGAGATGTTCTCACTCTCGGCGGGCGCGATTCATTACACCTATCCAAGTTCGCCGCACGGCGTAAATTATAATTGGTACGAAGGGTGGGTAGGCGCGAGCTACAATTTCGGCTTCGCGACAGTGGGAGGCAAAGTCTATTACTCGCCGGACTACGTCAATTTGAGCACGCACCAGATCTATTACACGGCCGGCGTTACCGTGCCCGTCGCGCCATGGCTGTCACTCAGCGCAAATGTCGGCCACACCGACGTCGAGCATGCCGTGTTCCCAATCATCAAGGATTATACGGACTGGAACGTTAGTGCGGCCGCTTCTTACGAGAATTTCACGCTGACCGTCGGCTACGCCGGCACCGACCTCGACGGAGCCTATGAGGTAAAATCGGGCGCATTCCAGACCACCGCGCAGTTGTTCGTGATGCTGTCATTCAAGCTCCCCTGATCAATCCTGCACGAACTGCCAAAGCCCGCGCTCGTTGAGCGCGGGCTTTTGCTTTTCACGCTGATCAATAGGCGCGGTTCTCGCTTGCGTGGATGAGACCGCGAATGATCCGGTAGAAGAACCAGATCAGCAGCAACGGCCCCGCGAACATCCAGAACAGAACCGGCACGGCAAAAGCAGAGAACGCGGGCCAAACGAAATCGCCGCTCAACCAGAGTCCGAGCGAGAGGACTGATACAGGGAAGCTGATCAGCGCGAGCAAAAAGGCGGCAAGCATCACCCAAAAGACGAGAATGAGATTGCCGAAATGGCTTTGCCAGATGGTGCCTGCGGCATCACGCCGTTTCACATAGGCGATGATGACGCCGGCAATCGCGGTCAGCCCGTTCATGAATGAGACCAGGAAGAGCACGTAGCCGACGAGCGCCAGCGAGCGGAGATGAGACTGTCGGGAATCGGTCTGGTCCGGCAGCGGACGGCCAGAGGGAGCTTGGGAAGCATTATCGGCCATGATGCGGTCCTTTTCTGACGCCAGATATGTGCGCCAAACGAGCCTCCCACAAGGGGCGAGAAAACAGCATTGATCCGGCGCCTGCCTCGCCGTATCGAGGACGCAGCGAGGAGGGCGCGGCATGGTCGATTGGGGGGCCAAGCTAAAGCGGGAGTTGACGCGGCCTTTCCGGGGCTCGGGTCCTGCTGCGATTCCACTGGATTTCTCGCCGTTCCAGAAATCGCTTTTGAAACAAGTGCAGGGCTTCACGATGACATCGCCCGAGCGCATCGCCGTGCTCGAAAGCGCGGCGCGCCATATCATCGCCAATGCCTATCCCGGTGCCTTCGTGGAGTGCGGCGTCGCTAAGGGCGGCTCGATGATGACCGTTGCCTATACATTGCTCGATATGTCGGTGAACGATCGGGAGCTCTATCTCTACGACACATTCGAAGGCATGCCTGAACCCGAAGACGTAGACAAAGGCCGTTTCGGCGAAGCGGCGGCGCAAAGCTGGCGCAAGCATCGCGGCCGTTCCGGGCGCGGTGACTGGATCACGCATGGCGTCGACGAAGTACGGAGAAACCTCCTTTCGACGGGCTATCCGCAATCGCGCCTGCATTTCATCAAGGGAAAGGTCGAGGACACGCTTCCGGCGGCGGCACCGGAGGGAGCAATCGCGCTTCTGCGTCTGGACACCGACTGGCACGCGTCGACGAAGGCGGAGCTCGACTGTCTCTATCCCAAGCTCGTGCGCGGCGGCATCATCATCGTCGATGATTATTTCCGCTGGCAGGGAGCGCGCAAAGCGGTCGACGACTATGTTGCAGCTCACAAGCTGCCGATCTTCTGGGCACGTATCGACGATGCCTCGGTGATCGGCGTGAAGCCTTGAATGATATTTTCGCGGAGTGAGGAAATGCGCCGGGGTGTTGTCGTCCTTATGCGGGCGTTGCTGTGGCTGGCACTTGTGCTGACTGTGGTCCCCGCGCAAGCCGCCGAGCCGGTCAGCTTCAAAGTCGGCGAAGCGTCTCCCGCCAACACTTTTCTCGCGATTTGGATGGCCGAGGACGCTGGATTCTATCAGGCGCAAGGATTGAAGCTCGAAATCGTACCGATGGTCGGCGGCCGCGAGTCCGGCCCGGAACTCAAGGCGGGCAACATCCAGCTCATGCATATCGGGATGTCGTCCGTCGTTCGCGCCAATCTCGCGGGCGGAAACTTGCGGACCATCGGCTCGCTCAGCAACGTCATCCGCCAGACCATGTTCACCGCGCCCGGCATCAAAAGCGCGGCGGACCTGAAGGGTGGAACCGTCGGCATCAGCAGCACCGGTTCGGAAAGCGATTCCGCCACCACGCTCGCCTTGCGCCGGCTCGGCCTCACGCGACAAGACGTCGTCATCAAAGAGATTGGCGTCGATCGGTTCGCGCCCGTGCGCGAAGGCAAGGTTGCGGCGACGATGCTGGGCGAACCCAGCCGCAGTCAGGCTTTCGCGGCGGGGCTTAATCCGATTGTCGACCTTTATGCCGAACACATCCCCTGGCTGTTCAGCGGTCTTACGGTGGACCGGACCTATCTAAATGGCCACCGCGATGTGCTGACGCGGTTCATGAAGGCGACCATCGAGGGCAATTACCTCGCGATATCCGACGCGAGACGAGCCAAGGCCGTACTGGCGAAGGAATTGAAACTGCGCGACCCGAAAATCATTGATTTGAGTTACGCCAATTTCAAAGCCGAGACACCGCCCAATGCAGAGATCGACCGAAGGGGAGCGGAAAACATCTTGGCTGCGGTGGCGCCGGCAAATGCCAGCCACAGGCTGGACGACTACATCGATATGAGCATTTCCGACGGGCTTCGCGCCGAAGGCTTTATTCGCGCAATGCAAAGAAAGTACCCAACTCGCTGAAACATCGGCGTGAAATGGGTCAGGGCGGCTGGTTCCGATGCCAAGGGCAGCGTAAGCTCGCTTGGAGCCGGTTCTAAACGGTCGGATACGTGGGCACAGAGGTCTCGCGCAGAACGCTGATCAGCGCGGCGGCGTACGGCGCAGTTGCGTTCTCCGCACCGGCGCGCGCGGCTCCCGTGGACAGTTTCTATCGCGGCAAGACGCTGACCGTCATTGTCGGATTCGCTCCCGGGGGCGGCGTTGATTCGGCCGCTCGTGTGGTCGCCCGCCATCTCGTGCGTTTCATACCCGGCGAGCCGAAGACACTGGTGCAGAACATGGAGGGCGCCGCAGGAATCGTCGCCACCAATTATCTCACGAGCCGCGGCGCGCCCGATGGCCTGACGATCGGTGTTCCTGGCCGCTCATGGTTTGTCGAGGGCGTCACCAACGGCATCGGAGTGCGCTTCGATCCGACCAAGCTCAGCTACATCGGCAGTCCGGGCGCTGTGAACTCCGTCGTCTACATTCGCTCCGGAACGGGCATAAAAACCTTCGCCGATCTGAAAGCATCGAAGAAAGTGTTGAGCTTCGGCGCCCTCGCCAGCAATACCGCGACAGCCATGGTGCCGGCGCTGCTTGCGCGCCACGGGGCGCCGATCAAGGTGATCTTTGGCTACGGCTCGAGCGCGCGCGTTATCGTGGCTCTGGAGCAGGGCGCGGCGGACGGATTTTTCACGGTTGAGGAAACCTTCGGGCTCCGCAAGGACCTCATCGAGAAGAAGACCCTTTTGATCATCCTGCAAAACAAGCCGGTGCATCCCGGCGTACCCCTTTTGCGCGACGTGCTGCCGATGAGCGAGCGTCCGGTGCTCAATCTGGTGATGGCGCTCGAAACCTTTGGCCTGCCCGTCGTCGGTCCGTCGGGGATTCCTCCCGACCGTCTGGCGGTGCTGCGCGACGCATTCGTGGCGATGTGCAATGACAAGCAATATCAGGACGAAGCGGGCCGCGTCGGTCTTCCATTCGGAGCGCCGCTCAATGGCGCGCAGGTGGCGACAATGATGAACGAGCTCAAGGCGTCGGCCACACCCGATATTGTTGCCGCATATAAGCGGCTTGGCGCGCCGGCATAGCTTGCGCGCGAGCAGAGCGGACAAATATAATCGGGCCAATCCAACCAGGGTGAACACCGTGCTGAAATCGACGATTTCCTCCCTTGGCGTTCTGGCGATGCTCGCGCCGCTGTCGGCGTCGGCGCATCACTCCGATGCGATGTTCGATTCCCAGAAGCAGATCGTGCTGAACGGAACCGTGCGGGAATTTCAGTACACCAATCCGCACTCCTGGATTCAGCTCGTTGTGGCAGCGGAAGCGGGCAACACCATCGAGTGGAGCATCGAAACCGCGGCGCCCGTCGTGCTGCTGAGGGCCGGCATCAAGCCGAGCGCTTTGCAGCCAGGCGACAAGATCACGTTGCGCGCGCATCCCTTGAAGGACGGCCGTGCCGGGGGCTCGCTGATCGACATCAAGAAGGCGGACGGCACGACCTTGAGCCTGCGCGGTCCGGGAAATTATTGATCCGATGATCGGAAGAGGCCTTCGCCTGACTGTGCTGGCGGTTGGCGGCATCGCCGCGCTCGCCCTCGCGGCTCCGCTACTCTCCGCGCGGTCGGCACCGGCGCCCGCGGCCAAGACGGTGCGCGATTTTGCTTCGCTGCCGGATTGGACCGGCATCTGGATGGGCAACGGCAATTTGTTCGACCAGGCGGGCGGCAATGCCAACGCTCCCAACGCCCGCGATCACCCGCCTTACAAGCCCGAATGGGAAGCGGCTTATAAGGAGTTCCTCGACACCGTCGTATCGCAGGGCAAATTCTCCGATCCGCTGACCTCGGGTTATCCCGGCGGGATGATGCGCATGATGTCGCCCGCTCGCGGGCTGCAATTCGTGCTCCGTCCCGAGCAGGTCTGGATCATCTATGAGCGGCCTGATGTTCGCTACATCTATACCGACGGGCGCCCCTTCCCGCCGAATGACGAGCTGTGGCCGACGTTCGAGGGCTATTCGATCGGGCATTGGGAAGGCGACACGCTGGTCATCCAGACCCGCAGCATCCGCGGCGGCATTCCCATCGACCGCAGCGGCGCGGCTTTGAGCGACGCCGCGACAGTGACGGAACGCATCCGCAAAGTTGATGCCCGGACGCTGCAATCCGATATCACCATCGTCGATCCGATTGCTTTCACGCGGCCGTGGAATGTGACGCGGCGCTACACCAAGCGGCCTGAGGAATTCCCACGGATGGAGAACGTCTCGAGTCTCGAGAACAATCGCAATCCGCTGGTCGACGGCCAAACCTCGATCCGTCTGAGCGACGATTCCGATGCGTCATCGCCCTATTCGCCGGATATTAAGCGCTACGCGGTTCCGAAATTCCCCTTCCCGAAACCGTAGCCGGCGTCTCCTCTTCGATAAACGGCAGATCGGGCCGCAGGCGCAACGTCAGCACTGCGCCGAGCAAAAGCAGCGCGATCGAGACGACGAAGGGCACCGTCCAGGTTCCGGTGAGATCGATCATGGAGCCGAAGAATATCGGCGAAACAATGCCGGCAAACCCGAAGCCGAAATTCATCATACCGCTGGCGGTTCCCGCATAACGTGGTGCAATGTCCATTGGCACCGCCCAAATCGGTCCGACGATGAGCTCGGCAAACAGGAACGCAAGCGCGAGAGAAACCGCCGATAGCGTCAGATCGTGGACAAGCACAGCCGGTATCATAAACACCGCGCCGCCGATAAAACCGGTAATGATGACGCTGCGCCGCGCCAGCACCAGGTTTCCCGTGCGACGAAGAATGACGTCGCTGGCAACGCCGCCGAGCGTGTCGCCTATGACGCCTGCAAACAGGACGAATGCGGAATAGAACGACGCGGTCGACGTATCGAGACCGTAATTCTGAACGAAGTAGGATTGAATCCAGTTCTGGAAAATCCACAGCGTCCAGCCGTAGCAGAAATCCACTGCGGTCACCGGCATGATCCAACGCGCGAGCCGCAGCCACGGAATGGACGATCGACCCTGACCGCTTGCGCGGACAGGCAACTTCGCCAGCACGTCCGCGGTCATTGCCGGATGGTTGCGCGGCGAATCGCGAAAGTACCAGAACCACACCGCCATCCAGACAAGGTTGACCGGCGCGAGCAGATAGAACGAGTAGCGCCAGGAAAACCAGGCAATCAGCGCGGCAATGATCAGCGCGGTGGCTGCATTGCCGATGCGCGAAAAGGTGTGCGTGATGCCTTGCGCAAAGCCCCAGCGCCCTTGGGGAGTCCAGGATGCCATCGCGCGCGTAGCCGTGGGAAACGCCGCTCCTTCGCCGATGCCGAGAAGCAGCCGCGCAAGAAAGAGCGAGGTCAAGCCGCCGACGGCGCCGATCCACGCAGTCGCCAGAAAGACGACAAAGGCGGATACGGCGAGTGTCCAGCGCGGTCCGAACTTGTCGCCGATCATCCCGCCGAAAAGCTGAAACAGCGCATAGGGAATGGCGAAGGCCGAAAAAGCGAGCCCGAATGGGGTGTTGGTGAGCCCCAACTCGCTCTGCATTAGCGGCGCAGCGATCTGAAGATTGGTGCGGTTGACGAAGAGCAGGAAATACATCGCGCATAAGAGCGCGAGCACGACACCCGGGGGAGACAGCCTCAGCCTGATCATGCGGAGGGCCGGGTTTCGCCCTTGATTTGCGTGCGGTGCATGATGCGGCGCGTTTTGTCGTCGAACGCTTCGCGGCGGTGCATGGTGCAGCGGTTGTCCCACAGCACGAGATCGCCCGCGCGCCACGAATTGTACCAGGTGTATTCGTCGCGCGCGGCGTAGCTCCACAGCTCGTCGAGCAGCGCTTCCGAATCGGCAAGACTGAAGCCGACAATATAGGCGTTGCGGCGGCGTCCAAGATAAAGCGCCCGCCTCTTGGTCTCCGGATGCGTTACAACAAGGGGATGAATGGCGCCCGGAGAGGTCAACGGATCGTCGACGGCATTGACGCCTTGGCGGACATAGCCGCCGCTGTTGTACGTGCCGTCATGCTTGATCTGCAAAGCCGCGATTCGGGACTTGAGCGACGGCGGCAAAGCCTCGTAGCCGGAGTACATATTGACGAAGCCGGTGTCGCCTCCGCTCGGTGGGACTTCCAGCGCGTAGAGGATGCTCGCCTTGGGCGGGTCCTCGATATAGGACATGTCGGTGTGCCAGATCGCCTCGCCGGCGCCGAGGCTGCCGATCGGTTCACCGTTCTCGACAACATTGGAGACGACATAGATCTCCGGATGCCCTTCGACGAAGCGGCGCCCGGTCTCCTGCACGGGCGCCCAATCGAGTTGTCCGAAGCGGCGCGAAAACGCGATCAGTTCGTCGTCGGTGAGCGTTTGGCCGCGAAACAAGAGAACAAGGTGATCGAGCCAATGGCGATGAATGGCCGCGAAGGTGCGCTCATCGACGGAGCGCAGATCGACCCCATGGATTTCAGCGGCCAACGCCGCACCTGTCGGCACCGCCTGAACCGGCGAAGCCGCCCGGGCGCCGGTATGCGTCTTTCCCACGAAATCCGTGCTCATGATATCGACCTTTCGCCGCGATTTTGCCTGGACGCCGCGGCGGTTACAATCCGGGCCATGAAGCAGGACTGCTACACGATTTGGCTATGAAGCGATACGACACCGTGGTGCTTGGCCTGGGCGCGATGGGGAGCGCGGCGCTGTATCAGCTCGCCAAAAGAGGCCGCAGCGTCCTCGGCATCGATCAATTCTCGCCGCCCCATACGCTGGGATCGTCGCACGGCGATACCCGCATCACGCGCCTCGCGATTGGTGAGGGGCAGCATTACACGCCGCTGGTGATGCGTTCGCACGAAATCTGGCGCGAGATCGAGCGCGAAACCGGAAGCAATTTGTTGACCGTAACCGGCGGCCTGATCATCTCCAGCCGCGCGAAGACCTCCGTGTTGCACGTGCAGGATTTCTTCGCCACGACGGTTGCCGCGGCGGGGCGCTATGGCATCGCGCACGAAATCCTGGATGCGCGCGCGATCAGGCAAAGATTTCCGCAGTTCAATATCCGTGACGACGAGATCGGCTATTACGAATATGAAGCCGGTTTTGTGCGGCCCGAAGCCTGTATCGGCGCGCAGCTCCAACTGGCGAAGAAATACGGTGCCGAAGTCCGTACTGACGAGAAAGCTCTCGGCTTCGATGCATCCGGCGACGGCGTGATCGTCACGACGAATGAAGGGAAGTATGACGCCGGACGGCTCATCCTTTGCGCGGGCGCCTGGCTGCCCTCGCTGATCGGCAAGAAATATGCGCGCTCGTTTGCAATACGCAGGCAGACCTTGTTCTGGTTCGCACCGAAGGACTCTGCCGCGCCGTTCCTGCCGGGAAATTTTCCGATCTACATCTGGGAGCTTCAGGGCCGTAAGCAGGCGATCTACGGCTTTCCTGCCGTCGATGGGGACAATGGCGGCGTCAAAGTCGCGACGCAGCAATACGAAATGACGACGACACCGGATGCCGTCGACCGCACTGTGTCTGAAAAGGAAGCGGCTGCGATGTACGATTACATCGCGCCGTATCTGCCGGGACTATCGAGCAAGCGCGTGAAGGCGGTTGCGTGTTTGTACACCGTGACGCCGGATGCCGAATTCGTCATCGATTTTCATCCGGAATCGCCGCGCGTCATCATTGCGTCGCCGTGCTCCGGACATGGCTTCAAGCATTCCGCAGCAATCGGCGAGGCGCTCGCCGAGCTCGCCACCGAAGGCAAAACGCGATTCGACTTGGGCCCGTGCCGGATCGGCCGCTTCTCAGACTGAGGCGTGCGCCTTGGAGCCTGCCGCCAGAGCCTCCGGGACGGCGGTGGCGAAGGACTGATCGGGCCGCAGCAATACCGATGCCGAGCGCACGCGCTGATGGGCGGGATCGACGCCAGGCGGCACGGTGCCCTGCTCGAGCAACTCTTTTGCGGAACGCATCAACCGCCGGCGCGCCAGAACGATGCCCTTGTCGGTGCCGACGAGATGCTCCTTCGAGCGGTCGGCGATCGGACCCATGCTTTCCTGAAGCGAGGCATCCTGCATGGCAAAGCCTTCGATGCCGCTATAGGTGCGGCCGGCCTTTTGCGCAGCACGGTCCATCAGATAGTCGTTGTCCTTGTTGGCCAGCGTCCGGAAGGTTCCGGGAATGTATTTCGGGTGGATGCCTTTGCCTTCCTCCATCGCCGTGACCTGCTCCGCGCTCAGCGGACGGTCGACGAGATAGTCGAAGCTCCACGCCCAGCAATGCTCGTCGTCGATCGGAATCCAGAAATGGCCATGCACCGGATGATCGCCGCGCGGTGGAATCATCGTGAAGGCCGGCATCACCCACTGGGTGATGCGCCAGTAGTAATTGCCGTTGTCGGCGTTACGGCGCGCGCCGATGTAAAGCCCGCCGGGGCTTTCGACGACGTCGAACACCGGCATCAGGTCGCCCATGTTGTAGCGGTTGCCTTTGGCGCACTTGAAGATCGGATCGGTTTCGAGATCGCCGCGATGCAGGAATGAGACGTGGCTCGAATCAATGCCGCCCTCGAGCGCCTGGAGCCAATTGCAGTCCTGCAAGCGCTTCGAGAGGAAGCGGTGACCATCGGGAACCGTCGCGAACTCCCATTCCGGCGGCGGCGGCCGGCGCTCGGGCGGCCCCATATAAGTCCACAGGATGCCGCCCTTCTCGATCAGCGGATAATTTTTCAACCGCACGCGACCGCAGACGATGCTGTCCGGCGGCTCGGAGGGAATCTCCAAGCACTGACCGGTGACGTCGTACTTCCAGCCGTGGAACGGACAGCGGAGCCCGTTCTCCTCGTTGCGGCCGAACCACAGCGACACGCCGCGATGAGCGCAGAACTCATCGACGAGTCCTAGACGGCCCGAGCTGTCGCGAAACGCGAGAAGCTTCTCGGACAGGATTCCCAGACGCACCGGCGGGCAATCGGGTTCCAAGAGCTCGGAAGCGAGCAGTGCCGGAATCCAATAGGAACGGAACAAATGCCCCAATGGAGTGCCCGGACCGGTTTGGGTGACGAGATCGTTCTGTTCCTTGCCCAGCATGGCGGCCTCGTGTAGTGTGCGCATAGCGCACATAAATTGCATTAGCGCACAGATTAAGCCCTGGCCGCCGAGCCAGCAAGAGCAAACGAAAGCGCCATGACTGCTCCAGATGTGGAAACCAACGGGCGCGACTATGTCGAGGCGCTGGCGCGCGGGCTGTCGGTGATGAAGGCATTCCGCGAGCAATCCGACCGGCTGACCCTGTCGGATGTTGCGCGCATCACGGAGCTGTCGCGTGCCAGCGTGCGGCGTTCGCTGCTCACGCTGGAAACTCTTGGCTACGTCGAAAGCAGCGGCCGCTACTTCAGCCTGTCGCCGCAAGTGCTCACTCTGGCGCAGGCCTATCTCTCGTCCAGCCCGGTGCCGCGCGTGGCGCAGAGCTTCCTCGAGAAGGCGAGCGAGACACTGGGCGAATCGTGTTCGCTTTCAATTCTGCACAACGACGAAGTGATCTACATCGCCCGCTCGGCGAAGAAGCGCATCGGTTCTCTGCACCGCGACGTCGGTACGCATCTGCCGGCGCACTGCACGTCGATGGGGCGCGTGCTGTTGGCGGCGCTGTCCGAGTCCGAACTGTCATCGTTCCTGGCTGACGCGAAGCTTGAGAGCTTCACGCGGCATACGATCGTAGACGCGCACGAATTGCGCGCGGTCTTAGAGAAGGTCAAACGCAACAATTATTCGCTGGTCGATCAGGAGCTCGAGATCGATCTGCGCGCGCTCGCCATTCCGATCCATAACGCATCGGGCCGCGTGATTGCGGCGATGAACATCAGCGCACGCGCAAGCTCGACGAGCAAGAAGCAGATGCTGGACGACTTCCTGCCCGTGATGCGCGATGCGGCGGCAAGTATGCGCCCGCTGCTCGTGGGCTAAGCGTTGTCGTATTCCTCCTTGAGCAACCCCAGCCGTGCGAAGACTTCCTTGTCGCTATAGACGAACAACCGCGCACGTTCTGACGCGCGGTGTACGATCCAATTGCCCTGCGGCAAGGTGAAGACGTCTTTCGGCCCCCAGCGGAAATTCTGATCGCCGACGCGCGTTTCGCCGGTGCCCTCGACCACGGCACAGATCGCATTGGCGCTGGTACGGAACGGAATCGTGGTCACGTCCGCATCGAGCTGAACGAGCTGAAGATCCAAGAGCGCGATCGCGTTACCGCCGTTCGTTGGGTTGACGTAGCGCACGCGCCGCGAACCGTCGCGACCGAGCGGCGCGGCTGAAAGCGCAGCAGCGGCTTTGTCATATGCATAGTGAAACACGGGCGAATGCTCGCTTTGCCCCTTTCCGGTTTCCGGAATGATGCTGGGAACGACGAACGCGGCATCGGGAATCATCGGCGGCAACTCACGAATCGGCCCGGGCTCGAATGCCGCAGTGCCGAGATAGCGATGCAGCGGCGAATTCAGCCCGTCGAGCCAGATGATCGGCTTCTTGCCGCGATGCACGTGCTCATGCCAGGTCCAACCCGGCGTGAGCACGAGGTCACCTTCAGCCATCGGGCACTCCTTGCCGTTGACGATGGTAACGGCACCCTCGCCTTCCAAGATGAAGCGGATCGCATCCATGGAGTGACGGTGGGGCCGCGCCGATTCGCCGGGCAGCAACACCTGATACCCGGCGTTCAACGCCTTGGTCGTGGTGGCGCGCCGCGAGCCGGTCAAAACCGGATCCGCGAGCATCAGCACGCGCCGTTCGACGTCGGCCGGAGAGACCATGGCGATGGCCTGCTCGATCATCGGCCGCACCACGCTCCACTTCCAATGCAGCGGCGCGGGCGCGGCGGCCTGCTCCTTGAAGGCAACCGCGCTTTCCCACAGCGGCGCCAGATGCGCCTCCTGCCATGCCGCTTTTGCCGCTTCGTAGTCGGAACCGCTCATGTGCTCGCGCTTTCGCGCACCGGCGTAGGCAGCTCGATCGGGCGGTCGAGCTTCTTCCACGCCTTAGTTGGGCGGCCGGCAGAAATCGCATCCATCTCGCGCCAGAAGATGCGACGCAACAACACGATGCCGGCGTCGGACTTGCCGAGGCGCTCATTCTCGCGATCGGCGATCGGTCCTTGCCCCATGATGGCGAAGTAGTCCTGCGCGGGCGTGAGCTGGATCAGTCCGTCGCTGGGGAATTCGCGCCGCTCGAACAGCGCCTCGTGATGCTCAGCCGGGCTGTAGTCGACGTGGCGCATGCAGTAGTCGAGCATTTCGCGATCGGCTTCCGGATTCTGCTTCGGGATCGCGAAGACGCCAAATTTCAGCGTGTGCGTATCGTCCATCGGCACGTTCCAGACGCCGCGATGCACCCAGGGCTCGTCCTTGGTCCGTCCCGGCGTGATGATGTGATTGAAGTTCGGGAAGGTCCAATCGCTGATGCGCACGTTCGTGGGCGAACGCGTTGCCGTCTGCCTGATACCGGACTCGGTCTCGGCGTATTCGAGCTTGGGAATGCTCTGGCTGATCGCTTCGCCGAACGGCCCGGCGCGGCCGGCGTGATGGACAAAGCTGACATGCACCGCGTCGAGCGAGTTCTCGACCTGCTGGAACCAATTGCAGGGCCAGATTTGCTCGCGCGCAATCACGATGTAATCGGGCGACTCGAACTCGTCCTTGCGCTGGAGATCGAAATCGGTCGGCGCGCCTTCGCCCATGTAGGCGAAGATCATTCCGGCATATTCCCTCACGGGATATCCGGCGATGCGGATTTTCTTCGCAGTCTCGGCGCCTTCGGCCGGAGCTTCGGTACACTGGCCCGTGCCATTATATTTCCAGCCGTGATAGACGCAGCGGAGCTCCTCGCCTTGAACCCAGCCGGTGTGCAGGAAGGTGCGGCGATGCGCGCAGCGTCCGGCAATGAGATACGGCTTGCCGCTCAAGCCGCGATAGAGCGTCACATCCTCGTCCATCACGCGAAGGCCGCGCGACGTGCCGGCTTTGAGTTTGTCCGCGCGCGCGATGGGATGCCAGAAACGCCGCAGCAGCTTGCCCATTGGCGTGTCGCGCGCGGACTGCACCAGTAGGTGCAGTCGTTCCGCATTCGACGGATGTGGATCGATTACGTCCATGTTTTAGGCTACTTGACTTCGACGAGCTCGATGGCTTCGCGGCTTGGACCTTCGATCATCACCGCGCGCGTGTCGCCGAGGCGATAAGGCTGCTCAAGGAATTTCACGCCCTCGCTTCTGAGTTTCGCGACCCAAGCATCGAGGTTGCCGACGCTGAGGGCCACATGATCCATCAAATGTCCACGCGTGCTGACGAGCGGCGTGTTGGTCTGGCGCATGTACCAATTCATCGACACGTCGCCGAAGAGGACGCCGGTCGTGGGTGTGCGGAACATGCCCTGCTTTTCCAGCGCCGGCCATGAGGCGTCGGGTCCGCGCGAAACTTTGCAATCGGCTTCGGTCCGCAGCTGCGCATTCTGCGGCAGCGGCGCGTTCAGATGCGTGCGGTACCAAAGCTGCGCGCAGAACGGATCCTCCTGATACATGTGCACGTGATTGAAGCGCTCGGCCGGCATGTTGCCCTGATACTCGATCAAGGTTTGATCGGGACCTTGCATATATGCGAAGCCGGCACCGCCCAACGGCTTGACGCCGTTGGCCTTGGCCTCGGCGATCTGCGCCTTGGTTCGTCCCAGGATCCCGCCGGTGCCCGGCCAAGTGTCGCTGCTGACGAGAACCGAGCCGCCTTCGTCGGTGGTGTAGAGCGGCATCAGTTTGACTTCGGGCCGCGTCTTGTAGAGCTCCATGCTCTTGTGCACGTCG
>Ga0134122_10001324_pt1 | contig 17756 bp, 15 predicted proteins | sample KB302_FD_96461 | JGI IMG/M metagenome (GOLD analysis project Ga0134122, IMG submission 96461) | Terrestrial soil microbial communities without Nitrogen fertilizer from Kellogg Biological Station, Michigan, USA - KB3-0-2 | ecosystem: Environmental > Terrestrial > Soil > Unclassified ... | reverse complement strand
TGTAGTTCGACAAAGCGACGGTCTTGCCGGTCACATCCGTGGCCTTAAACGCCGGCGCAGGTTTGCCAACCACCGCTTGCTCCATCGCGCCGCTCGCCGTCCGCAGCATCACGCTGCACAGTGCACTTATCCAGTTTTTCATCACCAGGGGCTCCCAGTTCGCGAGCAAGGATCTGCGTCAGCGTCCGATCGTCCAGCGTAGCTGCGCAATGTTTGTAACCTAATCTGCGCTCGATTCGAGACAGGTCTTCATAAGACGGGACGGGCGACGAATAGTTCGCGCCTCAATCGGCGGTGGATGCTAGCTCCTCAGTGGCTCCCGCCGGCCATGGCGCGGCAGCTCTCAGCACAGGATCGACAAACCTTTGCGCACTCCTCCATGCCGGCAAGCTGCTCGCAGCTGTCGGCGCAGGCGTCGCAGACTTCCGCGCAAGCGCGGCACGTGCTCCGATGCATCGGTGAAGCACCGAGCATGAAGTTGGCCGACGTCTGGCAGATTTCAGCGCAGCTGAGCATCAACCTGAAGTGCTCCGGCGCAACGTGCTTGCCGCCCATTTCCAGGCAGTAGCGCATGGCCATCGGCGTGAACATTCTAGCCTGAGGGAAGTGACCCCGAGATGCGCGCCGCATACCTTCGCTTGGAGCCCTCCGGGCGCACCGAGGGCCGAGTTAGCGCGTCTTACCTCGCCGGTGTGTCACGCAGGGGTCGCCGCCCAGCGGTACGGCCGTCCGGGTGATCTGCAAAAGGGAATGCGGGGATCGGTCAGTCTTCGATCAGCACGCCGCCATCTTCGGCCCAGCGCACGTGGGTGATGCCCGGCGACTCCAGCTCGAGACGTTCCAGCTCTACCTGCTGCTCCGAGATAATGCCGCGCTGCCGGCGAACCTGGCTGGCGAGTTGCTGGTTTTCGACCTGCAGCGCGCGGTGCGCAAGCACCTGCACGATCGCCCCCTTCAGCTCGCGCTCGGACCACGGCTTGCTGACGAACTGGAAAATGCCGGCGACGTTGATCGTGCGCATGATGACTTCGATATCGGCGTGGGCGCCGATGACGATGCGCGCCGAATTGGCTTGCAGCTTCCGGGCTTCGGTGAGGAATGTGGCGCCGTCCATTTCCGGCATGCGGAAGTCGGAGACGATCAGATCGACCGGATGATCCTGCAGATACTCGAGCGCCTTCACCGGGGACGTGAAGCTCATCAACTGGGGGTTCGAGATAGCGGGTGGCGCGTCGTGATTGAGGCACAACCGACGCAGAGCGTTCAGGACGTTTGGTTCGTCGTCGACGATCACCAGTTTGGCCATGATCATTTTCTCCAGCGATTGCAGGTAGTTAGGCGCGGAGGAAGCCTCGGCTGGACGAGCGAGTGGACCGGCCGCGCCTGTGCACCCGGGTGGGGAGCAAGCGGCGTGCCAAAGCGCCGCAAGCGCTCTCGCTTGCGGATGGGACTCGCAGGGTGCCCCGCGAGTCTTGCGTCGAGAAACGCTTACTGCGGCGAGAGATTGAGCGCCTTGGCGAGCCTGCCCAGCGCCTCGTACTCGGTGTCGATGTATTGCCGCAACGCCGGTCCTTTGCGGATCAGCAGCTGCTCGCCGGCATCGTCGAGAAACTTGCGCGTTGCCGGCGCGTTCGCCGCCTTTTCGAACCCCGCCTCGAGCTCGGCGATCTTCGCCGGCGGCGTTCCCTTCGGCGCGAGCACGCCGCGCCAGAGTATCAATTCCTCGTTCGGGATGCCGAGATCGCGCAAGCTCGACGCCGACGGCAACGATGCGATCCTGTCGGCGGAGCTCAGGAGCACGCAGTTCGCATTGCCGGATTGCGCGTGCTGCAGTATCGGCGGCACCGACCCGACGTAGATGTCGATGTGCTTGCCGAGGAAAGCGGTCAGCGTTTCACCCGCGCCCTTGAACGGAATGTCGCGCGCCTTGACCTTCATCGCGCGAAAGATCCGCTCGGCGGCGAGCTGCCCCGGGCCGCCGACGCCGTCGTCGCCATAGGTGTACTTGTCCGGGTTCTTGCGCAGCTCTTCGATGAAGCTCTTGCCCTCGGTCGCGGGGAAATCCGGATGCACGCAGAAGACGTACGGCGCGCTGGTCAGCTGGATGATAGGAATGTAGTCGTTCGGCGTGTATTGAACCTTCATCGTGTTGGGCGACACGGTAACCGGACCCAGCCACACGGCCGCGAGCGTCTGTCCATCGGGCGGTGAATGCACCATCTGCGCCACGCCGATCGTTCCGCCGGCGCCGGGGACGTTGATGATGACGATCGTATCCTTGATGAATGGCGTCGCCTCCTTGGCCAGGATGCGGAAGTAACCGTCGGTGCCGCCGCCCGGCGCGGTGGGAACGATCAGCTTGATCACCTGCGCGGGGGCAGCCGATGCCGCGGCCAGCAGCAGCACGCCGACGACGATGCGAACAGGGTTCATGGCGAGGCTTCCTCCGTTTTTTGTTTATCCGCTGCCGGCAATGGCCGGTCGAAGCGGAACAAGCCGGCCGGCGTATCGGCGAGAATGATGCGCCGTGTTGCGCCGTCGGGAACCCAATCCGCAAGCCACTGCACGCAATCGCGATAGCTGATCTCGTCCTCGTGCGAGACGAACGGCCAGTCACTCGCCCACACCAGCCGTTGCGGGCCGCCGGCGTCGAGCAGCGCGTCGACATAGCGCTGCGGATCGGCGCCGCCCTGGCGATACGGCGCGGAAAGCTTGACGAACGTATCGCCGGCGCGGACGCCGTCGAGCACGGCCTGGAAACCGGCGCATGCGACGCCGCGCGCCGGATCGGGACTGCCGAAATGATCGACGACGACCGTGGCGCCGCTATCGCGAATCTCCGGCAGAACCTTCGCCAGCGGTGGCCCTTCCAGGTAGATCTCGACATGCCAACCGAGATCCCGCACGTTCGCGAAAAGCTGCCGGTACCCGGCGGCGGAGACATCGGGCAATGCGGAACGGCGGACCCAGTTGAGCCGGATGCCGACGGCGCCGCGATCGCCCATTGCCGCGAGCGATGCGCGGTCGATGCCCGGATCGACGATGACGGTCCCCCGCAGCCGCCCCGCCGCGCGGTCCAGCGCGTCCAGCAGCAGCGAATTGTCGGTGCCGTAGAAGCTGGGCGCGGTCAGCACGCCGTGCGAGACGCCGTTCGCATCCAGCACGCCCAGGTATTCGTCGACCGTACAATCGCGCTTCGGCGCCGAGTGCCGGTCCGGCGCCAGCGGCGCGTCGCGCCGCATCACATGCGCGTGGCAATCGATGGCCGTGATTGTCGGGCTTCGCGTCGGACGAACTTCAGGCATGCCCCATTATTCGCGGATGCCCGAAGGCGTGCAACCGACAACGGCTGAACGTCATCGTGAGCAAGCGCCGCGCGCACTCGTTCCCTACTCGTCGATGACCAGGCGATATCCGACGCCGGTTTCCGTCAGCAGATGGCGGGGCTGCACCGGATCGGACTCGAGCTTCTGGCGCAATTGCTTCATGTAAATGCGCAGGTAATGCGTGTCGCCCTCGTGCGTTGGCCCCCACACTTCGGTGAGAAGCTGGCGGTGTGTGACGACCATTCCCAGATGCTTCGCCAGCGTCGCGAGCATCCTGAATTCGATCGGAGTCAGCCGGATCTTCTCGCCGTCGCGGCTCGCGGTGCGCCTTTCGAGATCGATTTCCGCGCTGCCGAAATGCAGTACCGACGTCCCCGATAGAGACCGCACGGCGTTTCGCAGCGCGGCGCGGACGCGCGCAAGCAGCTCGCCGACGCCGAATGGCTTGGTGACGTAGTCGTCGGCGCCGGCGTCGAGCGCATCGATCTTGGATTGCTCCTGAACGCGCGCCGACAGCACGATGATGGGCATCGGCGACCATTCGCGGATTCGTCGGATCACTTCGATGCCGTCGATGTCGGGAAGCGCAAGATCGACGATGGCGAGATCGGGCTTGTGGGTTCCGGCGTCGATCGAGCCGCGGCGGCCGGTAGCCGATTCGACGACACGGTAGCCCTCGACGCCGAAAGCGGCGCGCAGAAACCGCCGGATCTCGGGCTCGTCCTCGACGATAAGAATGACCGGATGCGCGTCTGTCACGGTCAGCTCGATGCCGGCTCGGGCGGAACCGACGGCGCCTCCTCCAGAGGAAGCGAGAAATGAAATGCCGTTCCGCCGGCGGGGACGCTTTCCGCCCAGGCCCGTCCCCCGTGCAACCGGACGATCGCACGGCAGATCGCAAGCCCGAGGCCGAAGCCGGTGCCGGCGCCTTCGACCGCGCCGCGATGAAACTTGGCGAATACGCGCTCGACGTCGCGTTCGGGAAGGCCGCCGCTGTAGTCCTCGACGGTAATGACGATCTCCTCGCCGCGCCGCTGCGCGCGCACCCGGACTATCGTTCCCGGCGGCGTGTGCTTGGCGCAATTCTCGAGCAGGTTGCCGAGCGCCTGCTCGATCAGCGTCGCGTCGACGCGCAGCAGCGGCAGATCGTCGGGCAGCTCGACAATCACCCTGTGCGCCGCCATGCGCTCGGACAGGCGCGCCAGAACCGCCCCGACGATCTCGCTCAACGACGCCCAGTCGCGGTCCGGCTTGATCGCGCTCATTTCCAGCCGCGTCATCTGCAGTATCTTGGCGACGTGCTCCGACATCTCCCGCGCCTGGTCGAAGATGCTTTTCGCCAGTGCCTTGCGCTCTGGCGCGGTCAATCGTTCGCCGCTCTCCTCGAGGCTCGACGACGCGCCGGCCATGACGGCCAGCGGAGTGCGTAGGTCGTGCGATATCGAAGCAAGCAATGTGCTGCGGATCCGCTCGGTCTCGGCTTCGATTTCGAGCGCCGCCTGCGCGGCCGCCCGGCCGCGGACGCTTTCGACCAGCCGGGAAATGATCAGCGCGACCGCGAGCATGATGGCGAAGGTCAGCAGGTACTGAACGTCGTCGACGGTCAGGGCGCCTTGCGGTGGAACGAACAGAATATCGAACGCCAGCACGCAAAGGACCGAAGCGGTAATCGCGGGCCCGCGCGAGAAGCGCAACGCGATGATCACCACGGCGAGCAGGTAGACCATCGCCACGTTGACAAGGTCGAATCGCGGACGCATCGCGAATCCGGCCAGCGTGCAGGCCAGCGCGGCGGCCGCCGCCCACGCGTAGCCGATCCATTGTCCTTTTGGGCTCACGCCATGACTGTAGCGCATCACTGCCGTAAATTTGCCGTAAAAATTCGCCGCGGTCCGTGCGGAGGAAGTCGCAGTGATCTAGCCTATCGGAATGGACACCATCATCGAAGCGCTGCCTGGACCCGCAGCGCATGACGAGCCTGCGCCGCGGCGGCATGGAATCGCCGGCCTCTCTCTGCTCGCGCTGGGCGTCGTTTACGGGGACATCGGCACGAGCCCGCTGTACGCCGCCAAGGAGACCTTCAATCCCCAGCATGGCATTCCGCTGACCACCCAGAACATCATTGGTGGCGTCTCGGCGATCTTCTGGGCGCTGATGATTGTCGTCTCGCTCAAGTATGTGACGCTGGTGCTGCGCGCCGGCAATCGCGGCGAGGGCGGAATCATGGCGCTGCTCGCGCTCGCGACTTCGTCGGTGCGCGACCGGCCCAGGCTGCGCAACGCGCTGCTCGCGGTCGGCGTTTTCGGCGCCGCGCTGTTCTATGGCGACGCGGTGCTGACGCCGGCGATTTCGGTGCTCTCGGCAGTGGAGGGATTGGAGGTCGGAACCGACGCGCTCAAGCCCTACGTCGTGCCGCTGTCGGCCGGCATCCTGATTGTGCTTTTCGCCATACAGCGCTACGGCACCGGCATCGTCGGGCTGTTCTTCGGCCCCGTCTGCGTTTTGTGGTTCGCCTCGCTCGGCGCCATCGGCGTATGGCAGATCGGCAAGGCGCCGGAGATACTCAAGGCCCTCGACCCGATGCACGCGTTGCGATTCGTAACTGGACACGGCTTCGCTTCGTTCGTCGTGTTGGGCTCCGTGCTGCTCGCCTTCACCGGCGCCGAAGCGCTTTACGCGGACATGGGCCACTTCGGCAAGCGCGCGATCCGCATCGCCTGGTTTGGCGTAGCGGCGCCGGGATTGGTGCTGAACTACTTCGGGCAGGGCGCGCTGCTGATTGCAAATCCGGCGGCGCTCGAAAATCCTTTCTATCTCGCCTATCCCGGGTGGGCTCTCTATCCGATGGTCGCTCTCGCCACCGCCGCGACGATCATCGCGTCGCAGGCGACGATTTCGGGGGCGTACTCGATGACGCAGCAGGCCGTCCAGCTGGGATACCTGCCGCGCACGACGATCCTGCATACGTCCGCGCGGACCATGGGACAAATCTACGTGCCGGCCGTGAATTGGCTGCTGCTGCTGGTCGTCGTGGCCGCGGTCGTCGGCTTCGGCAGCTCGACCCGGCTGGCATCCGCCTACGGCGTCGCAGTGATGGGGACGATGCTGGTCACAACCTTGCTCACGTTTTTCGTGCTTCGCTATCAGTGGCATTACGCGCTGTGGCTTTCCCTCGCAGCCACCGCGTTCTTCATGCTGATCGATACGGTATTTTTTGCCGCAGCGATGCACAAGGTCCTCGACGGTGGATGGTTTCCGCTGGCGCTGGGCGCAATCGTATTCTTCATCATGGTGACCTGGCGCCGCGGGCGCGAAACGCTGCTCGAGCGTTTGAGTGGATCGTCGCCGCCGCTGGAAGGGTTTCTGAAGTCGCTTTTCCAGCATCCGCCGCAACGGGTGCCGGGCACTGCCGTGTTTCTTACCGCGAGCGCGAATGCCACGCCCAACGCGCTATTGCACAGCCTCAAGCACTACAAGGTCCTGCACGAGCAGAACGTTTTCCTGACGGTCGAGTTCCTCGATACGCCGTGGGTGCCGGTGGCGCGGCGAGTCGCGAGCGAGCGCCTGATCGACGATTGCTGGCGCGTCACGGCGCGCTACGGATTCATGGAGCAGCCGGACGTCGTGCTTGCGCTGGAACATTGCGCGCCGGGCGGGTTGCAGGTCGACCCGATGCGGGTCAGCTACTTCCTCTCGCGCGAGAAGATCGTTCCCGGAACGAGTGCCAAAGGTGTCGTCCGATGGCGCGACCGGGTCTTCGTGACGATGGCGCGCAACGCCGGGAGCATCACCGATTTCTTCAACGTCCCCACCAACCAGGTGGTCGAATTGGGTACGCGCGTCGAGATCTGAGGCCCAGGGCCGGGGCCGAGCGGGGCGGGGGAGACGAATTTCGCGCGGTTTGGCCGCCTGTGCTTCGCCGCCTATGGCTTTCTCGCCACAAGGTCGATCAGCGCCGACATCCCGTCGTGCGCCTGTCCTTCGTGAATCACCGCATCGTAATCCTCGAGGACCACGATCTCCCAACCGGTGAACGTCGTGTGCAGCCACTCGCGGGTGTACATGTGCTCACGCTTCGGCGGCCCGCCGGTGCGATAGTCGACCTGCTCGGGCCGATATCCTTCGAGCAGGAATAAGCCGCCGGGCTTGACCGCGGACATCATTCCGGCGAAGGCGTCGTCGCGGCGGTGCGGCGGCAGAAACTGGATGAACACCGCGACCAGCGCGTCGTACTCGCTCGGAGCCCAAGGCCAGGTGTAGGCATCGCCTAGCCGCTGATCGACGCTGACATTGCGCTGCTGCGCCAGGCGCTTTGCCTTGGCCAGCGCATTCGGCGCGAAGTCGAACGAGGTGACGCGATGACCCCGCTCGGCGAGCCAGACGCCGTTGCGCCCTTCGCCGTCGGCGACGCACAACACGGAGCTCGCCGGTCGAAGAAAATGCGCGTGCTTGCGCAGAAACGCGTTCGGCTCCTCGCCGAACAGGTAATCGTCGCGCGCGAAGCGCGCGTTCCAGGTTTCGAGCGGCTTTTCGAAGTCGGGCATCGTTCTCAGTCAACGACTGGGGAATCCCATTTTCTTCAGGAAAGGCAGCCAGCGGGGGTCGCTGTGCACCGGTCTGAAAAACGGGTCGGAGGAAGTCATCGACAGGCCGGGATCGCGCTGCGTGTAGGCGCGTTCCAGCCATTCGAACACGCGGTCGGGTTCGCCCCGCCAGGCGTAAGTCTCCGCAATCTGGTAGGCGGCCTCGTTGCCGTGCCGTTCGATCAGTTGCGCGATTGCGGCGTCCGACGCTTCCTTGTGGCCGAGCGTATGTTGCGCGAGCGCAGTCCCCACCAATCGAAAATCCGGCAGGGCCTCGCGCTCGGCCAACGCCAGCGCTTCGACTGCACGACCTTGCGCGAGGCTCGTGGCGCAGAGAAAGCAATGGACGAGGCCGGCCTTCGGATTGAGATCGAGCGACGTCTTCAGCGCTGCCGTCGCCTCGTCCAGGCGCCCCGCCAGAAAACAGCGCAAACCCAGCATACGATGAGCTGACGAACTCAGGGGATCCAACGTCGTCGCTTGGCGCAAGAGATCGACCCCCGCATCCGGGCCGATAAAAATACGGGTCATGCCCGCGACGGCGCGCAACACGTCGGCGTTGCCGGGCGCCAGCTGGAACGCGCGTTGATATTCGTCGTTGGCGGCTTTCCAGTTCCAGTCGTAACTCTCGAGCACCCGCCCGAGACAAACATGCCCTTCCGGCAAATCCGGTGCGATGCTCAGCGCTCGTTTGGCGGCATCACGCGCCCGTTCGTACCCTTCCGTCACCGGTGCCCAACCGTATCCGGCCTGGATGGAGTACGCCTGCGACAAGCCCGCCCAGCCGAGCGCAAAATCGGGGTCGAGCGCGATCGCCTGTCGGAAGTAATCGACGCTTCGCGCCAGGTCGGCCTGTGTCATCCGTTCGATGAAATAGCGCCCCTGCAGGTAGAGGCGGTAAGCCTCGGGATTGTCGGCGCGGCCGGTTGCCGCCGCCTGCACGTCGGCCTTTGCCTTCGCATCCGCGACTGCGCCCAGGCCCTCGCCCAGCAGCGCCGCCCGCAGCTCCTTGACCACCGATTGCGCGATGTCATCCTGGACGGCGAAAATGTCGTCGAGCTCGCGGTCGTAGGTCTCCGACCACAGGTGCGAATCGGTCGCGACCTGGATCAGCTGCGCCGTAATCCGCACGCGTTTGCCCGACTTGCGCACGCTGCCCTCGAGGACGGTGGCGACGTTGAGCTTTTGAGCGACCGTCGGGATGTCGATATCCTTGCCCTTGAAAAAGAATGCCGACGTTCGCGATGCCACGCGCAGACCGCGGATCTTCGCCAGGACGTTAAGCAGCTCTTCCGAAAGACCGTCGGCGAAATACTGGTTCTCCTCGTCGCGCGACATGTTGATGAACGGCAGCACCGCAATCGACGGTGTCTCGCGGTCGAGCGGAGCGAGCGAGGTCTTCAGCGGCGGGAAACTCTGTGGCAGGTCCGGATGGCAGAGCTGGAACACGGCTTCCCGCCGCGCCAGATCCTTGAGCCCGTGCTCGCCCAGCGCCTTGGCGGTGACCAGCGGCGGCAGATGATCGCGGCACAGGTCGTGCGTCGACTCGGACAGCAGAGTCTGTCCGCCATGACCGGCCGCCAGCAGGCGGGCGGCGCGGTTGAGCGGAGCACCGAAATAATCGCCGTCACGGAATTCGGCCGCGCCGGTATGCAGCGCCATGCGGACGCGAAGCTTCGCCGCTTCCGGCCAGCGCTCGGCGTGGATGGCGCGCTGCGACTCCAGTGCCGCGGCCAGTGCATCGGGCGCCGTGTGGAACGCCGCGCAAAAGGCATCGCCGCCGGTCTTGAACACATGGCCGCCATGCGACGTGATGCATTGGCGGACCAGCGCGTCGTGTCGCGGCAGGGCAGCCTGCATCGCCGCCTGCTGCGACTCCCACAGGCGGGTGCTGCCTTCGATGTCGGTGAACAGGAACGTCACCGTGCCGGTTGGCAGCGGCGGCTTCGAAGCGTCGGCGTGAGTGCTTGAGGACACGGGTCGTGTGCGGCTGGGGCGGCCAGTTCGTTCGCTGGCACGAGGTTTGCGTGGATAAGACTATCATGCGGGTCCGTCCCGAAAAAGACCACTGGTTCGATCGCCCCTCTACCATGGATCGTCGCCAACGCCTTGCTTCCATAGTCGCCGTCATGCTGGTCTCGACCGGCGCGCTTGCGCTGGACGTCAATGTCGTCGGGCTATTCCCGAACAAGGCCGTCGTGCAGATCGACGGGGGCGCGCTGCAGACGCTGTCGGTCGGACAGAAGACCCGCGAGGGCATCGTCCTGCTGTCGGTCCAGCCCGACGGCGCGACGTTCGATATCCAGGGACAGCGGATGGCGCTCGGACTCGGTCATGCGCGGATGCAGCCGACTACTGCCGTATCCGCGATGGCAACCATCGACGAGCGCGGGCATTTTGTCGCCGACGGCCAGATCAACGGCGTTCCGATCCGATTCACGATCGATACCGGCGCGACGTTCATCTCGCTTCCTGCCGGTGAGGCGCGCCGCCTCGGGCTCGACTATCTCAACGGCCGCAAGGCGATTATGGAGACGGCCAACGGCGTAGCGGCGGCCTATCGCGTCAAGCTCGACACCGTGCGCGTCGGCGATCTGACGGTGAACAACGTCGACGCGGTCGTCATGGAGGGCGACAGCCTGCCGGTCGCCCTGCTCGGCATGAGCTTCCTGAATCGCATGGACATCCGGCGCGAAGGACAGATCATGACGCTGACCAAGCGCTATTAGTTCGCGGGCCGCGTCAGCTCAGATCTGGCGATCCCTCGATGCGGGCGTGCCGCGGCGCCACAAATCCTCGAAGCGCTGCCGCGTCGCGCGCGCAAAAGCGGGCGAAGCGACGTCGACGCTCAGATCGTCGAAGCCGAAATAGGAGCCTGCCGACCAGTTGTGGCTGCCGATGATCGTCCGGTCCGCGTCGATGACCAGGAACTTCGAATGCAGCAGCTTGCGCGCCGCGTCGACGTGAACTTTCACCCCCGCATCGAGCAGGAAGTTGATGGCGGCCGCGTTGATCACCGTAGAGTTGTACGGATCCGCTGCCCGGTCCCTGTCGACGAGCACGCGCACGCGCACGCCGCGGTCGTGAGCCGCGGCCAGGGCGTCGAGCAGGCGCCGCGTCGGATGCGTGCTGCCCGGCATCGCAATGTGGAACATCGCCACATCGACGCGCTCCTGAGCCTCGGCAATGGCGGTCTTGACATGGTAGTAATAGCGCTTGCCGGGAAGCAGAATCGTGCGCGATGCCGTCGCCGCGTCCGGCGGCGGCACGATTTTCGGCGAGCGGGGCAACTCGTGCTTGGTGTGCGGATGCAGCTGCGTAGTCACGCGCATCGCGACGCTCTCGAATACGCGGACCAGCCGTTCCGCCGGCTCGCCGAAGGTCTGCTCTGCCGCCAATACCTGCAGATCCCGCGCCGGATCGCCCAATGCGCCGGTGCGCGGCGCCGACGGCTGCATGAACCCGACGACCGGCGCCCACTTGCGCATAAGCGCTTCGCCGACGTGCTCGACGCGGTCGCCCAGGTCGGCCATGCTGGTAAACGGCCCGCCGTGCAAACGTTCCGCGATGATCGCCTCGGCGAGTCCCACCGACAGACCCTCGACGGTTTGCAGTGCCGCAGCATCGGCCAGGTTGACTTCAACGCGAGTGACAAGCGTGATGGCGCGCATGCGGTCGCGCGCCGGCGCCAGCGTGATTCCCGGCGCCTGTTGCGGCGCCGGCCCGAGGACCTGGCCGAATGCGTCGCCGAGCAGGCGCAGCGCGAACGCGCGACGCACCCGGGCAGTCGGCTTCGCGGTTGCATAAGGCCAGCCGCCACACGACGCCAGGATGCGCGCAAGCGCCGGCCGTGCCGCGGCCACCGTGGGCGCCGGGGAGAGGCCAGCGGCGGCAGCCAGGTTGTCGACCAGCACGCGGTCGACCATCGCTTCCCAATCGATGCGGTAAACGTTCACTGCACGTCGGCCGTCGGGCGCCGCAGCCACTGCGCCGCGAAGGCATCGCAAAGATAGGCGCCGAGCTCGGGCGATTGGAACCAAACGCTGTCCTGCGTGCTCATCGCAAACGACGATAGCGACCAGTTGTGCGAGCCCAGCAGGACTTCGTCGTCGGCAAGCACGAACTTGACATGGCTGCCGCGCGACTTGCGCGAAGTCAGCCACCGTGTCGTCAATCCGAGCTGCTTCGCGACGGCCAGCGCTGTCGCCGAGCATTCGGCCATCTGCAGGTTGTCCCGGCTGCCGCCGATCAGCAGGCGGACGTCGACGCCGCGCCACTGCGCCGCGGCGAGCTCGTGCATGGCGCCCAGGACGCGCAGTTTCGGATCGGGTGTGGCCAGATCGATCATGAACACGCTCACCCACACTCTTCGGCGAGCGCGTTGCATCATGGAAGTGACGACGTCCTCGTAACTGTGGTCGGAAACCAGCGCGACCTGCGCATCGAGAACCCCGATGGCTTCAGTCGCCATCGCTGAGCTTTCGCGCCGTGCGCCATACCTGGCGGTGCATGAACGCCACCTGGCGGGTTGCCGCCTCGGTGAGCTCGAGGCCCGACGCCTGCAGCCGCATCATCTGCGCCTTCCATTCGACAAAATGGGATCCGGCGGGGTCGAGCGCGGTCAGGATGCCGGTCGCGACATGGTGCCGGGACTGCCCCTGCGTGCGCCCCAGCAGCGCCTGGAACAGGCCGGCGCGCGCATCGGCGTGAATCGCGTACCAGTGCGCCTTGCTGACGGAGAGTTTCTTGTACGCGCTCACCAGCCGTCCATCGGCGCGAAGTAGATATCGACCGAGTACGAGCCGTCGGCCGCGGTCGAATCCACCCACACGCCCGAGGCCCAGTCGATGTCGAACGACAGATCCTCGGTCGGAGGCGCATCGTTCCCCGCGTCGTATTCGGAGCCCCCGCCTCCCTGGGCGCCGCTGCCGCCGCCGCCCCAGCGGCCGAGACTTCCATCGTCGTCGAGGACGCGGGCCTGATCGCCGACATCGATATGGTTGGCGAGCTCCGTCGCTTGCTCTTCGGTGAAAGGTCCGCTCAGGTCCTCGTCGAACCAGCTCGTGTCGTCGTCGATGTCGTCCTGATCGTTCATCGCGTGGACGGTTTCGTGATCGGTCGCGTGGATGCCGGGTTCCGGATCGGGGTCGGTCAGTACGCTGTCGTCGAGATCGATTTCGCCGTCGGTGTAGTGGCCCGCGGCGCCGCCGGGGACGTTGTAGACGTCCACCTCGTCGTATCCGTACTTGTCGAGGTTGGCATTGGCCAGCGCGGCGAGTGCGTCCAGCCTTTCGCCGTAATCCCAATCGGACCAGCCGTCGCGCACGTCGGCGGCGCTGTCGACGTCGAGGGGATTCATAGCCTCAGGGCGTGCTGAAATGCATTGCCGGCGCTCCTCCCCGCTTGGCATTCTTTCGCAGCCACGGAAATCGTAGGTCGGTCCTATCCTGCTGTCAACTTTCGCGATTTCGACGATTCGATCGCGCGCGCCCCAGAGTAAAACCGATTAGCATGGCGCCTTCGGGGAGGCGCGATGCGAAGCAGCCGGTTCGGAGTCGTTGCAGGTTTTGCGTTCGCCGTGGCGATCACCGCGCTGCTACTGCATTTGTGGCAATCGCAGCTGGTCGCGCCATCCCCATCCGGCGCGAACCGGACTGCGTTCTCCGAAGAGCATGCGTTCGCGACGCTGTCGGCATTGCTGAAAGAGCAACGGCCGCACACGGCGGGGTCGCCGGAAAACGCCGTGGTTCGCGACCGGATCCTTGCCGAGCTCAAGGCCGCCGGATACGCGCCGGAAGTGCAGGCCGTCTTTCAATGCGATACGGCGCCGCGCTTCCCCGGTTGCACCGCGGTCGAGAACATCGTCGCCGTGCACAAGGGAACGGGCGACGGCAAGGCGGTGCTGGCAAGCGCGCACTACGACAGCGTGCCTGCGGGTCCCGGCGTCAGCGACGATGGTGCGGGTGTCGCCGTCGTACTCGAGCTCGCTCGCGGCTTCGCCGGCAGGACGACCCGGAACGACGTCATTTTTCTCCTGACCGACGGCGAGGAGACCGGCTTGCGCGGTGCGCGCGCGTTCGCCGACCACCATCCGCTGATGCGCCGCGTCGGGGTCGTCGTCAACTTCGAGGCGCGCGGCGCGTCGGGGCCGAGCATGATGTTCGAAACCGGTCCCGGCAATGCGCGGCTGATGGATCTCTTCGCCCACGCCGTCGCGCGGCCGTCGGCCAGCTCGGTCAGCTACGAAGTCTACAAATTGTTGCCCAACGACACCGATTTTTCGGTCTATCGAAAGCTGGGATTGTCAGGCTTCAATTTCGCCTTCTCGAATTCGGCCTCGCTCTATCACTCGGTGCGGGACAATCTTCAATACATCGACCGTCGATCGCTGCAGCACAACGGCGAGCATGCGTTCGAAGTCACCGGAGCCCTTGCCGACGCCGACCTCGCAACGCTGAGTGCGTCGTCCGATGCTAGTTTTTTCGATGTCTTCGGCCTCGTCACCGTGGTCTGGCCGGCCGCCATCAACGTGCCGATCGCGTTGGCTGCGTTGCTGGGCCTCGTCGGATTGATTGTCGTGCATCGCGACGCCTTCACGTTGCGTGCGACGGGCCGGGCCGTGTTTGCCTTGCTCGCAGTACCCGTGCTGCTGTTTGCATTGGGATGGCTGCTGTCGTATCCGCTAGGCATCTGGCCCGGCGTGCATCCGCTCGATCATCCGCAGCCATGGCCGGCCCGCGTCGCGCTGGCGACGTCCGGAATGCTCGTTCCGCTGATCGTCGCCGGAATCGTCGGCTCACGCATCGATGTGCGCGTACTGCTGTTGGTGAACTGGGTCATGTTGGCGCTGCTCGCCGTCGGCGTCGCGCTCACCATCGGCGGCGCGTCGTATCCATTCCTCTGGCCTGTATTCGGCGTCGCCATTGCCGGATGGATCGAGACTTTCGTCCGGAAACGCCCGCCCCGCTCGCTGCGAGCGACCGCGCTGGTCGGATTCGTTCTCGCTGCCTTCTTCTTGCTCCCGTTCCTGCTGGGGCTCGAGCTCGTGCTCGGCTTCGATCTGAGCCAGTACAAGATTCTGGTGCTGATCCCGTTCTCGCTGGCGCTCGTGCCGGTCTTTGCCGCAACCCCCGACGATCGATCGCGCGCCGCGTGGGGCTTGTCCGTGCTGTGCGTCGTGGTCGTCGTGGGTTCATCGGCGGTCGCCAGCCAGACTCCCGCGTATGCGGCGGGCCATCCGCGCGGCCTTGACATCGTCTACTACGACGATCTGGCGGCGAAGCCGCGCTGGCTGATTGGCTTCGTCGGCGCGCCGGACGAAGCCTTTCTGAAGGCTCAAGGATTTCCGCAGCAGGACGAGGAGTACCGCCAGGTCGGACTGTTGAAGGCGCGAGGACGATTCAAGGATGCGACCGGGCCCCACCTGCCGGCTCCCACCTTCACTGTCAACGAGATCACGACGCAGGGTGGGGTAACCGTGGCACGAGGAACGCTGCGCAGCGGCCGCGGCGGCTTTCAGATCGGCATCGGTGTCACACCGAACTCGAGCATCCAGTCGATCCGGCTCGATAGCCAGCCGGCCGTCAGTGTCGATCAGTTGAAGGGCAAGGATCCGACGTTCGTGCGCGTGTGGGGCACAGGAATGCGCGACGTGCCGATGGAAATCTCGTTCGACGCCGCGACCACGCCGAGGCTGACCCTGTATGAACGCTCGCCGTTGCCTGATTCGGACGAAGGACGCGCGCTTGTCGCGGCGAGGCCGGCCGCTGCGGCACCCGATTACTACGGCGATTCGGCGCTGGTGTTCACCGTACTCGATTTGAAGAAGTAAGGTTCGGCAGAGGTTCGAGCCGCCTTCACTTTACGTGGCCAGACGGCAGCGCGCGTCACCATAAAGTAATGCGCTGTTCGGGAGGCAGATACATCCGGTCGCCTTCCTTGACCCCGAACGCTTCGTAGAACCCGGGCTGGTTGCGCAGCGTCGCGAGACCCCGCACCTGCTGCGGCGCATGCGGGTCGACCTTGATCAGGCGGATTGCCTCCGGAACGCGCGACTTGCCGCGCCACACCTGCGCCCAGCCGTAGTAAAGGCGCTGCTCGCCGGTCATGCCGTCGATGACCGGCGCGGACTTGCCCGCAAGCGAGATCTTGTACGCGCGATAGGCGATCGCCAGGCCCGAATTGTCGGCGACGTTCTCGCCGAGCGTCAGCGCGCCGTTGACGTGAAAGCCGGGCACCGGCTCGTACTGGTCGTACTGCGCGACCAGCGCCTGCGTTTTGTCCCTGAAGCGCTTGAGATCGTCCGCGGTGAACCACTGATGCAGGTTGCCGTCGCCGTCAAAACGGCTGCCGCCATCGTCGAACCCGTGACTGATCTCATGACCGATCACCGCGCCGATGCCGCCGTAGTTGACCGCGTCGTCCGCAGCCACGTTGAAGAACGGCGGGCGCAGGATCGCCGCGGGAAAGACGATCTCGTTCTTCTCCCGGCTATAGTAGGCGTTGACCGTCTGCGGCCGCATACCCCATTCGTTTCGGTCGATCGGCTTGCCGAGCTTGGCGATGTTGCGCCGGTACTCGAATTCCTGCGCGCGCATCCAGTTGCCGACGAGGTCGTCCTTGGTGACGGTCAGATTCGTATAGTCTCGCCATTGCGTCGGGTAGCCGATCTTCGGAGTGAACTTGGCAAGCTTCGCCTTGGCCTCGGTCTTGGTTTCCCGGCTCATCCAGTCCAGCGCATCGATGCTTTGCCTGTACGCCGCGAGCAGATTGCCGACCAGCGCTTCCATGCGGGCCTTGTTCTCCGGCGGGAAATGCCGGGCGACGTAGAGCTTGCCCAGCGCTTCGCCGATCGATGCGTCGACGAATTCCACGCCTCGCTTCCAGCGCGGCCGGTTCTCCGGCGTGCCGCGCAGCACCGTATCCTGGAAGGCGAACTGCTCGTCGACGTAGGCCCTTGGTAGATATAGCGCGGCGTCGTTCAGCAGCTGCCACTTGAAATACGCCTTCCACACCGGCAGTGGCGTGTCGGTGAGCAGCTTGGCGAAGCCGGTCAGGTAGCTGGGCTGCGCGACAATCAGATAGTCGACGCGCGGCTCGACTCCCGAATCGGCGAGCCAGCGCTTCCAGTCAACGCCGGGCGCGAGCGTGGCAAGCTGCGCCAGTGCCACCTTGTTGTAGGTCTTGACCGGGTCGCGATTCTCGACCCGCGTCCACTGCACCTTGGCCAACTCGGACTCGAGCGCGATGACTTCCCGCGCGGCCGCCGGCGCATCGCGATCGCCAGTCATGCTGAACATCTTCTCGACATGCGTCGCGTATCCCGCGCGCACGTCCTTGAACTTGTCATCGAGGTAGTAATCGCGATCGGGCAGGCCCAGCCCGCCCTGGCGCAGGTCGACGACGTACTTGCTGGAATCCCGGTTGTCCTGGTGAACGACCGGCGAGAACGGCGCGTTGATGCGAAGGACGTTGAAGCTCGCCAGCAGTCCCGCGACATCGTCTTTGTCCTTGACCGCGTCGATGCGCGCGAAAAGAGGGGCGAGCGGCCTGGTACCTGTCTCCTCGATCTTCGTCTCGTTCATGAAGCTGTTGTACAGATCGCGGATTTTCTGTGCCTCGGAGCCCGGGCCGGCGTCCGTCAAATTCGCCAAGTCCTCGACGATTGCCTTGAGCTGCAGCTCGGTGTCCTCGCGGAGCTTGTCGAATGAGCCGTAGCGCGCCTTGTCCACCGGCATCTCGAACGTATCGAGCCATTTGCCGTTGACTGCGCGGTAGAAGTCGTCCTGCGGACGAACGGATGGATCGACGTATGTGAGGTCGATGCCCGAGCCCAGCGACGAAGTGG
>Ga0134122_10001323_pt1 | contig 17760 bp, 17 predicted proteins | sample KB302_FD_96461 | JGI IMG/M metagenome (GOLD analysis project Ga0134122, IMG submission 96461) | Terrestrial soil microbial communities without Nitrogen fertilizer from Kellogg Biological Station, Michigan, USA - KB3-0-2 | ecosystem: Environmental > Terrestrial > Soil > Unclassified ... | reverse complement strand
CTACGTACCTGTTTCCGCCGGGTCCGCGACTGGATGGCTTCTGTCCCGCCGCGGGACCCGGCCTACGTACCTGTTTCCGCCGGGTCCGCGACTGGATGGCTTCTGTCCCGCCGCGGGACCCGGCCTACGTACCTGTTTCCGCCGGGTCCGCGACTGGATGGCTTCTGTCCCGCCGCGGAACCCGGCCTACGTACCTGTTGTAGGGCGGGTTCCGCCAAGCACCGGTGCCGCGCGCAGGCGGACCCGCCGGACCGTCAGGCCGTGGTCAGTGCCCGTTCGGTCAGCAGCGCCGTGAAGTCGCGCACGTTCCCGACCTGGTCGATGCGCTCGATGCGCGCGAAGATGTCGTCGAGCCGGTCCTGCGGCAGCACCAGCGATCCGCATTCGTCGAACTTGTCGCGCAGTTCCTCGCGCGTGAACGGCCGCTCCGGTCCGCCGCGGTAAGGCCCCGACGACTGGCTCAGCACGCGCCCGTCCTCGAGCTCCACCTCGACGATGCTCAGCATGCGAACGAATCCCTGGTTCTCGATCTCCTGATCGAACACGGTCTCGACCTTGCGCATCATCGCCTGCACCGGCGCGCTGCGCACGAAGTCGTCGCTGAACTCGTTCACGCCGGCCTTGCGCTGGAGCGCGACCGCCGACAGCATGAACGCCGGGCAGAACTTCGCTTCGAGCTCGGTGCTGGCGATCTTGTAGCGCAACGGGTTCAGGATGTTCGACCCCGCGCGCAGGCGGATGCGGCGGATCTGTTCCGGCTTCACGTCGTGCTGCGTGACCAGCGTCAGCATCGCGTCCATCGTCGGATGGCCGAGGCAGCCGCACGGGTAGGGCTTGATCGACACGCCCGGGCTGACGATCGTCCACGGATTGCCGAGCACGGAGACGATACGCTCCGCATCGAAGCCGCCGCCGGTCACCTGGAAGAAGCCCCATTGCCCGTCGAGCGCATCGGCGCCGGAGGTGAACCCCTTCCCAGCCAGCTCCGCCGCCGTCACGCCGTTGAACGCGGCGCGGCCGACGTGCAGCGGCTTGGTCATCGTACCGAAGCTGACGCGGATACCGGCCGACATGCTCGCCGTGATGCCGATGGCGTGCGCCAGCGCGGCGCGATCCAGCTTCAGCAGCTTCGCCGACGCGGCCATCGCGCCGAAGGCGCCGATGGTGCCGGAGGTGTGGAACCCCTGCTTGTAGTGCGTCGGCTGAATGGCGTCGGCAATCTTGCACTCGACCTCGAAGCCAACCAGGAACGCTTCGAGCATCGTGCGGCCGGGAACGCCGAGCCGCTCGCCGAGCGCCATCGACGCGGCCAGCGGCGGGATGGTCGGATGCGTGAGCAGGCCGAAGATGCGATCGGCGGCGGTCGAGAGCTGCGTGTCGTCGTAGTCGTGCGCGTGGCCGCTCGTCGCGTTCACGAGCGCCGCCGACGCGGCGCGCGTCCGGAAGCTGTCGCGGCCGACGATGGTCGCTTCGGCGCGGCTCCCGTCTTCACGCACCTGTGCCCGCAGGATGTCGCTCGCGGCTGTCGTCGAGCCGGCCAGCATGACCGCGACACCGTCGGCGATGCAGCGGCGGCCGATAGTGAGCGCGTCGGGTGGAATGTCGGCGAAGCTCGTGGAGGCGATGAAATCGACGACGGCGGCGGTCGCGCGGGTCTGGCTCATGAACGGCAAGTATAGAATTTTTTGGTGCTCCCGCTGGATGGAATCACCGTCGTCGCCGTCGAGCAGGCGGTGGCTGCGCCGTTTGCGACGCGGCAGCTCGCGGACCTCGGCGCGCGGATCATCAAGATCGAGCGGCCGGGCGTCGGCGACTTCGCGCGCGGCTACGACGCGACCGTGAACGGGATGGCGAGCCACTTCGTGTGGCTCAATCGGTCGAAGCAGTCGCTGACGCTCGACTTGAAACAGCCGGAGGCCATCGAGGTGCTGCGGCGGCTGCTCGGGCGCGCGGACGTCTTCATCCACAACCTGGCGCCGGGCGCCATGTCGCGCCTCGGCTTCGCGTCGGCGGAGGTGCGGCGCGCGCATCCGCGGCTCGTCGTCTGCGAGGTCTCGGGGTACGGCTCGGACGGCCCGTATCGCGACAAGAAGGCCTACGACCTGCTGGTGCAGAGCGAAACGGGCGTGCTGTCGATCACTGGCAGCGAGGAAGAGCCGGCGAAGGTGGGCATCTCGGTCGCGGACATCGCCGCGGGCATGTACGCGTTCTCCAGCGTGCTGGCGGCGCTGCTGCGGCGCGAGCGGACCGGCGAGGGATCGGCTCTCGAGGTGTCGCTGTTCGATTCGCTCGCCGAGTGGATGTCGTATCCGGTCTATTACGCGTACGGCGGCGCGCCGCCGCCGCGCAGCGGCGCGCGTCACGCGGTGATCGCCCCGTATGGACCGTACGCCGCCGGCGACGGAAAGATCGTCTATCTCGGGCTGCAGAACGAGCGCGAGTGGGCGCGGTTCTGCGCGCAGGTGCTGCTGCGGCCGGAGATGTTGGCCGACGCGCGATTCTCGTCGAACCCGCGAAGGGTCGAGCACCGCGCGGAGCTCGATGCGGCCATCACGATGGCGTTCAGCAGTCTCACGGCCGAGCAGGTGATCGGGCGGCTCGAGGCGGCGCAGATTGCCAACGCGCGGATGAACACCGTGCAGGAGCTGATCGACCATCCGCAGCTGGGCGCACGCGGCAGATGGCGCAGCGTGTCGTCCGAGGGCGGCCCGGTGCGAATGCTCGTGCCGCCGTTCAATTTCGCGGGCATGGAGATTCCGATGAGCGCCATTCCGTCCGTCGGCGAGCACACGGACGCGATCCTCGCGGAGGTCGGCATCGACGCCCCGACTGCCGCCAACTGGCGCGTGAGGGGTATTGTGTAGAAGATGGCCATCAAACAAGGCTGGACCGGGCGCGTCTACGAGGACTTCGAGGTGGGCGACGTGTACCAGCATCCGCTGGGGCGCACCGTGCTGCCAGTCGACAACAGCTGGTTCACGCTGCTGTCGCAGAACACCAACCCAATCCATTTCGACCGCCACTACGCCGCGCAGACCGAGTTCGGCCAGCCACTCGTCGATTCGACGTTCACGCTCGCGCTCGTCACCGGGCAGTCGGTGATCGACCTCTCGATCAACGTCATGGCGAACCTCGGGTGGGACGAGGTGCGGCTGCCGAACCCGCTGTTCGAGGGCGAGACCGTCTATTCGCGCAGCGAAGTGCTCGAGAAGCGCGAGTCGAAGTCGCGCCCGAACGTCGGCATCGTGCGCGTGAAGACGACCGGCTTCACCGAGACGGGCAAGATCGTCATCACGTTCTTCCGCACCTTCATGGTCTACAAACGCGGCCAGGTCCCGCAGCGGGGGACGATTCCCGAGCCGAAAGCGGGTGACCGATCGTAGAGGCGGACCTTCAGGTCCGCCTTCCGTGATTCGCGACATCGACGTCTCCGTGCTGCGCGACACCGTCGCGCGCCTGATCGTCGAGGCGAACTACACCATCCCCTCCGACATCCTGAGCGCGCTGCGCGACGCCGCGGTGCGCGAGGAATCGCCGCTCGGGCGGCGAACGCTCGAGCAGCTCGTGCGCAACTACGAGATTGCCGCGGCCGAGCGCGTCCCCGTCTGCCAGGACAGCGGCCTCGCCGTCGTCATGCTCGAAGTCGGCCAGGACGTGCACTGGGTGGGTGGCAGCCTGCAGGAGGCGATCTACGAAGGGATTCGCGCGGGGACCAAGTCCGGCTACCTGCGATGGTCGGTGACCGGCGATCCCACGCGGATGCTGAAGACGGCGGGCGGGGACACGCCCGGCGTCATCCACGTCGATCTCGTGCCCGGCGCGGATGTGAAGCTGACCGTCGCGTCAAAAGGGTTCGGCGCCGAGAACACGAGCGCGCTGCGCATGTTCGTCCCCGCGGATGGCGTCCCCGCGATCGCCGACTTCGTCCTCGAGACCGTCGATCGCGCCGGCGCGAACGCGTGCCCGCCCATCATCGTCGGCGTCGGCATCGGCGGCACGTTCGAAGCCGCGGCGCTGCTGGCGAAGAAGGCGGTGCTCCGTCCGATTGACGTCCGCCATGCACGGCCCGACCTGTGCCGCCTCGAAGGCGACCTGCTCGCGCGCGTCAACGATCTGGGGATTGGTCCGCAGGGACTCGGCGGCCGCGTGACCGCGCTCGCCGTCAACATCGAGGTGTATCCGACCCACATCGCCGGCCTGCCCGTCGCCGTGAACCTTGGCTGTCATTCGACGCGCCGGATCAGCACGACGCTGTGATGACGCCGTCGCATGTGTGACATGACAGTCACTCAGGTGCATTTCACCTACAGCCTGTCGGACGATGACCTCGATCGGCTGCGCGCCGGCGATTCGGTCGAGCTGACCGGCCGGGTCCTCTCGCTGCGCGATGCCAGCGCCGCTCGCCTAGCGGGGGCGCTCGAGGCCGGGGAACCGCTCCCGGTCTCGCTCGACGGGCAGATGCTGTACGCCGTCGGTCCGTCGCCGCCGAAGCCAGGCCAAATAATTGGATCGGCCGGGCCGACGACGACCGCCAGGATGGCGCGATTTTTTCCCGCGCTCTTCGCAGCCGGTGTCCGCGGCATCATCGGCAAGGGCGAGCTCCATGGCGGCGAGGTGGCACCGTTTGTGACGCACGGGGCTGTCTATTTCGCCGCCATCGGCGGGCTTGGCGCGCTGCTCGCGCGGCAAATATCGTCAGCGACCGTCGTGGCCTACGACGATCTGGGGCCGGAGGCGCTGATTGCGCTCGAAATACACGCATTTCCAGCAGTTGTCATCGTCGACCGGCACGGCGGAAACTTTCACGAGGCGGCCCGGGCCCGCTGGAGGCGGCGGCCCGAGTAAACGAAGGTGCCACGCGGGCCGTAAATGGCTTTAAATGGCCGACGAACAGATCGACACTGGCACTCTGGATGCGCATGCTATAGTCAAGCCCTCGCGCCGGGCGAGCGCGCCCGCGCTGGACATCGAGCATCAACGCGACGTCCTCGCGCGACTGAAGCGCATCGAAGGGCAGCTCCGCGGCATCCGGAAGATGATCGAGGAGCCTCGCCTCTGTATCGCCATCCTGCAGCAGCTGGCGGCAGCGGAAGCGGCGATAGGGCGCGTCAGCCATGTCATCCTCAAGTTTCACGTCGAAAAGTGCCTCCCGCACAGCATCGCGCAGGGCTCTGACGAGCACACCGAAAGCCTCGCCGAGCTGGTCGACATCGTCGATCGCTTTTCCCGTTAACTGCGCGGGGGATTTTCGGATTTACGAACCTACGAAATTAGGAATTGGGATCAGGCAATTTACCAACTCACATTCGCCAATTCGTAAATTCGTAAGTTCGTCAATCCCGAGACACCGCTAGTGAATCGCTGGCGGATCCATAAATTCGGAGGGTCGAGTGTCGCCGACGCCGCCTGCATGCAGCAGGTGGCCGACATCATCGACGGCGAGAAGGGGTCGCGCCTCGGCGTCGTCCTCTCCGCGTGCCGAGGCGTCACCGACGCGCTGCTGGCGCTCGTCACGCAGGCCGAGCGGCAGCAGCCCGTTGACGATGCCGTGATTGCGCTGCGCGAGCGGCACGTGGAGATCGCGCGCACCCTCATTCCGGGGACCTCCGCCGACGCGTTCACCGAAGTGCTCGATCGCGACTGCCAGGACATCACGGGCATCCTGCATGCCGTGCACCTGACGCGCTCGGCGTCGCCCGCGGTGCGCGATCTCGTCTCCGGGTTCGGCGAGATCTGGTCCACGCGCCTGTTCGCGCGGTATCTCGCCGCGCGCGGCCGAAGGCCGGGCAAGGTGCTGTGGGTGGATGCGCGCGACATCGTCCGCGTGGACTGGAGCCCGCTCGGCCCGAGCGTCCGCTGGGACGAATCGCGTGCGAACGCGCAGCAGGTGATTCCACAGGACATCGAGGCGACGCTCGTCATCACCGGGTTCATCGGGCGCACCGCCGACGGCCTGCAGACGACGCTCGGCCGGAACGGCAGCGATTTCTCGGCGTCGATCTTCGGCGACCTGCTCGATGCCGAAGAGATCATCATCTGGACCGACGTGGACGGCGTGCTGAGCGCGGATCCGCGGCGCGTGCCCGACGCGACCGTCATCGACTCGCTCTCGTACCACGAGGCGATGGAGCTCGCCTACTTCGGCGCGAAGGTGATCCATCCGCAGACGATGGCGCCCGCGGTGGAGAAGCGGATCCCGATCTGGATCAGGAACACGTTCGCGCCGGAGAAGGCGGGGTCGGTGATCTCCGCGTCGCCGAACTCGGTGCACCCGGTCAAGGGGATCACGAGCATCGACGGCGTCGCGCTCGTCAACGTCGAGGGGGCGGGGATGATCGGCGTCCCCGGCACCGCGCAGCGCCTGTTCGGCGCGCTGCGCGAAGACGGGATCTCGGTGATCCTGATCTCGCAGGGGAGCTCCGAGCATTCGATCTGCTTCGCGATTCCGCAGGCCGAGGCCGAGCGTACGGCCCGCACCGTGCGGCACGCGTTCCACGCCGAGCTCAACGGCGGCCAGATTCAGAACGTGGACGTCGTTCGCGGCTGCAGCATCCTGTCGGTCGTCGGGGAGGGCATGGCCGGGACGCCGGGGGTGGCGGCGCAGGTCTTCGGGTCGCTTGGCGCCGCGGGCGTGAACGTGCGGGCGATTGCGCAGGGCTCGTCCGAGCGCAATATTTCCGTCGTCATCGACGAGCGCCAGACGACGAAGGCGCTGCGCTCGGTGCACGCGGGGTTCTACCTCTCGCCACACACGATCTCACTCGGCATCATCGGGCCGGGCGCGGTCGGCAGCGTGCTGCTCGACCAGCTCGCGTCGCAGGCCGCGCGCCTGACGCACGACTTCCACATCGACCTGCGGCTGCGCGGCGTGATGACATCGCGCGCGATGGCGCTGTCGGACACCGCCATCCCGCTCGCCGGCTGGCGCGACGCGCTCGAAAAAGGGAAGCCGCCCGACATGCTGCGCTTCGAGGATCACGTGAACGCCGAGTACCTGCCGCACGCCGTCATCCTCGACTGCAGCGCCAGCGACGAGGTGGCGCGGCAGTATCCGCGCTGGCTGGGCGCCGGCATCCACGTCGTCACGCCGAACAAGCGCGCCAACAGCGGGCCGCTGGAGCTCTACGACGACCTGCGCGAGGCGCGCCGCGCGGCGGGCTCGCACTATCTCTACGAGGCGACGGTCGGCGCCGGGCTGCCGATCATCCAGACGCTGCGCGACCTGCGCGAGACGGGCGACGAGATCCGGCGTATCGAAGGGATCCTGTCGGGGACGCTGGCCTACCTGTTCAACGTGTGGGACGGCACGCAGCCGTTCTCCGAGGTCGTGCGCACCGCGAAGGCCAACGGCTACACCGAGCCCGATCCGCGCGACGACCTGTCGGGCACCGACGTCGCGCGCAAGCTGGTGATCCTCGGCCGCGAGATGGGCCTGCGCGTGGAGCTCGCGGGCGTGGAGCTCGAAGGGCTGATCCCCTCGTCGCTGAGCGCGTGCAACGTGGACGAGTTCATGGCGCGGCTGCCCGAGCTCGATGCGCCGATGCTGAAGCGGCTCGAAGCCGCGCAGGCGAAGGGCAAGGTGCTGCGATACGTCGCGGCGCTCGATGCCGCGTCCGCCAGCGCGACCGTCGGCGTCGTCGAGCTGGAACGGACGCATCCGTTCGCGAACATCAACCTCACCGACAACATCGTCCGGTTCGTCACCAGCCGGTACGACCGGAATCCGCTGGTGGTGCAGGGACCCGGCGCCGGGCCGGCCGTGACCGCCGGCGGTGTTTTCGCGGATCTGCTGCGGGTCTGTGCGTACCTCGGGGCCAAGTTGTAAGATTGGCCGCGATGGGCTTCTGGAACCAGCCGAAACCGACGTTTCTGCGCCGCGCGCTCTTCCAGGTCCATCTCTGGACCGGCGTCATCGTCGGCGTCTATATCGTCCTCATCAGCCTTACGGGGAGCGCGGTCGTGTTCCGCCGCGATCTGCTGCAATCGAAGCTCGGCAACATTCCCGCGAAAGAGGTCGCCGCCGACGCGAAGCGCCTGTCCGACGCGGACCTTCGGCAGGCGGTGCTCCGCCAGTATCCCGGCTACACGATCACGAAGATGGTCGTGTCGCGCCGCCGCCTGGCGCCGAACGAAGTGTCGCTGCTGAAGGACGGCGACGTGCTCCAGGAGCGGTTCAATCCCTACACCGGGGCCGACATGGGCAACGCGCACCCGCAGTCGGTCGCGGTCATGGAGTGGTTCGTCGATCTCCACGACAACCTGCTCACCGGAGAAACCGGCCGGAAGGTGAACGCGATTGGCGGCGCGCTGTTGTGCCTGCTCTGCCTCACCGGCGTCGTGATCTGGTGGCGCGCGAGCGGCGCCTGGTACAAGGGCTTCTTCTTCAACCCGAAGAGCAGCTGGAAGCGGATCAACTTCGACCTGCACGCCGCGCTGGGCTTCTGGGGCATGGCCATCCTCTTCCTGTGGGGGCTCACGGGCATCTACTTCGCGTTTCCGGATCCGTTCATCAAGCTCGTTGATTATTTCGAGCCGCCCGAGCAGTTCTCGAGCGGCCGCCAGGGCGACGCCTTCATCGCCTGGCTCGTGCGGATGCACTTCGGGCGCTACGGCGGCATGGGCGTGCGCATCACCTACGTCGTCATCGGCATCCTGCCGGCCGTCATGTTCGCGACCGGCGCCTACATGTGGTGGAACCGCGTGCTGCGGCGGTGGGTCGTCGAGACGAAAGCCTCGCGCGCCCGCGCGCGCGCCACCTTCCCCGTTCCCACGGCGGCGGACTAAAAGGGATCGGTGTCAGACGCGGTTGCCGAGCGGGCGCTGCGGCGCATCAGCATCCGCGTCATGCCGTACGTCTTCCTCCTCTACATCGTCGCGTTCCTCGATCGCGTCAACGTCGGCTACGCGGCGCTGCAGATGGCGGGCGACCTCGGTTTCAGCGCGGAGGTGTTCGGCTTCGGCGCCGGCATCTTCTTCTTCGGCTACGTCATCCTCGAAATTCCCGGCTCGGTGATCGTCGAGCGATGGAGCGCGCGCAAGTGGATCGCGCGCATCATGATTTCGTGGGGCATCCTCGCCATCACGATGGCGTTCGTGAAGACGGCGATGCAGTTCTACACGGTGCGCTTCCTGCTCGGCGCCGCCGAAGCCGGCTTCTTCCCGGGGCTCATCGTCTACCTCTCGCACTGGTTCCGCTACGAGGATCGCGCCAAGGCCGTCGCCTGGTTCATGGCGGCGATACCGGTCTCGAACCTGGTCGGCTCGCCGATCTCGGGATTGCTGCTCGGCGTGCGCTGGCTCGATCAACCAGGCTGGCGCTGGCTCTTCATCGTGGAAGGCATCCCCGCGGTGATTCTCGGTTTCACCACGCTCGTCTACCTGACCGACTGGCCGCGCGAGGCGAAGTGGCTGCCGGAGGACGAGAAGCAGTGGCTCATCCGCGAACTGGACGCCGAAAAGCAGCAGCGGAAAGCCGTGCACCAGATTTCGATGTGGCAGGCGCTCAAGCACCGCGACGTCCTGCTGCTCGTCGGCACCTACTTCTTCGCGACGGTCGGCTTCTACGGCCTGAACATCTGGCTGCCGACCATCCTCAAGGCCGCATCGGGCTGGAGCGACCTGAAGGTGACGATGGTCGCGATGATCCCGCACCTCGCGGGTCTGGCCGGGATGCTGGCGTTCGGCTGGTCGTCGGACCGGACGGGCGAGCGGCGCTGGCATGCGGCGGGCGCGATCCTGCTCGGCGCCGCCGGATACCTGCTGGTGATTTTCGCAGGGGCGAGCCCGTGGCTCGTCGTCGCGGCGTTCTGCATCGTCGCCGCCGGCGCCGACGGTTACTTCCCGGGCTTCTGGCCCCTGCCGACCGCGTTCCTCACCGAATCGGCGGCCGCGGCGGCGATCGGCCTGATCAACTCGGTCGGCAATCTCGGCGGGTTCGTCGGGCCGTACATCCTTGGCTACGTGCGCACGGCGACCAACTCGTTCAACATCGGCCTCGCCCTGCTCTCCGTCTCGATGGTCATCGGCGCTGTGTGCGTGCTGTCGGTGCGGCACGCCGCGTCTAGCGGGCGAGCAGCGTCCATCCCTGCTGTTCCGCGACCACTCGATATCCGCGGTTCCGTCGATCGCGGATGAGCGACGCGACGTCCGCGGCGGTCTCGAGCGGCCACGGGCTCGCGTCGCCGTCGGCAATCACGTAATCCGCATCGGGCGCCGTGCGGTCCAGCATATAGATTCGATTGCGTTCGCTGAGGTGAGGGGCGATGGCCGCCTGGGCGACGACCGAGGCGTCGCGCGGGACGCGGCGAAGCACGTCGTACCCTGCCGTGGCGGACGCGCTCGACTGGTAGTGGCGCGGCGAGAACAGCGTCCACAGCGGCTGGCGCTCGGGGAGGATCGACGACAGCAGCGCCGCGAGTCCGGCAACGCCGTAGACGACGCGCATCCGCACCTGCGGATGCCTGAGGCGCCGGCCGAGGCGCGCGAGGCCGTCCGCCGCAGCCATGGCAACGATCGGCGCCAACGGGGCCGAGTAATGAAAGATGGTGCTCCAGTGCGCGGGCGTCGTCGACAGCAGGCGGGTGAGCACGAAAGGGATCAGCAGCAGCGAGAGATCCGAAAGCAGAGGAAGACACGCAAACGGCGCGACCCAGAGCGCCGCCGTCAGGAGCTTTCCGGGCGGCGTCACCAGGGCCGCCGGTATCGTCCACGGCCGTTCGATGACGCCTCGATACGGCGCGGCGAATGGGTAAGCGCCCGCCGGATTCAACGACGGCAGGATGACGCGCACGACGAGCAGAAACGCCATGACCCCGCCGATGGCGAGCACCGCACCCTGCCGCCGCTCTCCTCGCATGAACAGGTACACGCCAAAGAACGCGACCAGCGGGATCAGATCCTCTTTCACGACGACGAGCAGGAGTGCCATGGCCCAGAAGAGCGGCCACTGCCGTCGATCGATCGCCAGGATGGCCGTCGCGATGGCGAGCGGCGCGAAGGCAATCTCGTGCACGTCGAACGCGATCGCCCGCTGCAACCCCCAGAACAGCGCATACGCGATGGTCAGCGAGAGTGACGGCCCGAAGGGGAGGCGCGCGCGCGAAAACAGGAAGACCGGTACCGCGGACAACGCAAACAGCACCGCCTGCGCGACGATCAGCGTCTCTGCCTGCGGGGCGATCCAGTACAGCGGCGCGAACAACGTGATGATCGGATGGAAGTGATCGCCGAACAGGTTGGGCAGGCCGACGATGGTGCTCGCGGGCGTTTCGAACCGGCTCAAATGCCAGACGGCCTGATCGAAGATGCCGAGGTCGAACGCGCTGCTGCCGAAATGCCAGTGCCGGAGCACGCCGAACAGGGCGTAGGCGCACGCCGACACCAGGATGAGCCCCGAGAGCCACGCCGTCTCGCGCCGGTCGATCGAGGCCATGCCGTTGACAAATGTTGTGCGCTGTCGATGCGGCACACCGCGGGTGCGGTCAGCGAAAGTAAACGTTCAGAAGCGCGGCGATGACCGCCATCAGGGTGGCGAACTGGAAGCCGATCATCCACATGAATCTCGTATCGATGTGATCGAACCTGGCGTCCACGTGGTCGAAACGGCGATTCATCTCCCCTCGGGAATCGCGCATCTCGACGCGAAGCTCCCGCACGTCGAGACGGACTTCCGTAATGGCCGCGCCGTAGTCCTCGCCTCGGCCTTCCAGGTACGCCACGCGTTCTTCCAACGTCGCCATCTTCCGCCCTCGCCCTCGGGCCGACACGGCCCGATTCTACATCGTCGCCCAGAGCACGAGGCGTACCCGACCGTAAGTCGTTGACAGCCGTCCCGCCAGTGAAGTTGCTGCAACGCGGGAACGGTGCGGATGTGGCAGAATCTGCGCGGCGTTTCGGCGGGAGCCCCGTACCCGTCGGGCGGTGGTCAGCGGGTTCGGGTCGTTCGCGCCGTTCTGAGGAGATCGCAGGACATGCCGCACAGACTCACGCGCCTCGTTCAGGCCTCTCAGATCTACGCCGTTGTCGGCCTGGCGATCGCTCCCATGATCGTGGCCGCGCTCGCTGACAGTGTCGGCGGCGCTCCGCAGGCCGCGCTCTACGCGAGCGTCGGCGAGGAACTGATCACGTTCAGCGTCGACCTGGAGCGCGCCACGCTGGCGCGCCAGTCGTCGATGAAACTCCCGGGGTTCGTGCAGGAGGCGTGGGCATCGCCATCAGCGCCGTTCCTCTACGTCGCGTGGAGCAACGGCGGCGCGAGTTACGCCGGAACGGGTGTAGCCCCCCGCGGCGACCAGCACGGCGTGACGGCGTTCCGCGTGGACGATTCGGGGGCGCTGCACGCGCAGGGCGCACCGGCGGCGCTGCGGTCCCGTCCGATTCACATCACCGGCGATGCGTCCGGCCGTCACCTGCTCGTCGCCTACAACGATCCGAGCGGCATCTCCGTTCACGACATCAAGAGCGACGGCTCCGTCGGGGCAGAGGTGCCCCAACCCGCCGGCCTCGACGTCGGCATCTACGCGCACCAGGTGCGCGTCATGCCGGGCAACAAGGGCGTGATCCTGGTGACTCGCGGCAACCAGGCGACCAGCACCACGCGCGAGGATCCGGGTGCGGTGAAGGTCCTTCGCTATGACGACGGGAAGCTGGCGAATGTCGCGTCGATAGCGCCGGGGAAGGGCATCGAATTTCGATCGCGCCACCTGGACTTTCATCCGACCGGTCCGTGGGTCTTCCTGACGCTCGAGTCGCAGAACAAGCTCGACGTGTTCCGGAGGACTGGCGACACGCTCAACCCGGAGCCGCTGTTCAGCAAGAGCACGCTGGCGAGCGGTGGCGGCGTCACGCCGGGGCAAACCACGAGCACCGTGCACGTGCACCCGAACGGGCAGTTCGTCTATGTCGGCAATCGTGGCGCGGCAGGCGGGTTGAACGAGATTGCCGTCTTCGCCATCAATCAGCAGACGGGCGAGCCCTCGCTGATCCAGAACGTCGATACACACGGCACGACACCGCGCACCTTCTCCCTCGACCCGAGCGCCCGGCTTCTCGTCGTCGGCAACCAGACGTCGGCAAACCTCTCCGTGTTCCGTATTCGCGCCGACGGCAAGCTCGACTACGTGAATCGCTACGACATCGCGGTCGGCGGCAAGCCACTCTGGTGGGCGGGGCTGGTGCGGCTGCCCTGATCTACCCCTGCCGCTGACGCGAAACCGCGCGCGTTGACGCGACGGGATCGCTTTCGTACGATTCCAGGTATCCCTTCCTTACCCAACGCAGGAGACCCGATGAAACGATATACGTGTCAGACGATCGCATTCGTATGTGGAGGATTGCTCATGGCGCAGGCCGCATCGGCGCTCGAGCTGTCGACGCCCGCGTTCAAGCAGGGCGAAAAGATTCCGTCGAAGTACACGTGCGACGCCGCGGGAATGAATCCCGCGCTGACCTTCAGCGGCGTACCCGCCAACACCAAGCAGCTCGTGCTGACGATGCACGACCCGGACGTGCCGAAGAACCTGATGCCGAGCGGCAACTTCGATCACTGGATGGTGTGGGACATCGCGCCGACGAGCAAGGGGATCGCCGAGGGGACGGGGTCGTCGATGGGGATGAACGGCACAGGCAAGGCCGGCTACATCGGCCCGTGCCCGCCCGACCGCGAGCACCGGTACTTCTTCCGCCTCTACGCGGTGGACATCCCGCTCGCGGGCCAGACGTTCAAGGACCGCGCCGCGCTCGAGGCGGCCATCAAGGGCCACATCCTGGCGCAGAGCGAGTTGATGGGACGGTACGAGAAGATCAAGAAATAGCCGGCCGTCACTTCGCCTGAATATGGATTCCACATTCCAGCTTCTGGCCAGCCCACCGGCCCGAACGCGGATTGTCGGGATCCACCGGCGGCGTCGTGCACGGCTCGCAGCCGATGCTGGTGTAGCCGGCCTCGTACAGGGGGAGCAGCGCAATCGCGTGCTCCTTCGCGTACGTCCAGACGTCGCGCGCCGTCCATGACGCCAGCGGGCTGAGGCGCTGGATCACCTTGCCGCTCGGCAGGCGGAACGGCTCGACCTCCTGCAGGTTGGCGCGCGACGGCGACTGGTCGCGGCGCAGCGCGGTGAACCAGACGTCGTACTGCTCGAGCGCGGAAAAGAGCGGCCCCACCTTGTGGACCGCGCAGCACTGCTCCGTGCTCTGCTGCCAGAGGCCCACCCGCGGCTCGGCCGCCTTCAGGGTAACGAGGTTCATCCGCCACGCCGCCGCCATCTCGTCGCGGTACGTGTACGTCCCGGCGAAGTGATGGAATGTGTCGAGGAAGAGCACGGGGATGTCCGGCTTCGACTCGAGCAGCATGTGCGTCAGCACCATGCATTCGGCCTGGAAGCTGGAGGTGATGCACGGGGCCGCGGCGCGCGCGAGCGCGTCGTCGATGACCTTCATGAAAGAAGTTCCTCGAGCGCCTTCCGCATCGCTTCCACGGCTTCGGCGTCGGAGCCGGCGTGCCGGGCAAGCAGCGCGAGCCGCTCGGCCGCGCTGATCGGCGCGGTCACCTGCCTCACGACGTGCTGCAGCGGGTTGGTGATCATGCCGGCGCCGGCGGTGAAATGTGTCGCCGGGTCGATGATGATGAAGCTGCCCGTGGCGCGGTTCTCGGTGTAGCGGTCGAAGACCAGCGGCCGCGCCGTCGAGACGTTCACCGTGCCGATCTGGTTCAGCACCAGCCCGTGATGGATTTCCGCGGTCACGGTTCGCGTCGACTGCTTGATCAGGTAGACGCGCCCCGGGTCGAGCGGCCGCTCGTCCATCCAGACGACTTCCGCCTCGAACTCCGTCCCGACCGTGGGCGGATCGACGCTCAACATGTCGCCGCGGCTGATGTCGATCTCGTCGTCGAGCGTCAGCGTCACCGACATCGGCGCGAACGCGTAATCGAGCTCGCCGTCCCAGGTGACGATGCGGCTCACCCGCGCGGAACGGCCCGCGGGCGACGCGACGAGGCGATCGCCGACGCGGACCGTGCCCGAGAGGATCTGTCCCGCGTAGCCGCGAAATTCGTGGTTCGGCCGCAGGACGAGCTGCACGGGAAAGCGCAGGGGCAGCGAGGTCAGGTCGCGGGTCACGTGCACGGTCTCCAGATATTCGAGCAGGCTCGGACCGTGGAACCACGGCGTGCGCTCGCTGCGCGTGATGACGTTGTCGCCGTGCAGCGCGCTCAGCGGAATCGCGTGCGAGCGCGCGCCCGCGAGAATGTCCTCGAAGTCGTCGCGGATCCCCTCGTAGACGTCGCGATCGAAGTCGACGAGATCCATCTTGTTGATCGCGAGCACGAAGTCCTGGATGCCGAGCAGCCGCGCGATCCGAGCGTGGCGGCGCGACTGGACGCGCACGCCGTGGCGCGCATCGACGAGGAGAATCGCCACGTCGGCCGTCGACGCGCCCGTCGCCATGTTGCGCGTGTACTGCTCGTGGCCCGGGGTGTCGGCAAGGATGAATTTCCGGCGCGCGGTCGCGAAGTAGCGGTACGCCACGTCGATGGTGATCCCCTGCTCGCGCTCCGCGCGCAGCCCGTCGGTGAACAGCGAGAAGTCGATCGGCCCGGCATTGCGGTTCTTCGACGCCTTCTCGACCGAGTGCACCTGGTCCTCGTACACCGACTGCGAGTCGTAGAGCAGCCGCCCGATGAGCGTGCTCTTTCCGTCGTCGACGCTACCCGCCGTGCAGATGCGCAGCAGCCCCGACATCAGAAATAGCCTTCGCGCTTCTTCAGCTCCATCGAGCCGTCCTGGTCGTGATCGATGATGCGGAGCTGGCGCTCGGACTGCCGCGTGGCGATCAGTTCCTCGATGATCTTCGGCACCGTGTCCGCGTCGGAGCGAATCGCGCCCGTGCAGGGCGAGCAGCCGAGCGAGCGCATCCGGCACTTCACCACCTGCGGCTTCTCCCCGGGCATCGTGACGACGAACGGCTGTTCCTGCACGATGAGGGAGGCGCCGCGGACGATGACCTGCCGTTCCCTCGCGAAGTAGAGCGGGACGATCGGGATCTTCTCGACGTGGATGTACTGCCAGACGTCGATCTCGGTCCAGTTGGACAGCGGGAAGACGCGGATGCTCTCGCCGGGGCGCAGCTTGCCGTTCAGCAGGCTCCAGAGCTCGGGGCGCTGCCGCTTCGGGTCCCACTGCCCGTTGGCGTCGCGGACCGAGAAGACTCGCTCCTTCGCGCGCGAGCGCTCCTCGTCCCGGCGCGCGCCGCCGATGGCCGCGTCGAAGTTGCCGGCCTGCAGCGCGTCGAGCAGCGCCTTCGTCTTCAGCAGGCCGCAGCAGCGCTGGGTGCCGACCTTGAACGGCTGCGTCCCTTCGCCAATCGCCTCCTCGTTGGTGTGGACGATGAGCCGCGCGCCGACGGAATCGGCCATCTCGTCGCGGAAGGCAATCATCTCGTGAAACTTGTAGGTCGTGTCGACGTGCAGCAGCGGGAACGGGATGGGACCGGGGTGAAACGCTTTCTGTGCCAGGCGCAGCATGCACGAGGAGTCCTTGCCGATCGAGTAGAGCATCACCGGCCGCTCGAACTCGGCGACCACCTCCCGGAGGATGTGAATGCTCTCGGCTTCGAGCGCGCGGAGGTGATCGAGGCGCGGCGCTACGGCGACGTCCATGTCCACTGGCTGGGTAATAGTCGACATCCGTTTTTCCAAGTGTCGCCGGGCCCGCGCATCCCTGGAGCCATCGGAAGCGCGGAACCCGGCCTACTCACCAAATCTGCGACCAAAACAAAAAAGCCCGGGGAGTTTCATCCCCGGGCTTTCGATCTCGCTGCGTTGTCAGGAGGTTGGCTGGTCCGTTTCTCCTACACCGTGACCGATAGCGCGGGGACCCCGTGGGTCCTCATACAGCGACAAGCGCACGGACAACAGCAGTTCGCGGTCACGGAGCTCAGATTCTCGCCGCGGCTGGCGCCGAAGTCAAACGGCTATTCCCCGACCATGCTGTAGAGTGATGAAGCGGTGCTCACCAGAAAGTCGAAATACGGCCTGAAAGCGCTGCTCGCGCTCGCCGAGGACGCCGACCGCGGCCCGGTCCTCATCTCGGAGCTGGCCGACCGGCAGCAGCTCCCACGGAAATTCCTCGAAGCGATCCTCCTGGAACTGAAGCGCCACGGCCTCCTGCACAGCAGGAAAGGGAAGGGCGGCGGCTATTTCCTGGGGCGGAAACCGGCGGAAATCACCGTCGGACAGGTCATCCGCATCCTGGAGGGGCCGCTGGCGCTGACGCCGTGCGTGAGCCAGACGGCCTACCGAAAGTGCGACGAATGTATCGATGAACAGGCGTGCGGCGTCAGGCTGGCCATGAAGGAGGTCCGCGACGCCACCGCGCGCATCCTCGACAACACCACCCTGGCGGACCTCAACGCGCGGGTGGCGCGGTCGTCGGCGCCCGCCCGCGGCGCACGGCGCGCCCGCAGGAAATCGCTGGCCGTTTAGTCTACTAAGTATGTAGACTATGGCGGCTTCATGACCGCTGCTCCTCGTACCCGCTGTTGTTGCCCCTGTATCTGTCCCGCGCGCTGTCGCCGCCGCGGGTGCCCGGGGTCGACCACGCGCAGGCATGCATCGAGGAGCAGCGTTCATGAAAGTTCGTGAGACAGTCCGCCGAGCCGTCATCTTCATCATCCTGCTGTCGCCGGCGGCGCTCTTCGCGCAGAGCGGCAGCAGCACCATCTCCGGTCTCGTCAAGGACGGCACGGGCGCGGCGCTGCCGGGCG
>Ga0134122_10001321_pt1 | contig 17769 bp, 17 predicted proteins | sample KB302_FD_96461 | JGI IMG/M metagenome (GOLD analysis project Ga0134122, IMG submission 96461) | Terrestrial soil microbial communities without Nitrogen fertilizer from Kellogg Biological Station, Michigan, USA - KB3-0-2 | ecosystem: Environmental > Terrestrial > Soil > Unclassified ... | reverse complement strand
TGCGCGCAGGAGCCCACCGTTGCCCAGGTATCGACCATGGTCCCGCTGTCGACATAGGCCCCGAGGTTGACGAAGGATGGCATCAGAATTACCCCCGGCGCGACGTAGGCTGAGCGTCGCACAATGGCCCCCGGCACCGCGCGGAAACCGGCCTTGCGAAAGTCCTCCGCCTCCATGCCAGCGAACTTGGATGGCACTTTATCCCACCAGCTCGCGCCCCCCGGGGCGCCGCTGATTTTGACCATGTCGTAGAGCCGGAACGAGAGCAGCACCGCCTTCTTAAGCCATTGGTTTACAACCCAGGCTCCCGCCTCTTTGCTGGCCACCCGGGCCGCGCCGCGGTCGAGCAGATCGAGCGCTTCCTCCACCGCCTCGCGGCGCGCTCCCCGTGTCGCGGCGCCGACGGTGTCGCGCGCCTCCCAGGCCTCTTCGATGATGGATTTGAGCTCAGTGTTTGCCATGGTTAGCGTTCTGGCGCGGAGCGCCTACCCCTGTCAATCCACTACGATGACGGGCGCGCGGTGTTGAGATCTATGCACAGGCTGCTTTACCAGCACGCAGTCCTGGCCTAGATTTTGGGCATCAGAAGGCTGCGGGCTTGGGCTTCATGCAAATCCATCTTGTGCCGTGGGCGATCGCGAGCGCCTTGGCGTGCGTGCCCCTTACGGTGGTCGCGCAGGAACTGGCCATGGCGCCGGCGATCGTCATGCCGGTGTTGCCGTCGGCGCCGCCGGCTTTGTCGCCGGAATGCCGGTCTAAACGCATCGTCGGCGAAATGTTTCGCCGACCCTTGAAGGCGCTGAGCCGAGCGGTGCGCGCCAACAAAATCGTGAAGGTATTGGCCATCGGCTCATCATCCACCGTCGGGGTGGGCGCTTCATCTCCGGCGGCAACCTATGTCGCCAACCTGGAGACGACGCTTGAGGGGTCCTTCAAGGGCATGAACTTCGACGTCATTGGCCGCGGCATGTCTGGCGAGGTCGCGCAAGGCGCCGCCGATCGCATGAAACGCGAGGTCGAGGAGACCAAGCCCGATCTTGTGGTCTGGCAGGTCGGCACCAACGATGCGATTCGCCACGTCAGCATCGACAGCTTCAAGGCGTGCCTGAAACGGACGCTGGCCTGGTTGGCGGAAAACCGGATCGATGTGGTCCTGATCGATCCGCAGTATGGCACCGCCTTGACCAAGGACGACTATTACGAGCTCGTCGTCACCGCCATCGCCGAGGTGGCGCGCGAATCACGCGTGCTGCTGGTCGACCGCTTCGAAGCCATGCGCGAGCTGCAAAAGGATCGCGGCGACACTTTTTATCTGTCCAGTGATAATCTGCACCTCAATGACCGCGGTCACCGCTGCATGGCCGAACAGCTCGCCCGCGCCATCGTCGGCGGCCTGTTGCAGGCGGACGCGGACAGCGAGCAGCCGGTATTCTATCCATGACGCGTGCCGCGCGCCTTGGCAGCTAGCGAAGGGCGGACTGGATCAGGTGCCGGGCGGCCTCGCCGTCCCATTCGGCGGGACCCAGCAACCGGCCGATTTCGCGGCCCTCCTTGTCGATCAGCAAGGTGGCGGGAAGGCCGGCGGCCCTGAGCGAGGAGGCAAGGCGCGCCGTCGGATCGGCATAGACCGCAAGGTTCGGCGTTTTGGTTTCTTCCAGGAACTTTTTGGCGCCCGCAAGCCCGGTGCGATCGACGCTGATCGCTACAACCTGGAACTGGTCGGAGCCCAGGCTCCCTTGCAGCCGGTCGAGCGCCGGCATCTCCTTGCGACAGGGCAGACACCAGGTCGCCCAAAGATTGAGAAGCACCACCTTGCCCCGCCAGTCGGCGAGCGAGCGTTCGCGGCCGTCGCCGTCTTGGAATTTGATCTCGGGCAGAACCTCCGGTTCCTTGCGAAAGATGAAGGCGGCCAGCTCGCTGTGACCGGGGCCGCTCGCGCCTTCCCCGGCGGCGGGTGCCGGCGCGGCGGCTTGCGCCTGCACCAGGGGTGGCGTCGGGGTCCGCGCGGCGTTGTCAGAATGGCCCAGCGTCACGTATATGGCTGCGAAGCCGACGCTCGCGGCCAGGGCGGCCGCCAGCGTGGCGGTGGGTGCCGGAAGCTTGGAGCCGAGCCGCTCTCTGTCTGTCATACCTAAGGCTCCCGATGGCCGCTGCAACATAAAGCAGGACATGCCGTGACCGATAAACCTGCCAACAAGATGTGGGGTGGCCGCTTTGCGATGTCACCGGCCGAGGTGCTGCAGGAGATAAACACCTCCATCGACTTCGACAAGGCGCTGGCCCCCTTTGACGTGCGCGCCTCCAAGGTGCACGCGGCCATGCTCGCGGCCCAAGGCATCATCAGCAAGGACGATGCCCGCAAGATCACCGCCGGGCTCGACCGCGTCTTGGCCGAGATCGAGGGGGGTGGGTTTACCTTCTCTCGGGAGCTGGAAGACATCCACATGAACATCGAGGCGCGCCTGCAGCACCTGGTCGGGCCGGCCGCCGGTCGCCTGCATACGGCGCGCTCGCGCAACGATCAGGTCGCCACCGACTTCCGGCTCTACCTGCGCGACTGGATCGACGGGGCCGATCGGGCATTGGCAGGCTTGCAGCTCCAGCTCGCCCGCAAGGCCGAGGCGCACGCGGAGCTGGCCATGCCGGGCTTTACCCATCTGCAGCCGGCGCAGCCCGTAACCTTTGGCCACCACCTCTTGGCCTACGTTGAAATGTTCAAGCGCGATCGCGGCCGTTTTGCCGACGCCCGTACCCGGCTCAACGAGTGCCCACTCGGCGCCGCCGCGCTCGCCGGCACCTCGTTTCCCATTGATCGGCACATGACCGCCGCCGCCCTCGGGTTCGATCGACCGGCGGCCAACTCGCTCGACGCCGTCGCCGATCGCGACTTTGTGCTGGAAACGCTGTCGGCCGCGGCGATCACGGCCGTCCACCTCTCCCGGTTCGCCGAGGAGATCGTGCTGTGGATGACGCCGCAGTTCGGGTTCGTGCGCCTCTCGGACCGCTTCACGACCGGCTCCTCCATCATGCCGCAGAAGCGCAATCCCGATGCGGCCGAACTCGTTCGCGCCAAGGTCGGGCGCATCGCGGGGGCCTTTCAGTCGCTGCTGATGGTCATGAAGGGTCTGCCGCTCGCCTACGCCAAGGACATGCAGGAAGACAAGGAGGTTACCTTCGACGCGCTTGCGGCCTTGCGGCTTTCGATCTTTGCGGTGACCGGCATGCTCGAGGATCTGGTGCCCAATGCCGCTGCCATGATGACGGCGGCAGCCTCCGGGTTTTCCACAGCCACGGACTTGGCGGATTGGCTGGTGGCAAACCTGAAACTGCCATTCCGCGAGGCGCACCACATCACCGGACGCATCGTGGCCGCCGCCGAGTCGAGCGGCGTGCCGCTCGACAAGGTCCCCCTTGAGGTCATGCAGGAGATGCATGCCGGCATCACCCAAGCCGTCTTTTCGGTGCTTTCCGTGAAAAATTCCCTGCGCAGCCGGGTAAGTTATGGGGGAACAGCGCCACAGAACGTCCGCAAAAGGGCGCGATCGTGGATAAAGCGATTGGAAAGGCCGGCGGGAAAGGGCTAAAACCCGATGTTGCGGCTCCAGAACAGCTTTCGTTTCTGGACCTAAAGGCGTTGCCGTTCTGGCTGATCTTGATCTTGTCGAGCTCAATGAGCGACCAAATGCAAGCGCGGCGAGCAATGCGGGTGGGGATTGCCCTGGCCTTGGCCAGTGCGCTTCTGCTCGCCGGCTGCGGCGTGCGCGGCTCGCTCGAAAAGCCCCCGGGCGTGCAGTCGGACAGCGGCGATGCCACCCCCGGCAAGCCCGGCGAACCCGTCCCGCACAAACCTTCCGTCCTGGACCCCTTGCTCCGCTGACGGGCAGCCAATGCATCATTTCCGGTACGTTGCTGGTGTCCTCCACGCGGAGGGCGTGAGCCTAGCGCACATCGCCGAGGCGATCGGCACGCCGTTTTATTGCTATGCGACCGCGACCCTGGAACGCCACTATCGCGTCTTGCAGGAGGCCTTCGGCGACCTCGAGACGCTGATCTGCTATGCCATCAAAGCCAATTCCAACCAGGCCGTGATCGCCACCCTGGCCCGCCTCGGCGCCGGCATGGACGTGGTATCGGAAGGGGAGCTCAGGCGCGCGCGGGCGGCCGGCGTGCCGGCGGACAAGATCATCTTTGCCGGGGTTGGCAAAAGCGCCGGCGAGATTGCCTATGCGCTCGGCCAGGACATTCTGGGCTTCAACGTCGAATCTGAGCCCGAACTGAGGCTCTTGAGCGAAATTGCCGCAAGCGGCGGGCGCAAGGCGCGCATCGCTTTCCGCGTCAACCCTAACGTCGATGCCAAGACACACGCCAAGATTTCCACGGGCAAGGCCGAGAACAAGTTCGGCATACCCTTCGAGGATGCGCCCCGGCTTTATGCCGCGGCGGCGCAGCTTCCCGGCATCGAGATTGCCGGCATCCACATGCACATCGGCAGCCAGGTCACCGAGCTCAAACCGTTTCGCGACGCCTTCACGCTCATGCGCGAGCTCACCCTTGCCCTGCGCGGGCAGGGCTTGAGGATCGAGCACCTCGATATCGGCGGCGGCCTGGGTGTGCCCTACCATGCCGACAACGCGGGACCGCCAACGCCGCAGGACTACGCCCAAATCGTGCGCGAGAAGCTGGGTGATCTGCAGCTCAAAATCTATCTGGAGCCCGGTCGGGTGATCGTCGCCAACGCCGGCGTGCTGGTCGCGCGCGTCATCTATGCCAAGCGCGGCCGCGATAAGACCTTCACGATCGTCGATGCCGCTATGAACGACCTCATTCGGCCGACGCTTTATGAGGCCCACCACGAGATCTGGCCCGTCGAGGAGGCCGCGCGCGCCGGTACGCCCGTGCGCCAGGACGTGGTGGGACCGGTGTGCGAGACCGGCGATTACCTGGCACTCGAGCGCGATCTCGCCCCGTTCGCGGCCGGCGATCTTTTGGCCTTCATGACGGCCGGGGCCTATGGCGCGGCAATGGCGTCAACCTACAATACGCGGCTGTTGGTGCCCGAGGTGCTCGTCAGGGGAGCCGACTACGCGGTCGTGCGGCCGCGCCAGACCTACGAAGCCCTGATCGGGCAGGATCACCTGCCGGATTGGCTGGGCTAAGCGTGGCGGTCGGCCGCCGGCGCAGAGCACCTGCGCGACCGCGGGCGTTGATTTCTGGTGGACGCGGCGGGATCTTCCGTGGCCCGCGCCGCCGGCGACCCCTTGCCGCCGGCGCGCGCGAAAAAGGCGCCAAAAGGAGAGGAGACCCCGCATGGCACGCTCGCACAGGTGGCTTGCGTTTGGCATCATGGCCCTGTCCCTTTCGACCGCGCCGCTGGTGCAGCCGACCGCGCCGCTGGCGCAGCCGACCGCGCTTGATCCCGCGGTGGTCGCCTATCAGCTTCCTGACCAGATCAAATGGACGGACAATCCCCGCGCCGGCAACCGCAGCGCCATCCTGCAAGGTGATCCGAGCAAGCCCGGCCCTTATGCCGTGCTGTTGCAATGGCTACCGGGCAATATGAGCCGGCCGCACTTCCATCCCAACGACCGGCATTTCATCGTTGTCTCGGGAACCTGGTGGGTGGGGGCCGGGTCGACCTTCGATCCGAGCGCGACCGTGCCCCTGCCGGCCGGTAGCTCGGTGACCCACTTCGCTAAGGGCGTGCACTTCGACGGTGCCAAGGACGAGCAAGCGACCATTTTGGTGTGGGGCGAGGGCCCAGCGACCAGCACGCCCTTCGCCCCGCCGGCGAGCAAATGAGCCGACCGGCGCCGGACGCCAAGGTTTGCTCGGCAACTTGACGCGCGCGGCCGTGCTAAGCTTGCCGCGGCCAGCCGGCCCCGTTTCGTGTGTGCTCAAAGCTTTAGAGTTGCGTCTATGTCCATGCGTCAGCCTACCCGCGGCGGGGTGCCCCAGGATCGCGTGCTGGTGGGGGACTGCTTGCAGGAACTCGGCAAGCTCCCCGCAGGCAGCGTCGATCTCGTCTTCGCCGACCCACCCTATAATCTCCAGCTCGACGGCGAGCTGCTACGCCCCAACAACACGCGGGTGGACGGTGTCGACGACGATTGGGACAAATTTGCCTCCTTCGCCGATTACGATCGCTTCTCGCGCGCCTGGCTTGCCGAGTGCCGACGTCTGCTCAAGCCGGACGGCGCCATTTGGGTGATCGGCTCCTACCACAACATCTTTCGCCTCGGCGTGGCGCTGCAGGATCTCGGCTTTTGGATCCAAAACGACATCGTCTGGCGTAAGACCAACCCGATGCCAAACTTCCGCGGCCGGCGTTTTACCAACGCGCATGAGACCCTGATTTGGGCCGCGCGCGATGCCAAGTCGCGGGCCACCTTCAACTACGAAGCCTTGAAGGCCAACAACGACGACCTGCAGATGCGTTCCGATTGGTTGTTTCCCATTTGCTGCGGACCCGAGAGACTCAAGGACGCCGACGGGCGTAAGGCGCACCCGACCCAGAAACCCGAAGCGCTCGTCTATCGCGTGCTGTTGGCTTCGACCAACCCCGGCGACCTGGTGCTCGACCCCTTCTTCGGAACGGGTACGACGGGGGCGGTGGCCCGGCGCCTTGGCCGTCGCTGGCTCGGGATTGAGCGCAACCCTGCCTATGCCGCGGCGGCCCGCGACCGTATCGGCAAGGTGCGCCCCTATCCGCTCTCCGTGTTGGAAACCCTGCGGCCGAAGCGCCTCGAGCCGCGCGTGGCCTTCGGCACCATCGTCGAGCTCGGTATTCTAGAGCCAGGCGTTACCTTGACCGATGAGCGCGGCGGCGTCGCGGCCGAGGTCAAAGCCGATGGCACGCTCAGGGTTGCCGGCCGGCAAGGCTCGATTCACCGCCTCGGCGCCCACGTGCAAGGCAAGGCCGCCTGCAACGGCTGGACCTTCTGGCACTACGAAGTCGAGGGCAAAAGAAAGCCGATCGATGCCTTGCGCGAGGAGGCGCGGCGTCAGCTCGGGCTGTCAGCTGGACCCATTTCCCTGATAGCCGCGGAGTAGTTCGTTTAAGACCGGGCGGTAAAGTTCGATCAGGTCGGCCGCGATCTCGGTTCGCATCTTCTCCTGTTGCAACCGCAAGACGAGCACGACGTCGAAGGCAAAACCAATAAAGTGGCCGTGGCGATCATGCTCCGTCTCGCGCCGGGCAAGATCGGCCGTGGAGCCGATATAGCCGGGCTCATAGGCGGTGGCGGCGGAGTCGCGGGGCAGGTTCTGGGCGGCGTCGGACGTCGCCGTGCGGGCATAGACATAGACGGCGCCGATCTCCCCCAGATCGGGTATGGCCTCGCGGCGCAAAACCTCGAACAGGTATGCCCGCTTGGAAATGCCCCGCAGCGTTGCCTGCACGGGCTTATTTTTTGCGCCCCCGAAAAGGCCGCGCGCAGATCCCGGCTTGAGCTGGCCAAGAAGCCCGCCTACCAGAGAGGCCATCGATGATCCCCGCTTATCGTAGCATTCGTGTGGCGCCGGAATAAGGTGATTCGGGTTGGACTTACAATGAGTTGGAAATCGCTGTCGGCGGCGCGTACGCGCGCCTTGGCGCCGGCGCGAACGGCGCTCAGGGGACGCGCCGGCAAGCTTGTTGGCGCCCTCACAGTCTATCTTCGCCCGCGCGTGCTGATCGTCCTGCTGCTTGGATTTTCTGCCGGCCTGCCGCTCGCTCTTTCCGGTGAAACGCTGCGCGTGTGGCTGGCCGACTGCGGCGTCGATCTCAGCACCATCGGCCTCCTCACCCTCGCCGGCCTGCCCTACACGATCAAATTTTTGTGGGCGCCCGTGGTCGATGCCCTCGACGTTCCCTGGCTGTCGCGACGGTTCGGACGTCGGCGCGGCTGGCTGCTGGCGACGCAGCTCCTTATTGTGGGCGCCATCGTCTTCCTCGGCACGCGCGACCCCTTGGGCGCGCCCTTGCTGATCGGCCTTGCCGCGCTCTTCGTTGCCTTTGTCTCCGCCACGCAGGACATCCTGATCGATGCCTATCGCGTCGAGAGCCTGCCTGCGGCGGAGCAGGCGGCGGGCATGGCGAGCTACGTGGCCGCCTATCGCGTCGGCGGGCTGATGTCTACCGCGGGCGTTATTGCGCTCTCCGCCTGGCTCGAGGCCAAGGGGCTCGACAGGGTTCTCGCCTGGTCGCTGGCCTACGCGGTTGCGGCGGGGCTGATGCTTGTGGGACTGGCGGCGACGCTGATCGCGCCCGATCTCGCGGCGCCGGTGGTGAAAGCTTTGCCAACGCCGCAGAGCGCCGTGCGGCGCGTGGCGGAGACGGCCCGGAGCGCGTTCGCCGATTTCCTGGGGCGCGCGCACGCGGCGATGATCCTGGCCCTGATCATCCTGTTCAAGCTGTGCGATGCACTGGCCGGCGCCATGACCGGTCCCTTCGTGTTAGTCGGATTGGGCTACGACAAGGCCACCTACGCGGCCGTCGTCAAAGGCGTCGGCTTGGCGGCGTTACTGATCGGCGGCTTTGCCGGCGGGGCCATCGCGCGGGCCACACGCCTCTCGGTTGCGCTCTGGCTCGGCGCCATCCTGCAGATGATCTCCAACTTGGCCTTCGTGTGGCTCAACTATCAGGCGCTGAGCGCCTGGGCGCTGGCCGTTGCCATCATCATTGAGAATTTTACCGGCGCCATGGGCACCGTGTTCTTCGTCGCCTATCTCTCGGCGCTATGCGGCAATCCCCGGCACACCGCCACCCAATACGCCCTGCTGACGGCGCTCGCCTCCACCGCGCGTACGCTGCTATCGGCGGGCACGGGCGCGCTGGCGAGCGCGCTCGGCTGGCCCCTCTTCTTCCTGCTGACGACTGTTGCCGCGCTGCCGGCGCTGGCCCTGCTGGCGATCCTGCAACGGCGCGGGCATTTCGCGGCCCTCGCTCGCGCGCGCTAACCGAGCCGTCCGCGCCGGCCTCAATGCTCGCGCAGGCCGTGGGCGACGACTTTGCGCATGACGCTGGGCAAGGCTGCACTATTGAGGGCGCGGCGCGGCACCCAACGGCAGCGCTGCGGATCGGCCCAAAACGTCAGCGCCGTCTCGTTGGGCACCACCGCGCGATAGATCATCAGCTCCAAACGGAAATGCGTGAACGTATGCGTCACCGTGCCCGGTACCGCCCACCATTGCCCATGCACGGGCGCGGCGCGCAAGGCCTGATCGAGTGGCGGCAGGGTCTCGCTCCACTCCGTCGAGGGCACCTCGAGCATGCCGCCGAGCAGCCCCGCCTCGGGGCGCCGGCGCAACAGCACGGTGCCATCCTCGCGCAAGGCGACGAAGGCCAGCCCGACGCGCAGCGGCCGATCCGCCTTGGCGGGCTTGAGGGGCAGTTGAGTGGCCAGGCCCTCGGCGAGCGCTGCGCAGGTTGTCTGCAAGGGACACACCAGGCACGACGGCCGCTTTGGCGTGCACACGCTGGCACCCAGGTCCATCAAGGCCTGGGCGAAGTCGCCGGCGCGCGCCGGCGGGGTGAGGCCGCCGGCGAGGCTGCGCAAGGTGGGCTTGCTGCCCGGCAGCGGTGCTGTGACGGCAAACAAGCGCGCCACCACGCGTTCGATGTTGCCATCGACGGGCGTTGCCGCCTCCCCGAAGGCGATCGCGGCGATGGCGGCGGCGGTATAAGGTCCAATGCCCGGCAATTTGACGAGCGCGCCGGAGGCGGTCGGAAAGCGGCCGCCGTGCACATCGGCGATGAGCTTGGCACACTTGTGCAGGTTGCGGGCGCGGCTGTAGTAGCCAAGCCCCGCCCAGGCGGCGAGGACGTCATCGAGGGGCGCTGCCGCCAGCACCGCAACGGTCGGCCAGCGCGCCAGAAAGCGCTCATAAAAGGGGATGACAGCCTTTACCGTCGTCTGCTGCAACATGATCTCGGAGAGCCAGACACGGTAAGGATCGGGCGCGCACCCCCGCGGGGTGCGCCAAGGCAGGTCGCGCCGCTCGCGGTCCCACCACTCGAGCAGCAGTGCGGCCGTATCCGGTTGCCCGCAGCTGGCGCCTGGTTGCATTTTTGCAACATTTGGCATGCGGCTTGCGCCCCCCTGCGCCCGAATCAGTCCCAGCATGGTAAGGCGTCCCCCGGTTTCCTGGAAATGCGCTGCCAGCGAGTGCGTGCCGTGACAAGCTACCCCCCGCGACGCCCCCCGGCTGTGCCCTTGCCGCGCCACAGCATTGCCTTTGCGCGCCCCGCCGCGCGCAGCCTCAAGACGGTCGGCAGCTTCCTCCCCGGCCTGACCGCCCAGGCGTTCAAAAAGTTCGGCTTCTCTACCGCGCACCTGGTCATGGATTGGCCGGCTATTGCGGGCAAGGACCTGGCCGCGGTCTCGGTGCCGGAACGCCTGAAATGGCCGCCGCGGCCTGAGGCCGAGGCGGCGGAGGCTGAACCGGTGCGGGGCCGGCGCGGGGCTACCTTGGTCTTGCGCGTGGAGGCCGCACGCGCGCTCGATATCCAATACAAGCGCCAGCAGATCCTGGAGCGCATCAACGCCTACTTCGGCTATGCCGCGGTGAGCGACTTGCGCCTTGTGCAGGCGCCGCTGCCGACGCCGGCCGGACGCGCTGGGCAACGCCGGGCTGCCCCGGCGCGGCCGGTCGTGCCCGACGTTGAGGGTATCGCCGACGGGGCTCTGCGCGAGGCGCTAACCCGGTTGGGATCGTGCCTGCACGCCCGCTAGGGGCGGCCGGGCTTCACGCTGATTTGCCTTATTTACGGTCGATCCTATGTTATCACGCGAGATCGCCGCGCGCAGGGGCGGCGAGCGACGCTGGTGCGCTCGCCCCTGTGGGCAAATGTGCCACAACACCACGGAACGTGACAGGTCAAGCGCACGCACCGGGACACGACGGGACAAGTGACGTGAGGAGCCAAGCCTTGAACGCCTTTGCGCCAACCTTGACGCGCTGCCGGCAGTTGTCCCGGCGCGACATCATGAACCTTTCGTTGGGGCTTGCTGTCGGCTCGGTGGCGGCCTCCTGGGGGCTCCCCGCCGCGGCCCAGAAGCGGGCCCAGGCACGCACCGAAGTTCCCCTCGACGAACTCATGCAGCCGGGCCCCCTGCCCGAGCTCGTTTTGGGCAATGAGGACGCCCCGATCACCGTGGTCGAGTATGCCTCCATGACCTGCGGCCATTGCGCCAATTTTCACAACAAGGTTTTCCCGACGGTCAAGGAAAAGTACGTCGACAGCGGCAAGGTGCGCTTTGTCATGCGCGAGTTTCCTCTCGACAAACTCGCCGTGGCCGCTTCGATGCTGGCGCGCTGCGCCGGCGGGGAGAAGACCTTTCCCCTCATTTCGGCGCTGTTTGCCAAGCAGGACGAATGGGCCTTCGTGCGCAGCAACCCGGTTCCGGAGCTCTTCAAGCTCGCCAAACAGGCCGGGTTCACGCAGGAAAGCTTCGACAAATGTTTGACAGATCAGAAGCTTATGGATGACATCGTCAAAATCAGATCACGCGCCGCCGATAGTTTCGGCGTTGGCTCGACGCCGACGTTCTTTATCAATGGCAAGAAAATGACGGGGGCACCGACGATCGAAGAATTCGACAAGGCGTTCGCACCGCTGCTGAAGAGCTGAGCTCGAGGCGCAATTGCCGGTACGCCGCTCGCTTACGGCCGTTACGATCGCCGCGCACCTTGCCGGTTGCAGTGGCGATGTGCCCTTGCTCGGCCAGCAACCCGCCACCGGCGCCATCGTCTCGGCGTCCCCGGTTGGCGGCGCCACCGCCGATACACCGGGCTTTGATCCCTTCCAAGCGACGGCGCCGGGTCCGGCGCCGAGCCGGCAGGTGATCAAAGATCCCCCCAGTGCCGAAATTATGCGGGCCAGCGAATTGCCCGAGATGGCGCTCGGGCGCAAGGATGCGCCCGTCACCATCGTGCAGTACGCCTCGATGACCTGCCCCTATTGCCGGCGTTTCCAGGCCGAGACCTTTCCGGTACTCAAGCAGGAATACATCGACACCGGCAAGGTGCGCTATGTATTGCGCGCCGAGTTTCCGATCGGCAAGCAGTCGGGGCTCGCGACCATCGCGCTCAGATGCGCCCCGCCGGAGAAGTATTTCATTCTCTACGACAAGCTCATGTCCCAGCAGGTCTCCTGGGTCAGCCAGGAGGTGCGCCCGGACCCAATCTTCAAGGTTGCCGCACAGGTGGGGATGACGCGCGCGCAGTTTGACAGCTGCCGCGAGAATCGCGCCATGATCGCGCAACTCAACTGGATCAAGGAGCGCGGCCGAACCCTCGGCATCATCGGGACGCCCAATTTTTTTATCCAGGGCAAATTGGTGAAGTCGGTGATCGGCATAAAAGAAATCCGCGAGATGGTGGATCCGATCCTGGCCGGCCAAGTGGCCCAATCCGGAACCACCGACGCAACTCGTTAGGCGGCGGCCCGGGCGTTGCGGAAGCGTCGCGCCGGACGGGTGTCGCGGACCAGAGGCGGCGTGTCGCGCAAGCTTTCGAGGGTGCCTCACTTCATGCATATCAACCGGCTGAGGCTATTGGGCTTCAAGTCGTTCGTGGAGCCGACCGAACTTCTCGTCGAACCAGGCTTGACCGGGGTCGTCGGGCCCAACGGCTGTGGCAAGTCCAACCTGCTCGAGGCGCTGCGCTGGGTGATGGGCGAAAGCTCCCACAAGAGCATGCGCGCGGCGGCGATGGACGATGTGATCTTTTCCGGTACCGCCGATCGGCCGCCGCGCAATACCGCGGAGGTGACGATCTTTTTCGACGGCAGCGGCGGCAAGCTGCCGGCGGAGTTCGCGACCGGCGAGACCATTGAAGTGACGCGCCGCATCGAACGCGAAGCGGGTTCCGCCTATCGCATCAATGGTCGCGAGGCGAGAGCGCGCGACGTGCGCATCCTGTTTGAGGATGCGGCGACCGGCGCCCGTTCGCCGGCGCTGGTGCGGCAGGGACAGATCGGCGAACTCGTCAACGCCAAGCCGGAGCAGCGCCGGCGCATTCTCGAGGACGCCGCGGGCATCGCTGGCCTGCACACGCGTCGGCACGAAGCGGAGTTGCGCCTCAAGGCGGCGGACGGCAATCTGGCGCGCATCAATGATATTTTGGGCCAGCTCAATTCACAAATCGAGAGCCTGAAACGCCAGGCGCGGCAGGCCCGACGCTATAAGGATCTGTCCGCCGAAATCCGCAAGGGCGACGCGCTGGTCTTGCATCTCACTTGGCAGGATGCGCAAAACCAGGTCGGCGCCGGGGAGACCAATCTGGCTGGGGCGCTGGAAAAATTGGCGCTGGCAACGGAGCTCGAAGCCAGGGGGCTCAGGGCCGAGGCCGACGCCGCCGCCCGTCTGCAACCGCTGCGTGACACGGAGGCGGCCAAGGGCGCGGTGCTGCACCGCTTCAAGGTCGAGCAGGACAATCTGGAGCGCGAGGCCCAGCGCACTGCCGATCGCTGCAAGGAGCTCGAGGCCCGCGCCGAGCAGCTCGGCCACGATTTGGAGCGCGAACAGGTCTTGCGCCGGGAGGCCCAAGAGACGTTGGCGCGGCTCGAGGCAGAGGCCCGGTCGCTCGCCGGCACGGCGGCGCTCGCCGCGGATTTCGAGCAAAAGGCGCTTGAGATCTACGAAGCGGGCGATGCCAAGCTCAAAGCCGCCGAGGTGCGGCTGCAGCAGTTGACGACGGCCGCCGCCGAGGCGCGTGCCCGCCGCCAGAGCATCGAAGGCCAACGCAAGGAGCGCCAAGAGCAGATCGAGAAGCTCAACCGCCAGCTGTTGGCGCTCGAGGCGCAGACCCGCGAGATCGTCGGCCGCGCGCCGGATGCCTCAAAGCTCAAGGTGACGGCGGAGGCTGGCCAGCGGCTCATGACCGAAATCGCCGTGATCGAGGCGCAGGCGCTGGCCGCCGAGGAGGCGGCCCAGGCCGCCGCGCTCGAGGCGGAGGCCAAAGGCACTGCGGCCAACGAGGCCGACCTCGCCGCCGGCAAATTGAAGACCGAGGTCGAGACCCTCAAAAAGCTCTTGAAGCCGTCGGGCGACGGCGGCTTGCCGCCGATCCTCGACCAGATCCGCGTCGCGCCGGGCTACGAGATGGCGCTGGCAGCGGCGCTCGGCGACGATCTTGAAGCTCCAGCGGTGGAAGAGGCGGCCTTGCACTGGCGTCTCAACCCGCCGGCCGAGCGCGAGCCGAGCCTGCCCGCCGCGGCCGAACCGCTGAGCGCCTATGTGACGGCGCCGCCGCAGCTGGCGCGGCGGCTCGCCCAGATCGGTCTGGTGGCGCAAGGCGACGGCGGCAGGCTGTTAAGCCAGCTCAGGGCCGGGCAGCGGCTGGTCTCGCGCGAGGGGGACCTATGGCGCTGGGACGGCTACGTGGCGGCAGCGCAGGGCACCACCGCTGCCGCCAGCCGCCTGGCCGAGCGCAGCCGCCTCGGCGTGCTGGAAAAGGAGGAGGCAAACCAGCGCCATAGCGCGCAGACCGCGCGTGCCGCCGCCGCGGCGGCCGACGCGCGCCATCGCCGCGCCCAAGCGGAGGAACGCCGCCTGCGCCAGCTTTGGCGGGAGACCCAGGGCAAGCTTGCCGAGACGCGCGAGGTGCTGACCAGTTTGGAGCGGCAGGCGCGCGAGACCGAGGCCAAGCTTGCCGCCGTCACGGCGGCCAGGCAGAAGAGCTGCGAGGCCCTGGCCGAAGCGCAGGATCTGTTGGCCAAGACCGAAGGCCTGCTGCCGGCGCTGGAGGGCATTGAAGCTCTCGAGGCCGAACTGGCCGGGGCGCAGGCAGAGACCAGCGCGCTGCGCAGCCGCGTGGCAGAGACCAAAACCGAGCTCGTCACGCTCGAGCGCGAGCATCGCTCCCGGGTCGAGCGGCAGAAGGCCATCACGGCGGAAGCCGAGCGCAACGTTGCCCGCATTGCCAGCGCCGACGAGCAAATCGGGGCCCTCGAAGAGCGCGCCGGTGCCACGCAGGCCGAGCTCGCGCGGCTGGCCGACATACCGCAAATGGTCGAGCAGCAGCGCCAGACGCTGATGAGCGAGTTGGCCGCGGCCGATCGTGACCGGCGCACCGCTGCCGACGCGCTCGCCGCAGCCGACAACGCCCATCGGTTGGCGGCGCAGGAGCTGCGCGCAGCGCAAACGGCCGTCGCCGATGAGCGCGAGCGGCGGGCGCGCAACGAGGCGCATCTGGAGAACGCACGCCAGCGTCGCGCCGAGGAGGCACGCAAGATCCGCGAGCAATTGGGTTGCTCGCCCGAGGACTGTCTGGCGCTCGCCGGCGTGGCGCCAGCAACCTCGCTGCCGACGCTGGAGGCCGCCGTCGGCGGGCTCAACCGCCTGAAGGCGGAGCGTGAGCGGCTGGGTGGGGTCAATCTGCAGGCCGACGACGACCTTGCCGGCCTCAGCCAGCAGTTCGAGAGCTTGGACAGGGAAAAGTGTGACGTCGAAGAGGCGATCGCCAAGTTGCGTTCGGGAATTGCCCAAATCAACAACGAAGGCCGGACGCGGCTGCAGGCGGCCTTCGACGCCGTCAATGGCCACTTCAAGCAACTTTTCATGACCCTGTTCGGCGGCGGCGAGGCCCGGCTGGAGATGATCGATGCCGAGGATCCGCTCGATGGCGGCCTGGAAATTATCGCCAAACCTCCGGGCAAGAAGCCCGCAACCTTATCGCTGCTCTCCGGTGGCGAGCAGTCGCTGACGGCGATGGCCCTGATTTTCGCGGTGTTCCTGACCAACCCATCGCCGATTTGTGTGCTCGACGAGGTCGACGCGCCGCTCGATGACGCCAACGTCGACCGCTTCTGCACCCTGTTGGAGAAGATGGCGGCCGATACGGCGACGCGCTTCCTGGTGATCACGCATCATCCAATGACCATGTCGCGCATGAACCGCCTGTTTGGCGTGACCATGGTGGAAAAGGGCATAAGCCAGCTGGTGTCCGTCGACCTCGAGACGGCGCAGAAGTTCGTGGTGGCCGCCTGAGGCGGCGCCGGGAGATCTGACCCCAGCATGGACGTGCTCCTCGACCTCGACGGCACCCTGATCGATCCAAGCGCCGGTCTAATCGCCTCGATCCAGTATGCCCTCGACCGGCTCGGCCAGCCGGTGCCGCCGGCCGCCGACCTGGTCTGGATGATCGGGCCGCCCCTGCGCGCCTCCTTCCCGAAGCTGCTGGGCGGGACGCATGCGACGGAGGCGGCCATCGCCCACTACCGCGAGCACTATTGCAACCGCGGCATGTACGATGCAGTTGTGTATGCGGGCATTCCCGAGGCTCTCGGTCGTTTGCAGGCGGCCGGCTGCCGCTTGATCGTGGCGACGGCCAAACCGCATCACTTTGCCCGTCCGATCCTGGAGCACTTTGCGCTGGCACCCCGCTTTGCCGCCATTCACGGCCCCGAACTCGATGGCAGGCTGGATGCCAAAGCCGATTTGCTCGCCCACATTGTGGCCGAGCACAACCTTGAGGTGGGGACCGCGGTCATGGTGGGCGACCGCGCCTTCGACGTGCGTGCGGCCAACGCGAACGGCATCGCCAGCATCGGCGCGGCCTGGGGCTATGGCAGCCGTGCCGAACTGGCAGCCGCGGGTGCAACGGCCATTTGCGCTGCGCCCGACGCCCTGGCGCCGCTGGTTTTGGCCGTGGCCGGCCGCGGCCGCTGAGGCCCGCCCCCTGTCCCGCGCGGTCGAATTGTCGCATCGGCGCGCTCGTGCGGCCCGCCCCACGCAGCGGCCGCCGCCATATTCTTGACACTCGGGGGAAGCGCTGCTTTAAGGTGCGCGCGCTTTGATGGGCCGCCGGGGGGAGTCGGGCCGCCTCCCACCGAGGACGTAATCCTCATGCCAGATCCAGCGGATCGTCGAGGTCCTGGTGAACACCAGATGAGCCCCGAGGAGGCAGCTGCGTTCGAAGGCAGGGTAGCCGAGCTCGGCGACAGGCTCGGCAGGGTCAAGGCGCAACGGGATGCCGACGCGCATGCCGATCTCGATGCTGAAATGCGCGGCCGCGGCATGGCCCATGGCATGCGCATGGCCGCGGAGATGGTCGCTGCGGTCGTGGTCGGGGGTGGCATTGGCTGGGGTTTGGATTGGTGGCTCGGCAGCAAGCCCTGGCTGTTCCTGCTCTTCTTCCTGTTGGGGTTTGCGGCCGGCGTCCTCAATGTGGTGAGAGGCTACGAGCGCATGCAGAGGGAATTCATGGTGCGCACCGGTGGCCGCATTGGCCAGAGCGTGCCCGACGACGAGGACTGAGGAGCTTAGCGTGGCAGCGCCGAATGCGGGAACGCAGGGCACGGGAATGCCCGACCCGATCCACCAGTTCGAGATCCATCGCATCATTCCTATCAAGATATTTGGTTGGGATGCCTCCTTCACCAATGCGTCCTTGTTCATGCTGCTGGCGGTCGTCCTGATCGCGGGCTTTTTCGTTGTCTCCATGCAGACGCGCTCGCTGGTGCCGAGCCGATTGCAGTCGCTGGCCGAGGTCAGCTACGAGTTCGTGGCCAACATGCTGCGCGAGAGCGTCGGTCACGGCGGCATGAAGTATTTTCCCTTCGTGTTTACCATCTTCATCTTCGTGTTCACGGCCAACACCTTGGGCCTGATCCCCGGCTTCTTTACCGTCACCAGCCACATCGTGGTGACCGCGGCGCTGGCCGCCATGGTCTTTGTCACGGTGCTGATCGTCGGCTTCGCCAAGAATGGCGTCAAGTTCCTGAAGCTGTTCGTGCCGCAGGGTGTGCCGATCCTGATCTTGTAGCTGGTCGTGTTGATCGAGATC
>Ga0134122_10001320_pt1 | contig 17772 bp, 16 predicted proteins | sample KB302_FD_96461 | JGI IMG/M metagenome (GOLD analysis project Ga0134122, IMG submission 96461) | Terrestrial soil microbial communities without Nitrogen fertilizer from Kellogg Biological Station, Michigan, USA - KB3-0-2 | ecosystem: Environmental > Terrestrial > Soil > Unclassified ... | reverse complement strand
GCTGACGGTCAGTCGATCATGGGGCCAGGCTACTTCGTCAAGGACCCGATCTCGGCGATCTCGTTCGGCATGGCGCTGATGTTCGGTACGGCCGGCTTGCCACATATCTTAATGCGTTTTTTCACGGTACCGAGTGCCAAGGAAGCGCGCAAGTCGGTGATGTGGGCCACCGGATGGATCGGCTATTTCTACCTGCTGACCTTCATCATCGGTTTTGGCGCCATCACCTTCGTGTTGACCAACCCGGAGTTCCTCGATGCCAACGGTGCCCTCAAGGGCGGCAGCAACATGGCGGCGGTGCACCTGGCTAACGCGGTAGGTGGCAACGTGTTTCTCGGCTTCATCTCTGCCGTGGCATTCGCAACCATCCTGGCAGTCGTTGCCGGTCTCACCTTATCCGGAGCGTCAGCCGTGTCACACGACCTGTATGCAACGTCGATCAAAGACGGCAAGGCCGACGGCGTTTCCGAATTGCGCGTTTCGCGCATGACCACGGTGGCGCTGGGAATCCTGGCCGTATTTCTGGGGATCGTATTCGAGAAACAGAACGTGGCGTTCATGGTGTCCCTGGCTTTCGCGATCGCGGCGTCGGCCAACTTCCCGGTGTTGTTCATGTCAGTGTTGTGGAAGGACTGTACGACCCGTGGTGCAGTCATCGGCGGTTTTCTCGGGCTGATCTCATCGCTGCTGCTCACAATCCTGTCGCCTTCGGTATGGGAAGCCACCCTGGGCTATCCGAAAGGCAGCGCGTTGTTCCCGTACACCTCGCCGGCGCTGTTCTCGATGACGATCGGCGTCGTAGGCATCTGGTTGTTCTCGATCCTTGACCGAAGCAGCCAGGCGACAAAGGACCGTGGCGGCTTTCTGGCACAACAGGTGAGGTCGGAGACCGGCATTGGCGCCTCAACCACCTCCGGGCACTGAATTTAGCCCGCATTATTCACGAACACTTCTGCTACAATCACCGATCCGCTGCTACGACGAGCCTTCGGCTGGCGGGCTCGCCCCTCGGACCTTCAACATACTATTCGGGAACATGCTCCATCGTCCTAGAGGGTGCCTGTCCCCGTTCGGACGGCGAAGCGGTCGTATACGAGACAAGTGCTCAAAGAGGCAGGGGTGATGAAGATCCGGAGAGGCTCGGAAGTGAGGGTGACGAAGGGTGGATACTCCTGGAGTCGTCATCATGCGTTGGATAGAGACTGCTTCTGGTTCCATACTGTTGGCCGCGTGCGACTCTAAAACGCGACCGATGGTCGCATGCCGTCGCGCAGCGGCACTCTTTTGGCTGTTATCTCCCCGCTCCGCTATGACGACTCCCTCCATATCCATCCCTTCCACCCCTGTGAAGAAGGGAAGGGTGAGAACGGCTGAGGGTGCCAATGACAATCAGCCTCGCATTCGGTTCGGACATTGACAAGCTCGCGCTGCCTGAGGACAATTTCTCTGCTCTTCAACGTCTTCGGATTGAGGCACTCTCAGTCAAGCCGTTAGACAGAAAATATTTCTCCCATCGATCAATACATAACCTATTTCGAATTGTAGGAGGCTCATGCAAACAATCGCCCTGCTTACCATCTCCAACATTTTTATGACCATTGCCTGGTATGGACATCTCAAGTACAAGGATTCGCCGCTGTGGATTGTTATCCTTGCTAGCTGGGGGATTGCCTTCGTCGAGTATTGTTTCCAAGTGCCGGCGAATCGCATCGGACATTACCAATTCAGCGCTGCCCAATTGAAAACGATCCAGGAAGTGATTACCCTTGTCGTGTTTTGCGTCTTCTCGGTGGTCTACCTGAAGGAAGAACTGAAATGGAATTATATTGCCGGTTTTGCCATGATGGTCGGGGCGGTCTTCGTCATCTTCAAAGAATGGTGAAGGGGGAGGGTAGCCTGCTGCTCTCCTGTGCTCGCTCAACGAGCGGCCTAAGAAGGATAGAAGGGAGCCCCCAGACAACCCTTCTTGCTCGCAGAACGCGCACGATGAAACTGTGCTCGTTCGATGCGCGCAGTGAAGGGCAGTCCGGCGACTCCCTTGAGAGAGAAAGTGTGATGGTCCAGAGGACCTAGCAAGAGGCCCTCGCCCAGGCTACTGGCACGTCTCGGCATGCCGGTGAGGGGGGCGGGTGAGAAAGTCGCGCGCGGTGAAGAACAGGCAGGTTGCTCCCTTGCGAGAGTGGAGGCAAGAAAAGGAAACACATCATGGCATCGAAGACGAAGGACTCAGTCAAATCAAAGGAACCGACAAAGACAGCTGCTCCGACCATTAAGGAAGGTGCGGCCGAGGATTTCGAAAAGCTCGGTGTATTTTATCTTGGCCGACCCTACGATTTAGCGGCCAGACAGCCAAAGCCGGGCTGGCTGCTGTACGATTCAAAAGATTTAGTGACCCATGCGGTCTGCGTCGGTATGACCGGCAGTGGCAAGACTGGTCTCTGCCTCTCACTTCTCGAGGAGGCGGCAATCGATACCATTCCCGCCATCATTATCGATCCCAAGGGCGACCTCGGGAACTTGATGCTGACCTTCCCGAGCCTGAAGGGCGAGGACTTTCAACCCTGGATCAATGAGGACGATGCTCGCAAGAAGGGATTGTCGCCAGGCGAATATGCGAAGTCGCAGGCTGAACTGTGGACAAAGGGATTGGGAAACTGGCAGCAGGATGGCGCGCGGATTCAGCGATTGCGTGACGCAGCCGAGGTCGCCATTTATACGCCGGGCAGCAATGCAGGTTTGGCCGTTTCTATCTTGAAATCGTTTGCCGCACCGGCCGTCGATGTTCGCGAGGACAGTGAGCTCTTCCGTGAGCACATCAGCACCACCGTGACCAGCCTGCTCGGCCTGCTCGGCATTGACGCAGATCCGATTCAAAGCCGCGAGCATATCCTGCTCTCGACGATTTTCAATCACACGTGGATGAAAGAGGAAGATCTCGACCTCGCCACGCTCATTCACGCGATCCAATCGCCGCCAGGTTCCAAGATCGGTGTCATGGATGTGGATTCGTTCTTCCCATCGAAAGACCGGTTTGCATTGGCGATGCGATTGAACAATTTGCTTGCCGCGCCCGGGTTCCAGTCTTGGCTTGAGGGCGAAGCGTTGGACATCCAACAGCTGCTCTATACCTCAGCCGGGAAACCTCGCCTGGCGATCTTTTCTATCGCGCATCTCAACGACGCCGAACGTATGTTCTTCGTGACCTTGCTGTTGAGCCAGATGGTCGGCTGGATGAGGGCACAATCAGGGACGACAAGCCTGCGGGCTCTCCTCTATATGGACGAGATTTTTGGCTACTTCCCTCCGGTGGCCAACCCGCCGTCCAAGTTGCCGCTCATGACACTCCTCAAACAGGCCCGCGCCTTTGGACTCGGTGTCGTACTGGCCACACAGAATCCGGTCGATCTTGATTACAAAGGACTCTCCAATACCGGCACCTGGTTCATCGGTCGACTGCAAACGGAACGCGACAAGGCGCGGGTACTCGAAGGGCTGGAAGGAGCCTCGTCCAGTGCCGGGAAGAGGTTCGACAGGGGTCGGATGGAACAGACTCTGGCGGGCCTAGGCGCTAGAATTTTCTTGATGAACAACGTGCATGAAGACGAGCCGATCGTGTTCGAAACCCGCTGGTGCCTGTCCTATCTTCGCGGACCCCTTACGAGAGCGCAAATCAAGGTACTCATGGACCCAGTAAGACGTGAGGGGGTGGGGTCAAGGGCTGAGGCAAAAGAGAAGACGGCTTCTTCGGCTAGTGCCTCACGTCTCACGCCTCACGCCTCACGCCCGATATTGCCTCCGGATGTGCCGCAGCACTTTGTGCCGCTTCGGAGCTCCAAGCCTGACGGCAGCGAGCTGGTCTATGCGCCGATGCTGCTGGGGTCTTCTCAGGTCCGCTTCTCGGATACGAAAAGCGGTCTCGACATGATGCAGGATGTGACGGTGCTCACGCCCCTGACCGAGGGGGCTGTGGCAGTCGATTGGGGCCATGCCACCATCGCGGGTTTCGCCGTGGAAGACCTCGAGCCCGCGTCTGAACCCGACGCGCAGTTTCTTCCAGTTCCCTCTAGCGCCGGGAAGGCCAAGAGTTACGCCGATTGGAGTAAGGATTTTGGCGGTTGGCTCTTCCGCACACAGAAAGTGGAGTTGCTCAAGAGTCCGAGTACGAATGAGATTTCCAAGGCGGGAGAATCGGAGCGGGACTTCCGCGTGAGGCTCCAACAAACCGGTCGTGAGGAGCGGGACAAGGGGGCGCAGACACTTCGTCACAAATACGCGACGAAGATTACCACGCTTCAGGATCGCATCAGGCGAGCAGAACAAGCAAAAGACCGGCAGCAGGCAGAGTCGCGCTCCAGCCAAGTACAGGCAGCCATTTCGGTGGGGGCCTCGATCCTGGGAGCCTTTCTCGGTCGCAAGACAATCAGTGCGTCGAACATTGGTCGCGCCACCACCGCGATTCGAGGAGCCGGTCGCGCGATCAAGGAATCCCAAGATGTCGGCCAGGCCGAAGAAAATGTCGCAGCGCTTCGGCAACAGCTGGCAGACCTTGAATCCCAGTTCAAATCCGAAAGCGAGATGCTCGCAGAATCCACTGATCCATTGAACGAGGAGCTCGCTTCGATTGCCATCAAACCAGCCAAAGCCAACATTGCCGTCAAACTCGTCGCCCTTGCCTGGATCCCCTATTGGAAGGACAACCGAGGTATACTCACACCGGCTTGGCAATAGGCAGGAGTCGGTTACTTCACGGTTGGCTCATTCTGATTACGGGGGGTGCCGGCTGTCTGCCCTGTGATAACCTGGAAATAGCAGAAGCCTTCATGCTCAATGAGTTTTTTCACAATCACTCCCGCGGCTGTTTCCAAGGTGGCAGCAAGGGTCTCGTTCTGGGTGCCCAAGACACTTCCTCCACGGACCGTTTTTCCGACGATCGATACGACGGCAGCTTCTGCGCGCAACGAGTCACGCGTCACTCGCGCCAAAGCCTCTACGGGGATTGCGGGATGATCGGCATCGAATTCAGGATAGGAGGACTCCTGGGAGCTCGGTGCCACCCGCAATGCGGTCGCTCCATGTACGGCCGGTACTCGAAAGGCCGTGTCGAAGAATGCCTCCAGGAAAATGCGCGTGAGATCGGCGCTCACACGTTGAGAGTCGACCATGGAAGCCGAGGCGCGAACTGGACTGGAAGAGCTCATTTCTATGTCAGCTGAGATACCAGGGAACAGAAAGGCATTGCCGCTTCGATCGACGAACCCTTGCGAGGTGACCTTGAGGACCCCCCGAAGGCCTGTTCCGATGGAATCAGATCTTGTCCTGTAGCTGAGATCGCCAAAATAGGCTTTGTTGTATGCCAGCAACAAGCGAGCGAAGCGAGAAGAATCTCCTTCAAATTGATCCTCATCCATCCCGATACGCTCATGCCACTGCCTGGCGGCTTCAGCAATCTGCTTGAGCTTGTCCAGATCGATACGCGCAGTCGTGTCGGTATCAATCTCATCAAAAACCTCAGCGAGAATGGAGAGGGAGCCTCCCCTCTCTGGATGCTGGCGACGAATCGCTTCGATGACCGCTGTAAGAGGCCTGACGCTCAGCGCCTGACTCTTCTGGCTTTGGAGGGGTGAAAATTCTGACAAGGTTCCGGCACCACGTCGTTCGTTCGATGGTTCGTCGTGGGCCTGCCCAGTGCAAGCCAAGAATTTGTCCGCGAGATCTTGTTTATTGGCCAACCTCTGGTGAAATTCCCCGCGATGGAGATATAGCTGATCTCGCAGTTGCAGAGCCGATGAATTGCAGCCAACTTGCATGAGCAGGATGCCCAGCAAGGCAATCGGGGCATAACATAATCGTTTCATTCTTACCGCGTGTGAGGGTCCGGCAGATAGGCTGATGAACCCCTGGGCATGGCAGTTAAGTCAGTGCTTCTTGTCTTTCTGCATAATCTTATCGGTCCATGCGAGGAGGATAGCGGAGCCGAGAAAGGTCAGATGGATAAAGATCTTCCACTTGATGTGCTCGGGGTTTTCATTCTCGATGTCGACGAACGACTTGAGAAGATGAATGCTGGAGATACCGATCAACGACGCTGCGAGTTTGATCTTGATAGTGCCGGGGTCGATGTGGGTCAACCAGTCTGGTCGATCTGCATGACCCTCCAGATCTAATTTGCTCACAAATGTGGCGTAGCCTCCGATGATCACCATCGTGAGCAAGTTCGCCACCATCGTGACGTCAATCAGCCCCAGAATACCCAGCATGAAGGCGGTCTCTTTTTGCTGATCGATATGGCGGACCATCTCCCATAGTTCAACAAGAAATTTGTATGCGTAGAGCAGCTCAGCCACGATGAGGCCGCCATAGAGGGGAGCCTGAATCCACCGGCTGGCGAATACGATTGTTTCAAATACATGCTCAACGCGGCTGCCGGGAGAAGGAGGACGCTTTATTGCGGCGGGTTCTATAAGATCGGAATGACTCACAGGCCGTTATCCTAGTCGGCGAGGAAGTGAGCTGTCAATTCGAACGACCCTGTCGTTCGGTAAGCCTGAAACGTCCGAATCCTGAAACGAACGACGCTTCACGGGTGTCGAGACAGACTCCGAGCAGGCTGCGGAAAAACTAGAATGAAACCAGCCGAACTTTTATAGCCTGTTTATCTGGGATAGAAGAGAAACGCAGGATGCTCAAAAAGGCCGTCCGGCAAGCCCGCAGCGAGCGAAGAGGCGAGGCGTACCCTTGCGGTACGTTGAGCCTCTGAGCGATGCGAGAACGACGCCGGCGGACTTTTTCAGCAGCCTGTTAGTCCACCAGGTGATGGTCGAGCGCATAGCGGATCAATTCGGCGGTGGTCGTGAGTTGCAACTTGTCCAAGAGACGGGCTCGATAGGTGCTCACGGTCTTGATGCTGAGAGTCAGGAACTGCGCGATGTGTTTAATTGGCCGGCCCTGGGCTAACAATACAAGAACCTCGCGCTCTCGCTTGGACAATGTGTGATGTTCAGGACCGGAGGGACTCTCACTCAAATTACTGGCCAACTGCCCTCCAATGGAAGCGGGGACATACCTCCTGCCACTCAACACCTGCTTGACTGCTCTGGCCAGCTCTTCTGGCGCGGTGTTTTTTGTGAGATAGGCCATAGCCCCTGCCCGGAGCGCACGAACTGCATATTGCTCTTCGGAATGCAGGCTTAAGACCATCAGTGGGAGTTGGGGCATTGTCGTATGTAACTCATACAGGAGCTCTAACCCGTTCTGGTCAGGAAGGCTGATATCCACGATGATCAGATCCCAGGACTCTTTCCGCGCTGCGGCAATCCCCTTCGCACCGGTATTGGCTTCCCCAACCTCGACGTAGAGGAAATGTTCTTCAAGGATCTGTTTCACACCCCGACGCACGACCTCATGATCGTCGATGATCAGAATTTTTACCAAGTCTGTCGCAATCATGGGACGGAGCCCTCCGCGACGGGCCCGTCGGCCAGAGCCTTTGGACGGCGTGCCGGCACAGAGGCACGGGCTGTGGTTCCGACCCCCAGCGCACCTCCGATTGAAAAGTGGCCGCCCAGGAGCGATACTCGTTCCTGCATCCCTCGAAGCCCAAAGGAATCGGGCTTACTCCTCCGCTCGCAGGCAATGCCCTTTCCGTTGTCCGCCACTTCCATTGTCACCCTGCCGTCACCCTGATACAGCCGTATTCGTACCAGCGAAGCGGCAGCATGGCGCATCACATTGGTCAACGATTCCTGTGCGACTCGAAACAACGCGACAGACGTTTCTGAGGGCAGCTCCATGGATGCCACTTCAGGGGCCACGTCTACCAGGCATCGCGCGCCCGTGCGATACTGGAATGTCGTTGCGAGGGATTCCAATGCCGGGACCAGTCCAAGGTCGTCCAGCATGGCAGGGTGCAGGTCTGCTACTGTCGTACGGAGGGACTCCAACAATGTGTCGATCGATCCTGACATGGCCTGGACTTTGCTCACTAGCTCCCTGCTGCCGGTTGGAGCAGGTAACAGCGACAATTGTTTGCTGAACCGCGCAAGGTCGAATTTCAGACCGGTCAAGGCCTGTCCAAACTCGTCGTGTAACTCCCGTGCGATCCTGCCCCGCTCCTCGCCAGCAACCTTCTCAGCCCTGCGAGCCTCTGTCAGGATCTGAGCATGGGCCAGCCGGAGCTCTTCCTCAATCTGGGTATCGGAAACGAGGAGGGTCCCGATCGCCATGAGGCCAATGAGGTTTCCATGAGTCCCCAGCACCCGCGAGAGATCCCAAGAAAGCATCGCCTGTGATCCAGTACGTGTCCGGAGAGGGACCTCAAGACCCCTTATCTCCTCCCCTTGAGTAACCTGCCCGAGTGTTATCCGAAAAGAGGCACGCGTCTCCTTCGAGAGACAGAGTCCCGCAAAGTTCCGACCCAGTACTTCATCGGCCATCCAGCCGGATGCTGCTTCAGCCGAGCGGTTCCACCCCAGAATGATTGAGTCAGGCGAGAGAAGCAGGATCGCGCTACCGGACAACTCCAGCAATGTGCGATAGCACTGTTCAATGGGCTCCCCCTGGTGGTTGCCCCTGCCAACCCCCCGTCTGGAAGCCTTCGAAGATAATGCCGTACCACGTTGAGTGCGTTGTCGGTTCATGTCGTCGCCAGTACCGGCTCAAGATAGACATCAATGGTGATACATGTGCCTCGACCGAGGGTGGATTTGATGTTCAGCCGACCACCGATCTTTCGAACTCGAGCTTCCATCTGCGCAATCCCGATGCCTTTCGGCTGTCCCTGAGCGATGGCAAAGCCTGATCCGTTGTCGCAGATGCGAAGCCGTACCCGGGAACCGATGTGCCGAAGGGCAATCACGATCTGTGTCGCGTGGGCATGGCGTACACAATTATTCAAAGCCTCCCTGGCAATCGCAACGAGTTCACGCGCTTCTTCGCCGGTCAGGATTTCTGCTGCTGCAGGGGCAACCGTCACACGAATCCGTAATCCACCCATCTGTTCATAAGTCTGGGCAAGGGCTTGTAACTCGGAGACTAGCCGAAAGGGATCGATGTTGTCGGATTCCACGCTCAGAATCATGCGTCGGATGTCTCGAATAAGCCGGTTGAGTTGGTCGGTCGCCTGACCGTTGGAACGCGGCAGAGCAGGCGGGATACCCCTGTGCAACTCAGGGGATTGTGCAAGGCTCAACTCGATCGCATAGAGGGCTTGCAGCACAGAGTCGTGCAGTTCCCTTCCTATGCGACTGCGATCGTGCAACAGCGCGGTCAGACGTTGTTCGGATGCGTTGAGGGCAGAGGCGAGACTGCCTCCGACCTGTTCCCGCAGCAGGTAAGGAAGAGACTCGGATGTGTCCCAGGGAATTCCATGAGTGAGAGCCGCACGTGGCTGTGGCGGTTTTCCGGAGGATTGCCTAAACCCGTCGAGAATTTGAAAGCCCTGCCGGTTTTTCATTAGTTAGAAGACCCTCTCCAAGTTTCATGCTACGAAACTGTAACGGAGCTGCTTCTCGTAGAGACTCCTCGGTTCGACAAGCTACTTGTACGCAACTGCTTGTAATTGGTCACCTGGCGGAACCGCCAGGTGACGAAATACGTAGAACATGAAAAACAATGTCCGCGGAAGTGACAGGACTTTTCATGGGCTTTACGAAAGGAGACGGCTGATGCACGCAGTGAATGATGTCGAATTCAGTGAAAATGGTTTTGTTGTTAAGACCCTGCATGGGGAGCAGCTCACTCAATCATATCGACTCCGGCATAAGGTGTTTGCTGAATCACTGAAGTGGGTTCCCGAAACAGATGATCGGCAGGAAATCGATCTGTACGATTTGTGGGGGACAACCGTTGGGCTGATCAGAGATGACGGAACGGTCGTTGGAGCAGCGCGACTCCTTCCCTCTTCCGGGCAGTTCATGCTCGAGAAAGAGTTTGGCGCCTTGCTTCCAACCGGCTACCAACTCAGAAAAAATTCAGATACCGCCGAGATCACCAGGCTTGCGATTGATCCTGAAATCCGCGACAAAGGACTTTCATCCAAGATGATGCTGGTGCTATTGAAAGGCGTCTATCAATGGGCGGTGGCGAACGACATTCGGTATTACTATCTTGAGGTCGAACACCGGTTCTTTCGGACGCTTCGGGCGCTCGGATTCCCTTGTGAAATGATCGGAGAGCCGGTGGTGCTTCCCCCCGCCGGAGCCAGTTCCGTAGCAGCGCTGTACGACATGGTTCGATTTGACGAAGAGAATGCGGTCAGGAAACCACGATTGCTGAACTGGATCTCCTCTATCGAGACGTTACAGGGAGAGTTGATAGTGGGACGGACATCGACGTACTCGAACTGCCAGCGGTTAGGGCTAGTAGGAGCAGAGGCGTAACGGAAGGCCCGCGGAGATCAAACAAGCCTCCTGTGGTTACACCACGTTCGGCAAGCCATGTTCAATGGCGGTCGCAACCGCATGGGATCGCGAGGTGACATCCAACTTTGCGAAGATGCTCTCTACGTGGAAACGAATGGTCCGTTCAGTCACGTTCATGATTTTGGCGATCTCCCAATTCGTCTTGCCCTGCCTGACCCAGTTGAGGATCGTCATTTCACGCAATGTGAGTTCTCTGACACAGGGAGCAACGGCTTGCGAACTCTTTGGAGCAGTGCGCAAGAGAGCAAGATGGACGTGGTATCCAAAGTACTCGACGAGCGGCATGTACCGTTTCGCATCCACACGTTCAGCTGAAGCAAATGAGCAGAAGGTTCCGTATCCACAGGCCGTATCTGTTGATCCGGTTGTGATGCCATCCCCCAAACCGAACTCCTTCGCCGCTTCCATGAATTCTCGCTGTTTGTCCGAGCTCGCCACCTTATAGGTAGATGCCCAATGTTGAGTCCCCGGTTTCTTCAAAGCTGTCTGGAGGACCGGATCGACCTCAAAATACCCCCTCTGCCAATAGAGGCGAATCCATTCTTCCGGATAGCTGACATTGAGGACATTGGTAAAGCCCTCAAATGCCCCCGCGCGGCTGAGTTTTGCGAGCCCACCGATCACCCGGGTAAAGGGAAACAGAGTTTGGAAGCGTGTGAGCACATCTTTGACATCTTCGACGCTTTCTGATTGCGCCGCAAAGTGCAGTACTTCTATAAAATTCTCACACTCTGGTTTGGTGAGCTGGGTAAAGAGCGCTTTGGGAAAGGGCCGCTTGTTCTGGAGGTGTGCCATAGATTGCCTTCCTTATAGTACTAAAGTCTTGAAAGGCTACCATAAGACAAGCCGGTTTGGCGATAAGGCATTATAGCCCTAGCGCGTTTGTGGTCAATTCAGCTATATACGCAAGAAACATCGGAAAGTTCCGTTGCCGTGAGGAACATATACTCATTGGGCTGTCAGATAAAAGAGGACAAAGGGTAGGAAGATGGCATGAGAGGTCGACAATCCGTTTTGGCTCTGCTGCTGTTTTTTATCCTCTACCCGCAGCTTGGACATGCGCAGGGGGTTCGGTTTCAGCCACAGGGCGCAACGGCGGCCGGGCAGGGGAATGCTTTTAGTGCCCAGGCTGATGATCCTTCCGCAATTCATTACAACCCAGCCGGACTCAGCCAAGTGAATGGAATCCAAGTGCTCAGCGGAACGACCCTGGTTGGGGGGTCCGTCAAGTATACCAGCCCGACCGGAGTAGACAGTCGGGGAGATTTTGGAGGAACTATTGCCAATCCCCCACCGAGCTATTCCTATGTGAGTGCGAACCTAGGATCTCTGGGATTGAACAGCTTGTCCAACGTGACGGTCGGACTCGGTCTCAACTCGCCATTCGGATTGAACATCCGTTATCCAGTGGATGGCCCCTTCAATACTGTCGTCACCTCTGCAGCGCTTCCGCTCATCGCTATCAAACCGACTCTCGCTTATAAACTGAATGATCAGTTGGCGTTTGGAGCGAGCGCGGATATCTATACTTTCGCAAGTTTTCTGGGACAGGGACATGCCGAACAGAAGCAAGTGCAAGGTGGTGCTTTTATTGAAGCCAACGGCAAAGGCACAGGAGCCGGCGCAACGTTCAGCCTGCTCTATACGCCCCTGAGAAATAGTGATGGCAAACCGATCGCCTCTATCGGCCTGATTTATCGTACCCAAGCAGTCGTGCCATTGGATGGATCGTTGCTGGTCAACGGGGCGAAGGTGGCAGATGCGTCCACCAGCCTTGTGCTTCCTCAGATCTATACAGGAGCCATTGCCGTCTGGCCGGTCCGTACCAGTGAACAGGAATGGAAAGTGGAACTCGACGTGGAATATGTCGGGTGGAATTCCAATCGTAATCTCGATATCCACCTTTCATCAGGCCAGGTCATCCCGCAACCACAACAATGGAATACGGTGCCGGTCGTGGCGGTAGGCACAGAATACAAATGGCTCAACCCCTCGTGGATGCCCCATTGGGATGTGGCAGTCCGATCCGGGTATACCAGAACCCAAAATCCCGTTCCCGATACCACATTCAACCCGGCGACAATTTCCTTAACTGCCAACACCTTGTCCATCGGAACGGGCTTCGTATGCAAAGGCCCGGCGAAATTTCTAGGCTTGGTGCCTTGCGGAGGAGCCTCCGCGCTATGGCCGAAGGCGATCGGGCTCGATGCAGCGTTTCAGGAATGGTTCTATGAGTCACGGACGATTACCGGTAGTTTCTACTCCACCGTGGATGGGACATACCATGCCTATATCCATTTGGGGACCGTCAGCATTAATTTCATATTTTAGCAGCAGGATGCTGAAAAAAGTGGCGGGGGTGGCCGAGACGATCCCCGTGCTCGCGCAACGCGCGGCCTCAGAAGGCCCTCGTTGGACGCGCGCAGTTGGGAGCATCTCGGCCACCCCCTTTAGTAAGGGTTCGCTCGCTGCGGCCTTACCTGGGACAAGGCGCGTCTCGGCGCGCCAGGGTTGGGCGGATGAGAAGGCTGGCCTTTTTGAGCATCCTGCGAAAATATGCTTCTCTATGGAGTGGTTTTCGCGAGCGCTTTCCGCAGCTCCGCGACGGTCTTGGGATCGAGACCTGCTGCCGTCAATTGATCGTCCGTAGCCGCAGCGATATTCGCCAGGTTGCCATATCGCTTAAGCAGGCGGGCCCGCTTGATTTCGCCGATACCGATCACCTGATCCAGTTGTGAGGCCATCAGAGCTTTGCCGCGCAGTTTGCGGTGGAATGTAATCGCAAATCGATGGGCTTCATCGCGAATGCGTTGCACAAGATGGGTGGCCGGGGAGTTTGCGCGAAGCACGATGGGATTCTTTCGTCCAGGCAGAAAAATCCGTTCATCCTTCTCGCCACGTGCCTTGGCCAGTCCGATAATCGCCAGGTCCTGATGGCCGACCTGTTTCAACCCTTCCATAGCTGCGGCGAGCTGGCCTAATCCTCCATCGATCAGGATGAGATCAGGACGCGCGAGATGTTCGCTTTCTCCGTAGCGACGCGTGACGACTTCCTGCATGCTGGCGAAATCGTTGGCGCCGGTCACGGTTTTGATTTTGAACTGACGGTAGTCGGTCTTCTTCATCTGACCGTCTTCCCATACCACCATGGACGCGACAGATTGGTTGCCCATGGTGTTTGAAATATCGAACCCTTCGATGCGCCGGGGTGCGAGGGCCAAACGTACGAGTCGCTTCAGTTCTTCGACGGCTTGTCGTCCGATTTCTTCGTCGCGCAGGTGGCTGGCTACCGCGGCCCCAGCGTTTTCCTCCGCCAGGAGGAGCAATTGATGTTTGACGCCCCGTTCAGGGGCCACGACGCGAACCTCGCTCCCGCGCTTGCCTGACAGCCACTCTTCGATGACCCTCACGTCATCCAGGTTGGAGGGGACAAGCAGCTCTTTGGGCGGCTGACCGTCTTTGTTATAGAACTGTTCAATGGCGGATCGAACGAGTTCCTCGTCGCTTGCATCGGCTGAATTGGGCCAAAAGAAGTCTTTGCGTCCGATCAGGAGGCCGCCGCGCACGAAGAGGATCTGGAGGTCGACCGCGGCGCCTTGCCGCGCCAGGCCGATGACATCCTGATCGGTCGTCGTGGTTTGGGTAATCCGTTGTTTCTCGAGTGTGCGTTCGATGTTGAAAAGCCGGTCGCGCAAGCGCGCTGCTTCCTCGAACTCCTCTTGCGCCGCCGCGGTTTCCATCTGTATTCGCAAATCGTCCAGTAATTCATGGTCGCGTCCCTCGAGAAACTGGCGCACCTGTTTGACGATACCGTGATAGTCCTCTTTCGATTGATTGCCGGTGCAAGGCGCCATGCACCGTTTGATTTCGAATTCGATGCAGGCTCGCTCTGCCTTTCCATCGATATCGATCGTGCAGGTGGCCAGGGGGAAGGCTTTCTTGATGACTTTCAATGTCTCACGCAGCGCGCCTGCCGGGGTATAGGGGCCATAATAGAGCGCGCCATCTTGTTGCACACGGCGGACGATGGAGAGTCGCGGGAAGTCTTCTTTGATGGGCAGACGAAGGTAGGGGTATTGTTTATCGTCTCGCAACACCACATTGAATCTGGGCCTGTGCTGCTTGATCAGATTACTTTCAAGGATAAGTGCTTCGAGTTCAGATCGGGTGACGATCGTTTCCAGATCTGCAATGTAACTGATCAGGGCTGTATGTTTCGAGGAGCGGTCTGCCCCTTTTTGAAAGTAGGACCGCACGCGATGAGACAAAACTGCTGCTTTTCCGATATAGAGCAATTCACCTCGCTCATCTCTGAATAGATAGACTCCCGGCTGGTCGGGCACATGGTCGAGTTTGGATTGGAATTCTTCGGAGGTAACCATTAGCCGTCAGCTTTCAGCGGTCAGCAAGGGGAAAATACTTTAATGGCACTATTCTAAGACCCGAGACATTCTGGGGCAACCCGGTTGGGGAATTGAATCTGAAAGCTGATCGCTCGCTCAGCGCAGGCTCCGCACGAAGGAGGGACTCAGGCTGCCACGCGCCACTTCCGCGACCGGTCCCTTCATCGTCAGGCTGAAATCTTGGGTGACCTCGATGTTGAGTTGCCCTCCTGGCATCTTGACTCTCACAGGACTTTTTACGAGGCCTAGCCGGACTGCCGCACTTGCGGCAGCACAGGAGGATGACCCAGAGGCCTGAGTTTCGCCGGCCCCCCGTTCCCAGATCAGGATAAAGAGTTCTTTGGGACCGGTCGGTACAGCGAGTTGGACATTCGTCCGGTTCGGGAAGTAGGCATGGTTCTCTAAAATCGGCCCCAGTTTCAAAAGATCTTCTCGCGACCATGATTGCCCGGCCTGCTTGAAGACGACACAGTGGGGGTTCCCCACACTCACTCCGGTGAAGGTGAGGGATTGACCAGCGGCGGCAATGGGCTGGTTGATCAGTTCGTTGATCGTGAGGGTGCAAGGCAGTGAAGCCGGCTGAAACGTGGCCTGGCCCATTTCGACCGTGACAGAACTCGCATCTCCATACCGGTCCAGATGCAGGGTAATTGTGACCAGCCCGCCCTTAGTCTCGACAGTGAACTGTTGTTTCTTTGTCTTGCCGGTGGCGTGAAGATAGCGGGCAAAAATACGCAGCCCATTGCCGGATTTTTCCGCCTCGCTGCCGTCAGGGTTGAAAATGCGGAGCCCGAAGTCCGCGATCTTTGACGGGACCAGCGCAAGAATCCCGTCGCTACCAAGACCCCAATGTCGATTGCAGATGGAGGTAATCCTTGATGCGGTGAGTGAGAACGACAGATCTTTGAGGTCCATCACTAGATAGTCATTGCCCAATCCATGGCCCCGAAAAAATGCATTTCTCATTATCGATCTCCTCTATTATCTCGTCGCACATGAAGCGTGAAGCGGTCAGAACATTACGTGGTCACTGGTCACTGGTCAAGAGCGGGGGATCGATTGCGCTAGACGATCTTGACGCCGGGGGGACGTTCGATTAGCTCGACCTCATAACCGTCCGGCGCATCGATGAAGATGAAGCGGCTGCCGGAGGAAGTCCGAGTCGGGCCATCGGTGACCTTCACGCCTTTTGCATTCAGTGACGCGATCGTGTCATCGAGACTCTCCACTTGAAAGGCAAGATGCACGAGATCTTCCTGTACAGTAACCGGCCCGCTTGGAGGAAAGCTGGTGAGTTCTATAAGTTCGTCACTGTTAGGGACTTTCAAGAAAGCCAGCTGCGATCCGCGAGGAGATGTTTTCCGCTCCAAGACTTCGAGCCCCAGGACAGTCGTGTAGAATTGGATCGTCTGATCCAGATTGCTGACTCTCATGCGGGTATGGAGAAGTTTTTTGACCTTCATGGCGCCCAATCTTAGTTGTCAGCATTCAGCAATCAGGAGTCAGTAGGAAACGCTGTACGCTGACAGTTGATCGCTATACTTGTCCCTTCCTCGCTGGGCCGCTGGTCTTGCGCAGCAGGATTTCGGCGCTGCCTGGGATCAAAAAATTCTGCATGGGACCGATCTCCTCGTAGCCCTGTTTCTTGTAAAAGTGCCGGGCCTGATCGTTGAAATCCGAGACGCAGGCGAACAGATTCTGCACCCTCTCGAAGACCGATGCTTCAACGTAAGCCAGCAACAGCCCCCCCAGTCCCTTGCCTCTGGCCCAATCCGCCACTCCCAGCAGTTCTATGTAGTCACCAAGCAGGAACTTCCGACGAACGACCACGATGCCGGCTACTCTGCCGTTCTGATCCACGACGTAGCTATCACGTCCTTGTGGAAGAGGCGCGAAATAATGGTCCCAGTCGTTGGCCTGGTAGCCCAGTCGTTTCCAAGGATCGGAGGAGGTGAGCAACTCTATCACAGCCGACCGATCCTCAGCGGTCATAGGCCGGACGATCGACTCGGTCATGGGGATGTCTGACGACATGTGAGGAGATCACTCATGGTCATAGCGGTGAGGTTCCGCTGGGGCAAGAGCCGCTGATGCAGGTCTTGCACGACTTCATGGGTATGTCTGCCCTTCCCGTTGGCATGCATTACAATCACGCTACCCTGCTTGACGGACCGGTTCAAATGGTCTTCGATGTGAAGCGCCGTAATCGTGGGGTCGGGATCGCCGGATACGACATTCCAGAGAATGAATTGGAGGCCGAGAGCACGGACCACGTTGACCGTGGCATCGTTGAATTCTCCATAGGGAGGGCGAAACAAGGGGGCTTCATGGCCATATCGTGTTTTGAGCAGACGAACTGGTCCGAGAATTTCTTGTTTCTGCTCGTCCGCTGACTGAAGCGGCAGGTGGGCATGGACATCGCCATGGGTGCCGACTTCAAAAAATGGAATCTGGAGCAGGGCCCGCACTTGCTGATCGTGCTTCGTTATCCATTTCCCGGACATGAAGAAGGTGGCCGGAATCTTTTGTTCAATCAAATAATCGACCAGAGCCTGATCGTAGCCCGCTCCGTTTCGCACCGGGCAGAGATCGAACGTCAAAGCAACTCCCGGGCATGAAGGCGGGCCTGACTTGATGACTTGTGCCTGCGTGAACGTAGGAATCGCTGGGGCCAACAGCATCGTCAGGAGGAGGCCCAGCATCCATGGCAAGTAACGAGATCGCATGGTGATGAGTATACCCCCGATCCGGGGGCTTCGCAAAAATCATTGTGGTATGCCAGCATCTCGATACCCCAGGCGCTTTGTGCAGGGAAGCGATAACCGGCAGGCTGCTCAAAAAGTTCGTCCAGCAAGGCCGCAGCGAGTGAAGACCGGAGGCGTACCCTCTGGGGCGCACGGTGCGACGAATAAGGAGCACCACGTCTGTGCGCGCCGCCGAGTGGTGAGGCG
>Ga0134122_10001319_pt1 | contig 17784 bp, 12 predicted proteins | sample KB302_FD_96461 | JGI IMG/M metagenome (GOLD analysis project Ga0134122, IMG submission 96461) | Terrestrial soil microbial communities without Nitrogen fertilizer from Kellogg Biological Station, Michigan, USA - KB3-0-2 | ecosystem: Environmental > Terrestrial > Soil > Unclassified ... | reverse complement strand
CGCCCAGCACGATCGCTTGCTGTTTGAAGCCCCGGTCGGAAAGGCGCCGGATGCCGCCGCCTTCGAAGTACCAGCGCTTGGTCGTGCCGTCTTGTGCCGGCACCATGACGACCAGCTTGGCGTGCGGGTTGGCCCATTCGAATTCGCGCACGATTCCTTCGACCGTCTTGGTGACCGAGCGGTTATAGGCGGCGAGCGAATGATGCGCGGACGCTGAAAGCGACGACAGACAGAGCGCGCCGAGAGCTAAGCCGAGCAAACGTGCCATGTCGTTGTCCTTTCGTGTTCGCTTTGGGTTCGTTGCTGTTGCAGCTTGAGGCGCCATTCTAAGCAGATTTTTCCGACGCGGGGAATCACCCTCGCTCTGCCCCCGATGACCCGATGGGGAGGGGGAATTAGAGATACCAAGAATATTCTTCGGCGGAGATCAGCTTTTTGAAGCGCGAGAGCTCGATGAGCTTGGTCTCGCGATAAAAGTTGATCGCTTCGGCGCCGAAATAGTCGGCAAGGACCGGCGCGTTCTCCAACCGCTTCAGCGCGTCTTCGAGCGAGAACGGCAGCTCGCGATCGGGCTCGCGCGAAACGTTGCCGACGGCGGGCGGACCGGGGTCGAGTTTTTTCACGATGCCGTGATGCGCGCCCGCCAAAACCGCGGCGAGAACAAGGTAGGGATTGGCGTCGGCGCCGGCGCAGCGATGCTCGACGCGGCGCGCGGAGCTTGGACCAGTGGGCACGCGCAAACCGGCCGAGCGGTTGTTGACGCCCCAGCGGCGATTCACCGGGGCGAACATGTCGGGTGCAAAGCGGCGATAGGAATTCAAATTGGGCGCAAAGAACGCCATGGAGTCGGCCATCAGCGCCGCCATGCCGCCGGCGGCGAAACGCAAGAGCTCGCTCCCCTCCTCCGTGCCGTTGTCGAAAATGTTGCGGCCGGCGGAATCGATGAGGCTCATATGCACGTGCTGGCCCGAGCCGGAACGATCCGGATAGGGCTTGGCCATAAACGTCGCGTCGTAGTGCTGGCTGGCCGCGGCGGCTTTCACGATCTGGCGCAGAAAGATGGCGTGATCCGATGCGGCGAGCGGATTCTGCTGATGGCGCAGATTGGCCTCGAACTGGCCCGGCGCATATTCCTTGCTGGTCGCGCTCATGGGCACGTGCTGGAGCGCGGCCGCGTCGTTGAGCGCGGTCAGGAACGCCTGGTAGGCGTCGAGATCTTTCAGTCCATAAACGGACGGAGTGGTTTCCCGCGTTCCGGAGCGCGGCGATATAGGCGGCCGCGGACGGCCTTCAGGATCGCGTTTCTCATCGATGAGATAGAATTCCAGCTCGTGCGCGACAACGGGTGTGAGCTTCAGTTCGGCGAACCGTTGTGCGACCCGTTCGAGGATCGCGCGCGGATCATAAGAGAGCGCGGCGCCCTTGCCGTCGCGCAACGAGGTCAGCACTTGCGCGCGCGGCGGCTCGGCACCCCAGATCTCCATCACGGTGCCGGCAATCGGCCACGCGGTGCCGTCGGGATCACCGTCGGTGTAGCCGCGGCCGAACGGGTTCATCATTTCGCCGCGCACGTCCATCAGATGCAGCGAAAGCGGAATCTGCATGCCGGATTCGAACAGCTTCGGCGCATCGGCGGCGGGGAAGCGCTTGCCGCGGAGATTGCCGCAAATGTCGGCGATGGCCGCGTCGACGAACTCGATTTTCGGGTTCGCCGCGAGCACAGCCTCAAGCTCCGCGCGCGCCTTCGCGTGCGGGTTGGAATCCTTCGGCGGTCGTATCTGTTTGTTCATGGCCAATTACGCAAACTTAAAGCCTCTAACGCGCGAAGCGCGCAGAATTACGCGGGAACGATCCCGCATAATCCCATGGCAAACCTTGTTGCGGCGTAAAGGCTAGGCCTTTTGCAGCAGGGGGCGCAATTCCTTCAGATTCTTCACGCTTTCCAGGGCGAAGATCTTCGTAACCAGCCCCTGGAACTTTTCTGCGCCTAACACCGGCACAATCAGGTCGCGCGCCTTTTCGATCATCTCGTCGCGGGTCATCGGATTGCCTGCCGTGCCGCGCACGGTTTCGACGCGTTCGGACAGCATCTTGCCGTCGGTGAGCGTCACCTCGACGACCGCGACGCGCTTCGGCATCAGCTTCTCGAGCGCTTCATCGCCGACAAGCTGCACCTTGGCGCGCTGTTTCAGCACGGCGGGATCCTTCATGCGCGCAACGTCGTGCGCCGATTTGAAGGAGACGGTCTTGTCGAGCAGCATGACCGCGGTCAGGTGCTGGATATTGATGTCGGGCGGAGTGCGGTTGTTGACGATGGTGGCTTCGTCATTGGCAACACGGATGACCACCTTCTGCACTTGATCGGCAGTGAAGCGATTCTTCTTGAAGAGATTGTCCAGCGCATCGAGCGGCGCCTGGATGGGCGCGCCGACGGTCCACTTCTTCACGTCGGTGCGCGTGATCTCGTAACGCTGGCCAAGCGCATCGATCAGCATCCCGGGATCGTTCATCGGCTGGAACGCCAAGAGGAAATTGTCGGTGCCGGAAAGGATGTCCTCGACCGCCGTGCCGCCGGCTTGGACGAGCAACGCAGCAGTCACGCCGTTCCGCGCCGGCATGCCGCCGAAGTCGAACGCCTTCTCGATGTGGTCGGTGTCGCGCTGCCACGAGGCGAGGCCGGAGCCTTGCTGCGCGGTGTAGGACAACAGCCAGCGCATCTGCTGCGCGTTGAGTCCCGCGGAACATCCGGCGGCCGCGGCCGAGCCGAACGTGCCGGACAGCGAGTGTGTGCTCCGATGCGTAGCGACCATGTATTGCAGCTTGCCGAGCGTCGCGGTGAAGCGCGGGCCGATGTCGTAGCCGAGCGCAACGGCGCGAATGAAGCGCGTACCGTCGGTGCCGAAGCGCTCGCCGCTGGCGAGCGCCGCCGGAACCACGGAAGCGCCGGGATGAGACTGCGACGGCGGATGCGTGTCATCGGTCTCGTCGGAATGGGCGAGCATGCCGTTGGCCAGCGCGGCTTCAATCGGGCCGCAGACGATGTTGGACGCGGCAACCGTCGCGACCTGATCGCCTTTGTAGGCACGGGCGAAATTGATCGCGAACTTGCCGGGCGGCAAGTCGGAACCCGAGATCATCGCCGCGAGTGCGTCGAGGATCATCTGCTTGGTCTTTTCGACCACGGGTTCGGGCAGCGGCTTGTTCGCCGCCTCCGCCATATACGTGCTGAGCGTGGTCATAATCCGGCTGATCTGGGGCGCCGCGGGCGCGGTCGCCGCCGCGGGCGTCGCGGCCGTTTGTGCCGCCCCGGCGGGTGCGCGGGCGGATACCGACGTGGCCGCAAGCGCCACACTCCCTGCCTGCAGCAGATGGCGGCGCGTCAATACCTTGGGCTCACCTCGTTTCACGGTCCGCTCCTTAAAAGAGTTTCAATCACCAGACTTTACCATCTCAAGGACGACTTGCACCGGCGAAACCCTTCTTAAGGACCTGACATTTCGAGGAGCGCCGGAAGGGGAAAAGATGGGCCGAGCCCAGCAATCGGTTGTGTTTATTGTCGTAGTCCTGTCGATCGCCCTGTATCTGGCGCTGCGCCAATTCGGGCCGGCACCGATCATCGGTGTGCCGCCCTCGGCAACGGTGCCGATTCCGCACTGATTGGAGCTCCGGGCCGCCGGAAGCTTGCCAGACGGCAAAGCCGCGCCGCATAAAGTGGCGAACGCAAGATCAGGCTTAGGCCGTAATGGACCAAGAGGCAGGTCAGGGAAGTCTTCCACGCGAGCAGCGTGCGCTCGATGCATCGGCATTGGTGCTGGCGCTGTCGCTGGCACTGCCGATTGCCTCGGTCTGCTTGAGCCTGTTCTCAGGATTGAGCCCGACGTTTGCCCATTTGGCCGAGACGGTCTTAAGCGAATACATCGTCAATACGCTGTCGCTGGTCGGACTCGTTATCGTCGGCGTGCTCATCATCGGCGTGCCGGCGGCGTGGCTCACCTCAGCTTGCGAATTCCCCGGACGGCGCGTGCTGGAAGCCGCCTTGATCCTTCCGCTCGCGGCACCTGCTTATGTGCTGGCTTATGCCTATGCGGGATTCCTTTCGGCTTACGGCCCGGTGCAGGAGACCTTGCGCGCGCTCACCGGTTGGGAGACCGGCGACTACTGGTTCCCGGAGGTGCGTTCGCTGCCGGGCGCCGCGCTGATGCTGGTGCTGGTGCTGTATCCGTATGTGTATCTCCTCGCGCGCGCGCGCTTCTTGAGCGAATCAGCAACCGCCCTGGAAGCGGCGCGGCTGTTGGGCCGCGGACCGTGGGCCGCGTTCTTCTCGGTGTCGCTGCCGCTCGCGCGGCCGGCGCTGGTTGCGGGTGCGGCACTCGCCGCGATGGAAGCGTTCGCCGATTACGGCACGGTTTCCTATTTCGGCGTGCCGGCGTTCACGACCGGGATCTACAGCGCGTGGTTCTCCTTCTCCGATCCCAAGGCGGCGGCGCAATTGGCCTCGATCCTGATCGGATTTGTCGCGCTGGCGCTTTTGCTGGAACGGCTCGCGCGCGGCAAAGCGAAGTTTCACGAAACCGGACGGCGCGATCGCCGCCCGCCACGGATTCGGTTGCAAGGCGCGAAAGGCATGGGAGCGGTGCTCGCGTGCAGCCTGCCGCCGCTGTTCGGCTTCGTCGTGCCGGCGCTGGTGCTGGGCGAGCTGCTGCTCGAGTCGGGCGGACCGACGCGGGATTTTGGGCGGCATTTGTTCAACAGTCTCACTCTCGCCGGGATCGCCGCCTTGGTGGTGACGGCGGCTGCGCTGCTGCTCGCGTTTGCGCGGAAGGAGCGGCCAAGCGGCCTTGCCGGCCGCGCCGCATCGTTTGCGAGTCTCGGTTACGCGGTGCCGGGATCCGTGATCGCCGTCGGCGTGCTCGGTCCGTTTGCGGCAATCGACGCGATCATCGCCATGATCGCGCAGCAACTCTTCGGCGTGTCGACGGGACTCGTGCTGACCGGCGGCATCGCGGCGCTGATCTTCGCCTATATGGTGCTCTATCTCGCGGTGGCGCTGCAAAGCGTCGCAGCCGGCCTTGAACGAATGACGCCATCGATCAGCGGCGCGGCGAAGCTGTTGTCGCGCGGACCGTGGGACGCGCTGATGCGGGTGTATTTGCCGCTGATCAGTCCGAGCGTCCTGACCGCGGCGCTCCTCGTTTTCGTCGATGTGATGAAGGAGCTGCCGGCGACGCTGATGCTCAGGCCGTTCAACTTCGACACACTGGCCATCGCGGCGAACAATTATGCGTCCGACGAGAGGCTGTCCTGGGCGGCGGCACCGTCACTGGCCATCGTCGCCGCGGGGATCATTCCGTGCATTCTGTTGATCCGCGGAATTGCAGCCTCCGCGCATGGGCGTGAGACCGCCGCGCCATTGCCGGAGGCCGTGGCGGGGACTAATTTGACGGCGGTGCCAAGAGGATGATCGCCATGCGCCTCATAGCCACGACCATCGTTGCCGCGCTCGTCTGTTTCGGAGCTGCTCAAGCGGCTGATGTCCCGGCCAACTGGGTGGAGGTTGCGGCCGGGAATATGTTCACGATGAAGGCGCCGCCGGGAACGACATTCGAGCGCACGCGCGTGACCGATGCGTTTTCCGGAACCATCCACGTGGCGGGTGGCTTAGATCTTCTCGTCGAGTTCGGTTATCACCGGGAGGAGCTGAAGAATCCCGTCGGCGCGTCCAATCCGGCGGTCCAGAAGCTCATCCTCGACGACAAGCCGGGCTCGATCATATCCGCGACCATGAGCGACGCCGCGCATCCGCGCTTCGTCGGGCTGCACGTGCCGAGCGTGGAGAACGACCTCTTCGGACCCTTGAGCCTCGTCATCAATGGCCAAGTTGCGAAGCCCGAAGAAGAAGCCACGGTCAAGCACATCTACGAGTCGATCTCGTTCGGATACAAGAACTAGAACAACCGCGGGCACGAGTCGGAGCAGGTACCTCCGGCGCGGTCATGATGCTTGGCGCCGTCTCCTTCAGAAAGCCTTGAAATCGTCGGACATCACAAAATCGATCGCCTGCAGCAGAATTTCGCGATGCAGATCGGACTTCGCGGCGGCGCGTCTGGTCGCGGCATCGAGATAGGGCTTTGCAACATTCTCCAGATCGCGATCGATAAAGAAAGAATAACGCAGCGCCGCCATCACCGCGACGGACGGATCGTCGATCCGCGGGTCTTGCCCACGCAGCGTGCTGCGGTTCACCGTCTCCAGACGAATGGACGTGAGGAATGGAAACACGCAGGCCGCCCGCAAACGGCCGGCAAGCACCTGGTCGCGCAAGAAAAGATCGAATGCGATTTTGGGACCGGTAGCGATTTCGTGCTGGAGCAGCGCGAATACGCGCTCGGCAGCGCGCGGTCCCACAATATAGGATGTCGCACCCGCAAAGCTCTGCTGAGACAGGTCGATAACCTGCAAATCTGCGAGGCGCAGCGGACGCCGCGTGCTGACGCCGTCGAAAACCGATTTCATCCACTTGAGCATGAATGGATCGCAGTGGACGAACGTGTCCGTGTAGACGATGTCGAAATGATCGAACAGGTTGCTGACGATGGCGTCCTCGATGACGAGGCGCAGATCGGCTGACAGGATCGTGTCGTCTTCCAGGACGTGTACGGGCACGCCCCAGGACCGCGCCAAATCGAGTGCCCGCATATGGGACAGAAAGCAGCCGAGTTCGGCCGGCTTCACGAGCGAGGTGGGGGCCTGCACGGTCGCGCCATCGACGGCGGTCAGGCGCGAGTAATGTCCTCCGAGTCCGGTGATTGAAAGCTGAGCTTCCAGGCGCTCGCGCCGCTCCACACTGCGGTCGAGATTGATATAGAGGCCGCGATAAGAAGCCGCGCGCTCCGGCACCGTCATGACCACGCCAGACCAAGGGACACGAACAGCCGCTTAGCCGTTCAGGGCGGGGGAGTCTAGATTGCTGCAATCCCTACGGCCGTTGGAAGCGTGCCGAGGGTGGAGAACGACCTGTTCGGGACCGTTGAGCCTCGTATGAAAACGGCCGAAGCGGCAAGGCGGTGAATACGGTGATCAATCGCCAGTTCCCGTCGTCCCCGACAACTCAACGGCACTCGAAATCGTCGCCGGTGGTGGGGCGGCAGAGCTCGGGCCAGCCCTTGGCGCGCCAATAGTCGACGTACCCGGCGGCGCGGACGATCTTTCTGAAACGCTCCGTTTTGCGCACAACCGCATAGGACGGGTGCCACATAACGCCGATATCGAGCCCGGCGCGGATGTCCTCTTCATAATATTCAAGCGCGCGTTCGGGGGCACCGACATGAAGATAAATGAAACCCATGTTTCCCAGACGCGGAAGGCTTTGCGGCGCCGGGGCTTTCGCCGGTGCCGTGCGCAGAAGCGCCGCCGCCGCGACCACGGTGTCCGGATTTGCGGCCCGTTGCGGATATCGGGAGAGCACGTCGGCCGCCTCGGCATAGCGCCCGATCGCCGCATACATGCGCGCCAAATCCAACGCAGATCCGGAGCCTATGCGCCCTACATAGTCCTTGTCGATCGCTATGGCGGCATCCGTCTGGCCGTCCAGCCACAGCGCCTCGGCAAAATTTCCCGCGAATAACGGAACAAACGGCTCGAGGTCGTGAATCCGCTGATACACCCGAACGGCGTCCTTTATCCGCCCCAGTCCGACAAGCACGGAGTTGGCGTAACTCGACAGCGCCAGCGGATTGTTCGGATCGATGGCTAACGCTTTCAAATAGAATTCTTCCGCCATCGCCCATTTGCGCGCGTAAAGTTGCAGCACGGCTTGGCCGACTAGTCCCTCCGGCGATTCGGGGTCCAGTTCGACCGCGCGGTCTACCGCCGCCTGAGTCTTTTGCAGATAGCCGTCGCGTATGCGCAGCAATTCCGTGGGCGCGGCGCTCTGACTCGCTCTGATCGAATAAAACTGCGTCGCGTAATTATAGGCCTGCGCCATTGCGACCCATGCCGGGGCGTAACGCGGATTGCGCACGACCAGCGGCTCTAGCATCGCAACCTGCTCGGCATAAGCGCCCCGGCCTTGCAACAGCATCGCCTTGGCGCGCAGAAATTCCTGATAATCCTCCACACCGATCGTACGATTTGCGACCAATTGTTCGCCCGGTTTCAAGCCCAGCGACATATTGAGTGACGCTGTAATCGTGCGGGCGATGTCCTCCTGGATGACGAAAATGTCGGTGAGCTGACGGTCGTAATTCTCCGACCAGAGATGCGTGCCGTCGTTGGTTCTGATGAGCTGTGCCGTGATGCGCACGCGGTCGCCCGCCTTGCGCACGGAGCCTTCGATTAGATGTGTGGCCGCGAGCGCCTGGCCGATGCTTCGCAAATCCCGGTTCTGCCCTTTGAATTGAAAAGCAGACGTACGGCCTACGACGCGCAAATCCGGCACCTTGGCGAGAGCAGCGGTGATCTCTTCGGTCATGCCGTCGGAGAAGAACTCCTGCTCTGGGTCGCTGGATAAATTTGTAAACGGAAGCACAGCTAGCGAAATGCCGCTGCCTGGGTTGAGTGAAATTGACCGCGCGGCATCTACTCCCGCCAGCTGTACGCCCGCATTTTTGGTAGGTGTGAGCTGCTGATAGGCGAAACCGCCGAGCACCAAGGCCAGCCCGCCAGCGAGAATCCAGTCTACGGTCGAGTTCTTGGACCGCACCGCCGCTGCAACAGCCTCGTGCGCTTTACCCTCGATCATCCATGCAGCGATCAGGGCGGCGGGAAAACCGATGGCCAGGACCGCGACAATTGTCTGCGGAATCCATGCGGGTGGCGCGTATATTTGGGCCGCAACACCAACAACTTGGGCCAGCGCCCAAGCCACGACAACGTAGCCCGCACCCACCCTGTAGATGTGGCGTCGTCGTAGTTCTGCAAAGAAGTTACCCATACCCCCAGCCCCCGCAACGCGCGGACAATACCACCACGCCTAAGGGATGGATAAGGCCTCATCTTCAGGGCCGACGTAACCGCGCCATATGCGCGAGCGCATAAATCGACCCTTATTAAGCAACTGGAGCGGGTTTCGGCCGTTATGCCCGGACGGGCAAACGGGAGCGGGACCATGGAAGTGGCGCAATATGTGGGGAAGGCAATCGCGCGGCTGAAAGCCCGGGGCGTCGGCAACACCTCCAAATACGCCTTCCATGTGATCAAGGAGCGCGCGTTTGCGTCGGCGGTCGACTTGAGGTTCGGCGGCAAAGTGTGCGTGACCAATCTGGACGAACGGGTCTACAAGGACGGCGTCCACACCATGCTGCACAGCGGCTATCACGTGCTGCGGGACATCTTCGCGCAGGTGCCGATCACCAAGGAGGACGTTCTCGTCGACGTCGGCTGCGGCGAAGGCCGGGTGATCAATTTCTGGCTCAGCCGCGGGCTGAAGAATCAGATAATCGGCCTGGAAATCGTGCCCGAAGTGGCAAAGCGCACGCGCGAGCGTTACCGCAAATATCCCAATGTTTCGATCATCGCAGGCGACGCGATCAAGAACGCGCCGCCCAACGGCACGATCTTCTTCCTCTACAATCCGTTCAGCGCGGAGAAGGTACCGCTGTTCGAGCGCGCGGTGCGGAACTTCAACGCCACCATCGTCTACTATCAGAACAATTATATGGATGCGTTCGACCGCAGATATTGGAACGTGAAACCGATTGTGCCGAGCGGACGGGTCTATGAATTTCAGGCGGCGGTGATTACGCCGCGGACTCGTTGAGACTCCCCCCACCCGAAGCGTCTTCGCTGCGCTCTGACGCTTCGACCTCCCCGCAAGGGCCCGCAAGGGGGAGGTTGTCTGAGTCTATAAGTCGCTGATGTACGTTATCGCCAGCCGGCGCGGTCGAAGATGGCTTGGGCCTGCGCCTGATTCTCGCCGTAGACGGAGACGTTTAAGGGGTCGGCCTTGAAGGTGCCGAGCGCCGTGAGCTCGCGCGAGCGCGGCATCGCGGCAACGGCGGGGAATTCGTGATTGGAATTGGCGACGATGTTCTGGGCTTCGTCGCTCGCCATATATTCGAGGAATTTCACGGCGGCGGCTTTGTGCGGCGCCGACGCCATGATGCCTGCACCCGAGACGTTCACATGCGTGCCGAGGCCGTCCTGATCGGGGAAGATCTTGGTCAGCTTCTTGGCGGCCTCGACCTCACCCTTCACTTTCGACGTCTGGAGCCGGACGAAGTAATAGTGGTTGGCGATGGTGATCGCGCATTCGCCCGCGGCCACGCTTTGCAAAAGCGTGGTGTCGGCGCCTTGCGGCGGACGGGCGAAATTCTTCACCACGCCCTTTGCCCATTGCTCGGCCTTGGCCGGTCCCCAATGGGCGATCAGCGCGCCCATCAGCGAGAGATTGTAAACGGCCGAGCTCGAGCGCATGCAGATTTTGCCCTTGAGCTTCGGATCGGCGAGCGATTCGTAATTGGGCACCAGCTTGGGATCGACTCGCGTCGCGTTGACGAAGATGAGCCGCGCACGCGTGGAAAAGCCGAACCACAAATTCTTCGGGCTCTTCAGCGATGCCGGAATTCGGCTGTCGAGGACCTTCGACTGAGCCGGCTGGAAGAGCTTTTCGTTTTCCGCGAGCCACAGATTGCCGGCATCGACGGTCAGGAACACATCGGCGGGGGAATTCTTGCCTTCCGCCTTCATGCGCGCGAGCAGCTCAGGCCCCTCGCCTTCGATCACATTTACGGGAATGCCGGTCGCATCCTGAAAGCCGTCATAGAGCAAAGTGTCCGAATCATAGTGGCGTGCGGAATAGATATTCAGCCCGTCCACGGCCTGGGCTGGCGCGGAAAGCGAAATTATGGCAACGGCAAAAGCCCAAACCGCTGAAGTCGCAGGGCGCATTAAAGTCACTTCCTATCTGAGAATGATTATCATAAGCATAAAAGCCACAAGCGCAATGCCGGGAAACAAATGCTGTGAGGGCCATGCATTTGAGTCGATTTCGAACGTTCATCGAGGGGGCGACTTTACACTGAGCAAAAGCGAGGCCTTGTCCTAACCCATTGTTTTGCCGCAATTCCGGGGGAGAAAGGGCGACTTTACTTCTGATGCTCTATCTCTGTTTGCGCAAAGTTCGCGCTCTCACCCGAAGCGCCTGGAGAAAGATGAAATGAGACGACGCAGCATTATTGCCGTAACCGCCGTCGCCGCCGTTTTGGGCCTTGTTGCTGTTCCCTTCCTCCTGCCTCTCGACACCTATCGTGGACCGATCGAGCGCGCCGCGACCTCCGCTCTGGGACGCGAAGTGCATGTTCGCGGCCCGATGCATCTCGCCATCTATCCCCAACTCGGCATTTCCCTCGGCAACGTCTCGGTCGCGAGCACCGCAGGCTCGCACAATCCGCAGATGGTCGAAGTCGATTCGGTGCTGGTCGGCGCCAAGCTGATGCCCTTGCTGTCGCGCCGGCTGGAGATCACCGAGGTGGTTCTTCAGAAGCCTGTGATCCGTCTCGAAGTCGCCAAGGATGGCAGCGCCAATTGGCAGCTCTCCAGTAAGACTTCAGCCCAACCCAACGAGGCGAGCCGCGCGGTGACCCAAATCGGCATCGCGCGCCTGAGCGTCGATGACGGCGAAGTCAGCTACTACGACGCCGCTACCGATAAGACGGAAACCATCAGCGACGTGTCGATCGATCTCGGCATGCCGATGGTGCGCACACAACAACGCGTCGTCGTTCCCTTAAGCTTCAACGGCCAGCTGACCTATAACGCCCAGACCTTGAAGGTGAATGGGCGTGTGGAGAATTTCGACGCGCTGATGCGCGGCCAGACATCGACCGCCCGCATGTCGGTCGCCTCCAATATCATCAACGCCGATTTCAGCGGCACAGTGGGCAATGACGGAAAGATCACCGGCGCGCTGAAGCTGGGGGCACATTCGATCCGGAGTCTCGCCGCGTGGGCCGGTCATCCGCTCCCTCCCGGCAACGGCTTTGGCCTAATGGCGCTCGAAGGCCAGTTCATCGCCGAGGACGGCGTCTACAGCATTAAACAGACGCATCTGGCGTTCGATTCGATGAACATCAACGCGAATCTGTCGATCGATACGAAGCCCGAAGTTCTTGCGCTGACGGGCAATCTGACCATGAACGCGCTGGACCTGCATCCCTATCTCGCCCCCGGCCAGAACGACGACACGGTCGATGCGAAGAAGGCCAGAGCGCAAAATCCGGACGCACCGCTGGCACTCGGCGGACTGAAGGCCGCCAATGCCGATCTGACGCTGATCGTTGGGATGTTGTCGATACCGAGCGTGAAGATGGACCACGCGCTCATCCATGTCGCGTTGCATAACGGCGTGCTCAAGTCCGACCTTTCCAAGCTCGCGCTGTATGGCGGCACCGGCAAGGTCGATCTGACGGTGGATGCGAGCGGCGAAACGCCGTCGATCCGCGCGTCTCTCGATGTCGCCGATGTGCAGGCTCAGCCCTTCCTCGACGAGCTGATGGACGTGAAGCGGATCAGCGGCAAGGGCGCCGTGCGTTTCGACGTCTCGGCCCGCGGCAAGACCAGCAAGGAGATGGTGAAGTCGTTGACCGGAAAAGGCGACATCAAATTCGTCAACGGCGCGGTCAGCGGTGTCGATCTCGGCGCCGTGGCGCGCGTGATGCAGTCGGTGCTGACGGCGCAGGTCCTCACCGGAGCGGTCGGCGAGAACGCCAAGACGAGTTTCGGGCAGATGGGCGGCACGTTCACGGTGCAGAACGGCGTGCTGCACACCAACGACCTCAAGCTGGTGAGCGATGCGGTCGAGATCAGCGGCAATGGCGACGTCGACCTCTCCGGCCAAACGCTCGACTTCCATCTCGAACCGATGGCGAAGCGCGGGCTCCCCGGCCTGAAGCTGGTGGACATCGGGGTGCCGTTCTACGTCAAGGGGCCGTGGACGAAACCGAGCTACGGACCGGACGCGAAGGCGCTGGTCAAGACGCTCGCCAACAAGCCGGTGGACATCGTCCGCAATCCCGGTCAGGCATTGAAATCGCTGTTCGGCAGATAGAACTCTTGCGATCGAACGCCTGATCCGTTTGTCTGGATCGGATCATGCTCTAAGTTCTGTGTTGAACCGCGCTCTCGGGGAGGTCAATGAGGGTTCCGCGTTGGCTCATCATTGTGTTGGCCGTGGTCGCGACCGCGGGCGGCGTTCTCTATTGGAAGACGCGGCCGCCGGAATCGCTGACCGTGGTGAGCTGGGGCGACACCTATGGCCGCGCGCAAACCTTGGCGCTGTTCCATCCTTACACGGACAAATCCGGGGTGGACGTCACGGTGAAGAATTACGGCGGGGGCTTGAAGGAGATCGCCGCCCAGGTGCAGGCGCGCGACGTCGAATGGGACGTCGTGGATCTCGAGCTGGAAGATGCGGCGTCGGGCTGCCGGCAGGGCCTGCTGGAGCGGCTCGACGGCGTCGAATTGCCGCCCGGCATCAACGGCCTCCGCGCACAGCTCGACTTCGTGCCTGGGGCGCTCGGTCCATGTTGGATCGGGAGCGTGGTCTACAGCCAGGTTGTCGCCTTCGACACTTCGCGCTTCGAGGGCGAGCAGCCGGACTCGGTTCGCGATTTCTTCAACGTGGCCAGATTCCCCGGACCGCGCGGGCTCAAGGACAGCGGGCCCAAATACAATCTCGAAATGGCCTTGATCGCCGATGGTGTCCTTCCCTGGCGGGTCTACTCGGTGCTGGGCACGAAGGGCGGACTGGATCGCGCTTTCGCGAAGCTGGATACGATCAAGGATTCGATCGTGTGGTGGCGCCGCGCCGCCGAGCCCGCGGAGATGCTGGCGCGCGGCGAAGTGGCGATGACCACCACCTTGAATTCGCGCGTCTTCAGCGTGGCCGCGCAGCCGAAGGTGGCTACCATTTGGGACGGTCAGCTTTATCAACTCGACGTGTTTGGCATCCCGAAGGGCAGCGCCAAGAAGGACCGCGCGCTCGAGTTCATCCGCTTCGCCACCGGAGCCGCGCCGTTGGCCGAGGAAGCGCGTTGGCTGCCTTATGGTCCCGCGCGCCGTTCGGCGATCCGTCTGGTCGGGCGCAATCCCGAGACGCAAGAGGAGATGCGCAGGCACCTGCCCACCGCGCCGGAGAATTTTGCCCGCGCGCTCGCCATCGATCCCGATTGGTGGAACCAGCATGGCGCGGAAGTCGAAGCCCGCTGGGCCGAGTGGCGCTCCGGAGTGGCGAAAGCTGAAACCGGAAGCTCGAACTGACTTTTCCCGAATTTTCGATGATTGACTTTGGGTGACGGCTCGACAAGGTTCAGCCCGCTTTTGCGGGCGAACGGGAGCCGATCCAGCCCATGCTTTCCTACGCGATCAGGCGCATTTTGGGCGCCATCCCGACCCTGTTCATCATCATCACCATCGCTTTCTTCATGATGCGTCTCGCGCCCGGCGGGCCGTTCGACGGAGCGCGCCGCCTGCCACCCGAGATCGAGCGCAACATTGCCGCCGCCTACAATCTCGATAAGCCGCTCTACGAGCAATACTTCATCTATCTCGGGCGCCTCGCCCATGGCGATTTCGGGCCGTCGTTCAAGGTGCGGGATTTCTCCGTCAGCGAGCTCATCATGCAGGGCTTCCCGGTGAGTCTTCGCCTCGGGTTGTTGGCGATCACGCTGGCGATGGTGGTAGGAACGACGCTTGGTGTGATCGCGGCGCTCAGGCAAAACCGGCCTACGGATTATTCGGTGATGTCGCTGGCGATGATCGGCATCTGTATTCCGTCCTTCGTCACCGCGCCGCTGCTACAGCTTGTCTTCGGCATCTACGGCATCCATCTGTTCGGACTCGATCTCTCTCTTCCCGTAGGCGGCTGGAACAACGGCGCCGCGCGCAACATGGTGCTGCCGGTGATCGTGCTGTCGCTGGCGCCCACCGCGGTGATCGCGCGTTTGACCCGCGGCAGCATGGTCGAAGTGCTGCGCTCCAATTTCATCCGCACCGCTCGCGCGAAGGGCCTGCCGGCGCGGCGCGTCATTACGCATCACGCGCTGCACGCGGGCCTCTTGCCGTTGGTCAGCTATTTGGGACCTGCCGTGGCCGGCATCGTCACCGGCTCGCTGGTCGTCGAGCAGATTTTCGGGATTCCCGGAATCGGGCGCTATTTCGTGCAGGCGGCGCTCAATCGCGATTATACGCTGGTGATGGGCGTGACGATTTTCTACGCCACCCTGATCATCAGCCTGAACCTTGCCGCCGACCTGCTCTATCGCGTGCTCGATCCGCGCGTGAGGTACGAGTGATGGCGCGCCTGGTCACGCAACCCGACACGCGAGGGATCGAAACGGCGCGGGCCGTGAAAGGCCGCAGCCTGCTCGCCGACGCGCAGACGCGCCTCTTCCGCAACAAAGCCGCCGTTGCCGGCATGGCGATACTGGCCACCGTTGCTCTGATGGCGATATTCGCGCCGATGCTGTCGCCCTATGCGTTCAGCGATCAGGACTACAACACGATCGGCTGCGCGCCGTCGTGGTGGCTGGGCGAGGTGCGCTGCCGCGCCGGGGGCGCGCATTGGTTCGGCACCGACGGCGTCGGGCGCGACCTCTTCGTCAGAACCTTGTACGGCGCGCGGATATCGCTTGAAGTCGGCTTGTTCGCCACCTTCGTCAGCCTGTCCATCGGCGTGATTTACGGCGCCACCGCCGGCTTCGTCGGCGGACGAACCGATGCCGTGATGATGCACATCGTCGATATCCTCTATTCGCTGCCCTTCATCTTCATGGTGATCATCCTGATGGTGATCTTCAATCAGAACTTCGTTCTGTTGTTCGTGGCGATCGGCGCGGTGTCGTGGCTGACCATGGCGCGGATCGTCCGTGGGCAGACTTTATCGGCGAAGCAGAAGGAATATGTCGAAGCCGCGCGCGCGGCCGGCGTCAGCAGCTTCGGAATCATCACCCGCCACATCGTGCCCAACGTGGTCGGACCTGTGATCGTCTACGTGACGCTGACGATTCCCGAAGTCATCCTGGCGGAAAGCTTCCTGTCCTTCCTGGGCCTCGGAATCCGCGAGCCGTACACGTCGTGGGGCGTGCTGATTTCCGAAGGCGCGCAGCAGATCGAAACCGCGCCTTGGGCGCTCGTCTTCCCCGGCGTGTTCATGGTGCTGACGCTGTTCTGCTTCAACTTCATCGGCGACGGCTTGCGCGACGCGCTCGACCCGAAGGACCGTTAGGCCGATGGCGGTTCCCGTCCTGTCGATACGCGATCTCGACATCCGCTTCTTCACGCCGGACGGCGAAGTTCACGCGGTCAAGACCGTCAATTTCGACATCGATGAAGGCGACGTGCTGGGCGTGGTCGGCGAGTCGGGCTCTGGAAAAAGCCAATTGTTTCTCGCCGTGGTTGGGCTGCTCGCCGGCAACGGCAAAGCGAGGGGCAGCGCCTCCTATCGCGGCCAGGAATTGCTGGGCGCATCGGAGACGGCTCTCAACGATGTGCGCGGCTCGAAGATCACGATGATCTTCCAGGATCCGCTGACCTCGCTGACGCCGCATATGCGCGTGGGCGAGCAGATCATCGAGTCGCTGCAAACGCACAAAAAAATGAGCCGCGACGAGGCCGCGCGGCGCGCCGTCGCGACGTTGGAACTGGTGCGCATTCCCGAAGCGCGCCGCCGCATGCGGCAGTATCCGCACGAGCTCTCGGGCGGCATGCGCCAGCGGGTGATGATTGCTATGGCGACCGCCTGCGGCCCCGATCTCCTGATCGCCGACGAACCGACCACCGCGCTCGATGTCACAGTGCAGGCGCAGATCCTCGAGATCATGCGCGATCTGAAGAAGGAGCTGAAAACCTCGGTCGTGCTGATCAGTCACGATATGGGCGTCATTGCATCGATGTGCGATCACGTGCTGGTGATGCGCCACGGCGAGTTCGTGGAACAAGGCGCGGCCGACGATATCTTCTACCGCCCGAAGCATCCCTACACGCAGATGCTGCTAGAGGCGATGCCGCGCATCGATCAGCCGAACCGCGAGGGACGCGTCCCCCTAAAACCGCTGCCGAAGGAAAGCCCGATCCTTTTGAACGTGGACGACGTGAAGGTCCATTTCCCGATCCGCGTCGGCGGCACAATATTGCCGAAATACAAGGCGCTCCGCGCCGTCGACGGCGTCAGCTTCACGCTGAAGGAAGGCGAGACGCTGGGTGTCGTGGGAGAATCGGGCTGCGGAAAATCGACGCTGGCGCGCGCCGTGTTGAAGCTGCTGCCGAAGACAGCCGGCACGGTGGTGTGGTGCGGGCGCGATCTTGCCGCCGCCGACAAGGACGCCCTGCGCCAATTGCGCAAGGAATTCCAGATCGTTTTTCAGGATCCGCTGGCGAGCTTGGACCCGCGCATGACGATCGGCGAAAGCATCGCCGAGCCGCTGCGCTCGCTCGAGCCCAATATCGCGCGCGAGGACGTCAAGGAGCGCGTCGCCGCGATCATGGAAAAGGTCGGACTCGATCCGAATTGGATCAACCGCTATCCGCACGAATTCTCCGGCGGACAGAACCAGCGTGTCGGCGTCGCGCGCGCCATGATCGTGCAGCCGAGGCTGATCGTCTGCGACGAAGCCGTCAGCGCGCTCGACGTCTCCATCCAGGCGCAGATCATCGATCTCATTCTGTCGCTCCAGACCGAATTCGGCATGTCGCTGATCTTCATCAGCCACGATCTGTCGGTCGTCCGTGTGCTGTGCGATCGCGTCGTGGTGATGAACCGCGGACGCATCGTGGAGAGCGGGGCTTGCG
>Ga0134122_10001318_pt1 | contig 17784 bp, 17 predicted proteins | sample KB302_FD_96461 | JGI IMG/M metagenome (GOLD analysis project Ga0134122, IMG submission 96461) | Terrestrial soil microbial communities without Nitrogen fertilizer from Kellogg Biological Station, Michigan, USA - KB3-0-2 | ecosystem: Environmental > Terrestrial > Soil > Unclassified ... | reverse complement strand
GCCGCGGCCTGTTGGGAGGGTAGGGGTTATGGCTATACCGCTGCTGGATATGCAGCCCCGCGCTATGGGTACATGAGCTACGGCTACTCTTCCCCCGCCTATTACGGTGGCTACGGTGGCTACGGTGGCTACTACGGTGGCTACGGTGGCTATGGAATTGCCCGCGGTATCGCACGCCGTAACATCAGACGTGCGGCCTACGGCGGCATCGGCTACCGTGGTGGGGTAGGCGTCCGCAGAGGCCTAGGCGTTGGCGTAGGCCGCGTTGGACGCTTCAGATAGCTCTTAGCACCAGAGTTTCATAGGCGGCGCCGGGTCCTCTTTGGGACTTCTCAGGCGCCGCATTTGCGACTGGCGCGCGAATTAGGAGTACACAACGTCTTAGCCGGTCAATCAGACGTGGGTGCACAAGCTTCCAAAGTTCGGCCGTGCCTTCGCCTGGATCTTCTTCCCGCTTCCGGCCCCACGTTTGCCCACGCCGCCACGTCAATAAGCAAGCCAAGCCTTTGTCGTAACGATAGCCGGCGCCAGCAAATCCCTGCACTTTCTTATCGGGCAGCACCACCTTGCGGGCGGCGCTGTAGGTCCGGCAACGTCTCCAGGCCTGCTTTCCAAACGTGTGAACGGTGCGCCGCCGCTAGCTCTAGTGCAGCGGCCAGAACGTTGCTGCCGTCACGCCCTACTTGCACTAGCCGTCGCGCCAAGTTCTCAGCTCGGTGACAGTGATCAACGCAGGTGGCTTGGACAGCAAACTCGCAGTCAGATGCACGCGCGGCCGCCTGGCGTTGTAGGTGTCGGCCGACTGAAAGAAGCGCCCGTCGGGAGTGCAGTGCGGCTCGAGGGTCATATCCTTGGGGCGCGATAGGGCTGGGTCTTGGATCATGGCGTGCAGCTCCGACACGCGTGCACGCACGCTTGCGAATTCTCGACGCCCGGGGGGACAAAAGGCTAGGCGCGGGAGGCAAACGCGGACATACAATGCAAAATGTGCCGCTGAGCCTGCCGGTCGGTTGGTCAAGGAGAGGGTAGCGATGCAACCTGTCGCCTCGCGCAACATAAAGTTCATCAGTCATTCCGACCTCGGCGGCCGTGGCGACGGCGTCCAGGTCATGGTGCATCGCGGCTTTGCCTACATCGGCCATGGTTTCAGCAACGGCATTACTGTTGTCGATGTTCGTGACGCAAAGAACCCTAGCGTCGTCGACTTCATTGCCTGTCCACCCGGCACGCGCGCCATCCACCTACAGACGCACGAGGACCTGCTGCTGGCTGTGAACGCTCCAAGCGTGTGGACCATGCAAGAGTTCCAAGACGAGAAGGCCTACTTTGCTGGCTCGCCCGCCGACAAGCTGAAGGACCAAAGCCGCTTCACCTCGGGCATTCGCGTTTACGACATCTCCAAGCCGGCGAAACCGGCCGAGATCGGTTTCATGCCGGTTGTTGGCCTCGGCCCGCACCGTATCTGGTATGCGGGGGGACGCTACGCCTATGCGTCCATCCACTTCGCCGACTTCACGGACCACATCTTTACGGTCATTGACGTTTCGGACCCTTCCAAACCGCAGGTCGCCGGTCGCTGGTGGCTGCCTGGCATGTGGCGTGCGGGTGGCGAGACCCCGACCTGGCGGGAAGGCAAACGCTATGCGCTGCATCATGGCCTGGTCTCCGGCAGCATCGCTTATGCGGCCTGGCGCGACGGCGGCTTGACGGTGCTCGATATCGCAGACCCAACCACGCCGAGGTTGCTTGCGTGGCGCAATACCGATCCTCCCTTCGGGGGCGGTACACATTCGCCGCTGCCGCTGCCGGACCGCAATCTCCTCGTGCTTGCCGATGAGCCGACCTCGGCCAATTGCAAGGACGGCTTGCGCTACATTTGGATGTTTGACATCCGCGAGCCCAACAATCCGGTGAGCATTGCCACCTTTCCTCAGCCAGACGAGGTTGACTATTGCCGTAAGGGCGGCAACTTCGGGCCCCACAATCTGCACGAAAATCGTCCCGGCGCTTTCCAGAGCTCGCGCCTGATCTTTGCCACCTATTACAATGCCGGTGTGCGGGCCTACGACATCGCCGACCCGTTCCGCCCGCGCGAGGTGGGGTTCTACGTGCCGCCCAATCCGACGCGAATGATGGATCCGCGGCCGAACCGGCCACAGGTCATTCAGTCCTGCGACTGCTATGTCGATCGCAGCGGGCTCATGTACCTGACGGATCCCAATGCCGGCCTCAACATCCTTCAGTTCGAGGGGGAACTGGCGACGTAGGAGCCGGTGAGGCTGGCTGCGGGTCAATGGTTGACACCCCGGCATTTGACCGGGATGCTTGCAAGCCTGCTCAGGTTTGGGAGGAGGGTCGCATGGCCGGTGTGCTGCCGCTCAGGACGAAATCCCTACGCGAGCAAGTTTCCGCCGAGGAATGGGAGACGCGCGTCGACTTGGCCGCCTGCTACCGGCTAGTGGCGCTCTACGGCATGACGGACCTCGTCTACAATCACATCACCGCCCGTGTGCCGGCCAGCAATCACGTTCTCATCAATCCCTACGGCATGTTGTACGAGGAGATCACGGCCTCGAGCCTGATCAAGATCGATCTCGACGGCAATACCGTGCTGCAGCCGGAACACGACTATTCCGTCAACGCGGCCGGCTACGTCATCCATAGTGCCGTGCATACGGCGAGGCACGATGCCGAATGCGTGATCCATACGCATACGCGTGCCGGAACCGCCGTGAGCGCGCTCGCCGACGGCTTGCTGCCGCTATCGCAAACCGCCATGCGATTTATCGGCCATCTCGCCTACCATGACTACGAGGGGCCGGCGTTCAACAGGGGTGAGCGCGAGCGCTTGGTGGCGGACCTTGGCGTCAAGAATGCCATGATACTGCGCAATCACGGGCTATTGGTATGCGCGCCCACGATCCCGCAGGCCTTCAATCTGATCTATTGGCTGGAGCAGGCCTGCAAGATTCAGATCGACATTTTGTCCTGCGGCCGGGTGCTGCACATGCCGCCGCAAGAGGTGGTCGCGAGCACGGCCGACGCATTGGCAGGGACGGAGATCACGCTCAGCAACGAGGCTAGCACCAATCCGCATGTCAAGTCGGGCGCCCAGAAGGGGCAGACCGGTTATGGCCTGTTGGAATGGCCAGCGCTAAGGCGCAGGCTCGATCGCCTAGATGCGTCTTATGCGGAGTGACCCGGGCAGGGCTGGACCTCAGTAGATCGTGACGCCACTATCGACCGAGAGGATTTGTCCTGTGGTGATCTCGGACTCATCTGATGCCAGATAAACGGCCATATTGGCCACGTGGATCGGCTGCCCCATGCCGAGGAGGTGGCTGGACGCCAGCTTGCTGACGTTCTTGTTGCCGGCGAGGAGCCGTTTCACGCGTTCAGTGAGCGTTACCGACGGTGCAATTGCGTTCACCCTGATCTTGTGTGGCGCATATTCGACCGCCATGGACCGCGTCATGGAGGCAACGCCGCCTTTGGCTGCCGTGTAGCAGTCTCGCCCCGGCAAGGCCATCAGGGCGACGTTGGAAGCCATGTTGATCACCGAGCCGCCGCCGGCCTTGATGATGTGGGGGATGGCGATCTTGCTGCACAGAAAAGTGCCAAACAGATCGAGTTTGATGGCCCGCCAGAATTCCTGCTCCGGCGCTTCAGTGACGGGGCCGTCCTCCAAAGTCGAGCCGCCGGCGTTGTTGTGAAGAATATCGAGCTTGCCATAGCGGGCGACAGTCTCCGCCACGGCGCGCTCGACGCTGGCGCGTTCGGTGACGTCGCAATTGACGAACTGGCAGTCGCCGCCGGAATTGGCGGCCAGGCCTCGGGCCGACTGTGCCGCGGCCTCGCCGGCTTCGAGATCGATGTCTGCCACCACAACCTTGGCACCCTCCTCGGCAAAGCGTTCCGCCGTTGCCCTACCGATGCCACCGCCACCACCGGTGATGAAGGCAACCTTCCCTTCAAGTCGCGCCATCGTTTTTGCCTCTCCTGCTTGCCGCTAACACGATGCCGGCACGATCTCGGTATTCTTCTTGGGGATGAGATCGTAGGGCAACGCAAAGCCTGGCACGGCTTTGAGCCGTTGCGACCAGGCTTCGACGTTGGGCCAACGGCCAATCTCAATGCCGCCTTCCGCCATGAAAACCATGCGCCCCCAACAGCCGATGTCGGCGATGGTGCAGGCGTCCCCAACCAGCCAGGCGCGCCCTTGTAAGGCGCGATCGATGACGTTCAAGGCCGCTTCGGCAGCTAAGCGGAAATGTGCCATCACCGCCGGCTCAACCGAGCGAAAGCGGCTGAAATGGCGCACGCGCGCCACATTGGTGATGGCGTCCGCCTCCCAGGAGAGCCACTCGCGCGCCTGCCAACAATCCTGTTCGCTCACGCCCTCGAAGGCGCCGGTGACGCGCGCGAGGTAATCCAAAATCACGTTCGACTGCACGATGGTGAGACCTCGGTGCTGCAGTACAGGCACCTGCGCGTAGCGGTTGATGGCAAGGTGTGCGGGCAGGTGCTGGGCGCCGGTCTTGAGATTGACCGTCCTGAAGGAAAACGGCAAGCGCGCCAGCGCCAGGAACAGCATCGGCTTATAGGATGAGCTTGAGGTGAAGCTGCCGTAGAGGGTGATGCGGTCGTCCATGGCGTGTCCATCCCCTGCTGTTCCTGAAGTTCCGCTCGTGGCTAGAGCTAGCACGTTCGCTGGCGCCGGACCTACGCCCGTCTATAATCGAGCGACATAGCGAGAGCACTGTGGAGGCCGACAATGAAGCTCGGAATAGCGCTACCCTTGATCGACACGGGCGGCGATCCCGCGACGGTGCGCGATTTCGCCCAGGCGGCCGAGGCCCTGGGCTACGACCACCTGGCTGCTCCGGACCACGTCCTGGGTGTGAACGTGGCAAGCCGTCCCGATTGGGGCCAGCGCAACACCTCCAAGGATTTCTTCCATGATCCCTTTGTGATGTTCGGTTTCTTGAGCGCGTGCACGGCAAAGATCGAGTTCTCGACCCAGGTCATGATCCTGCCGCAGCGGCAGACGGCGCTGGTTGCCAAGCAGGCGGCCTCCCTTGACGTCCTGTCGGGCGGCCGGTTTCGTTTCGGCATTGGGATTGGCTGGAACCCCGTCGAATACGTCGGCTTGAACGAGAGCTTCCGCAACCGCGGCAAGCGTTCCGAAGAGCAGGTCGAACTCCTGCTCACGCTATGGGCCGAGCCGCACGTCTGCTTCAAAGGGCAATGGCACTCAATCGAGGACGCCGGCATCAATCCATTGCCGACGCGTCGCAAAATACCGCTCTGGTTCGGCGGTCACGAGGATGCAACGTTGCGGCGGATCGGCAAGTGGGGTGACGGCTGGATCATGCTCGCCCACCCGTCGGGTGCCGTCGCCAATGCGCAATTCGACAAACTGCGCGGTTACGTAAAAGCGGCCGGGCGCGATCCGAGTGCGGTTGGGCTTGAGGTGTGGGTCTCCACCGGCGAAGGCGGACCCGACGACTGGCGCCGGCAATTCCTGGCCTGGAAGGAGGCGGGGGTGACCCACGTGACGGTCAACAGCACCTATAATCGTGGACCACACAAACGCATCACCGGCAGGTCGCTGACGGATCATATGACGGCCATGCAGAGCTATCGCGCGGCGGTTGCCGATTTGCTTTGACTTCGCGGCTCATGCTCGTCGGAGGCGGCCACTGACCCGGTCAGGCCGGGGACGCGAACACGTCGAAGGATAGGAGCAGCCCGGCGACACCGATGGCCACGCCGTAGGGACATTGCCGGCTGCTCGCCAGTTCGGCGAGGCGTTTTGGCACTGGGCGATCGAGCAGGCGTGGTCCGAGCAAAGGTCCATACTTGGCCATTCCCATCAGGCCGATGGCGATGGCAGCACCGAGGAACGCCATCAGGACCGTAAACGGAGCGACGTGATCGGGGCCCATCCACAAGGCGATCGCCGACATGAATTTGACATCGCCGCCACCCATCCAGCCCGCGACGAAAAATGAGACCGACAGGGCGAGGACGACGCCCATGGCCAGCAAATGTCCGCCGACGACCTCGAGCGGTACATGCAGGATGGCAAAGGGCACGAAGGCTGCCAGTAATGCCAACGAGATCCAGTTTGGGATCAGCAGGGTCTTGAAGTCAGTGATGATCGCGAAGCAAAGGCAGATGAGGAAGATGAGCTGCAGGGCGATATCGAGCGCCGCGGTTGGGTTCACTGTCTATGCGCCTCCCTTGGAGAGAGTGCATGACAACCATGGCTTCGATCCCAGTTCAAGACGATCCTAGTGGGTGAGCTTGAGCGAGACGATCCGGCTGGCAATGTCGCGGAAGGCACCTCGCAACTCGTTGCCATTTGTGGCCAAATAAGCGTGCGTGGTGTCGGTGGCGCAGGTCCCCATCAGATTGACGGCGGAGGGCTCGGTCAGGGCAAAGCCGACGGTGAAGACCGTGACGCCGGCACCCTTGATATTGCCGCACAGGCTGAGCGTCTGGGTGATGGGGTTTCCGTTCGGCGCATCGCAATTGATGTGATCGGCGGCCGAACCGCTACCGTTCCCGGAATCGCGGCTGATCACGCCGTTGCAGTAGCTCGTGTTGAACTCCCCGTCGGTCATCAGCACCACGATCTTCTGCAGTACGGGACGCCCCCAAGCATCGAGCGTAGCAAGTTCACTATAGGGCGCGGGCCGGCTGGCTTCCGGCCACAGGTAGCCGAAGTTGGGCGATAGCATGTACCAACCCCAGGCGGTACCGATCTGTCCCGCGGTCGATCCCGATGCCGCGAGCGCGTTGATGCGCCCCTTGAGCAAATCCTTATCGCTGGTCAGCGGCAGAATGGTATCGGACGGACAGGGATTGCTGGCGGGTGGATAGTTGCGGCCGACGTAGGCCGTACTCGGCGCAGCATCCGTATAGGCTTCGGTGCCGGTTCGCTCCGAGACGCAATCGCTGAGCTCGTGGGTTTTGAGCGCGCCCAGAGCATTCGTGAAAACGAACAGCAAACAGCCCGGAATATTCTGCAGACAGGTCAGCAGATTTCTGGGGCCGCGGACCTGGTCGGCGTAACCGCCGACATTCACGCCAGCGGCATAGGGCACGAGCGCCACCTTCGAGTAGTAGGTCTCCGTCTGCTCGTCCCACACGACGATATCGACGAGGTCACTGGCGGCGGCTCTGAGATCGGCAATCTTCTGCCCCGCCATCGACCCGGTACGGTCGAGCACCAAAGCGATTTCGATTTTGCGTTGGGCCCGGACCACCTCGGCGTTGGCCGTTACATCCAAGGTCGAGACGTTGAGCACCTGCAGGAAGGTGGTCGGGATGCTTGCGGTTACGCTGACATTGATTTGTGTCGGGCTGACAAAGACCTCGAAGGTTTTGAAGACGCCGCCGAAGTAGGTGCTGGGATAGTGCGCGCGGATGAAGGCTTCGGCTTTCGCCGTTGCCTCGGGCAGCGTCAAGCCGGGCTGCGTGCCGACCGCCAGCGCGGCGGCATCGGCGGCGTTCGCGAGCTTCTGTTTGATGACGAGCACGCGGCTCAGGTCGATGCTAACGGCCGTAACGGCCAGCAGCGGAACGAGGAAGATGGTGAAGATAAGTAGTACCGCGCCCCGCTCGTCCCGTCGTAAGCGGCGCAGCGTCGAAAGGAATACGCGACGCATAATGTCCCCCGTCCCACACCATCGGGAGCACTCCCCGCACTCTCCGATGCCCAAATACAGCATACGGCGATCAACCTGCGAGCTCAACTGGTTCGCGAGCCGCCAGGCCTTTGCCAAGGCGAGCATTGCGGTCTATGAAGTCGTGTTAGCGGGGCTTGGTTCGAACATGTTGCGGGACGGCATCACATGCCGCGTTCGTTCGCGAGCTTGAGTATTGGGATCGCGCGTCGCCTGGGGAAGGTCGCGCGCTGCCGGTCGGGCGCGACGATTGTCGAGTTCAGCCTGCTCGCTTTCCCGTTTCTCTTGATGATCATGGCGTCGTTCGAAGTTGGCTTTATCTATTGGGCCAACCAGGAACTCGAGAATGCCACCGCAGATGCGGCCCGCATGGTGCGCACCGGGCAGGTGCAGGCCGGCAATCTGAACCAGGCCCAGCTCAAGACCCAACTCTGCAACCGCACGGCTCTCTTGGTCGCCTGTCAATCGCGCGTGCGCCTTGACGTGCGCAGCGCCCCGACCTTTGCGGCGATTACGCCGCCGGAGCCGCTCGACGGCAGTGGTGATCTGAAGGGCGATGCCGACTTTAGCTATTCGCCAGGCAGCGCCGACGATGTGGTGCTGGTATCGGCCTTCTACGACTGGCGGTCGTTGTTTTCGGGGGTCTACATCGTGCGTGCGGCGGCTCCCGTTCGCAACGAGCCCTTCTGAACTAGAGGGGTGGGGGGAGTGCGGGACATGAGACACCTAACACGTTGCAAACCCTATCGAAGTGTGGTTGGCGGCTCCTTGGGACTGCTCGATCGCCTCGCCCAGTCCTTGGGCCGCTGCGTGCGGGATAGGTCTGGCCAGGCCTTGGTCGAGGCGGCGCTCGTCTTTCCCATGTTGATTTCGGTTTTCCTGGGCGTATCCGAGTTTTCGCAGGCCTTCACGGTCAAGCGGCGGCTCGAAGCGGCGGCCAACACGGCGGCCGATCTGGTGGCCCGCACCCAGTCCATTGCAACGGCGGATCTCACGGGCATCAAGGCGATGATCGATGAGATGCTCAAACCCTACCCGACCACGACGCTGGGGCTGACGATCAGCAGCGTGGTGGCAGATCAGGACAACGCGACGCGCGTGGCTTGGAGCTATGCCCAGGGTTCTGGCGCCACGGCGCGTACTTCCGGCGCTTCCGTTTCGCTTCCCCCGGACCTGACCGAGCCGAATTCGAGCATCGTCTTTGCCGAGGTCAACTACACCTTCCGCTCGACATTGGGGCAGATGATCGTCGGCGACGTCTCCTTCACGGCTCAGGCGTATCTGCGGCCGCGCGCGTCTAATCAAGTGGCACGGGCGCCGTGAACTCAGCATGGCTCGTGGGCGTTTCGGGTTCGCCTGGCCCACTATTCGAGCGCGGCGAATCGCACTAACCGCTGGCCGGTCGCTTGTTTTCTCCACCCTGTGCGTGCGTTGACGACCATCCAGCCGACTTGGGTGGCATCGGTCTTCCACTATGGCGGCGCCCGCGCATCTGCTCTCGGCTGTTGTTTTTTTGATTTTCTTGCTGCGCCACGCCATCAGCTGGGCGCTTGCGCTTTATCCCGGCGAAGGCTGGCTTTGGCGCCTATCCTTCATGTTTGGCTATGATTTACTGCCGGCCTTGTCGCTCTTGCGCGACGGGCTCAATTTGGGGTTTGTCGGAACGTTTGCGGTTCTGGCCGGATTGGCGATGGCGTCCTATGCCAAGAACCTTTTTGTGGCGCTATTGGTTCTGCACGCTGCAACCTTTGCCTGGGGATATTGCTGTTTGATTGCGTTTCTTCGCCATCCCACAGCTTTGGATGTTGGCGTCCAGGGCCTAAAAATGGCCGGTATTTCTGCAACGCCGAGCCCGTTGCAGGCATTATGTCTTGGTTTGTTGGTGGCCTGCGCACACGGTCACCGGCGGTATTTGAAAAGGCTGCGCGAGCACGGCATTTTTTGGCCGCCGCGAGGCGCCGAGCATGGCATTGTTGGGGCAAGAAAATAGGCAAAAAATCTTTCTTCCGCACTCTGTGCTTTCGGCGCCACATCCATCCGAATGCCCCTTCGGCAGACGATCTGAGCATTGTGCTCGACCTATCTCTAGACAAAGGTAGTTATTGATATTTCGAAGAAATATAGATCCTCTCCACTTCTGCTTCGGCGGGTTCGGGTTGCCCACCGGCCACGCCGCAACCGCGAAATCAGCAAGCCAAACAACGGTCTTTCTGATGCAACGGAGATGGACCAGCCATGGATTGAACCAAGGTGCCTAGACAATCGGTTAATGGCTGTTAAGCATGTGCACAACCTGTGGAAACAGGTTTCCATAGGGGTAAAGTGCGCTGCGGGCGCAAAGTTCGGGCCATCAGCCCGAGAGTTGAGTAACTGGTGTGGGAGTTTCAACAATGATCCGGAATATCAAAGCTACCGCTGTGTCCATTTGGAAGGACGAGCGGGGTGCGTCTCTGCTGGAATATTCCATCCTGATCGGCCTCATTACCGCGGGCGTCGTCGTAACGATAACGCAGGTCGGCACTTGGGTGGGGACAAAATGGACGGCTCTTAAGGCCGCTCTAGGGGCCTAATAAACATCCCAGGGTTGCGGGCGCACAGATAGACGCGTTCAGGCGATTTTCTTCGCCTAGCCGTTTTCTGGCGGGGTGGTCATGCGAGTCAGCACCATAGCGATGCTGTTGGGGGCAGCGGCGTGTGCCGCCGCTGCGGCCCTTCTCACCCAGGTCTGGCTTTCCGCCAGGCCTGAGCCGCGGGCACCCATTATCGTCCAGCAGGCGGCGGTGCCAGCAACGCGCACTGTCGTAGTGGCGTCTTCGCCGCTGAAATTTGCAACCGTTCTAACACCCGATATGCTGAATGAAGTGCCCTGGCCAGCCGAACATATGCCGGCCGATGCCTTCGCCAACAAAGCAGCCTTGCTGGCGAGCGGGCAACGGACCACGCTCAGTAGCATCGCCAAAAACGAGCCAATTCTGGCCTCGAAGGTCACTGGACCTGGCCAGCGCATCTCGCTGTCGGTGATGATCAGCGAGGGAAAAAAGGCCGTAACCATCCGCGTGGATGACGTTCTGGGTGTTGCCGGCTTTGTACAACCGGATGATCGCGTCGATGTTTTGCTGACGCGGAATGAGCGGATCGGTACGCCGGCCCCGAAAACGACGGCCAGCGGCGTCTATACGGACGTGTTGCTGCAAAACGTCCGGGTGCTTGCCATCGATCAGCTCGCCGAACGCAATCTACCGGCAAAGCCGGTGAAGGCCGTGACCCTTGAGGTCGAAACCGACGACGCCCAAAAACTAGTGCTTGCGGCCTCCGTCGGCCAGCTGTCGCTGGCCTTGCGGCGTGCCGGTGGGATGGAAACGAGCGAGTCGCGCCGCGTTGGCCTTGAAGATTTGCCGTCGTCGCGCCTGTCCGAAGTGCCGGCATCCGTCGACGACGCCGATCGCGGGCCTCTCGTCACCATCATCCGAGGGGCCGGTGAGCGTATGCATTACAACCTAAGTGCGGAGACAGGACGCGCTATTGGGGTGCCGCCCGTCGATCGTCAGGCGCTGAATGGAATGGAAGCGCGGGCACGACGCGACGCAGGGGAGGAGACGACACCTCCGGTCGAGCCGAGGTGAAAATACTGCCCGCGTGGTGCAGGGGGTTTGGGGTGTGGGGAGTAGAAGAATGGTACCGGCGTTCTTGAAGGTGCAAGCGCGCCCCCAATCCGGGGTGCGAGCCGCGCGGGCGCTCTTGTCTGTGATCCTGGTTCTTGCAGTCTCTTTGTCTATGGACTGCCAGCAGGTCGATGCGGCCGCCGAAATTCGGCAGATGGTCATTAACGGCAACGTCATCCAGCTCCAAGTGACGCTGGACAAGGCTGAGACCATCGCCACCGACCGGGAATTCTCTGATGTCCTGGTCGGCAACGCGCAAATGGCCGATGTCGTGGCCTTGACCAGCCGAACGCTTTACGTGCTGGGCAAAAAGGTCGGCTCGACCAGCATTACCCTGCTGAGTCCTGACAAAAGAGTCATGGGTGTTGTCAATGTCGAGGTGACCTTTGACATCGAGGGCTTGAAACGCCGGTTGCGCGAAAATATCCCAGGAAGCGGCATCAGCGTCAGCTCGGTTGGCAACAAGATCCTGTTGAGCGGGAGCGTTCGCGATAGCGTTTCCTTGTCGAAAGCCGTTTCGATCGCCGAGCAGACCGCGCCTCAGGCGGTCACCAACGCGCTCTCCGTGCGAGGCTCGCAGCAGGTTTTGCTCGAGGTGCGCTTTGTCGAGGCAGATCGGGAATCCTCCCGCGAGCTCGGCGTCGGTTGGGATGTATTTGGCAGCAGGATCGCTGCGATCAGTGGTGTCACGGGTGTCACCGGCAGCGGAACTCCCGTGCTTGGCCTTGCCTCCAACAACGTTCCCTTCGGGGCTGCAATCGCCCGTCTGCTCGACGGGGGAACCAAGGCCGACGTGATCGTGCAGGCGCTGGAGAAGCGTGGCCTGGCGCGGCGGTTGGCGGAGCCCAACCTGGTGGCACTATCCGGTGACACGGCAAGCTTCCTGGCAGGCGGCGAATTTCCGTTCCCCGTGGCCGCGGAAAACAACCGGATCACGGTGGAGTTCAAGAAGTTCGGCGTCGGTCTGGCCTTCACCCCGACGGTGCTCGACGACGGGCTGATCAACGTCAAGATCGAGCCCGAGGTCAGCGAGCTCGATCCCACGACCACGCTGCGCGTCGAGGGCGTCGAGATACCGAGCCTGATCATCCGCCGCGCGCAGACGACCATCGAGCTGCGCGACGGCCAAAGCTTCGCGGTCGCGGGGCTGCTGAGCGCGAACAACTTCAAAAACCAGAAACAGCTGCCCTGGATCGGCGAAGTGCCGGTGCTGGGGACGCTGTTCCGCAGCGCGGCGTTTCAGAAGAAGGAGACCGACCTCGTCATCATCGTCACTCCGCACCTCGTCAAGCCGGCGCGGCCCGGTGAGAAGCTGGTGACGCCGCTCGATGGGCGCGTCTCCAGCAATGACCGCGAATTCTTTTTGCGCGGACAGCAGGAGGTCAAGGTGGACCGGCCGCAGGCGTTCCATGGCCACATCCTCGACCTCGAGCACGAACAGCCCGTCGGAGCCGACCTCAAGAAAGGATCCAAGGATGCCCGCTAGCGTATTTCGGGTTGCCCGCAAATTGCTGCTGCTACCTCTGGCCGCGACGCTGTGCGTCGCGCTGGGCGGCTGGGACGAAGACGAATTGCGTTATCAATATCGTGCGCATTCCGACAAGGTCACGCGTGGCGCCGGTAACGCCGCCGCCGCCAATATCGCGACGCAGACCATCGATCCGTGGCCTCCGCACAGCCAGCGCACGCAGATCAACCAGGACGGCAAGCGTGCCCACATCGCCATCAAGCGCTATGAGACTAACACCAGCGTTCCGCCAAAAGGCATCAGCTCGGTGAACGGTTCAGGTGGAAATGGTAACGGCTATTCCCCGGCCGGCGGAGCACCCCCGCACTAGAGACGACGACGGCCAACACACTCGAACGGGACGCAGATGCTTCTGCCTCACATAAGGCTCAGGAGAGACACGGCCGAAGTGGTGCTGGTCAGCGCCAACCGGCAGCTACAGGAGCGTTTGCGTGCTGCCTTCAAGGGTCTAAGCCGGGTCGAGTTTCGCGCCGTCGACGGCGCCCTTTCGCATGTTGCGTCACAACTTGACGCCGGTCCTTCGGTGCTGATTGCTGATCTCGACGGCGATCCCGCCGGTGCGATCGCAGCCATCGAGAACTTGCGCCGCCATCGCTTTGATGGCTCGATCCTCGCCGTCTCCGATACCCTCGATGAGGCCTCGGTCCGGGCCTTGCTGCAGTTTCGTATCGCCGACTGGTTGCCGGCCAGTGCACCGGGCGAGCAGATTGTGCAGGCCTGCGATCGGGCGCTGACGGTGAAGCGACGACCGAATCGAACGACGCCGCTCGAGTGCATTGCCTTCGTGCCTGCGGCGGGCGGCGTCGGCACGACCACCCTAGCCATCCAGACCGGGTTCCTGTTGGCGCAGCGCGCGCGCAACTACCAGTCCACGTGCCTCGTCGATCTGAACTTTCAATTGGGCACGCTGGCCGACTATCTCGATCTGACCCCGGGGTTCAAGGTCGGCGCGGTAACCAATGCGCCCGAGCGCCTCGATGGTCAGCTCCTGCAAGTAATGCTGTCGCGGCATGAGACCGGGATGGCCGTTCTGGCACCGCCGCGTGCGCCGATCGATTGCATGCCGGTGGATGCCACCGTGGTGACGAAGGTTCTGGGCGTGGCCTCCGAGATGTTCGACACTATGATCATCGATCTGCCGGCCTCATGGCAGGCCTGGACGGATGATGTGCTCGCCGGCTCCGATCGCGTCTACATCGTCACCGAGTTCTCCGTGCCGGCCCTGCGCAAAGCGCACGAGCTAGTGAGCGCCTTGAAGGGCAGACTTGATAAGGCGACGCCGATCAAGGTGATTGTCAACAAATACCGGCGCCAGCTGTTCGCACGCAGCGGTCTCGCGCGGCGCGATGCTGTCGAACTCCTCCATGGCGACCTCGGTGGGTTCGTGCCGGAAGACTACGATTTGGTGCGGGAAGCGATCAACCGCGGGCGGCCCCTGAGCGCTACAAACAAGGCCAATCGGGTTAGTCGCGAATTGAACCGGATCATTAGTCCGACCTGATCGGGGGACAGGGAGTAGCGATCGGACAATTCGAGAAGCATGGCGGAGAACAGGGCGGAAGGGGTAGATGCGGTTTTCACTCAATCGGACTGATGCGAATGGGGCCAGCCACGGCTCTGATACGTCTGCGCCCAAGGGGCCCCCACCATTGCCGGCGGGCGCGAAGAACCCGCTGCAGCGGCCCGAGCTGATCGATGCCAAGATCAGATTACATCGCAAGCTCATCGACGAACTCAATCTTTCCCAGATCGAGAAGCTTTCACGCCCCGAGCTGCGCGAGCAGGTGCACAAGCTCGTTTCGGAGTACGTGTTGGGCGAGCGCATTCCGCTCAATCAGGGCGAACTCAGCGACTTCGTCGGCGAGGTGATGGACGAGCTGACCGGCTTGGGACCGATCGAGCCGTTCCTGAAAGACCCGACGGTCACCGACATTCTGATCAACACGCACGAGAAGGTCTTCATCGAGCGTTTCGGTCAACTAGAGGCGGCCGATGTGCGTTTTAAAGACGAAGCGCATGTGCTGCGCATCGTCAACAAGATCGTCGGCGCGGTCGGTAGGCGCGTGGACGAGTCGCAGCCGATGGTGGACGCCCGTCTGCTTGATGGTTCGCGCATCAACGTGGCGATACGGCCGGTGGCCGTCGATGGCCCCCTGGTCTCCATCCGCAAGTTCGGCACGCGCCAGCTCGACATGGAGAGCCTGATCAGGGTCGGCACGCTGAGCGCGGCGATGGCGCAAGTGCTGAACGAGGCGGTTCGCGCGCGCATCTCGATTTTGATCTCCGGGGGGACCGGAACCGGTAAGACCACCTTCCTCAACGCCCTGTCGCGCTCGATTTCCAACAAAGAGCGCCTGATCACCATCGAGGACGCGGCCGAGCTACAACTACAGCAACCCCACGTCGGCAGGCTGGAAACGCGGCCACCGAGCATCGAGGGGCGCGGCGAAATTCGTCAGCGCGAACTTGTCAAGAACGCGCTCAGAATGCGTCCCGACCGCATCATCGTCGGCGAGGTGCGGGGCGAGGAAGCCTTCGACATGCTGCAGGCCATGACGACCGGGCATGAAGGTTCGATGACGACCATTCACGCCAACAGTGGGCGCGACGCGCTTGCGCGTCTCGAACAGATGGTGGGGATGGCCGGCTTCCCCATGACCGAGGTCAGCATCCGTGCCCAAATCGCCTCCGCCATCAAGCTGATCGTGCAACTGCAGCGCTTTCCCGACGGCAAGCGCCGGCTGACCAGTGTCAGCGAGGTCACCGGCATGGATGCGGGCATCATTCAGATGCAGGAGCTGTTCCGGTTCGTGCGGACGCCGTCGCGCGACAGCGATGTCATCAGCGGCGAGTTCCGCGCAACCGGGCTGCGGCCGACTTTCCTCGATGCGCTTATCAGGAACGGCGCCAACATTTCCGATCGCGCCTTGCATCCGGGGTGGGCGCAGTGACGGGATCCCTGAATAGCGCGTTGGGGGGTATGCAGCCCTATGTGCTGCTTGCGCTGCTGTTTGCAGCCTTCTTCCTCACCTTTGAAGCGATTTTTCTGTCCTTCGCGCGCTGCACGGCAACGCGCAGAGACCTAAAGCGACGGCTGGCAAAGGTCGACAGCGCGACCGAGCCCCACGCCGAGCTGGTCAAGATCCGACGCCGCCGTAGTCTCTCAGCCACCGGCGAATACACCATGCGCCTGGTGTGGCTCAATCGGTTGGTGGTGCAGTCGGGTGTCGCCTGGGGCGTGACGGGGGTGCCCCTTTTGATCGTCCTGCTAGCGATCGGATTGTTTGTTCTTTTGCTCATGTTTGGGGCCAATGCCGTTTTGGCGCTGCTGTTTGCCGTCGCCTGGGGCATGGGAATACCTGTCCTTCTTCTAAGAGTGCTGGCCAGCCGTCGGCGCCGGAAGTTCGAAGCGCAGCTGCCCGATGCCGTCGACATTCTGGTACGGAGCCTGAGGGTCGGGCATCCGGTTACCGCGGCTATCCGGCTGGTTGGACGCGAGCTGCCGGATCCCATCGGCGCGGAGTTCCGCGTCGTCGCCGACGAGTTGACCTACGGTCTCGATCTCGAGACCGCGATGACCAATCTCAGTACTCGCGTGGGGCAGCAGGACCTCGCCCTCTTGGTGGTCGCCGTCAGCATTCAATCAAGGAGCGGTGGCAACCTCGCCGAGATTCTCGGTAGCCTTTCCAAGGTGATCCGAGATCGTCAGCGCATGCGGCTCAAGGCCAAGGCGCTGTCGGCGGAGGGACGGTTCTCCGCGCTGGTGCTAAGCATTCTGCCTTTCGCCCTCTTTGGCGTGCTGTGGGTGATCGCGCCGTCGTTCTATGGCGCGGTCTGGGATGTCGCCTTCGTCAAGCCGCTGCTCATTGCGGCCAGCTTGTGGATGTTTATCGGTGATCTCGTCATGTACCGGATGGTGAAGTTCGACATCTGATGGAACTCATGGTCGTGCAACAGTTGGGTTCCCTCGGCCGCTTCGTGGAGGCCAATATGGTGCCGTTGATCACGGCTTCCATGTTTGGCTTCGTGTTCCTAACGGTACTGGCAGCGACCCAAATCGCGCAACGACGGCAAGCCGTGCGCCGGCGGACGATCGCCTTCAATCCAGCCTCGTCTAGCATTGCCGACTTTGCCGGCGGCGGTTCACGGATAGGGGAGGGCGACGCGGCTTCCGAACTCCTTTATCTGGTCGAGCGCGGACTACCCCGTGGTGACCGGCGGGTGTCGAGACTGCGTCAGGAGTTGATCCAAGCTGGGTTCTTCCGCAAAGATGCGGCCTTCTATTACTATATCACCCGCCTCGCCTTGGCGTTTGTGCTGGCGGTGCTGACGGTCACGTTGCTGCATCGCTTCGCATCGACTGCGGCGGTTGGAACCGTCCTCGGGGCGACGGTGATCGCTTCGGCTGTTGGTCTATTGATCCCGACTCTGGTGCTAAACCGCTATCAGCAAAGCATGCGCCAACAGTGCCGCGACGGTTTTCCAATCTTCCTCGATCTGCTGGTGGTGTGTTCGGAGGCCGGCCTCACGCCACGCGCCGGGATCGAGCGCGTCAGCCGTGAGCTCACCCACACGCACCCGTTCCTCGGTGCCAACCTGTTCTTGATGTGCCTGGAACTCAGGGCCGGGCGGCCGCTGGTCGAGGCCATCGAGGGTCTAAGCCGACGTATCGACATCGAGGAAGTGCGCTCGCTCGGCTCGCTGCTGCAGCAGACCGAGGAACTAGGCGCCAATCTCAGTGCGTCCTTGCGCGTGTATAGCGAAGAAATGCGCGCCCGACGCTTGCTGCGCGCTGAAGAGAAGGCCCACGCGCTTCCCGTGAAGCTCGTGCTGCCGCTGGCATTCTTTGTCTTCCCGGTGATGCTGGTGGTGACACTGCTGCCGGTCATGATTCGTATCT
>Ga0134122_10001317_pt1 | contig 17785 bp, 15 predicted proteins | sample KB302_FD_96461 | JGI IMG/M metagenome (GOLD analysis project Ga0134122, IMG submission 96461) | Terrestrial soil microbial communities without Nitrogen fertilizer from Kellogg Biological Station, Michigan, USA - KB3-0-2 | ecosystem: Environmental > Terrestrial > Soil > Unclassified ... | reverse complement strand
GCAATGGAACTTCATGATCTTCTCCCGTACGAGGATTCTTTTGCCAATGTGCCGGCGCCCAGAGCCGACTTTATCGCTGCAATCAATGAAAGTATAGGCCGCCACCACGCGCGGCTGCCAGCCGAACTATGAAGTTCGAGAATCGGTGGCAATTGCAAATTAAGATCTGCATACGCATGACCTTCACGCTGCCGGGTTGCGCGCGCAGTCCATGTTACCGGATAGCCCTTGCCAGCGGCGTTACGTACCGCATGGCCTTGGCTTTTTGCGGTTAACATTTGTGCGGACAGCGCGGATGCGTTTTAATGCGGGCCAGGTATTTCGGGAGGTATTGGAAGCGGTATGTCTGCGCAACTTAACGTAATCGAACTTACCAGGCAGCTCGTGCGCATGAATACCGTCAATCCGCCGGGCCAGGAAGAACAATGCGCGCGCCATCTAGGTTCATTGTTGGAAAAAAACGGCTTCCACACCAGGTATCACGACTTGGCACCGGGGCGGGCTAGCCTTGTGGCGACCATTGGCGGCCGCGCAGACAAGGCCCCCCTTTGCTTCACCGGACATATCGATACCGTTCCGCTTGGCGCTGCAAAATGGAATATGGATCCGTTCGGCGCCGATACGGAAAGCGGCAAACTGTACGGACGCGGTACCAGCGACATGAAATGTGGCGTGGCCGCTTTTGTCGTTGCATCGCTGAATCTGGCGCCCAGCCTGGAACGTTCACCCGGTCTGGTGTTGGTCATCACGGCGGGCGAAGAAACCGGCTGTGAAGGCGCCTTTCATCTGGCTCATCAGACGGGGGCATTGGGTCGGGCTGGAGCTGTTGTCGTTGGCGAGCCATCGTCCAACTATCCGTTCGTGGGTCATCGCGGTGCCTTCTGGTTGAATGCACGCACGGGTGGCGTTACGGCGCATGGTTCGATGCCGGAAAAAGGCGACAATGCGGTGTTCAAAGCAGCCCGAGCCGTAGCGGTACTGGAGAAATTCCGTTTCAAAAATCCGCCCCACCCCTTGATGGGTCAGGCAACGCTGAACGTTGGCACTATTCGGGGCGGGTTGAATATCAATTCCGTGCCCGACGAGGCTGTGATCGGGATTGATATTCGAACCATACCGAACGTCACGCATGCCGCATTGAAAGCTGAATTGATGCGGCAGCTGGGCAATGAGGTGGAACTGGAAACGCTGCTCGACCTGGAAAGTGTGTTCACGGAGCCGACCAATCCATGGATCCAGGAAGTGTTTGTTGTAATGCGATCCATTCTTGGCAGGGCTTGCGAGCCTCGCGTAGCGACCTACTTCACCGACGCGGCCGCGCTCAATATCGCGTACAACCTTCCACCCACCGTCATTCTTGGGCCGGGCGAAGCGCAGATGGCTCATCAGACCAACGAATATTGCGTTATTGATCGGGTCACGGAAGCAGTTGCGGCCTACGAAGAAATTGCGCGACGCTGGTGTGCAATTTGATACAGGAAGAAGTTTTTTCCGCAAGTCTTCCAACTCAACGCATCGCGTCGTTGCTCGATAGTGGATCGTTGACAGGGGCCGCACAACACGGAACGCTGCATGTCGGCAGCGGCGTCATTGAAGGGCGTCAGGCGACTGTTATTGCAACCGATAGGCAAGCGGCCGGCGGATCCCTGGGAGTCACCGAGGCACAGGCTCTCTCCGCAGTTTTGGAGGAGAGCCATGCAGCGGGACGGGTCGCGATCTTGTGCCTGGACTCCGCTGGCGCAAGACTGGACGAAGGGCTGGCCGCGCTCGGTGCATTCCGCCAACTCTACAGGCATCTGCTTGACCTGCGCCTCGCCGGCTTCCCCATGCTCGCGTTGATAGGGCGGAATTGTTTTGGCGGAGCGAGCATGCTCGCGACGGCATGCGCGCAACGCGTTTACAGCGAAGCATCGCGCCTGGCCATGTCGGGACCGGCGGTAATCCAGGCACTTGGCGGCACCAAAGAGCTAGATGCGAATGATGCTGCTGCTGTCACCGTCCTAATGGGAGGAGCGGCCCGCACGCGCCTGGTGCCGACAGATTATTTGTGTGACGACTTGTACCCTGCGTTTCGCCACGCCGCGCGTAACTGGGTGGTCGGTGTTCAATCTGGCGTGCTACCGGACCTGCGCGATCAGCACAACCGTCTTGGCACGCGTCTGCTTGCGCACGGTCTGACGCCGTCACCGCCCACTAACGCGCGCGATGATCTACCAGCGGTACTCCAGGAAATCCTGCCGGCAGGGATCGATTTGCACCGAATGGACGGTGTGCTTTTCGGTCGTAGCCAGACTTCGCCAAACGCATTTTTTGGGCTTATCGACGGCACGCCGGTCGGTGCATTGACTGTCTGGACGCTTGCGGGCGAATGCCTTGCGCTTGCTGATGAACGGCCAGGCGAGCCGGTAACGGTTTTTTTGGATTGCCCGGGCCAGGCACCCACTTTTCAGGACGAACTCGTCATGTTGTCCGAATATGTGGCGCATCTGGCGCTGGTCCTTTCAACCTTACGGCGCAACGGCCACCGCGTACTGCTTCAAGTATTGGGAGATGCCGCCGGCGGAATTTACGTTGCCTTGGCGGCGCCTGCTACGCGCGTACTTGCATTGCCGGGTGCCAACGTACAGGTCCTGCCGCCGGCTGCTATCGTGCGTGTGCTGCGTCGGCGCAGTCCGTCCCCTGATGTGGAAGATTACCTTCGCGCGGGCGTAGTCGACACGATTATATGAGCTGCCGTTGAACCAGAATTTTTTTGCTGCTGTGGCAGCTGCCATCGGATGCGACGCGGAACAGGTATTGCTGGAAACCGATGACGGCAAGCTCTACACGCGTGGCGATATTCTTCGTGAATCGGCTCGTCTTGCCGGCTTGCTGCGTGATGCCGGCGCGGTGCGAGGCGATCGCATTGCCGTGCAGGTGGATAAGTCTCCGGCTGCGCTTTCTCTCTACCTGGCTTGCTTACGTGCCGGGCTGGTCTATCTGCCACTGAACATCGCGTATCAGCGTGCCGAGCTGGCCTATTTCCTTCAGGATGCGAGACCCCGGGTGGTCGTGTGTCGACCGGAATCATCGCCATTGCTAGGCGAGCTTTCCGCCGGACGAGTGGAGGTTTTTACGCTGGATCATCAGGGGCGCGGCTCGCTTACGGACGCCGCCGCCTCGTTGCCGCACGAATTCAAAACGGCTGACTGTGCGACTGATGATTTGGCCGTCATCATCTATACCTCGGGCACGACCGGGCGCTCCAAGGGAGCGATGGTGACTCATCGCAACCTGCTTTCGAACGCGCGCGCGTTGGTGGATTATTGGGGATTCAGCGATCGTGACGTGCTCTTGCACGCCTTGCCTGTGTTCCATATCCATGGATTGTTCGTCGCAAACCATTGCGCGTTGTTGTCCGGCGCCAAGCTGCTGTGGCATCGCAAGTTCGATCCGGTGCTCGTATTGCGGGATTTGGCACGCGCGACCGTCATGATGGGCGTACCTACGTTCTACACGAGATTGCTGGCGCATCCGGGATTCGGTCGCGATGCGTGCGAAAGCGTGCGTTTGTTCATTTCCGGTTCTGCACCGCTTCAACTCGAGACGTTCAAGGAATTCAAGGAACGCAGCGGGCACTCCATTCTGGAACGCTATGGCATGTCCGAGGCCGGCATGATCTGTTCCAATCCGCTGCACGGAGAACGCCGCGCAGGCAGTGTCGGTTTGCCATTGCCTGGTGTATCGGTAAGGATCGCGCAAGACTACGACATCCCGGTCGCACCGGGTGCAGTCGGCGGAATACAGATCAAAGGGGAGAACGTATTCGCCGGTTACTGGGAGAATCCCGACAAGACCCGGCTTGAATTTACCGATGACGGATATTTTCGCACCGGAGATCTTGGCGCATTCGATAGCGACGGATATTTGTCGATCGTAGGCCGTGCCAAGGATCTGATCATCAGTGGGGGATATAACGTTTATCCCAAGGAAATTGAAATTGCGCTTGATGCGCTGCCAGGCGTTATGGAGTCTGCCGTTTTTGGCATTCCGCATGCTGATTTTGGCGAGGCCGTTGCGGCGGTGCTGGTGCCAAAGCAAGGAGTGCTGCTTGACACGACAGCCATGATTGTCGAGCTAAGGAAAAACCTCGCTAATTATAAAGTGCCGAAGCAGATACTTCTGGTCGAGGAGTTGCCGCGCAACGCGATGGGCAAAGTGCAAAAAGCCTTGTTGCGAGAGCGTTATGCCAAGCAGATCACGGCAGGATAAATATTGGGCGATGAACGAACGGACCGGCAATAGTTTGTTATCGCGAGCCTATCAAAATAGCGACCACAACATCCTGGTGGCAAGGATAAACAGAATAACGGCAAAGGTCTTTTTCAAGGTACTGACCGGCATGCGGTGGGTTAGCCTTGCGCCCCATGGCACCGTAATGAACGTACCCAGCACGATACCGATCAGGGCAGGCAAATAGACATATCCCACGCTAAGGGCCGGTAAGTGGTCTTTGCCCAATCCCGTCACGATGAAGCCCACTGTACCGGCGATGGCTATCGGCAGGCCGAGCGCCGCTGAGGTACCGATGGCCTGACGCATCGGAACGTTACAAAGGCTCATGAAAGGAATGGTCATTACCCCACCGCCGACGCCTACCAGGCTGGAAACTATGCCGATGACGAGCGCTGCTACTGTCATTCCCGGTTTATCGGGCAGTTGCCGTGTCGGCTTCGGCTTCACGTTGGCGAACATCTGTACTGCAGAGTAATAGACAAAAATTACGAAAAATATGGCGAGATATTTGGATTTCAGTTGATCGGCGACGACAGCGCCAAGCAAAGTACCCACAACCAACCCTGGAACTGCTGCGCGCAAAATGTCCCAGCGCACTGCTCCATGCTTCTGGTGAGCCCGCAAACTGGCAAGCGACGTGAAGACGATGCTCGCAATCGAAGTCCCTAGTGCAAGGTGCAACAGGCGATCTGCTGGAAAGCCCTGCAAGGTGAATAAATACACCATCAGTGTGACCAGCATTAAGCCGCCGCCGATACCGAGCAGCCCTGCGAAGAAGCCCACGAACAGTCCCATCAACAGATAGACCATCCACCACAAATCCATGGCGGCCGCCTAGAACAATTTCATGACGAATGCTGCCTCGTTTGGATCAACCGGTGTAATCGATAGCCGATTGCCCCGCTGCAGCACTCGCATCGATGCCAATTGCGGATGGGAGCGCAACTCGGGAAGACCAATCACCCGTGTCTTTCTGACCAGCGTCACATCGACATTGAACCAACGCGGATGGTCGCGGGACGCCTTCGGATCGAAGTATTCGCTGGTACGGTCGAATTGGGTTTCGTCTGGATAGGCCCGCTTTGAAACGCGTGCAATGCCTGCAATGCCGGGCTCTGGGCAACTCGAATGGTAAAAAAATACGCGATCCCCGATGCGCATTTGGTCGCGCATGAAATTACGAGCCTGATAGTTGCGCACGCCCCACCATGCAGCAGTTTTCCCCGGAGCCTGAGCCAGATCATCAATGCCGAATACACTCGGCTCGGATTTCATCAGCCAATAATTCATGTTTCAGTGACGCAAAAAAAAGCTCCGGGGTCCGGAACTTTTGGTATGGCAAATGGCGCAAGGCATAGGGCGCGAAGCCACCTCGGTACGATTGTGACTGCGCAAGATGGGGAGCCCCCCGCGATTCCCGTCAGGCCGGCATCTTGAACCTAGGGTCCAAGGCGGTCGCATTCCGAGCACATCAGGCGCTTCCGATTGGGACGCGCACAACAGCGCTACTTTAGGCAGCAACCAAGTCGATTAACATTGGTTCAAAGAATTACAACCTGACGAACGCCGCAGGGGACATTGACTCGCATCAGAACAACTCATCCTGACCATTCATCGCCTGGTCAATCGTTGTCTGCATGCGAAAGATTCTACGCTTAAATTCGCCGACATCAAACCCGCCGTCCATCCTGCTGGAAAGGAATTCGTGTGTAATATTCAACGCCGCCATGATGGCTACGCGTTCCACGCCGATGACTTTGCCGGCATCTCGAATTTCGCGCATCTTGATATTCAGGTACTCGATAGCCTTCAGCAAGTCTTTTTGTTCGTCTTCCTGGCACGCAATACGAAACTCGCGTCCCATGATATTCACGTCGAGGCCGCCTTTGGTCTGGGCACTCATTCTGCGCCATCCGGGATCTGGGTTAACAAAGTCTCCAGGCGCGTCTTCGCGATGTTTACTTTATCTGCGAGGCGCTTGTTCTCGCTTTGAACAGAAGTCAAATTCTGCCGCAGCTGGGAGTTATCCTCGCGGAGCTTCTGGGTCAGCTTGATGAGCTGACTGATCTTGTCATCGAGCGCGGTAAGTTCAGCTTCCATGAGGACACTATAATTATGAAAACCGTGAAAAGTCAACTGCTAACGCATTTTTTTGAAAGTGCTTTGGCATATGTGGCCGATCCCTGCCCTCCCTCGGCTTAGAGCGGTCTGCCAGCGATCCGTTGTCCGTGCCAGACATGTAATTGACATTAATCCCGATGTTGGGATTCCGGGGATCGGCTAGAATCCCGGCACGTTCTCGGGTGCCCCGAACAGTTCCAGTAAGGGGTCAAACGGGAAACAGGTGAGCGACTTTAAAATCTTTTAGGCGCAATTCCTGTGCTGCCCCCGCAACGGTAAGCGACTGGTGGGGCGTATCAAGATGCCACTGGGGAGGCCGGGAACTTTCCGTCCCCTTGGGAAGGCGATACGTCCAAGCGCAAGCCCGGATACCGGCCCCTGGATGCAACGGAGATCCGCGTGGGGCGGGCATTCCGGTGTCGGCATGTCCTTCACCCTGCTTTCCCTGTGGCTGAACTCCCTTTTTAAATTCGCGCATACGGCGGGTTTGCGCATCAAGGGGCAGCCATGAAACTGATGCGGGTACACCTGTTGTTGGCCGGCGCGCTAGTGAGCACCAACGCCTCTGCACAAAAATCGCAGGAGCTTGTTGCTGAAGAGGTGGTGGTGACGGCGACAAGATTCGACGATCTTTCTGTCGATAAACCACTCAGCATAACCACCATCACTTCCGATGAGATCCGGCGATCGCCGGCTCGCACCGTACCGGAACTGCTGTCCTACCAGGTCGGCATCGGCGGCCGCGACCTTTTCGGCAACAACGCTGCGCAGGCAACTGTCGACATGCGCGGGTTCGGCGCGACCGCCGCTCAGAACACGCTGGTGCTGCTCGACGGCAGAAAAATGAACGATATCGACCTTTCGGGCGTGCAGTGGTCAGCATTACCACTGGATTCCATCGACCGCATAGAAATCATCCGCGGCAGCGGCGCCGTACAGTATGGGGACGGCGCGGTCGGCGGGGTTATAAACATCATCACGCGCAAGCCGGGAAAGGATGGCCCGCAGGCGACGATTGCGGCTGGCGTCGGCAGTTTCGACACCTACCAGGCTCGAGCGAGCGGCGAACTGGGGAGCGATAACGCTGGCCTGCGCCTAGGTGGCGCCTACTACGATTCCAATGGCTACCGCGACAACAATCGTAATATCCAGTCGACCGCTTCGGCCGAAGGACGCTGGAAGGGTTCGATCGGAGACATCTCACTGCGTTTTGGCGGTGCTAGCGAGAATCTGCGCCTGCCGGGCGCGCGCACCGTCCAACCGAGCATCGGACTCAACGAACTTGAGACCGACCGCACAGGAACGTCGACGCCGAAGGACTATGCGTTGCGGGACGATAACGTGCTGCAATTCGATTGGTCGCGCGCGGATGGTGCAATCTCCGAGGTGGTGGGCGTGTCCTATCGCAAGAAGGAACAGAAATCGTATTTTGACTTCAACGGATTTCCCGACTACCGCGAAATCGATCTCGACGTTCTTGCATTGACACCGCGGATGCGTTTCGATCATTCCCAACTCGGGCTGAACGGCAACTTTGTCGTCGGCTTCGATTGGTATACGTGGAACTACGATCTCGCCCTGTCCGCCTCGCCGACCACCATCGCCCAACCTGTACATAAGGTCGATGCCCGGCAGGAAAACCGTGCGATTTATGTTCTGGAATCGCTTAAACCGACGCCTCGCATGACGCTGACCGGGGGAGCCCGCGTCGAATGGTTTGATATCGATGCGAGCGATACCTTCGACGCAACGGCACCAAATCCAACTTTTATTAATGGCGGATCGCCCAGCGGCAACCAGAGCGACCGCCAGTTCGCATGGGAAGTCGGGCTCCGGCAGGCACTGACCGAACAATGGTCGGGATACACTCGCGCAACGCGAGCCTATCGTTTTGCGACTGTGGACGAGACCTACGAGACCACCGCGCTTTTCGAGCAGTCGTTCCAGTTCCTGCGGCCGCAGACGTCGATCACCTACGAAGTGGGTGTCGATTGGCGCGCGTCGATGACAGACGCACGTATCGGAGTCTTTCAGACCGACGTGAAGGATGAGATTCACCTGGATGCTTTTACTTCAGGAATCGGCAATACGAACCTTCCGCCCTCACGGCGTCGCGGCGTCGAATTCGAAATGGGTGTGCAACCAGCGGAGAGGGTCGATCTCAGGCTCACCTATACCTACACGGACGCTAGATTCCTCGAAGGTGAATTCCCCGGTGGTCCCTTTTCAATCACCAACGTTAATATCGTCGGCAAAACGGTGCCGCTGGTGCCGCGGCACAAGGCAACCCTCAATGGCAACTGGGGCATCACCCCATCGACGAATCTGTCGGGAGCGGTCGTTTATGTGAGCGAGCAATTCATGGACAACGACGAGGCGAACAACCTCGGTGTGAAGATTCCCGGCTACACCGTGGTCGATTTCAAGCTCACGCAGCAAGTCGGTGCAGCGCGGTTTGGCGTGGCCGTGAACAATGCGCTCAATGAAAAGTACTTCAACTATGCGGTCCGTTCACAGTTCACGCCGGACCGCTACAACGCTTATCCACTGCCCGAACGCACGTTTATGGCATTCGTGGAATACAAGTTCGGAAAATAACCTCAGTTCCGGGACATCTGTATTGACTGGGTTCCCAAGACGGTCGCCTGTCCGTTACTGCCCGGATTTGTTATTGTGCGGGCCATGCAAGAAATGACCGGCACCGAGCTTTATTTCCGTTTGCTCCGTTATGTCAAACCATACTGGGGCGTTTTCGCGCTGTCCATTTTGGGTATGCTGATTACGGCGGCCACGGAAGTTGCGCTTCCGGTTGCCGTCAAACCTTTTCTGGATGGAACCTTCGTCAAGAAGGACCCGTTTCTAGTCACGTGGGTCCCGGTATTAATGGTGTTGCTGTATGTGATTCGAGGCGCCGGCGCCTACATAGGAACCTATGCCAGCACGTGGGTCGGCAATAAAGTGGTGATGGATTTGCGCGACCAGATGTTCCGCCGCATGCTTGCACTCCCGCTTGGCTATTTTCACGACAATACAACGGGCAATTTGATCTCACGCTTTACTTTCGATGCAGCCCAGGTAACTGGTGCCGCAACCAATGTGGTCACGGTGCTGGTCAAGGATTCGGTCACGATACTGGGACTGCTGACCTACCTGTTGTACATAGACTGGAAGCTCACGCTGATATCTTTGATCATGGTGCCCCCGATTGCAGTTGTGGTTCGCTATTTTAATGTCCGATTACGCAACATGAGCCGCAAGACGCAGGAAGCGATGGGGGACATTACCCAAGTTCTTCAGGAAACCATCGAATGCAATAAAGTCGTCAAGATTTTCGGTGGACAGGCTTACGAAGCAAAACGATTCGCGGATACGAGCAACAGGTTGCGCGGGTTCACCATGAAACAGACTGCTGCCGCGGCTGCCAATGTGCCGATCGTGCAATTGCTCGCAGCCATAGCCGTTGCCGTTGTGGTTTATTACGCTACCGTGCAGGCACAGTCGGATGCCACGACAGTCGGCGGATTTGTGTCCTTTCTGGCCGCGATGTTGCTGCTGACCCCGCCTCTGAAAAGGCTCACGGGCGTCGCTGAATATCTCCAGCGCGGCCTTGCGGCCGCTGAAAGCGTGTTCGCGCTGCTGGATGAAAAGCCCGAAACAGATACGGGCAAAATTCCACTGCAGCGCGCCCGGGGCGACATTGCATTTCGCCAGGTCAATTTCCGCTATGCGCGCGCAGAGCACAGCGCGTTGAGGAATGTCACGCTGTCAATTAGCGCGGGAGAGACCATTGCGCTGGTTGGATCATCGGGAGGCGGCAAGACCACGATCGCCAATATGGTTCCACGTTTCTACCATCCCGACTCCGGTACCATTACGATTGACGGACATGATATCGAAGCTTTATCGCTGGCGGACCTGCGGCGCAATATTGCATTGGTAAGCCAGGAAGTCGCTCTCTTCAACGATACAGTGTCGGCTAACATTGCCTATGGTCAGGCGGCCGGAGCCAGCCGCCACGCCATTGAACGCGCCGCAGAAGCGGCGCATGCTCTGGAGTTCATACAGGCGATGCCTCACGGCTTTGATACGCTGATCGGTGAAAATGGCGTTAGATTGTCGGGTGGTCAACGCCAGCGGCTGGCGATAGCACGGACCGTGCTGAAGGATGCGCCCATCCTGATCCTGGACGAAGCCACATCGGCTCTCGACTCGGAATCCGAGAAGCATGTGCAGGCGGCGCTCGAACAATTGATGCAGGGCCGGACCACGATCGTGATCGCACACCGGCTGTCGACTATCGAAAATGCGGATCGGATAGTGGTGCTCGATAATGGCGAAATCGCCCAGATAGGCACCCATGCCCAACTGCTCGCGGAAGGTGGAATCTACGCCAAACTCTATCGCATCCAATACGCCGCGGGCGGTACGCAGCCAGAGGCCGAATTGCATTCAGTTGCTTGATGCTGGTGCGCAACTGACAGGGCATCGAAGACTGCGGTCTCACAGTGGAATGTTGCGGTGACTATTCAGGAAACACAGTGTGTCCAAGCGTCCGGGTCCGTCAAGCCCGTCATTGATCGGAACCGTTGCGAAGGCAAACAGGCGTGCGTGGCGGTCTGCCCTTACAACGTGTTCCGCATAGCGACCGTGACTGCAGACTTGCGCCGTGGGCTGAGTCTGCGCGGGAAGTTGAAGGGGTACGCCCACCGCTGGCAACAAGCCTTTGCTGCGAATGCTGACGCCTGCCATGCATGCGGGCTATGCGTTGCGGCGTGTCCCGAGAAGGCAATTACGCTGGTTCGTTCGATCTAGCGGCGTCCGCGTCGATTACCCCTGCTTCTCGGCCCATTACTCCAGGTCAACAAATGGCACGCCGCTTGCCAGTTCTTCGGAAAGCGCCCTATCGGCCGCTTAATCGAAGGAGAACATCATGGGCAAATATTTTCTGGCTTGGTTACTGGGCGTACCGTTTTTCGTATTGGTGATCCTGTATCTATTCTTTCACTGAGGGCGTTGCCTCATTGATGGAAATTCACGGATAGCATGGACCAGGCGCGGGGCCTTTACGTAAAACTTGCAGGACAGCTGTAACTGGTACAAGCAATTTTCTATCTCGGGGAGGTAATTTACTCAAGCAGCCTCGGCACATCGGCGGCGCGCGGTGGCACAACCATTGCAAACGACAAGATTGTAGTAAGTGCGTCGCTAAGTATAGAATCGAGGAGAACAGACTCATGCATCTTGAACACAAGCCTCGGCCCGCATTCCGCATCGTTCGCGGTTCATCAGGTCTTTGGGAAGTTATTGAAGAAGGAATTCGTGAAGCGCTTGGGTTATTCAGAGCTCCGCAGGCGGCCTTGTCTTATGCCTGCCATCTGGCGGCCATGCGCGAGGGGTCCGTGGTAATGGTATTCGACAGAATCCCGATGAGCACACGAGCGAACGTCGTCGACCATCGCGGCCCTAGGCGCTTGCAATGATGCGTCGCGTGGAGCAACTACCCACAAGCCCCGTCAGGCGGGCTGCCGCGGCGCTGGTCAAAGTCATACCCATGCTCGTTGGGGCAACGCTACTGAGTGCATGCCAGCATGGCCCTACTGTTTTCGATGATCCGTCCGCAATAGCTGTGCTTGCGGCTACGCCTGGCAGTGCCGTCCATGGAGTGGTGACATTCATTCGGGCTGGTGAGGCAACTCTGGTAAATGCGAACTTATCCGGATTTAAGCCCAACAGTACGCACGGCATGCACATACACGTAATTGGCGACTGCTCTGCGCACGATGCCAGCAGCACGGGAGAGCATTTCAACCCCCAATCGTCCCGGCATGGTGCGCCAGGCGCGGCCGAGCATCACGCCGGCGACTTGGGAAACATTACTGCCGATGCAGTCGGAAACGTCTACGCGACGTTCAAGATCACCGAAGGCAGCTTCGGAACGGGAGATGACAGCATTATCGGCCGCGGCCTGGTAGTGCATGCCGACAGGGATGACCTTAATTCGCAGCCGGCTGGAAACTCCGGCGTCCGACTTGCATGTGGCAGCATTACGCGCAATCCAGACCGAATGACCGTTGCGAAAAGCGGGTAATCGCGACTCTTAGTGTGCCTTGTCCCAGTTGGGCCCCACGCCGAGGTCGACAGCCAGGGGAACATCCAGGGTTGCAACGCTGTTCATTAATTGCGGCAGCCCGGTCTTGATCACATCAATTTCCGGCTCCGGCACTTCAAGCACCAGTTCGTCGTGCACTTGCATCACGAGCCTGCTCTTCCGTCCGGTAGACGAAATCCAGCGATGCACGGCAATCATGGCGAGCTTGATCAGATCCGCTGCGGTCCCCTGCATGGGAGCATTGATTGCGGCACGCTCGGAGCCCTGACGCCGTGGGCCATTGCTTGCATTGATGTCCGGCAAGTAGAGCCTGCGCCCGAATACGGTTTCCACATAACCCAGCTTGCGGGCCGTTTCGCGTGTCCGTTCCATGTAGTTCCTAACACCGGGATAGCGCAAAAAATAGCGTTCCATATATTGCTGGGCTGCCGCTCGTTCGATGCCGAGCTGCGAAGCAAGCCCAAATGCCGACATGCCATAGATCAGGCCGAAGTTAATGACTTTGGCGTAGCGACGCTGCTCGCTGGTCACGGCGGCCGAATCAACACCAAAAATTTCTGACGCGGTGTGTCTGTGCACGTCCTCTCCGGCAGCGAAGGCGTGCAGTAATCCTTTGTCCTGTGACAGGTGCGCCATGATGCGCAATTCCACTTGCGAATAGTCGGCTGAAACAATGACCGAGCCCGGTGCTGCCACGAACGCTTCGCGGATGCGGCGGCCTTCCGCAGTGCGAATGGGAATGTTCTGAAGATTGGGTTCGTTACTGGAGAGCCGTCCCGTCACCGCCACTGCCTGGGCATAATTGGTGTGCACACGGCCGGTCTCGGCGTTTACCATCCGCGGCAGTTTGTCTGTATAGGTGGACTTCAGTTTCGACAAGCCGCGGTATTCCAAGATCAGCTTCGGCAAGGGATGATCCAGCGCCAACTGCTGCAATACGTCCTCGTCTGTCGACGGTACGCCGCTCGGCGTTTTTTTGATCACTGGCAGTCCCTGCCGCTCGAACAAAATCTCCTGCAATTGTTTCGGAGAATTCAGATTGAACGGCTGGCCCGCCTGCAGGTGCACGCTTTGCTCGATTTCCATCAGCTTGATACCGAGCTCGCGACTCTGCTGTTCGAGCAATTGCGCGTCAAGCAGTACGCCATGGCGTTCCATGGCGAACAGGACTTGGGAAACGGGCATCTCGATTTCGCGATAGATGCGCAACAGCTTCGCATCCTGCTCGATCTGCGGGTGCAGCACCTGGTGCAACTGCAATGCTACGTCGGCATCTTCCGCCGCGTACTCGGCGGCACGATTCAATTCGACTTGCTCAAATGAAATCCGCGCCGCCCCCTTGCCGGTAACATCGTCGTAAGTGGTCGTCGTCATGTTCAGATGACGGCTTGCAAGGTTATCCATGTCATGCGGACGATGACTTTCAAGCACGTAAGACTGCAGCGTTATGTCGTGTTCTACCCCGGCGAGTTTTATCCCGCAGTTGGCGAAGACATGCCTGTCGTACTTCGAATTCTGTCCCAGCTTCCGCGCTCCTTCGTCTTCCAGCCAATCCTTCAAGGCGGTCAGGACATGTTCGCGGGAAAGCTGCATCGGCGCACCGGCGTACGCATGACCGACCGGAATGTAGGCGCCGCCATGGGCTTCAATTGAGAGCGCGATGCCGACCAGATGCGTCGTCATTGGATCGAGGGTGGTTGTTTCAGTCTCCAGCGATACGAGCGGAGCAGGCTTGATTTTCGCGATCCACGCGCGCAATTGCTCATCGGTAAGAATGGTCTCATAGGTCCGCTGGTGAGTGTGCGGACGTGAAACAGCCGTTTCTTTCGTATCCTGATCGGCCGTTCCCAGCGCTTTATCCTGAAGCTCTCGCAACAATCCCCTGAACTCCAGCTTCTCGAACAGACGCCTGAGTTCAGGTACGTTGTGCGGCGAGGGTGCCAGCTGCTCTACGTCAACCGGCAACGGAACGTCGCATTTGATGCTGAGCAGTTTTTTTGCGGTGGGCAGCCATGGCAGCGCCTTGCGCAGGTTCTCGCCGACTGCACCCGGGATTTCGTCGGCATGGCGGATGACTTCATCGAGCGAGCCGTACAACAGCAGCCACTTTACGGCCGTCTTTGGGCCGACTTTATCGACGCCCGGGATGTTGTCCACCGAATCGCCAATCAGCGTCAGATAGTCGACCATCTGCGCCGGCTTGATGCCAAACTTCTGCTCGACGCCCTTTTCATCAAGCGACTCGCTTGACATCGTATTGACCAAACTCACCATCGGATTGACAAGCTGTGTAATGTCCTTGTCGCTGGTTGAAATGATGGTGTGCACGCCCCGTGCTTCAGCCTGTTTCGCCAAGGTGCCGATTACATCGTCCGCCTCCACGCCATCCACCATGAGCAGCGGCCACCCCATGGCGCGGACACTATCGTGCAGAGGCTCGATTTGTCTCGCCAAATCATCCGGCATGGTCGCCCGCGTGGCCTTGTATTGCGGATACCAATCGTCGCGGAAGGTCTTTCCTTTTGCGTCGAATACGCAGGCTATATAATCCGCCGACGTTTCGTTTCTTAGTTTTTGCAGCATGCTAAGCACGCCTTTCACTGCACCAGTCGGTTCACCTTGCCGGGTGCGCAAGTCGGGAAGTGCGTGAAATGCGCGATAGAGGTAGGAAGATCCATCCACCAGTACTAGCGTTTTCATTGGCGATCAGCGGGAAACATCAACATGAGCGAAAAACAGAAGGTGCCGGTTCCGCTCGCTCCAGAATTTGCCGAGAAGGCATGGTCTGCGCGGGAATCATGGCGAGTGTTTGGAATTATGGCAGAGTTTGTGGAAGCGACCGAGCGCCTGGCCCATATTCGCCCGGCAGTCAGCGTATTCGGCAGCGCGCGGACCAGGCCCGATCATGGCTATTACGCGCTCGGAGAAGCCATCGGCCGCAAGCTCTCCGACGCGGGGTTTGCCGTCATTTCCGGCGGTGGGCCGGGCATCATGGAATCAGTCAACAAGGGCGCGTACGCCGGACGATCGCTTTCCGTAGGTCTGAATATCCAATTGCCCCATGAACAGAGCGCTAATGCATATCAGGACGTCAGCCAGACATTCCGGCATTTCTTTGCGCGCAAGGTCATGTTCGCAAAATTTGCGTGCGCATACGTCGTGCTACCCGGTGGATTCGGCACGCTGGATGAACTCGGCGAAATCCTGACGCTCGTTCAAACTGGGAAAATCCGCCGCATCCCGATCATTCTGGTAGGCGGGGCTTTTTGGCGTGGCTTGCTGGATTGGATCGCAGACCGCATGGTCTCGGAAGCCATGATCAATCCGGAAGATATGGATTTGATCCAGATGATTGACGATCCGGGCTATGTCGTCGACGCGATATTCGACCACTACGAGAAGCGCGGGTTTGAGTTGACCGCGGCCGAACGCGAAGCGCAGCTCAATCTATAGAGCCATTTGATGTCAGTTTTTACGACCGTTACCCGGGAGCAGCTTTCCGCGTGGCTGAAGAACTACTCGATCGGCGTTCCGACGAGCCTGGAGGGCATCCTGTCTGGAATTGAGAACACTAATTACTTTGTCACCACCACGCATGGCCGCTTCGTACTCACACTGTTCGAAAAGCTGACTCGCAATGAATTGCCGTTCTATCTGAATCTGATGGCACATCTGTCCAGCCACGGGTTGCCGTGCCCGAAGCCGATCGCGAATCTGCAAAACCAGTTGCTTGGGGAACTCAACGGCAAGCCTGCCGCCATCGTATCTTGCCTGGAAGGTCAACCGGTGACGGATCCCGCTCCCCTGCATTGCGCAAGGGTTGGCGAAGTTCTGGCGGAAATGCACCTGGCTGGAAGAACCTACCAAGGTCAATTGGATAACTTGCGAGGCGCCGAATGGTGGACTGCGTGTGCGCCTGAAATTTATCCTTTTCTCAAACCCGAAGATGCCGAATTGCTCAAGTCCGAAATCCACTACCAGCAAAGACAGAACCGGAAAGGGCTCCCGCGTGGGGGGTTGCATGCCGACCTCTTCCGCGATAACGTCCTGTTCGATGGCGAGCGGGTCGGCGGTTTCATCGACTTTTATTTCGCGTGCATCGACTGTTTCGTCTACGACGTCGCCATCACGGTGAACGACTGGTGCACAGGCGCAGACGCCGCGCTCGATCAAATTCGTGCAGAAGCATTGTTGAAGGCATACTGGTCAGTTCGGCCGTTCACCGAACAGGAGCAGGTCGCATGGCCGTGGATGCTGCGTGCCGGGGCGCTGCGCTTTTGGGTTTCGCGGCTGTACGATTTTCATCTGCCGCGGCCTGGGGAACTGACCCATAAGCACGACCCTGAGCGATTCCGCCGGATCCTGTTCCAGCACCGTGCGGCGGCCTTGCGCGGCCATTGCGTTCCTGACGTCCGAGGATAAAGACATGACTATTGAAAAAGTGCCAGCCTCCCATGGAGTGAAGTGGCTGATGCAGGGATTTGTTTTGCTGCGCAGGAGTTTTTTCATTTGGGTGCTGTTTGTCCTGCTGCTATGGGCAATGGTTTTCGTTTCAGCCAAGCTGCCTATCGCAGGACTGTTGTTGGCACTGCTTACGCCCGTTTTTCTGGGCGGACTCATGCTGGGCTGTCGGGCACTGGAGAAAGGGGCAGAACTGGAAATCGCCCACTTCTTTGCCGGATTCCGCAACAATACCCTGGACCTGATTACACTAGGCGGTCTTTACCTCGTTGGTAATGTCGTGATAGCAGGTTTGATGTATGTGATTGGCGGCACGGCAATCCAGCAAATCGTTGCCGGCCAAGCACAAAATATCGATCCTTCCATGCTTACCCAGGTGCTGGGACCTGCTTTGATGGCGCTTTTGGTTGGGATGGCGCTGTCGGTGCCACTCAGCATGGCAATATGGTTCGCGCCTTTGCTGGTGATATTAGCCAATCAGAGACCGGTACAGGCGCTGCGCGATAGTTTCAACGCTTGTCTGAAAAACATGCTGCCCTTTCTGGTGTACGGATTGGTTATCCTGGTGCCGCTGGTTTTGTTCATGGCGCAGTTCGATCTTACGAACATGGAGCGCAATCCCGGCCTCTGGCTCGTGGTGTTATTTATGCTGCCCTCGATCTACACGAGTTACCGGGACATTTTCCGCGCCATTCCCGCAGCGAGTGTGGTTGAGTAAATATCAGGCGGGTGCGAGCTTGGCATATTCAAGCGCCAGCCATTTCATGCCGCCACTACGGAAGTTGACCTGCACGCGGGCATCGGCGCCACGGCCTTCCG
>Ga0134122_10001316_pt1 | contig 17804 bp, 13 predicted proteins | sample KB302_FD_96461 | JGI IMG/M metagenome (GOLD analysis project Ga0134122, IMG submission 96461) | Terrestrial soil microbial communities without Nitrogen fertilizer from Kellogg Biological Station, Michigan, USA - KB3-0-2 | ecosystem: Environmental > Terrestrial > Soil > Unclassified ... | reverse complement strand
TGACCTATGCGGGGTCCTTCTTCCGCAACGATGTGCCGGCGCTCACTTGGGACAATCCGGGCCTGAGCGATCTTCCGTCCGGCGCGTACATTCCGGCGTACGGGCGCATGGCGCTACCGCCGGACAACGACTACCACACGGTCAAGGGGGATTTCGCTTGGTCCCTTTCCAAAGTCAGACTAGCGGCCAGCGCCTCATACGCCACGATGCGCCAGAACGAAACGCTGCTGCCGCCGACGGTCAACAATGGCCTCATTAGTGGCGTTGTTACGCCGATCGATCTCAGCAACTGGAATACAGCAGGGGCTTTGAGCCAGAATACTGCTCTCGCGGCCATCGACACCTTCAACGGTTTTGCGCAGTTGCAGTACAACGCGACCTCCCAGCTCCGCTTCGACTTGGAAGTCCGCGGCCGCGACGAGAACAACAAAACCAATTACGTCGCCTTGAACCCGCTGACGGGGCAATATGGCTATATCGCGATCGACGGCGGCTTGGCCCCGTACGTTGCAAGGCTGACCGGCGTTTATGAGCCGTCGGTCTCGGGCGAACGCGTGCAGATCCGCAATATTCCGTTCGCCACCGATACGCTGAGCTTTACCGGAAAGGTGAACTACCGCCTCGCCAACAGCGACCGCATAGAGGTCGCTTATACAAACAAGTCGGTCGACAACAGCATTCGCGAAGTCGGCAGCCTGAACGACAATCGCATCTCGGCCCAGTACAGCAGCCGCGGCCATGAGTGGGGCAGTTTCCGCCTTACGTACGAATACGCCAGCCTGAACGGCGACGATTACGTTTCCTATCCCTACGGCCCGTACAACTCGACCTCATTGCCCGGCTACATCCCGCGCTTCTCGACCGGCGACGCGCCTTTCACGCTTGGTCCGTTGCGCAAATATGACGTCGCCGACCGCACCGAAAACACGGTTAAGGCGCAGACCAACTTTATTGTCTCCGAGAAGACCGATTTGCAGGTGACGGGAAACTACCGCAACTACGATTACAAGGCCGACTACGGTCTGAAGGGCGCCGAATATTACGACGCCAATGTCGAGCTGACGCATCAGTTCTCGCTCAGCACTACGTTCAATATGTTTTACAGTTTTCAGCAGCACCGGCGCGACGTCGCGAGCATCAATCCGGTAGGCAGAAACAGCTCCGACGATTCAGCCGGTGGGCCGACTTATCCACTGGCCAACGCCTGGACCGAATCCAGTGACGAATACAACCATGTTTTCGGCGCCGGAGTTCATCACCAGATTGGTCCCGTCACGCTCGACGTGAACTACACATTCACCTATTCCAAAAACGGGCTCAGCTACACGTATGCCAGCACGGCGGCGTTCTTCAATAACATCACGGCGGCGCAGGCTGGTACCGCCTTTCCGGACACCACCTTCAAGCATCATCTTCTGGAGACCAGCGTGCTCTGGAAGTACAACCCCAACATCGGTGTGCGCGCCTATTACCGAGTCGAATACGAGCAAATCGAGGATTTCCACTACACCGGCTTGACCAACATCATTGCCAACAACATTTATCTCAATGCTTTTCCCGAGAACTACACCGCGCACGTGCTGGGAATTTTCTTCCAATACTCTTATTAGAGCCTTGCGACGAAGCGTTTTCGCTTGACCGCAAACCTGCGACGTCCGGCAGAGTTTCATGACTGACTACCACTCGCGATTTTTAACCCTCGTTGATGAAATCGAGGCAACCTTTCCTGTGGCCCATTGGCAGGCGGGCAATGTTCCGGTTTGGCCACTGGCGCGAACCAGGCTGTATTCAAACCTGTACCAGCAGATCTATGGCACACGGAAAAGACCACAGCCTTGGTGGCGGCCGCGTCCTGTAGCGAAAGTCGAGCAGGCGGCGGCTTATGCCGCAACGCCGCTGATCAATCTTTGGCGAAGCCGCAATGAACGGAAGAACCTCCTGCTGTTTCCGCACCGGGCACGCGCGTTGTTTCTGGGCGATGGCGAGTCGCTCGATCTGATCCACGGCGCTTGGCATGATCGATTTTGCGAGCCGTTGATATCGCAGTTGGAAGGCGACGGCCAATCGACGCTACTCATGCAGCGTGGCGAACTCTCCCGACTGCCGTGGGCGCAGCCCACGTTTCCCGCCAATACAATCATCCGTTGGGCGCGGCTCGCTGCTCCAGCCTTCGGCTGGTTTAGGCGTGCCCCGCATTTCCCCGATCACGATCTGGTGCTTAAGTTTCTGAATCGGGAATCTGTGCCTACCCACGGTCTCGATATGGACACGCTTCACCGGCAAGCGGCCGTTGTCGCTGCGACCGCACACGGCTTCGAACATGTTCTGCAGATCGTGCGGCCGTCCTTTTGTTTCATGGTCGCGTATTACACTCGAATGGGACATGCTTTTGCATTGGCGTGCCGGCGTCGCGGCATTCTTTCGGTCGACTTGCAGCGAGAGGGTCGGGGGGCGCAGCACGAGGCCTACCACTGGTCCGGCGTGCCGGAGAGCGGCTATGCCATTCTCCCCGCGGTTTTCTGGAATTGGACCGAAGAGGACGCCACGGCGATCGAGCGTTGGAGTCGAAAACTGGCGGCGCCCTGGCACAGCAGTCTTCTTGGGGGGCACCCGCAATTGGCCTGCTGGTTTAACGACCAAGATCCGCAGACGCGGACTGCCGATGGGACGATCGGCAAGATTCGAGCTCGAGCACAGGCCGACCTCGAAATTCTTGTCGCACTTCAAACACTCGACGGATTTGACGAGGTTTGGAATGATTTGGCTGCGCTCATTGAAGCCGCCCCGCCGCGTTGGCGGTGGTGGTTGCGGCGCCATCCCAACACGCTCCACCTGGGAGACCGAGGGCTCGGCCGCCTGCTGGCAATTCGCCGCCCAAATGTGTTGATCGAAGAGGCATCGTCGGTTCCCTTGCCGGGTCTGTTGCGGCACATGGATGTTCTGCTGTCGCTGAGGTCGGGAGCCGCGGCGGAAGCCTCGCTGTTCGGCGTGAAGTCGGTCTTCCTCTCCGCCGCAGCGAGAGAAATGTTTCGGCACCTTCTTGACGCTGGGAAAGCGGAAATCATCGACGACATGGCTCTGCTTGAGCAGCGCCTTGCTCTGCTGCCACGCGGCCCAAAAGTTCAACGTTCTCAACCCAAACTTTCCGACGTTTTTTCGAGATTGCATAGGATGGCGGCGGAATATTCCGCGATGTGCGGCAAGATCTGATGCCGCTCACCGGTCAGCCGATGCGTTCCCTTAGGTCGGCGCGGACGAATTTGCGCGCGATCGCATCGTCAATTTGCGTATTGGTCAATGCACCGCCGGCGAGCGCTTCCTTCAGCAGAACCATGAATGTACGCTCCACTTCGCGCTCGTGGTGCTTCAAATAGTGCGTGGCGCGCTTCGCAAATAGCCGGCGGAGAGGCCCACGCGCGATCGGCGCGAAGAAAGGCGCCACTGTCCAAGCCGCGAAATCGATGGGTAGCCCCGCCTTCCAGGGTTGGGTCAGAAGATGCGTCGTGTGCAGCATTTTGGTTCGGGGTCCTATGCTGTCATGACTGTTCCATTCGACCGGCAGGTCCAGCACACTTGCCTCCAGGCGAAGCGAGATCAGTTCCTGATAATCGATTTTCAGATCTCGTAGACCGGAAAAAATCTCGTTCATCCTCCAGTGCGTGAGTTTGGCGCAGTCGAGTAGCATCACGCCGCTGTCCCAGCCATATGTGGAGCGACGCGCGCCGACGGCGTTGTTCCCCAAATCGATCTCAAACAATTCGCTGACATCGGCGATCGCAAAGACATCAGGGTCGATCACCACTGCCCGTCCCGAAAATCCCATCAGCTCCGGCGGCAGGAAGCGCGACAGTGTGAAGGACTGCACGCCGTTGGGATCGTAGATCTGCATCTTGGAACCCCGCCGAAACGGCGTTCCGGCAAAAGCCCGAAAATCGGCCAACTCGGAGATGTTCATAATGGTGACGGGAATGCCCCGTTGGCGCGCTTGACCGCGTGTCTCAAGTGCAAACTTCGCCACCCTGGCGGCGATGAGCTGGCTGTCGTTGGTTTGGATGAAAAAGGCTCGATCCATGCCCACCGGCCCTATTTGCGGGCGTGGATGAAAATCCACTTGTCGTAGATCGCCTCATGCGGCGGATCGGAAAGTTCGAATTCGACGTCGGAAAAGCCGGCCTGCTCTAGATCGGAGCGCACCTCTGAAATCGTACCATCCGTGATGATGACGTCGTTGGCGCCGTTCGTAGACCGCGCATCGAAAAAATCATCTTGCCACTCGGAGAACGCAATATTTGCGAAGGCCGGACCCAGTTCTCTCTGTCGGCTGCGCGCGCGCTCCGAAGACTGCGAATATACCATTTGCAGCGCAACTCGCCCCTCGCTCAATACGCGATGAAACTCACGCAACAAAGACGTTCGGATCGAGTGAACGGGAATATGGTGCATTGCGATCGTCGAATAGATGAATTGATAGGACCCATCGCCAATGCGCGAAAGATCACGGCCGTTATTGACGAAGTAACGGGGCTTCTCGCCGAGCGCATCGGTGTAGCGCTTCGCTGCTTCGACGTTCGATGCGGCGATGTCCACGCCGTCGACGCGCCGAAACAGGGGCGCCATGCGCCTGACCATACGTCCCATGCCGCAGCCGAAGTCGAGCGCGAGCTTCGACTTCATCTCCGTCGCCGCCAGTTTGCGCAACAGAAACTCCTCGTAAGGGAATTTTTCGTGCGCGTCGAAGAAACCAACTACGGCTTCCGGAGACAGCGACGCCAAACCTTCGTAGAAAGTCTTTTGCATTCGAGCATAGCGTTCGTCCGCTCGGTAACCGAACTTCTGGAGAACGAGCGCAAACAAGTGCGGAGATGCCTTGTAGAAAAGGTAATCGGGTCGCCCCTTCAACAACAAAAGCGCGGCCGCATAGGCCTTGTTGATCGTGCTTGCACGTTGCTCATGATCGGGCATGATGTCCATCGAAGAGAAATTATATCCTTTATTTTGGACGTTGGTATTGTCGGCCAATGCGGAAGTCAGCCCAGATGAGCTCGCCGGGATGCTAAAGTCCTTTGAACCGTCCATCCTTCTTCCTGTCCATTGCGACGATCTTAAGCGTCTCGGAGCGGCATTTGACGGCGGTTACATAGTGCCGATGGAAGCGGTACGGAATGCCGACTATCTCATTTCGTTTGGGGTCGCGTTCGATTGGAAATTTGAACAGGATTTCATTGCTGAAAACCCCAGGGCAATTGTTCATTGCTACGACCACACAGTGTCAACGCGTGAAATAGCCATTTACTCGATTGAAAAGCTGATAAAGCTGGTACTCTCACCATCGAAGTACGATCTCCGCGAGCCCCTGAAGTATTTTTCATACCGCCGTTTTTTTCCCAAGAGAGCTTCGCACTTCAAAGAAAGGGTGTGGCACACCGCCGATGAAAACAGTGTCACCGTCCATGGCGTATTTGCAAAGCTAAGCATAGGGAGCCGGGTATTTCTTAAAATCGATATCGAAGGATCCGAATACAGAATCATGGACCAACTTCCTGATTTTTTCGATCGAATAGACGGAATGGTCATCGAGTTCCATGACGCGGATATCAATGCGGAACGGTTGGAAGAGTCGATAGAAGTCATTCGTCGAGCTTTTTACGTAGTCCATGTCCACGGCAACAACTGCGGCGGAACATCCGCTACGGGATTTCCAAACATTATCGAAGTCACTTTCAAGCACAAACGGTTCTTCGCGAGCGAGCCAGTTGCGTCGACGCGCGTATTTCCTGTAGCCGGACTTGATTTTCCCAACGATCCGCACCGTCCTGATCTACGGCTTTGGTTCGACGCCAAATAGCCGTCCTCCATAGAGCGCCACCGATAGCTTCGCCGCGCGAGGTGCTGGTGTAGTTTTTTGGACTGTGATTTAGTGTTGAGAACAACGACAAATGCCGGATGCCGCGCGAAAAGCCATTGGCCGGCGCTTAGCTGTTGAGGGGCAGTCCAAATGTCGCCGCGGGTTTCGGTTATAACCGTTGTGCGTAACGCGGCGGATACGATTGCAAGAACGATAGAGAGTGTACTTTCACAGGATTACTGCAACATCGAGTACGTAATTATCGACGGTGCGTCGACCGACGGAACTTTGCAGTGTATTGATCGGTACCGCGAACGCATAGCAATCCTGGTTTCCGAGGACGATGGTGGTCTCTACTTTGGCATGCAAAAGGGCCTGCATCGATCGACCGGTGATCTCGTTCTGTTTTTGAATGCCGATGATGCATTTGCTGATGACCAGGCGATTTCGCGTCTCGTCGACGCGCGAATGTCCTGCGATACGCAGGAGCCGGTGCTTTGCTTCTCGAACTTCATAAAGTTCTATCCCAAAATCGACCGCTCGTTCCTGGTCATTGCAACGGGGGATCTGAGGCAGGGTATGGATCTCTGCCATCAGGCGATGCTTGCCGACCGAAGAGCCTATGATCGGATTGGCGGCTTTGATACGAATTTCCGGCTGTCGGCGGATTTTGATTGGGTCGTCAGAGCCAAACGGGGCGGTGTTCAATTCGTAAAAGCTTCCGGTCCTCCGACAGTGATCTACAAATTGGGCGGTATTAGCGAAAATCTGTATCGCGCGAGCCGCGCTGAGGCCGCCAAAATCATACGGCGTGAATACGGGCGCGGAGCGTTCTTGCGCTACGTCATGACGCAGCGGTGGAGATTTTGTTTGCGCTCGGGGTATGAACTGGTCCAAACGATATTTGGCCCCGATTTGCCCAACGCCGTGCGTGTTGCCTATTTGCGGGTCTTCCGGGCACATCGTGTTCTGAATTCCATCGAAGACTCGTAGTTTCATTTGTAGTTGGCCCGTCATTGCCGCGTTGAATCATCGGGGTCTGATCTATCCATGCGCCACAAGACTCGCGAATGATCCGAACGCTGGTTAAGGTCACCCGTTCTCCTTTGTTTCTGGGACTGTTGAATCAGGCGATCGTTTCCCTGGGGGCGTTTGCGTTCAACCTCACCGTGGCCCGAGCGCTGCCGATAGCAGACTACGGCCTGACCGCGCTCATGCTGTCTGTAATGGTTTTTCTGAATGCCATTCACCAGTCCCTGATTACATATCCATTGTCTATCGGCGTCACGACGGCGAGCCCGGTGGACATTCCTGCGATGAAGAGCATTGCCATTCTTCAGACGCTCGCGCTTTGTGCCCCCTTCACCGCGGCTATCGCTTTCGTGGCGGCATCTCACGCGGATTGGGGCCTGTTTCTGAGTGCGTCCGCAGCTTTGATAGCGTGGCAGATTCAGGAAGTAATCCGTCGCACGTTGCTTGCTCTCGGCCGCTATTGGCGCGCGACACTGGGGGACTGCATTCGTTATCTGGGTGCGTTTGGACTCGCCATTGGCGCGAGCCTTGCGGACAGCCTGTCACCAAACGCTGTTTTCATCATGATCGCTGCCGCAGCAATGTTGGCCACCGCGGTTACGTTCAGGGGTACAAAGCAGTGGCGGTTTCCGAGTCGGCTGCAATTGAAGGAAGGCTGGAAGAGCCAGGCGAAAATGGGGCTACCGGCATTTTGGGCGACCCTTTTCGGCTCGTTTCCAATTCCTTGGTTTCTCTGGCTGTTGACATTCAAAGAAGGGCTCGCTTCGGCCGCGATTCTTCAGGCGCTGATCAATGTTGCGTCAATCGGTCGTCCCGTAGCACTGGGGATGGAAAATATTCTGGTTCCGGAGATCGCCCGCCAACGTTCAAATATTTCGTTCCAAGATTTGATGAAGTTCTTGCTGCACTGCGGTGTCATTGGCGCGATCTTGATGTTCCCACTCTTTGCCATCGTTGTGTTCGCGCCGAGATCGACGCTTGCATTGCTTTACGGATCCAATTCACCGTACACGGAATTCCCATCGCAGTTGCAGATCCTCATGTGCATTTTCATGGCATACCCCGCGGCCGTAATAATTGCAGCGACGTTGAAGGCTTACAACGCAAACGAAGGTCTGATCAAAATGCAGCTCTATCCCGCAGTCTGCGCCCTGTTGTTCGGTACGTGGGTCATAATGGAGTTGGGCTTGGTCGGGGTGTGTCTGGCATGGGTTGGGTCTGCATTCATCGGCACAGTGGTGGGGACTCGGTACTTGTCACGCATTCGCACGATTACCCTCCAACGCGTGCCGAGCATGGATGTCTGAAGGTTTTATGAGGCTGCCCATCTCAAGTATGGGTGCGTTTTGCACCAGCATTGTTCACCAGTCCGGGCCTATGGTAGGCTTGAAACGACGGTAAATTCAGGGACTTGGCGTGTTCGTTGGCTGCATGGGCGCACTGATCCAACGTGGCGTGACGCCGAAAAGTCGGAGGGGGATCAGGCTTGGCCATGGAAGCGAAGCTTAGCCCGCGCACCGCGCCGCTTGAAGACCAGCATGAAGCATCGTGGACGACGGATCGCCGGCCTGCGGGTGCTCTGGCGGGGTTCTTCACTGTTCTGGGCCGGGCGCCTTTGCTGATGTTGTTCATTATTGTCGTCAGCGTTGCTGCATCGGTCGCCTTTGCAATGGCACTAGAGCCCTATTGGCGCGTCGAAGTCGTCGTCATGCCCGTGAACCGCAACGATCCGATGTCGCTGAATTCGACCAGCGCGGGTGTGGCAAATCTCGGGCCGCTGCTCGGCAGGCAGGATTCTCTACGCGATGAATCTTTGGCAGTCCTCCGCTCGCGTGAGCTTTTCGACATGTACGCCAAGGACAAGAACCTCTTGCCGATGCTGTTCGACGAACGTTGGGATATGGAAGCCAATACGTGGAAGGCGGATGAACGCGTTCCGACGCTTCGCGAGGCCTACCGCCGTTTTGACTCCAGTATCCGCGACATTGAAGAAGACCGCCGCACCGGTATCGTCACTCTCGCGCTCACCTGGAAGAACCGCGAACAGGCGGTGGCTTGGGCACGTGATATGATCGATCTAGCCAACAAACAGCTTCGGGCGCGCGCCCTCGACGACGCAGAACGCAATATGCGCTACCTCACCGATGAGATGCGCAACTCCAATCGGGCCATAGCGCAGAATGCGCTTAACAATGCGCTGGCAACGGCATACGAGAAACAACTTCAGAACTACATGTTTGCCAAAGGACAGGAGGAATACGCATTTCGGGTGATCGACCAGCCGACAGTGCCCGACGAGCGGGAGCGCGTTAGCCCGAGGCGCACCCTTATCGTCGCAGCGGGCCTTGCCGGCGGTTTCATGCTGGCGATCTTCGCAGCGTACCTCAAACACCTTTTTCGACGCCGCAAGACCTTTCTGAGGGAAGTCTGAGCTTAGACTCGCCTGCGTTGCTTTTCGGGGGAATGATGAACAAGACACTCGTGATCGATCTCGACGGAACGCTCACCGTTGAGGGAAGCGCGCAACGCTATGAAGACGTCCTGCCTCGACACGACACGATTGCAGCCGTCAGGGACTACGCCAAGCGCGGCTTCAAGATCGTCATCGTCACCGCGCGAAACATGCGCTCGTTCGAAAATTCCGTCGGCCGCATCAACGCGGTTACTCTTCCCATCGCGATCGACTGGCTTAAGCGCCACGACGTACCTTTCGACGAAATTCATGTCGGCAGGCCGTGGTGCGGAGAAGAAGGCTTCTATGTCGACGACAGGACGGTGAGGCCGTCGGAGTTCAAGACACTGGGCCTTGACAAGATCATGGAGCTCTTGCAGCGCGAGCGCTCGCGATGACCTTGGGTTTGATCACTTCGGCAGCTTACATCAATCAGGAAATGTCGGCCGAATTCGGCATGTTGCCGCCGGCCTTCCTGCCGGTCGGCAATACGCGGCTGTTCCGCTATCAGGCCGAACTGCTTAAGCGCCTGACCGATCGCGTGGTGCTGACGCTGCCCGAATCCTATTGCGTCGCTGCGGCCGACAAGAAGTTGCTTGCCGCCGACGGCGTTGAAACCATCTATGTTCCCGACGGACTTTCGCTGGGCGAATTGGTGATGCTGGGCATCACGCTTGCGGCGGCGGGCGACGAACCGACAATCGTCCTGCACGGCGACACTTTGTTTCTGCATCTCGATGCCTTCCCGCAGGATCGCATTTCTGTCCACTCCAAAGAGCATCCCTATCCATGGGCGACCATAGGAGGTGCGGATGGACTCGTCAGCGCGCCGAGCCCATCGGGCCCGCAGAAGCCCACGGGCGCCGTCGTCAGCGGCGCCTTCAGCTTCAGCCAAACGCACACGCTGCTGAAGTGCCTCTCGCACCGTAAGCATGATTTCCTGGCCGCACTGAACGCTTATGCGCGGCTCGTGCCGGGATTCAAACCGCTGCCCGAATGCGGCGAATGGCTCGATTTCGGCCACCTCAACACCTACTACGATTCACGCCGCCTGCTCACGACCGAGCGCGAGTTCAACACACTCAGCATTCGCGACAACGTGGTGACGAAGACGAGCAAACAGCGTCTCAAGATGGAAGCCGAGGCGTATTGGTTCGAGCATCTTCCCGTGGAGTTGCGGCCTTTCGTGCCGACCTATTTGGGCCGCGAAATCGACGGGCAGGGCAGCACCCAAGGCTATTCGTTGAGCTACGAATACCTCTGTCCCTTGAGCGATCTTTACGTTTTTGGCGCACTGCCGGCGCAAAGTTGGCGGCATATCTTCGAGGCCTGCGCGCAATTTCTGGCATTGTCGAAGCGCCATGTCCCATCGATCCCTCAACCTGCGGGCCTCGACGAGCTATATGTCGGAAAGACCATCCGGCGGTTTTCCGAGTTTGCGCGGAGTGCAGATATCGACTCGCGCCACGAGTGGCGCCTGAACGGGAAACCTGTTCCTTCGCCGCGCGCAATCATCGATGAAATGGTTGCGCTCATAGGCCCGCCCGAGGTCGGTCACTGCGGCGTGATGCACGGCGATTTCTGCCTCAGCAACATCCTGTTCGACTTCCGGCGCAAAGCGGTCAAGCTCATCGATCCCCGCGGTTCCGTCATCGATGGCGTGCCCAGCATCTACGGTGACACGCGCTATGACGTCGCCAAGCTGCATCATTCCGTCGCGGGACGGTTTGATTTCATAGTCGCGAACTACTACTCGCTGTCGCGCGACGGCGATTACGCCGTCAGCTTTGAAGTTTCGAATGGTCCAACTTACGCGGAATTTGAAAGCCTCTTCTTCGAGACGATTTGCGCGTCCGATGAAAAGGCGCACCTCACCTCGGCGGCCATTTCCATTCTGCTGTTCTTGTCCATGTTGCCGCTGCACAACGACAACCCATGCCGACAATGGGCGTTCCTCGCCAATGCCTTCCGTCTTTACGGGAAATATTTCAGCGCGGGGCACTGATGTTCGTTATTCCCATGGCCGGTGAAAGCCGGCGCTTCAGCGATGCCGGCTATGCCGCGCCGAAATTCCGGTTGCCGTTGCACGGTAATTCCGTCTTTGCTCACGCCGTAGGCAGCTTTGCACGCTATTTCGCTACAGAACAATTCCTCTTCGCCCTCCGGACCGGAAATGACGTCGAGGCTTTTGTCCGTGCCGAGTGCGACAAGCTTCAGATTGCCCGCGCGCGCCTCGTTACCTTGGAACGGCCGACGTCGGGACAAGCGGAAAGCGTGGCTTTGGCGCTCAATGACGCCGCCGTCTCGGACGACGAGTCCGTTACCATCTTCAACATCGACACCGTCCGCCCTGATTACCGTCATCCGCAATTTGCAGTAGCCGACGGCCGCGTGGACGGCTTCCTCGAGGTCTTCGCCGGCTCCGGGGACAATTGGTCGTTCGTGCGCGAAGAAGAGGGCACGTCCGGCGTTGTCGCGGAGACCGCCGAAAAGCGCGCGATTTCCAACCTTTGCTGCACCGGCCTCTATCACTTCGGCCGCGCTGGGGATTTTCGCTGGGCCTTCGCCAATCGTCCTCCCGCGAAAAGCGATGCCGAGCGGCACGAATCATATGTGGCGCCCCTCTACAATGTCTTGATAGCCGGCGGCCGGAACATTCGAGACGTCGTCGTTCCGCGTAGTTCTGTGGTTTTCTGCGGGACACCCAAGGAGTACGAAGAGGCTGCGGCTTCACGCGACGTCGCAGCGCAACTCGCTCCGCACCTTCAACATCAAAATGCCCATGCGCAGTGACAAAATCGCCATTCTTGTTCCCACCTATCAGGGCGGGGATCTGCTCGTCGCTACGCTGAATTCCGCTGCGCACGCCGGCCTGCCCGCCGATTGGTACGAATTCGTCGTCTCCGACAATGCCTCTACTGACGGTAGTGTCGAGCGCGTGCCGGCAGCCGACCCCCAGGGCGCAGCGATCACTGTGCTGCGCAATCCCACCAATATCGGCCGCGTCGAAAACTGGAATCGGCTGGTCGAAGCCGCGGAAGAGATGGGCTTCGGCTACGCGACCTTCATGATGGTCGGCGACATTGTGTATTCGGACGGCCTCGTCGCCTTGAGACAAGCGATGGATGCGGCCGGCGCGGATCTCGGCATGGCCTACTATCATGTCGTTGACGAGGATTTGCGCTTCATCTATGCCGCGCGTCGTATCCATTGGCGCGTCCCTCCTTCGGGAATCGCGCCCGAGCCGCTGCTGACGCAGTCGACCGCCGTCGGCGCGTTCATTCACGGTCAGCTTTGTGCCAACATCTACCGGCTCAATGGCCGGGGCCGTCTGCGCTTCGATCCGAACAACCCGACGCACACCGACCATCGCGCCAGCACGGCGTTCGTGCATCAGTCGGGGCGGCCGGTGGTCTATCTCGATCGGCCAGTCTCTTGCTGGCGCCGCCGCGCCGGCCGGTTTCACGCCAAATTGGACCATCTCGAGCGCGGTCGGACCGATCTCACCATGGTGGCCGATGCGTGCAGCGAAGGCGGCGTCAAGCCGGACTGGCGCAAAGTGAAGGCTGCGCTCATTCTCCGCAGCCTGTTTCACGCCAATTATTCGCTTTCCGAGATATGGCCCGTGGTTCGCGAAGTCGGCATGTCGCCGACGCGAGTGTCATGGCCGTGGATGCTGCGGCTGCTGCTCAACAAGATTCTGTATCGCACGCCATGGACGATAATCGCGCCTCAATAGGCGCCGATGTTCCTCAGCACCGCGCCGGGCGTTCTCATGAGAATCGCACAATCGTACAGCAGCGACCAGTTCTTCACGTACCACACGTCCAGAAACACGCGGTGCGAATAGTCGAGATCGTTGCGCCCGCTGACCTGCCATAGGCCGGTGATGCCGGGCTTCACCTGTAAATAATAGTCCGCCTCGCTGTCATAGCGCGCGAGCTCATCGCGCATGATCGGACGCGGGCCCACCAGACTCATTTCGCCTTTGAGTACGTTTAGAAGCTGCGGCAGTTCATCGAGGCTCGTTCGGCGCAGTATCCTGCCGAGTCTCGTAATGCGGGGATCGTATTTCAGCTTGCGGCTCCTGTCCCAATGCGCCTTCAGCTCCGGATCGCGCTCCAGCATTTCGCTCAGCTTCGCGCTTGCGTCGGGAACCATCGTGCGGAATTTGTAGCAGCGAAAGATCTTGCCGTGTCTGCCGACGCGCTCATGCGCGTAGAACAGCGGCCGCCCGCTGCGCAGGATCAAGATCGCGATCGCCGCCATGACCGGGATCGCCGCCGTGAACAAGATCACGCCGATCGTGTAATCCATCGCCGACTTCACGATCCGCGAGCCGCGCGAAGCGAGATTGTTGCGGATGCGCACGAGCAAAAGCTCGCGGGCGAGCAGATGATTGACCTCCAGTCCGTAAAGCTGGAGCCCCTGCACGGGCGCGACCATGTCGACGGCGTTGTTGCGCAGCACCAGAAGGTCGACCAATCCGCGAACGCGCGCCGATTCGTGCTCTTCAAGAGCAATCACGACATGGGGACCGTTGGATGCCCGTAGCGCCGCGACCAGCGCCGGATCGAGCTCCGCGACGGGGCGGACATTGTCGCCGTAGGTGATGCTTGCGGGATGATCTGGCTCGGTCGCGACAAAGGACTGTATGTCGAAGCCAAGCAGCGGTTCCGCCGTAAGTCCCATCGCTGCTTCGCGCGCCGTATGGCCGGTACCGATGATCACCGTCGGAATCCGCCACAGCTTTAGTCCGCGCAATGCGGACTTCAGCATCACGCGACCGGACATCCGCATGACGCCGACAAAGAGCCACGCCGAGAGCGCGTACCCAACGCTCTCTGCCCCGGAGATGGTCATCAACGCAACGAAATGGACAATGGCCGCCGCAATCAGCGCGCTGGAAAAGGAGCCGAGCTCGTCCCATGCTGGAAGCCGCTGCGAATACTGTCCTTTTATGTAAAGGAACCCGACGCAGCACAGAGCCAGCAGGGCGAACAGTTCCGGTCCCTGGCCCGACTGAGTGGTCAGATAGGAGGCGGCTGCGAGGAACAGCACGATGTCGAAGGCGAACAGCGCATATTTCCACGCCGCAAGACGCCAGCGCGGCAGCAGCACGATCGCGGCCGCACCCTGTGCAGCCGCGCGAATGTCCGCTTGAAATGGTCTCGCCATTCCCCCTTCCCCAAACCAGGAACCGCTGCTCAGAGCAGCGCGGTCCAATCGGCCTAAGGGCTTGAAACTGAAAGCTTGCTTGACGCCGCTAGGCACTTGTGGCTGCATGACGCGAGACTTATGCACAGTCCGCTCGCGCACCCCCGCCTTCGCATTCTGGGTGAAATTCGCGGGCGGGGCAACGACTGGTTACGGAAGCCATTACGGCTCCGGACTTTGTAAGACAAGCGCGGGAGCAACGCGCGCATCGGTGATTTAGGGTCGTCGCAAGGCGTCCGATGGGGTGGGGGTCTAATGTCGCCCAGGGCTAGAGTGCGGCTGAATTGGCTCCGCGTGATCGCGGGCATTCTAGCGCTCTCTTTGGCGTCCATCGGCTTGGCCGGAGCCCAGATTCCACAAACCCTTCAGAATGATCCCTTCGCGCAGGAAGTGCTGCGGGCTCTGCAGCAACGGGCCGCACAACCTCCGGACACCACCCAGCTTGCACCAAACACGGAAATCCGCACTTCGCCGGTGTACCCACCCGAACCCACCCTGCCTCAGTCCCAGCCCAACGGCGCGGCCAATGCCCCAGGCGTGACGCCGCAGGATTTAAGGCCGCTCTCGGGGCTTGAGCGGGTGGTTTCAGAGCGCATTGGCCAAGTCGTGCGGCAGTTCGGCTATGACGTCTTCGGCCGCGGCGGCTCCGTCGTCATCCGCCAAAGCGGCGCCATTCAGGACAATTATGTCCTCGGGCAGGGTGATGAGATCGTCGTCACCCTGCGCGGTCAGCAAAGTGCCGTCTCTCGCACGCGAGTCGATCGCGATGGCCGCGTGGTCCTCCAAGGCTTACCGCCGGTCGCCGCCGCAGGCCGTCGTTTCGGCGATTTTCGTGCCGATCTCGAAGGCGCCGTTGCCCGCGCCTATGCCGGCACCGACGTCTTCGTCTCTATCGGCGAAGTGCGGCAAGTCGCTGTGCGCGTCGTCGGCGAAGTGAATGCGCCGGGGCTGTATAGCCTGACTGCATTGTCGACTGCGCTCGACGCCCTAAGTCTGGCCGGTGGCATCCGCGCGACGGGCTCGTTGCGCAATGTCCAGGTGGTGCGCGGCAACCAGACCACGCGGCTTGATCTCTATTCGCTGCTAACCAGCCAGAACATCAACACCGATGTCAGCCTTGCCGAAGGCGACCGCATCGTCGTGCCGCTCGACGGCCCCGCCGTGACGATCGTTGGCCAAGTCAAGCGGCCGGCGATCTACGAACTCGATTCCGGCCAACTCCGCATCAGCGTTCCGGACCTCGTCGCGTTGGCCGGCGGATTGGAAATCCGAGGCGCCTATCGGTATTCTCTGCTGCGCACAAGAGCCGATGGACGCCGCGAACTCGTCGATGTCACCACGACACCGGACGTGTTTGTTCAGGATGGCGAGGTTCTTTTCGTCAATCCCGCCATCGACGTTTCCTTGGCGCAAGTTCGCCTCGTTGGAAACGTCAAGCTGCCTGGACTTTATGCGCTCGCCGACACGCCGACTTTGCGAGCACTGTTGAAATCGGTCGAGACGCTGTCTCCCGGTCCGGGCGCACCGACGCCCTATATGCTGATGGCCGCAGTGGTGCGCCTCGATGCCGCAACCCTGCAGCGTTCCGTAATTCCTTTCTCTCCTGTCGACGTCATTACCGGGCGTAGCGATGTCCAGCTCCAGTCCAACGACGCGGTCTACATCTTGAACTATCGCGAGATGCGCTATGTCGCGCAGGTCGCCGCAACCGTTCAGGAAACGGCCGTACGCCGCGTGGTTGAGGAGTCGCCAACTGCGACGCCTGGAACAGCTGTCGGTTCCAACGCCGTTTCGCCGTCTGGTCCGGTCACACCAAATACCACCGGGGCGCAAAGTACGGCCGGAAGCGGCACCCCGGTGATTCCGGTGATTGTTCCGAACGCTGCTGCCGCAGGCGCGCAACGTGGAACAGCACCCTTCGCGCCGCAGATGCTCCAGCAGCCGCAACAGCAACTGCAACAACAACAGCAGCAGCAGCAGCAGCAGGGTACGCTGAATTTGCTGAACCCATCCACGCCGATGCCTGTTCCGGTCGACCTCTTTCCTCCGCTGAGCGATGAGGAAAAGCAGCAGGTGGTCACTCAGCTGGGCAATTTCTACGTCTCGGTTCTGGGCGCTGTGAACAATCCCGGCCCCTATCTCGTCGCCCCCGGCACCACGCTCGATCGTGTCGTACAGGCGGCGGGCGGCGTGACGCCGCGGGTCGATCTCAACGCCTTTGAGGTGACATCGGCCGAAATTGATAACGGCGCAGGCTCCGCGCGCACCATCCGGCAGGTCTACCGCCTCGGTCTCAATCAGTTCTCGCAAGTGTCGTTACGGCCCTATGATCGGGTGCGCTTCAACGAGGTCTATTCCGATCGCGATGACGGCGAGGTCTCGGTGCTTGGGGAAATCCGCTATCCGGGCAATTACGAAATCTTGCGGGGCGAACGGTTGTCCTCCGTACTGACGCGCGCCGGCGGCCTGACCGATGCCTCTTACCCCTATGGCGCGATTTTCCTGCGCCGCTCGGTCGCGGCCCAAGAACGCCAGGTGCTCCAGCACCAGGCCGACGAAATCGAAAGCCAGTTGGTCAGCCTTGTCGGCACGCTCACCACAAGGGAACAAGTCTCGGAGCCCGAGATCCAATATGTGCTGCGCTTGACCGACCGGCTCCGCCAATCCGAAGGGCCGGGCGGCCGCATCGCCTTGCAGATCGATCCCGCCAAGCTCGCCGCCAATCCTGAGCTCGACGTCGTACTCGAACCCGGCGATCGTTTGTACATCCCGCGCCGTCCGACGTCGGTGATCGTCGCCGGCGAAGTGATGGCTCCAAGCGGCATCCAATACCGCACCGGGCTCGCGGTGAAGGATTACATCGCGCTCGCCGGCGGCACAACGCAGATCGCCGACGACAACCATATCTTCATCATTCAGCCCGACGGTTCCGCCGTACGCATCGGCGGCACCTCGTTCTGGCGCTACGACCAGACCCAGCTTGCGCCCGGATCCGTCATTGTGGTGCCCCGCTCATTGCGGCCGTTCAACTGGAACACTTTTATCCAAAACGTCGTGCAGATCACCAGCCAGCTCGCCATCACCGCAGCGTCGATTTCGGTCATCTCGCGCTAATTTCGTCTGAGTCAAAAGAACGCGGTCAATCAGAGCGCTCCGCGGCACGAAATCCGCAGTTCACAAAGCGGGGCGCACCGCAGCGTTTTCTGCATCGAAAACCAACAGACGACGCGCCACGCCCCTGTACTCCGACACTTGATC
>Ga0134122_10001315_pt1 | contig 17810 bp, 18 predicted proteins | sample KB302_FD_96461 | JGI IMG/M metagenome (GOLD analysis project Ga0134122, IMG submission 96461) | Terrestrial soil microbial communities without Nitrogen fertilizer from Kellogg Biological Station, Michigan, USA - KB3-0-2 | ecosystem: Environmental > Terrestrial > Soil > Unclassified ... | reverse complement strand
CGCGGTTCGTGCCCGCCTCGAAGTGTTGGCGCCGCACAAGGAGGCGACGCGCCGCGTGGTAGGGTTTCTCGCTTTGCCGCAGCACGCAGCGCTCGGCGCCACGCTTGGAATGCGGACCGTCGATAAAATGTGGCGCGCGGCCGGCGATCGCTCGAGCGATTTTTCCTACTACACCAAGCGTGGACTGTTGTCGGGCGTCTACGGCGCGACCTTTGTCTACTGGCTTTCGGATTCCAGCGAGAACAACAGCGACACTTGGAAGTTCCTCGCCAATCGCATCGACAACGTCATGGAGATCGAGAAATTCCGCGGCGCGGCGCGCGACGCCTTGGCCAAGCTCCCCGATCCGCTCGGCATCTTCGGAGCCTTCAAAGGCCGGCGCTGATAGTTCTCCGGTCAACCCTCATTTCCGACGCGCACCCGCGAGCTGCGATACGGCTCCCAACGTCGTCTGCGCGGCATTGAGGCCGAGCCGGAAGTCCTTGTCGGAAAACGTCGCGTAAACGTCAGTCGGCTGGTGCCAATGCGGGTCCCAGCCACTGCCGATCTGTGTGCCGCGCTCGTTTTCCCTTAAGGACACCGACGCAACGGCATCCTGAAAATCGACCGAATCCGTATTCGTCATATGATTGCCGATGACGGCCGGATAATCGCTTGCATATTTCTCGTTCGCGGCTTCGATCGCCCACGCAAGCGTATTCGCGGCGCCCGCGAATTTTGCCGCCGACTGGAATTCGATGTTGATGTCGGCTTCGGGGCGCTGCTCCTTGGAAATGCTGCCGTCGGGCCGCGGGCCGCCGTGATCGAACAGCATCATGTCGTGCTGGATCATGCCGAGCCATTTCGGCTCGGGATATTTGCCTGAACCCGCGGGGCTCTCCCTGCCTTGCAAGGCGGCGCGTTGCGCAACATAGGCGCGCGAGCCCTGGTGCCCAGTCTCCTCGTTGTTCCAAAGCGCAAACCGAATCGTGCGCTCGGTCACGACGTCGGGGCTGTTCAGAATACGGGCGAGCTCCATGACAAGGGCCGTGCCGGAACCGTTGTCGTTCGCTGCTTCGCCCCAGCCATGTCCGTCCATATGCGCGGAGACGATGTACATCTCCTCGGGATGCGTCGTGCCGATTTTGGTGCAATAGACTTCCTCGCGCGGTCCGGGCACGGCGGGAGGCGTGTTGAGTGCGCGGAGCTTCAGATCGGGCTGTTTGTTGGGATCGCCGTTGAGATAGGTGGGATTGCGCAGATAGCGCCCGCGGCCGCCGCCAAGCGTGCGCGCGGGCTCGCTTGCGTTGGCTTCGCTCGCCACTTCGACCTTCGGCTCGCTGCGGGTGCGCCCCGGCTCCAGATATTCGTATTTCAAGCGCTCGGTGGCGCAGCCATAGCTCTTGAGTTGTGCCTCGATCCAATCGATCGCCGCGCGATTGCGCGCGGTGCCCTGCCGGCGGTCGCCGAACTGGGTCAGACTTTTGATCGTGGCCTTGTATTTTTCCAAATCGAGGCGGCCGACAAGCTCTGCGATGGGATCGCGGACTGCATTTGCCTTCGCTCCGGATGGCGGCGCGGCAGCGGGCTGTCCGACTGCGCTGGTTTGGAGCAGCAAGAGGACGCTTCCAACAGCGAATTTGAGTGGTGTGCGCATGTCCCTCCTCACTTTGCAGAGTCGTTACTTCGTCAGCGGACTGAGACGCGTGATGTGGCCCATCTTACGGCCGGGCCTTGCCTCGCGCTTGCCATAGATGTGCAGACCGCCTTGTTCCTTCGCGAGCTTGAGCCAGCTATCGGATTCCTTGCCGATGATGTTCTCCATCACCGCGTCGGAGTGGCGCGCGGCGCTGCCGAGCGGCCAACCCGCTACAACGCGAATGTGCTGCTCGAACTGGCTGGTAACGCAGGCTTCTATCGTCCAATGGCCGGAATTGTGCACACGCGGTGCAATCTCGTTGACGATCAACTCGCCCCCTCGGCCGACAAACAGCTCCACGCCCAAGACGCCAACATAGTCCAGCTTCTCGGCAATGCGCTTGGCGATGGCGGTCGCTTCCTCGATTTTGGCGGCGGGCAGCGGCGACGGCACGGTGGAACGGCGCAGAATGTGATGCTCATGCTCGTTCTTGGGCGGATCATAGGCGGCGAAGCTGCCGTCGCGCGCCCGCGCCGCGACCACCGACGCTTCGAAGGCGAAGTCGACGAACTTTTCCAGAATGCAGGGCACGCGTTTGAGCGCCGTGAAGGCCGCCACCGCTTCGGGTGCGGACTTCACGATCTGCTGGCCCTTGCCGTCATAGCCCATGCGCTGCGTTTTCAGCACCGCCGGCCCGCCCAGCGCGCGGAACGCTTCCGAGGCTTCCACCTCATTGCCCACGTGCCGAAACCCCGCCGTGGCAATGCCAAGCTCGGCAATGAAGCTTTTCTCGAGGAAGCGATCCTGGGCGATGGCGAGCGAGCGCGCATTGGGAGCCACCGCAACATGATCGGCAAGAAAATGCGCCGTCGCATCGGGCACGTTCTCGAACTCGAACGTCACCACATCGCAGGCGCGGGCAAAGCGCTCCAGCGCGCGCTGATCGTCATAGCGCGCCCGTGTGGTCTCATTCGCGACATAAAAAGCGCAGGATTCGCTCTCGTCCGAAAAGACATGCGTTTTGAAACCGAGCCGCGCCGCCGCGAGCGCGAGCATGCGGCCGAGCTGACCGCCGCCGAGAATGCCGATATTGGCTCCGGAGGCGAGTGGCGCGGAAGGTGGAACAGCAGTGCTCACCGGCGCGCGCGTTTTCTATTCGGCGCATCTTCCGGCGAAAGCGCGACCGCCTTGGTCTGACGCGCGCGCCATGCCTCCAGGCGCTTGCCGACGGCCTTGTCCCCGAGCGCAATCAGAGCAGCGGCGAACAGGCCGGCATTCTTGGCGCCCGACTCTCCGATCGCAAACGTCGCGACCGGCACGCCGCCCGGCATCTGTGCAATCGACAAGAGGCTGTCCAGGCCTTTGAGCGCCCTGCTCTCGACCGGCACGCCCAGCACCGGAAGCACGGTCATCGAGGCGGTCATGCCCGGCAGATGCGCGGCACCACCCGCGCTCGCAATGATCGCCTTCAAGCCGCGCGACTTGGCCGATTTCGCATATTCATACAGGCGGTCCGGAGTGCGATGGGCCGACACCACGCGCGTTTCATAGCCAACGCCGAGTTCATCAAGCACCGCCGCGGCCAGCTTCAGCGTCGGCCAGTCGGAACGGCTGCCCATGATGATGCCCACAGGCGGCGCGGAAGCGGTTTTTCTGGCGGGCATTAAGGGTGCTTCGGGTCCGATGGAAAGCGGGGCCAATACGAAGCGGCCGATTATAGGCACAGCGGCCCCGGAAGAAAGGGTTTTTGCCGGTATTGGTGAAGCTTTGCGGCCCTTGAGTTTTGCTGCCAATTGGCCGATCAGGGGACTGGTCGAGTCGCGAAAAATTGACCCGCGCCGGCCATCGGGAGTGCATGAAAGTCGACAAACCAGATCGGTCGGCAGCCGCGGAACGCGCGAGCCGAGCCTACGCAAAGAGCGCGGCAGGCGAGACACCGCCCGTGTCTCAAGTGACGCCCGCGGCGTCGGCTTCCGTTCTCGGCATTCCCGAGGAAGAATTCACGCCGCGCGTGCGCGACGCGATCACGACGCTGATGCATGAGGTCGATCGGCTGCGGCGCGAAATCGAGCAAACGCGTGGACGGCTCGACGAGCTCGCGCGCACGGCCGACCAGGACATGCTGCTGCCGATCTTGAACCGGCGCGCCTTTGTCCGCGATCTGACCCGCTTCACCGCGTTTGCGGCACGCTTCGGTACGCCGTCGAGCCTGATCTATTTCGACCTCGATGATTTCAAGAACGTCAACGATGCCCACGGCCATGCCGCGGGCGACGCAGTGCTGCATCACTTCGCGAATTTGATTCAGGGCCAGATCCGCGAGACCGACGTGTTCGCGCGAATCGGCGGCGATGAATTCGGTGTTATCCTTGCGCACGTCACCAAGGACCAGGCCGTCCGCAAGGGCGCGAGCTTGAGGCAGGCGCTTAAGGACAATCCTCCGAAATGGGGGGAAAAACCGATTCCGCTGACGTTTTCCTACGGCATCTATGAGCTAAAAGCCGGCGAACATCCCGATCTCGCGATGAAGCAGGCCGACGAGGAGATGTACGCGCAGAAGCGCTCACGCGATGCTTGACGATTATGCGGTGATGTCGGGCAGCAGCGAATCTTCGATGCGCGCGATCTGGTCCTTGAGCTGGAGCTTGCGCTTTTTTAACCGCGTCAACATTAACTGATCGCATGCTGATGCCGCCGTCACGGCCGAGATCGCGGCGTCGAGGTCTCCGTGCTCTTGCCGGAGCTGCGCCAGTTTGGCGCGTAACGCTTTTTCTTCTTCGTCGGTCATGGACATCAACCGGCACGAGCCGGCTGCGGATCCGCATTTGCCCGCGCGTTGTATGCCGAGGCATCGGCTTCGCCAAGGGTTTCAAGATTCCGCGACTGCCCTTTTGGGAGGCCCTCCGGGTTTACGCTTGGGAAGCATTAAGCGAATTCAAGGGGTGACAAAGGCCGCGATGAGTGATCTAATTTCCGCGTCCTTTTGATGAGTGAGGCAAGAGATGGCCGTAGAGGCTCATATCAGGGAACTCGCGGATAAACATCAGAAGTTGCAGGAGCTTATCGACGCAGAGATGGCGCATTCGGGTTGGGACCAGATGCGAGTCGCGGCGTTAAAGAAAGAAAAGCTCCGATTAAAAGACGAACTCGAACGGCTGCGCGCGCAGGAGCACTAGCTCCGGCGTTTTGGGCGTTTGCGTCGTCTTGTGAACGCACTCAGGCGAGCGCTTTTGCTTGCTCGCGCAAGCGGAATTTTTGAATCTTCCCCGTCGTGGTCTTCGGCAGCTCGCAGAACACCAGCGCTCTCGGACATTTGTAATGGGCAAGGTGCTCGCGGCAATAGGCCAGCAGGTCGGCCTCAGTGACTGATTCGTTGCCGGGTTTCTTTTCGACAAAAGCGGCCGGGGTTTCCCCCCATTTCTCATCCGGCTTGGCGACAACCGCGGCAAAGAGCACCGCGGGATGGCGATAAAGCGTCTCCTCGACCTCGATCGAAGAAATGTTCTCGCCGCCTGAGATGATGATGTCCTTGGAGCGGTCCTTGAGCTGGATGTAGCCGTCCGGATGCAGCACGCCGAGATCGCCCGAGTGGAACCAGCCGCCCGCCAGCGATTCTTTCGTCGCCTGCGGATTCTTCAGATAGCCCTTCATCACGATATTGCCGCGGAACATGACTTCGCCGAGCGTTTCGCCATCGGCCGGCACTCGCTGCATCGTCGAGGGATCCAGCACGGTCAGCTCTTCGAGCGCGGGATAAGTCACACCCTGACGAATGCGCTTGGCTCCCTGCTCTTCTTTCGAGAGCGTGTTCCATTCCTCGTGCCACTCGTTGACCGTCGCGGGGCCGTAGGTTTCCGTCAGTCCGTAGACGTGGCTGAGCTCGAAGCCAGCATCCAGCATTGCCATCAGGATGGCTTGCGGCGGCGGCGCCGCGGCATGAACAAAGTTCACCTTGTGGCTGAAGGAGCGGCGCTCCTCCGGCTTCGCGTTCAATAGCGCCGCCATCACGATCGGGGCGCCGCAAAGATGCGTGACCTTATGTTCGGCAATGGCGGCGTACATGTCTCTCGCGCGCACCCAACGCAGGCAAACATGCGTGCCGGCGAGCAAGGCGAGCGTCCACGGGAAGCACCAGCCGTTGCAGTGGAACATCGGCAGCGTCCAGAGATACACCGGCCGGTCCGTCATGCGGCAGGCAAGGATGTTCGCGTATCCCATCAGCGCCGCGCCGCGGTGATGGCAAACGACGCCTTTGGGATTGCCCGTGGTGCCCGACGTGTAATTCAGCGAGATCGCGTTCCATTCGTCGTCCGGCATCTCCCAGGCGAACTCGGGATCGCCGTTCTTCAGGAACGCTTCGTAATCGATGGCGCCCGTGAGCTCCCCGGTTTGCGGAAATTCCGGGTCGTCATAAAGCACGAGCACCGGATTGACCTCGGCGCGCTCAAGCGCGGCCTTTACCGTTTGGGCAAACTCGCGATCGACGATGAAGATTTTCGCCTCGGCGTGATCGAGCATGAACGCGATGGACGCGGGATCGAGCCGAGTGTTCAGCGCATTCAGCACGGCTCCCGTCATCGGTACGCCGTGATGGGCTTCGAGCATGGCGGGCGTGTTCGCCAAAAGCGCGGAGACCGTGTCGCCCTTGCCGATGCCTGCCTGCGCGAGAGCCGAGGCGAGCCGGCGCGAACGTTCGTAAAACTGCGCGTAAGTGAACCGGCTTTTGCCGTGGATGATGGCGACGATTTCCGGATGCACTTCAGCCGCGCGTCTGAGGAAACTCAGCGGCGTGAGCGGCTGATAATTCGCCGGCGTGCGATCAAGGTCGCGTTCATATGCGCTCGCGGCGCCGCTCCGCCGTGTGCGACCCAGCGCGGGCCTTGGCTGCGGCGTGGGTTGCCGTCCACGGGAGCGATGGCGTGCGCCCGGAAGCGGCTTGGGCACTTGCCGCAGCGGCCTCTTCGCCCGCGTCCCGATGGGCGCGGCCGCCTTGGTCTTGCGCTTAGGCTTCGCAGAGACCGTCTTGTTTTTCTTCGGGGTCTTGGCGCGCGCGGGCCGGCGGGGCTTTGACTTTGCCGTGCGTTTGCGTCGCGTCGCCATGATTTGCTCAAATAGGTTTGAAAGGGTGCAAAACCTAATGAAAGCCCAAAGTCACGGCAAGCGCAGGCAGGGATGGCGCAAATTATTTACCGGGAGCGCGGTCTCATGTGGTGTTTTGACTTGAGAACGAGAACAAGCTAGAGCGCGCGCCCCCGAGGATTTCCATGCAATCCCAACTTCGCGGCATCACGGCGATCCTGTTTTCGACCGTCATTTTCCTAATGGGAAATGGTCTGCTGGGAACGCTGCTCCCCTTGCGGGCGAGCATTGAGGGTTTTTCCAACATCTCCATCGGCGCGTTGGGTGCCTGGTATTTCGCGGGCTTCGTGGCGGGGTGCTTTGCCGGCCCGCAGGTGATGTCGGAGGTCGGCCACATCCGCTCGTTTGCGGTTGCGGCGGCAATCATCGCGGCCGCGGTGCTGATGCTGGCGCTCTGGCCGACGACCATCATCTGGTTCGTGCTGCGCGGGATTACCGGCTTCTGCACGGCGATTCTGTTCATGGCGATCGAGAGCTGGCTGAACGACCGCGCCACCAATGAGACTCGCGGCCGTGTCTTCGCGGTCTATATCGGGCTCAATCTTGCCGCCCTGATGATCGGCCAATGGCTGCTGCTCGCTGGCATCCCCGAATCGTTCGAGCTCTTCAGCGTGGTCGCCATCCTGTATTGCCTGTGCCTGGTTCCGATCGGATTGACACGGCTGCCTGCGCCTCAGCCGCGGCCCGCGCTCAAGCTCGATCTCGGGCGCATCTTCAGGATCGCGCCGGTCGGCGCCGCGGGCTGCCTGACCGTCGGCCTCGCCAATGGCGCGTTCTGGACGTTGGCGCCGTTGTATGCGCAGTCGCTCGGATTCGGCACGCGCGAACTCGCGCTGTTCATGAGCGTATTCATCGCCGGCGGCGCGATCATCCAATGGCCCCTCGGACGCTTGTCCGACGGCATGGACCGGCGCTGGATCATCGCCGCGACCTGCGCGGCCGCGGCGGCGTGCGGCTTGGTTCTGGGCGCGGCCGGACAATATCTCGCGAGCATGCCGGCGCTGTTCTTTTTCATTGTCTTCGTGCTCGGCGCGTTCATGCTGCCGCTCTATTCACTCTCGGTGGCGCACGCCAATGACCGCCTGCCGCGCGCCGAATTTGTCGAGGCGTCGGCCGGCCTCTTGATGATCAATGCCTCGACCTCGATCCCGGGCCCGTTGCTCGCTGCGGCGCTGATGTCCGCGGCTGGGCCAAGCGCGCTGTTTCTGTTCACCGCGCTGGCGCATGCCGCGATGGCATTCTATGCCTTTACCCGAATCAGCGTTCGGGGGGCGGCGCCCGCCGAAACGCGCGATGTGTTTACGCCGGTGCCGCAAGGTTCGCCCGCCGCATTGCCGCTCGATCCGCGTGCGCCGGAACAGAAGGTTTGACGATGGCAGAAGAGGTCGCTCGCCGTCCCGGAGTCTTCCGCCGCATGTACGATTGGACGATGGCCAACGCGTCCGGCCGGCATGCCTGGGCGGCTTTGTTCGCAGTCTCATTTGCCGAAAGCTCGTTCTTCCCGATAGCGCCCGACGTGATGCTGATTCCGATGGTGCTGGCGGATCGCAAGCGCGCGTTCCTGCTCGCGGCGTGGTGCACGTTGGCCTCGGTGCTCGGCGGAATGCTCGGCTACGCCATCGGTGCCTTGCTCTACGATTCCGTTGGGCGCTGGCTGATTTCGCTTTACGGCTACGGCGACAAGGTCGAGCAGTTCCGCGCCTTCTACGGCGAATGGGGCGCCTGGGTCATCCTGATCAAGGGCGTCAGTCCCATTCCCTATAAGCTGGTGACGATCGTGTCGGGCTTTGCCGGCTACAGCTTTCCGATGTTTGTGCTGTTGTCGGTGATCACGCGCGGCGCGCGCTTCACGCTGTGGGCCGCACTGCTCTACTTCTTCGGTGAGCCGATACGTGAATTCATCGAGAAGCGGCTTGAGCTGATGCTGTTCATCGCCTTCGGGACGATCGTATTCGGCTTCGTGCTCGCGGTGTACGTGCTTTAGCTTTCGGGCTCTTCCGCAGGCGGCGGAGTCATTCCCGCAGTGGTTTCTTCCACTGGCTTCAGGCCCTGGCCTTCAGGGGCTTTGCGCGCCTGGCGCGGCTTGCGGTTGGCGGCACGCGCCACGATGAAATCGAGCTCGATCTGGGTGCAAAGACCCAGCGTGACCGGATCCACCGCCTTGATGTTCTGCGAATTCCAATGTCCGCGGTCGCGGATTTTCGCGATCGTCGCTTTGGTCGTGCCGATCAGCTTCATCAGATCGGCATCGGTGAGCTCCGGGTGATTGCGCAAGAGCCAGTAGATCGCGTCCGGCTTGTCCTGGCGTTTCGACACCGGCGTGTAGCGCGGTGTCTTCTTGGCCTTGATGTGCGGCATCTTGTATTTCGACGGCGCCATTTTGAGCCGCACCTCAGGATCCTTCTCCGCCTGCTCGATCTGCTCATGGGTGAGTTGACCGGTAGCGATCGGATCGATGCCTTTGATCCCCTTGGCGACGTCTTCGTCGGCGATGCCTTTCACTTCGAGTGGGTGAATGCCGCAGAAATCGGCAATCTGCTCGAAAGTGAGCGAGGTATTGTCGATCAGCCATACAGCTGTCGCTTTGGGCATCAAGGGCTTGTCGGACATAGGCTTTCCTTATCGGGTGAGGCTTTTCAGGACCCCACACAGCGCTCAAAACTAACATCATGATTGAAGAAGGCCTGTTTCTAATCTCGAAGCCGTCGCGGGGAAAGCGCTTTTTACGTTGTTGCCAACAGAATCTTGCCGATATGGGTGCTTTCCTGCATCAAACGATGTGCCGCCTCGGCCTCGGCCAGGGGGAAAATCCGGTCGGTGACGGTCTTCAAACGCCTACTGTCGAACAGGGGCCAGACTTCGCGTTTAAGCGCATCGCGGATGGCTCCCTTTTCGCTGTCGGGACGCCCGCGCAGGCCCGTCGCGCCCAGCGTCAAAAGCCGCGCCTGCACCACCCGAAAATCGACTTCGACCTTGGCCCCCTTCTGATAGGCGATATTGACCAGCCGGCCGCGGCGCGCGAGCGCGTTCAGATTCCGCATCACATAGTCGCCGCCGACCATGTCGAGAATGACGTCGACGCCCTTGCCCTTGGTTTCCGCCTTGACGATTTCGACAAAGTCTTCGGTCTTGTAGTTGATCGCGCGCGCGGCGCCGAGTTTCACGCAGGCCGCGCATTTCTCGGCACTGCCGGCCGTGGTGAAGACGCGATGGCCGCGCGCCGTCATCAGCTGGATTGCGGCGGTGCCGATGCCGCTTGAGCCGCCATGCACGAGGAAACTTTCGCCGGGGGCCAGTCGCACGGCGTCGAACACGTTGCTCCACACTGTGAAATAGACCTCGGGCAGACCGCCCGCATCGACGAGCGAGATGTCTCTAGGGACCGGCAGGCAGCAGGGCTCGGTTGCCAGCGCATATTCCGCATAACCCCCACCCGGAAGCAGCGCGCAAACGGGATCCCCTACTTTCCAGCCGGAAACATCGGATCCGAGCGCCGCGACAGTGCCGGCCGCTTCCAACCCAGGAGTCGGCGGCGCGCCAGGCGGCGGCGGGTGATGACCCTGCACCTGGAGGAGATCCGCGCGATTGACGCCGGCCCCCGCGACCTTGATCAGGATTTGGCCCGGGCCGGGATGCGGCGTGGCGATCTTGCGCGGCACAAGCTTGGCTCCGGATTGAGAGCGCTCGACGTCGATGGCGGTCATGGTTTCGGGAATGGACATGGCGGGACCTTCTTAGCTCGAAATTGCTTAGGACAAGATCGTGCAACGTTCAAAGAAAACCCGCAAATTCCGCATGACGAGCGGTTTTCTTGCTCTCGACGGTCGTTGTGGCAAGATTGACGGCCGCAAGTGCGAAGGAAAACCGCCATGGCCGTCGACCTCGACGAATTGATGCCGCGCAAGCCGAAAGCCGAAACCGTGCTCGGCCAGGACTTGTCCGCGATGTCGGTCCATGAATTGGAAGCGCGGATTGCAGCGCTCGAAGAGGAAATCGTGCGCACACGCGATGCGCTCCGCTCGCGTTCGACGACGAAATCGGCCGCGGACGCATTCTTTAAGAGATAAATTTGCGACCTTTGCCATAAACGTTAACGCGGCGGCCGCACGACCACGTCGCGCGCGGCGCGCGGTAACCATTAAGGCAGAGTTTTGAATCGGAGAGCTTTGCCGAAGCGATGCGAATTGCTAGCTTGATTCCCAGGGAACAGGGGGACACAGGCAAACAATGAGCGCAGAGCTCCCGGACGACGATTCACTCAAAAGCATGTCGCTGCAAAGCTTCACGGCGTCGGCACTGTTCGAGCGCACGTTCGATGAAGGCATGGAGCTGGTCGAGGAATGCGCGCGCTATCTCGACGGGCGCGGGCGCGATGAATCGCGCGTGCTCCCACGCAAAGCCGCGCTGGTCTATGCCGGCGAGTCGATGCGCGTGACCACGCGTCTGATGCAGGCGGCAAGCTGGCTGCTGATTCAACGCGCCGTGCAGGAAGGCGACATGACCGCCGAAGACGCTGCATCCGATCGCTATCGTCTGGGCGCCCGCGAGATCTGCATGGGCAACCGCGAAGACGGCGTCGATTCCTTGCCGAAGAAATTGATCGAGCTGCTGGAGCGGAGCGAGAGCCTGTACCGGCGCGTCGCGCGGCTGGACGACGTTCTCTTCCGCCAGACCGACAGGGCGGCCGCCGGCGTCAAGACGCACATGGCCAAGCTTCACGCGGCTTTCGGCAACGAGCGAAAATAGCTCCTCCCGCGTTTCAACCGCCGCTTCCCGCTCCTATATTGGGCGCATGATCGAGCGCCATCCTTTAAATGCGCCCGGCGAGTGGTACATCGATACGCGCTGCACGGATTGTTCCGCCGCGCGCACGGTGGCGCCGGGATTGATCGTCGAGAAGGACGGCCAATCGGTCTTCGCGCGCCAGCCCAAGACGAAAGCTGAATTGCTGATGGCGTGGCGGGCGCGGCTGCTCTGCCCGACCGCATCGGTGCGCACGCAATCGCATGCCGAGATCCCCGACAATGCCTTTCCGGAGATGATGACCGAAGGCGTCTATCGACTCGGCTACAACGCGGCGGCGTCCTATGGGGCGCACTCGTTTCTGATCCGCCGGAAAAGCGGCAACGCTATGGTCGACGCGCCGCGGTTTACGCGCGCGGTGACCGCGAATCTGGAAGACTGGGGCGGCCTTGGCGACATTCTGCTCACACACCGCGACGACATCGCCGATGCGGAGCGCTACGCGAAACATTTCGGCGCGCGGGTTTGGATCCACAAGGCCGACCGCTCGGCCGCGCGCTTCGCGACGAATATTCTCGGGGGCTTTGAGCCGATCGAACTCGGGGACGATCTCATCGCCATTCCGGTCCCCGGCCACACCAAAGGCAGTGTCGTCTTTCTCTATGATCGCCGCTGCCTGTTCGCCGGGGACACGCTGGCCTGGGACTTCGCCACCGAGGATCTCGATGCCCATGAGGAATATTGCTGGTACTCGTGGCCCGAGCAGCTCAAGTCCTTAAAGCGGCTATTGGATTATCCATTCGAATGGGTGCTGGCCGGCCACGGCGGCAGCAAGGGCTTGCCGGCAGTCGAAATGCATTCCCGGCTGGCGGCTCTGATCGCGCTTAAGTCGAAGACGGGCCCTTAACGAAGTCCTTGAACTTCTTATTGAACCGGGTCAGGCGACCGCCGCGGTCAAGCAGGCTCTGCTGGCCGCCGGTCCAGGCTGGGTGCGTGGTCGGATCGATGTCGAGCGTCAGCTTGGCGTCAGATTCACCCCAGGTCGTGCGCGTCCGGTACGCGGTGCCGTCGTTCAGCACCACATTGACGAAATGATAGTCCGGATGGATGCCCTTTTTCATGACGCACGCCCTTTTTCCAACGGGCCGGGTTTATAGGGGATGAGGCCCCAGCCGTGCAAGTTGGCACCCCCAAGCCTAGCGGCGGGGCGGGAAATCGAAGCCGTTGAAGGGGCCGAAGCCGCCGAATTGGTTGCCGCAGCCTGTCTGTACGGGCGGGTCTCTCGGCGGCAGAGCCGGTATCGGCCGCACCTGCATCGGCGGCAGCGGCGCAGCCGCGACCTTCAGTAGCAGCGGATTGCGTACCGCGTTGGCCGGCGTTTCGCTTGAAATCTCGAGGATGAGCTTGTTGCGGATGGCGCGGGAGAAATCCTGAAAGCCCTTGGCGACGACGATGAAGGCCGCCGGACCGCCGATCACGCAGTTGATGAAGTATTTGTCGAGATCGGCGATCGTGCCGAAGCCGCCATGATCGTTGATGATGGGAAGCCCGTTGATGACGATGCGCTTCTTCACCAAAGCATCGCGCACCTGAGTCACGTCGCGGCCCCAATTGTTGGGCCCGTCGCCCGACACATCGATAACGCGCTTGGTGCCTTCGAGATTGTTCGTCTCCAGCAGGAACTGCCCGAGCTCGAGCGCGTCCGAGATGGAGGTGTGGCGGCCGAAGGTGCGCGGCGCCTTGCGCAACGTATCGGCGAACGCGGCGGCGCTCGGCTTGTCCTTGATGACGCGCCAGTTGATGACGATCTTGTTGAACTCGCGGCTTGAGAAGTCGATATAGGCGACGCCGATCTTGCCGAGCGAGCCGGACTGAATCGCGCTCACCACTTGCGGGTTCAGGAACGCTTCCGCGATGCCTTCGCGCTGCAATTGCGCTTCTTGCGGATCGATGCTGGGCGACACATCGGTGGCGATGACGAGCTCGACGTCGACCGCTTCCATCGGCACAGGCGCAGCGACCACGGGCGGCGCGAAAATCACGGCCAGCAATGCGGCTGAAAAGATGTGTCGGTGTCTCGCACGCATCATGAAAGCCTACATCCATCTGGCTGAAACGTCAGTCCCCCCGAGTGCACTCCCCGGTGGAATCAATTGCCCCTACAGTCGACGCAAGCGCCCGGCGCAGCTAAGCTTTGCAGGGCTGGGCGGCATAGTATGCTGCCCTCATGACCAGGGGGAATCATGGGACGGGCAACGCGCGTTCTGTGCGAGGGCATTTACTTCGGCGAGGGACCACGCTGGCGCGACGGCCGCTTGTGGTTCAGCGACTTTTTTGCCCACGCGGTGAAATCGGTCTCGCTGAGTGGAGATGTGCGCACGGAGATTGAGCTTGATGATCAGCCTTCGGGACTCGGCTGGATGCCGGACGGGTCCATGCTGATCGTCGCCATGATCAAGCGTCAGGTGCTTCGCTGGTCTCCGGGCGGAAAAATCACCGTGCATGCCGACTTGAACGACATCGCCACCTTTCAGTGCAACGACATGGTGGTGGATTTAAAAGGCCGCGCCTATGTCGGCAATTTCGGCTTCGACCTCTACGGAGAAGTGGTCGGACGCGGCATGGACAGCGTGCTTGCCGATCACGCAACCGCGAAACTCGCCTGCGTGCTGCCCGATGGCACGGCGCGGGTCGCTGCCGACGAAATGCACTTTCCCAACGGCTCGGTGATCACGCCCGACGGCAAGACCTTTATTGTCGGAGAGAGCCTGTCCGGAAACATGATCGCGTTCGATATTGACGCCGATGGGTCTTTAAAGAACCGCCGGATCTGGGCTTCGATCTGGCCGCGCATTCCCGACGGCTGCGCCCTGAACGCCGACGGAAATCTCTGGATCGCAAATCCGATTGCGCCGGAGTGCGTGCTGGTCGCGGAAGGCGGCAAGATTCTTGAAGTGATCGACACCGGCATGCCCTGCTTTGCCTGCATGCTCGGGGGGGATGACGGCAGGACTCTGTTCATGCTCACCGCACCCACATTTCTCAAGCATCTGGCAAAGGCGTCGCCCAAGGGCAAGCTCTTGATCGCAACGGTCGAGACGCCGCACGCCGGACGACCGTAGCCCCTCTTTCGGGCTCGGCGGGTTTGCGCCAGTTTGCCGATTTTTCACGCAACGGAATTGCGCCAGAGCGCCGGCGGCGTGGACAGATATGCGCGCGCCGACTACCGTTCCAATTGTGTCGGGGGTTCTAAGACCCGCTTAATTTATGGCCGGTAGCGTGGCAGCGATGACCCGCGCAGCGAAACTCGGCGTTGCATTCGCGTTTGCGCTTACCGCCTGCGGCGGAGGCGGGAGTGGCGGCGGCGCGCAGCCGCCGACGACTCTGCCGCCGCAGCCGGGCGCCAATGCCTACCGGACCCAGGAATACAATCTCATGGGCGGGCTTGAACCCGTCCACGCCGCGGATGCATACGCGCTGGGATACAATGGCAGCGGCGTCATCATCGGCATCGTCGACTTCAATTTCAATTTTGCCTTTTCGGAGGTCAACTATTCCGCCGCGAGCCTCGGGCCGGATGCGCATTCGCGCGCGCTCTACGAGGCCCAAATCGGCCAATTGGCCACCACCGACCAGCATGGCCATGCCGTCGCCGCGGTAGCCGCGGGGCAAAAGAATGACAGCGGCATTCACGGCATCGCCTACGGTGCGCAAGTGCTCGCCGTCGATTACTTCTCCAATGTCAATTCGACGGCGGTAACCCAGAGCGGCGTGCTGATTCACGTCTCCGATCCCTGGACCTATCTGACCGCGCATGGCGCGCGCATTGTCAGCCTCTCGGTCGGATACGAAGCAAGCGACGTCATCCCGAATCCCCCGGTGGTGAGCGAGGCCTATGTCGTCGATAGCGCGGCGATCGCGGTCGCCAATGGCGCGCTTCTTGTGAGCTCGGCCGGCAACGCGGGCGGCGCCAATCCCTCGCTTTCGAATTTCGACATCATCGACGACATCGGCGCCATGCACGTTCCCGCCAGCGGCCCGGGCGCGTTCATCATCGCCGGCGGCGTCGACGGCAGCAATCATATCGCGTCGTTCTCCGACCGCGCAGGCACTGGCAAGGACTATTACCTCGTGGCGCCCGCGGTGGATCTCGTCTTCCCCTGGAACGGATCGCTCTATACCGGGTCGGGCACATCGTTTTCCGCGCCGCTGATTGCCGGCGCGGCGGCAATCGTGCTGCAACGCTGGCCCAATCTGACCGGACGGCAGGTGGCGGACATCCTGTTCCAGTCAGCGACCGATCTCGGCGCGCCCGGCGTCGATGCGATTTACGGCCATGGGCTGCTCAATGTTTATGCGGCCTTGCAGCCGCTGGGTATGTCGACGCTTGCCGTGGCGAACGGCCCCAACCCAGCGTTGGGGAACAGCGCAATGATGCTGTCACCCGCCTTCGGCGATGCGCCGCAATTCAAGGCTGCGCTGAAGAACGTCACGATCCTGGATGGCTTCGAGCGCGATTTCGCCGTCGATCTCTCGCATCAAGTTGTCGCCCGGCCGAACCTGCCCGTCATCTTCGACGTGATCGAGCAGAAATTCCGCTGGGGGATGACGAGCTTTGCGATCGGGGCAAACGCGCGGTTCGATTTCGACATGCGCGAGAATCCCGACGACGCACTCCTAACGGTTCGCCATTTGAACGGAGCCGAGGACACGCTCTCGCATCAGACAATGTTCCAGTTTTCCGGCGCGAGTGACGGCGTGACGTGGTCGGCTGGTTCGGGTTTATCTCTGCGCGATGCGCTGTCGCGGCGCGACGCCGCCGATCCGTTCGCGGCGGCTTCCCTGACCGGCGCGTTTTATCCGCTCGTCGGCGGCAATGGCGGACCTTTCGCCACGCTGGACTTCGATCTTGGCGCAAACACGGGTCTCGCCTTTGGCGTCGCCGAGGAGAAAATCCGCGGACCGAACGCCAGCGCCCTCTCCCACGACAGCCGAAGTCACGCGGCGGCGCTGCATCTTAGCCATGATGCGGGTGTGGCGCAGTTCGGTCTGGAAGTGGGGACCGACTTCGCCGATGGCGGAGCGCTGGGTTCGTTTGCCGAGGGCGGGCTCAATATGGCGCGGCAGGCGACGACGTGGGCAAGCGTGCAGGCGGACGCGGAGCTCGGCGCCTATTGGACTCTCCGTGGCTTGTTCACTGTCACCGCGTCGGGCGCGCAGCATCCTGAGAGCAGCCTGATCGCTTCGGTCGGACCGATTTATGCGACGAGTTTTTCGCTCGGCTTGGCGAGACGCGCTGTGTTCGACGCCGGCGACTCGCTCGCGTTTGTCGTCGGGCAGCCGCTCCGGGCTGAACGCGCGCCTTTGGTCCTGTTGACCGGTACCGGGCGCGATTGGACCAGCGGTGCGGTGCTGATGAGCGCGACCCAGTCCTCGCTCACGCCGTCGGGCCGCGAGTTGGACGTCGAGAGCGCGTACCGCTTCGCACTCGGCGAGTGGAGCGCCGAGGCCGATTTGGCCTACAGCTTCGATGCAAACCATGTGCGCGGCGAGAACGCCGTCGCCGCCCTGATATGGCTGTCGCGCAGATTTTAGCCCGGCCGCACGCGCTGGGTATCGGCAGACATTTTCATTCTTTTTTCACGGTGATCAGCGGAACAATGTCCGCACCACACCTACCGGGGTCACGAGCATGCTCGGATTCGGAAAACGCAAGCGCAGCGAACAACCGCAGCAGCAAGCGGCGGACACACGCGCCCCGCGCTCCCAACGGCCTGGGGGCACGAGCGACCTCAGCACTGTGATCGTGCGCCGCTCGGCGCTAACGCGGGCGGCCGATCCCAACAACGCCTATGGTCTTCTTGAGGAGATCATCAATTTCGTCAATGCGATGTCCGGCGAGGGCCTCTACACCCGGTTCGAAATCCCCGCCAAGGCAATGCAGGCCTATCACTCCGATTATTATCTGGCGCAGGTAAACAACGGAGGACATAGCCAGTTCATCCATAACAGCGGCGCCAATCTTCGCGTTATCATGTCCGATGTACGCGCCGGGCTGACTGGGATGAAGGCAGCAGCACATCTGTCCATATTCGAGAAGATGGCGGCCTGGGTCGCAGAGAACGCCGATGAAGCGTCGGAGCAGACCGGCTTCGAGGGTGGGCGGGCGCAGCCCCTCGACGAGCTCGATACTCTTTTCGATCAGGCGGAAAAAATGGCGCCGATGATTGAACTTTCGGCGCGCTGGATCGCGTCCTGGCCCGAACTGAAAGCGGTGGAGGACGCCGACTATGCTGAGGCGATCCGATTG